>Ga0155322_127_pt1 | contig 40188 bp, 40 predicted proteins | sample RifCSPhighO2_02_FD_106290 | JGI IMG/M metagenome (GOLD analysis project Ga0155322, IMG submission 106290) | Candidatus Lloydbacteria bacterium RIFCSPHIGHO2_02_FULL_54_17 | reverse complement strand
CCGAGGTTGCCGGCGAGTTGTATGTCACTATCGCACCCGATCCGGAAGTAGCCTCTGCAGAAACATCATCGTGGAGAGCGATGGTGGGCGGAGTGGTGTCGGACGGAGGAATAACGATGATCGTCGTATCCGTCGCGTCACCGGAACCCTCTTCGCCGGTGCAGGACACGTGGCAGATGTTCACGATGATCGTGTAACTTTGTGTGGTTCCGTTCGCATAGGGATGGGACGCACTCCACGACCAACTGAAGTCATCGCCGCTGAAGGCCTCCGCCGGAAGGTACATATCGGTCAACGCAGACCCGTCACCCCAGTTGATGACGACATGCTGGTCGTCTTCCTGTCCGACGAAATGTGTCGCGGTCGTGACACCGGTAAGGGTGAGCGGGTTATCCGCAACCACCGGTTCGTCGATGGTGACCGTATAGACCGGTGAGTTGCCGCCGCCACCTCCGCCGCCGTTGCCGCCCGGTTCCGCAGAAGCAACTTGCGGGATGAGGAGAAGTCCCCCGAGACCGCCAATCGAAAGATTGAGCGAAAGCATAAGAAAGCCGGCACACGTCTTCTTCCACGTTGAACGCTGCGCTTTCGATGCAATAAATAATTTCGTCATACGCATACAATGATCAATAATAATCTGCGATTAAATTATAGAGATTTAAAAAAAATATGCGACTTCCCGCGGTGCATGACTGCACTTGAGACGCACGAGTCCTCTTCCTCCACGGGAATGAACTTGCGGAAAGTATAGCAGATTTCGGCCAACTTGGCAAGGTGGCTAGGGGAAAACCTTGTGTATAAGGCCGTAACAGGCAAATATTACCCGTCGGAGGAACCAAAAGATAGGCCGTTGGGTACGACAAAATCCACCCAAATAGGAGGATTTCGTTGTGGGGTGTCTAAGGCAATACCGGGGTCTCTATTCCGGTATCGTACCGAGAAACGCTCTCGTCTTTGGGCCAAAGTACCCCAATGATGGTTTGATCCCGTTGACTGTCTGGAATTTTGCGAGTGCCGCGCGCGTAAGTGCGCCAAACCTGGTGGTCTCGTTACCCGACGAGCCGGGACCGCTTGAAGCAAGAGTGTAGCCGTGTACGTTGAGCCACACTTGGAGCGCTTGCACGTCATCTCCCGTTACGCCGACCGACAAGTCGCGCTTGAAACTCGCGTTCACGTTTGCGTTAAGAAGCGCGTTTGCGTTCGGACTTGCTCCCCCCAACTTCACAAGTTCGGCGCGAAGCACTTCGATCTGCGCCAAGATCTGGACTATCAACGCTTGGCGCGCTTCCCACGTTGCGGGAATGGCGAGCACAGCCGGCGTTGCGGGCGTTGCGGCGACGGCCGTAGTTGCGGGCGTTGTCGTCGCGACAGCCGTAGTCGTCGTGGCCGTCGTGGTCGCAGTAGTCGTTGTCGTGGTAGTAGTCGTGGTGGTTACTCCGCCGCTTGAGTACGACTGCCCGCCACCGGAGAGTTGCGTGGTGGCATTTGCTGAACTGGAACTGGGTCCTTCTCCGTTTCCGTTCACACCGGCCACTTTATAGTAGTACAGCGTACTTCCTGTAAGTCCGGTGTTTGTGTAGGTAGTACCGGTTACTCCGGTCGCGATCGCAGTGGTAAAGTTCGTATTCGTCAGACTGCGGTAGATCGTGTATGTCGTCGCCGTGGGTGATGCGGTCCACGAGAGATCAATCCCGCCAGACGCCGCGGATGCTACAAGATTCGTCGGCGCATCCGGCACGCCGGGCAAGATCGGACCGTAATCGGTGAAGTGGCTTATGGAGGCGGTGAAGGTGTTGAGCGTGGTGTCTATCGTCGCGGCCACCGGCTCCCATTGTCCGGTGTTCGTGTCGAAGTAACCCAACTGCATATTGCTTTCGGTAAAACCGACAGGGAGAAGCGCCGGATCATAAGTGAGCGTGAGCGTAATGTTCGAATTGAGCGAAGTGATCGCCGCACCCGTCGAATCGGTTGCAGAAATGGTTTGCACCGAACCATCGATCGGCGTGGCATTCGCCGAAGGAACAGCAGTGTCGGCGTCGGAAATGGAAACGGAAACCGTGTTCTGTGAGGACCCGAGCGCATTGGCGGGAATATCAAGCACGAGATCATTTTTCGACACTTGTCCGCCTGCTGATGCAGTGATGCCATTTACCTGCGGCACCGGCGCGGTACAACCGGACTGAAGAGTGAGCGTGATGTTTTTGTTCGTATCACCCTCCGAAGCGCTGATTGCCGCCGAGCGCGGGTAGCACGGCCCTTCCGCGACAAGAGACCATGTGCTTCCTGTATCCACATTCAAGGTATAGTTGCCGTCGGCATCCGTCGGCGCGCCGGTCTGCGTTGTCGTCGCGCTCGTCTTCATCGCGCTCACCCATGCATTCGCGATCCCGCTTGCGCCCGACGTCAGCACCCGCCCAGTGATCGTCCCTCCGGCCGAGGTAAGCGTGAAGAGTTGTGTCGTATTGCCGGACACATTCACGTCAACATCTCCTTGCGTGGGAAGGTAAGTGAGCGAGCGGACTCCGACGCGATACGAGAAACCGGTCGGCACTTTGAGGAAGTATTCACCGTTCGCATCCGTTTGCGCGGAGAAAAATCCCGGAGCGCCTATTCTCGACGCCCAAACATTGATCCCGCTTTGCGCGACTCCGCTTAAAGTGGTGGTGCCGCTTAATGTAACGAGCGTCGCGCTTGCCTGCGCGTTGATCATCACAATGGTTGTCTGCCCGGCCGTGATCACCACGCCGGTCTGGCTCCCGAATTCACCAAGCGAAGGAGAGCCCACATGCACGTCGTATGTTCCCGCTGGGAGCGCCACGTTGGCAACTTTAGAAGTGGAGCTCGCGGCCCATGAATTCGTGCCATTACCGCGGCCGGTCGTCGAGTCAAACGCGCCGCCAAAGAGCTGATCAATAGTCGAAGCATTTTGTATTTCCAACCGAAGCGTCCCCTGCGCGTTCACCGACCAATTGACGTTCGTGGCGCTTGCTCCCGACACATCAACTGCTTGTGGCGGCAGTCCGCCGACATCCTCCGACCATCCTCCGACTTCATATGTTCCCGCCGGTACATAGAGCGTATAGTTGCCGCTCGCATCAGTTTCCGCCCCATTTCCGCCCGTTGTCGCCCCCGTACCATGTGCCCCGATCTTGACACCCGCAATGCCCGAGCCGCCCTGCGTAACGGTGCCGCTAATGGTTTTCAAACTGCCGACATTTACCGTAAAGGTGATCGAGGGATTCGCATCACTCGTGACAACCGCCGATTGGGCAGTGAGCGGCCCGAACGCCGGAGCAAAACCCTCTACCGTGTATGTACCTGGAGGAACATAGATAGTCGTCGTTCCCGTCGTTCCCGTCATGGCATTTCCGAAACCGCTCGATCCGTACGCGAAGACCGGCGCGCCGTTTAAAGCGACGCCATCACTCGTGACAGCAGTCACTCTGATGAAAGATGTCGGCGAGGCGAATGCAATACTTTTTGTCGTTGTAGCGGCGGAAACACCGACGGAAAATTCCTCCGGCGCTCCGAATCCAAAACGTGAAACTTCTATGATGATCGTTCCGGCGGGGACTTTGAACCGATACGACTCCAGCGAGCTATTCGCATCGTTATCATAATTCGGCTGGCAGATCACGTCTTGCGCGCCCATAAATAAGCCACCGCCGCTTCGTTTCACTCCGACGCACGCATCATTGATCGTATTCGCCGAGCCGCTTTTCGTCAGCGTAACGACAAGATTCTTGTTCGCAAGCACATACGCGAAAGCGCCGATATTTTGCGTGGGATTAGCGGAGGTGGTCGCGATATTCTGGGTGGGAATCACCGGAGGCCAATAGACATTTCCGTTCGTGTCGGAAAAATTGCCGCCACCGCCGTCGAACGCGCCGCCAAAAACAGTAAAATTCCAGTCCTGATTTTTGGTGATCTTCATCTGGGCATAGCCGTTTCCGGAGCCGTCAAAACCCGGTGTCGTGTAGGCCGTAGTAGTGAAGACCGGAGAAAACGACATAAAGTCATTGGAAAACGCATTAATGAAGGCGTTCTGGCCGGCAACTCCCCCCGTAAGCGCAAGCGTTGCTGTCGCGCTGGGAACTCCGAAGACGAGTGTAGTCGTGGCGGTCTGGCCGACCCCGCCGGTCGTTACCGTGTTGACGGACTTGAATCCGGGCGGGAGAAACGTGTTAAAGAAGCTAGTATCCCCCGCGCTAAACGGAGCGACGCCGACGATGTAATTGCAGTCGAGTACTTTATTGTATGTTGCACTGGAGTTCGCATCGAGCCACCGTTCGCCGATAAAGAATTGTTTGTCGGGACAGCCCGCTCCAACCTTCACCTGCGTCAGCTCGCCGCCCGATAATGCGACCGTACTCCCGCCGCTTTGTTTGCGCACCTGTATGATCAGCGTATTTTTTCCGCCGATGTGCACAGTGTCATTCGGGGGTGGCGCTCCGGAGCCGTAGTCCGACGGTTCGAACCCAAAATAGGAGCCGTCAATCAATCCATTGTTCGCTTTGGTGGTATTGATGAAGAACGGCCGATACACTCCCGCCGTGGTTGGATTCGTGAGCCCGCCCACGGTAACAGTGATGACATCGCCTGCCTCGACTACGGCGCCGCTCGTCGTCAATATCACGCGATTCATGCCGTTGCCGGTTGTCGTTGCAATGGCGCCGTTTGCGACCAGTGCACCCGCGCCGTTAATATTTTGGGCAAGTACGGTCGTTGTCGCATTTTGCAAACTGAATTCCGTTGGGAAATTAATCACGATCTTTCCTCCGATGGGAACCGAGGTGGCTGTCTTTATAGAGAAGGTGTACGAAGCGGCCGTACCGGTGGCAGTGGTGCTAGGCGTGATCGCAGAATTCACATCAGAAACCAGGCCACCGCCGAGGCGAAGGAGCGATTCGGTGCTCGTTTGATTGAATGCGGGTGGAGAAACCAGACCACCGAACGGTTGTCCGACGTCGGTCGTTGTTCCCGCTTTGACCGTCCACACAAGACCGGACATCGAAGAGAGCTGGCCGGCCGCATTTCTGATGCCTCCCAACCGGATCGTAAAGACCGTGCCTTGGGGAATGGTCGTTGTCGCGAATCCGTAAATAATTGTGCCTCCTTCGCCGCCAAAACCGACTCCGTGCGCTTGATTCAGATTGCTCGGATGCGCATAGAGTGCAATGTTGCTCGTTTCTGATATAAGTGTGACGGTCTGCGCGTCAAACGGCTGTGCTTGATTCACGGAGGGGAGAAAAAACTGGAGGACGCCGCCCGCCATGATGTTTGCCGTCGTGGTCGCGGTAATGTTCCACTGTGTGTTCGTGGCGCCGATAAGATTGTCGGTCGTAGAGGCAACCGGGAGTACAGTCAAGTTGGGACCGATATTCGCGGACGCATAAAAAGGTGAGAGCGCAAAAAGGAGTGGCAATCCGATTATTAAAGAAAAAACATTTTTTCTGGAAATCATAATGAGCAACTACTAATTATTAAACGCACAAAAACATCACCGCCACAGGCTTCTTTGGGCTATTTGAACTGTATCCTATTGTACACCCCAAATTGGTGTATACCAACTTGTCCGCCTGTCCAACCCCTAGGGCTCACCGACAGGGTATTTGGCGGGCGGAATCGTGGGCAAGTTTTTTGGAAGCGGAGCGGGCCGCTGTTCGCCCTCTAATACCTTACCCTGCCCCTATCCTCAAGTTCTTAAGAACATGGGATTATAGAGCGAGCGAGGTCACTCGGACGATTTTTGATCCGCCAATACGGTGACGAGCATGCAGATGGCGAGATTAAGGACGTGATGGTATTTTGAATATGTTGATCATTCGACGTGTGGTGACGCTTACGACCGAAATTAGCGTAGCAAAAAGGTGCCTTTTTTCTTAAAAACAAAGATCAAAAACGTTGACGTCGTTCCCTTGGCCCCCGACGATCTGCCACAAAGCTCGACACCGGCCTTCGCACTTTCCATCGGGGGTAATGTAATCTTGGCAGGCGTGTTTTTGAGTGCGCTGTTGGATCCGATCGCGCATGTAAACCTTATCGTCGGTACCGGTATTTGGATTTTTCTCATAGAGTTTTTGAGTATTTTTGTCAGCGGCGGAGTGGGAAGGGCTGGCGCGAGGCTCGGAAGTATCATGGCGAACACTGTTGGTTTTTTTGTCGTTTCAATTTTCGCGCTTGCGTTCGGCTGGGGACTCTTTCGCAACCTTTCGCTTCCGCTCATATTTTTGGGGAGCACCGCAACCAAAGTCTTCGGCAAAAAGGCGACCGCGGAACAAACCTCGGGCGCACACTCCATACTCATTCTGTTGGGATCCGTTTTTATCGTCTTCGTCGTGCTTAGCCCCGAACTCCTGACGACCATCTTTCCGTTCCCGGAAGAATTCGCTCAATATGTGCCGACAGACTGGGCGACGCGGCGGGCAAGTGGAGAAATTTCCGGCGAGTTCATAGACCGGCCGCAAACCATGCTCGCGTGGGGAGTAATCTACTTTACGCTCACCGCAGTAACAAACTTGGTCTTATTCAAAAAGAACTTGCCGTAAGCCAGAGAGGGCAAAAAGGGAACGCCGAGGCCGCTCAAAGTGAGCAGGCCTTGCAAAATGTCTTTGGCTCTATTCCAATGTTCTTAAGAACATTGGAATAGAGATGGGGGTGATAGAAGCGGGCAACAAAGGGAGGTTGGAGCGTGTAAATACGCAAGGTGATCGGCAAAACACAAAACCCGCTTTGTGGGCGGGTTTTGTGGAGTAGGTTTCTCGTCTTCCTTAATACATTCGCCCACAGCGAACGTTCGGGCAATCACCCACTCGAAGTGGGTGATTTAGCCTTTAACGGGTGACGGAGATGGTCGGGACAACACCTCCGACCGACTCTCCCACTGCTGAAACTGTGATGCGGCCATTCGGATCTTGGTCAATGGAGTACTGTGTGTCGTATGGCGCAGTACAAGGCGGCGCTACAGGCCCACTTGCGTTTCTTGGGTCAACTGGAAGCGACGGGAGATACTGCGGAACAAGTGCCGAGCATATATCGGCATTTCCTACGCCTGACTTGATAACTGTTGGTACTGCAATAATTCCACCCGGGGGTATTGTACCCTTATTGTCGGCAATATACTGACCGACGGCGTTTAAGATCGCGTTCACGTTCGACGTACGTTGCGTGTTATTCGCCTGCGCGAACTGGCGCGCCGGATTGATGGCGATCAAAACGATCGTCGCCAAGATGGCAATGATACCGATGACGACGAGGATTTCGATGAGCGTGAACCCCGTTTGAAGTTGCGCTTTCCCACCCGAAGCACTCGTACGAACTACTTCGAACGGGGTGAATCCTCCCTTCTTGTTCTTCTTTTGCATGAGAAACATAATAAAAAAATAATAATTACTACCTATTAAGCGAGGGTGTGGTACCCTCTTTTCGACTTTTAGACGATGGATTCAAGCGATGTTATTAGACGCTGAATCGACGCTAAAAAGCACGCTACCATGAAGTCCAATTTTGCGCAAGGGCTCCTTAGGAATTGACCAAAAATACAAGGTCGGACCTTAAAGCTGTTTCCCCAAGGTCCGACCTTGTATTTTTGACCGTCACTTTTACGGCATCGTCGCATACTCCCGCCAAGAGAGCACTGCTTGCGTGGTCGAATCGACCACAACAACAAGGTTGGTGTACGAACTTCTCGTGAGCGGGGGCGTTATGGGATAAATCCCCTGCGACTTTATCGTCGTCTCACCTGCATTCGGCGTGTCGGCGGTAATGGAGACAACTGTGCACGTATATGCGCCGCCGCCGAACGTCACCGCTCCCGTTGTCGGATTTCCCGCCACAAGGTCAGCAGTCGCCTTCTCGACGCATGCCTCCGCGGAAGCGATGCTCTGCTCTTTGAACTCGGAGTCGAGTTGGTTCGCGCGGCCGAGAAAACCGGAGAGACCGATGGAGACGGTAAAGGTAATAAGCACGAAAGTGATGAGGATGACGCTCACCAATGCGATGAACCCCGTTTGAGATAGGGAGCGCTTGAGCCGACTTTTTAAATATCTCTTGCCGAGGCCTGATTTCAGGTACTTTTCTCTTGCAAAAGCATCGTGTGAACTTTCACATGCTTCATAATAAATAAGTTTAAAAGGGCCTCGGCCTTTTGTGGAGTGGACCTTTTGTTGGTTATGCTCAATCAAGCGCTCCCGTAAATTTCGAGTGGCGCCAGTGTACCATTTGGAGTCTTTTATGCTTTTTAATACGTAGGTGTAATACATCATAGTATCTCAAACGGGGTAAATCCGGCTTGTGATTGTTGTCTCATGTTTTGTCGTTGTGGCATACAAGGTCCGACCTTAAAGCTGTTTCCCCAAGGTCGGACCTTGTATGCAGTCCGAACATTGGACACTCCTCGAAAACGTTCTTCCACCAAGGTCTCACCTTAAATCCAAATACTCAAGGAGAGACCTTGATAGAAGAACTACCGTAAATACCGTGCTTTCGGGCCGAACTGCTTCCCGCTCAAAAAGAAGGTGTACTCGACTCCTTCCGGTGGTCCGGCGATGTGCGTGAACGTCACACCACCCGAAGGCGCATTCACGGTGTTGAGTGTAACAGGCGTTCCGCCGTCCTCGGAGAGGGTGATACTCGTTCCCGAAAACGTGAAATCGTACGTCACACCGTCTCGCGCGAGAGAAAGCGTCGCACCGGAGTTGCCGGAAGACGGGAGAGAGACCGCCGAGCCGTTTACCGCCCAGTCAAGCTTTTTCATAATGAAATTTCCTTCTGCTTCAATTGCGATCCGCTGTCTCGTCCCCTCGCTTGATTGCAGGAGTCCGAAAATGGTTAGGAGCCCGCCGCCAACCACGATCGTGAAGAGCGCGATGTAGAGGAGGGCTTCGATGAGTGTGAAGCCTCTGTTATGGTATGCAAACGTCCGGGGTGTCATAAAGAATTCGAAAGGCTGCATTACTCCTAAATGAAGCGAAAATGAGATTGTCGACAAACACAAGGCCATTCATGTCTTGCGGCAGAGGATCGCCGGCAGTACACACATTAAGCCTTCGTAAGTCATTGGTCGTTGCCACATCCCACACTTGAAACGTGTCTTGCGAGGTGGTATTTTCAATTGCCAAAAAAGCATAGCGGCCCTGCACCTCAATATCTTTCACCACGGCGGTGGCCCCGGTTAATGCAAGTTTCACAGAGCTTCCCCCAGGAAATTCCTGTGGCGCTACGGGGTTCGTTACATCTAAAATATAGAAGTCCTTATTCGAGGCTGTCGCACGTTCTCTGCCTAAATAAAGTTTGGTCCCCAGTAGATAGAGGCTGGTTCCTTGTTCATCACTTGGGACAGCGAAGGACCCTATCTCTTGTAAATAGGTGAGTGAGTCGGGGTCAACATCAAATATCTTGAGTGGCGTATACGGACTTGAAGATCCGGGGCCGGTGGCGAGGTAGGCAACACCATCACTCACCACAATAGCATTCACGTTTCGATCAACATCAATACTCCCTTCCCAAACAGGACTCGTTGGGTCAGAGACGTCAAAAATGTGGAATTCATTATTTTGCGTGGAGGGACATAACGGGCACCCCAAATACTGCGTTCCAATGTATACTTTTTCGTCATAGTAAAATATGCTTCGCGCAACACCGGTTGTCATCTCCGGCAAAGAACGAGACGCGCTCACCAAGTGGGTGGCAGTTAACGGATCAGTGATGTCAATCACCATCAAATGATCTGCGTTGTCGTCATTCGCGGCAAAAGCATAGGTTTTGGAAACGCCACCAATCTCTAGTCGCGCAACATCAATCGCGTTTAGTCCCGGACTTACGTGTATCTGTCCGACAACTGGCGGAGGGGTCGATTCCGGGTCAGTACCATCAATGACCCAAAAATCATCCTTGGCAGGACTACTGTGTACTGATGTTAAAAAAGCATAACGTTGGCCGGCAAAATTCATGACATCAATCCCCGTTGCCTCTCCATCAATTACACTGGGGGATGTGTAACCCAAAACTTCGGGGGTATCCCAATCACCTGAAGGTGGCATAGTGTTGCAACCACCGCCTAACCTCCTTACTTCGCTCGGATTTGTCACAAGCGTCGTAATGCCGGTCGCCTGCGAGCGGATCGGTGAGTTGTTCCAATCGAGCTGGCTTGTCACTTCTTTCAGACATTCGGAAATGTCGGTGATGGTCATCGTTTCACTCTTTTCATCCGGCAAAACTTCGGAAGTCGAATCATACTCGGTCGTAGCGGAATCCCAGTCGGCATGGAGTTCGCGCCCCGCATTTTCGATATTGTGCTCGGCCATGACGAGTGCCGCCTGCGAGAAGCGCGTGTCGCGGGCAAATTCGGTGTTACCAAGCACGACTTGTGTCGCAGGAACAAGAACAACCGTCATGATACCGAGTGCGATCAGGAGTTCGAGCGTGCTCCAGCCGCCGTTTTTTTGTTTAAATATTTGTGTTCGAACTTTCATAATCTTTTTTGTTTCCACTTTTTGCCAAGGGCAGCCCTTAAGAATCTTGCCCCAAGGGCTGCCCTTGGTAAAAAGTTATACTCACCAATCTATCCTGCCTTCGGTATTAATGCCAACGGTTGCATTCTGGTCCCCGTTCGAAAGCAAAATATCACCCGTTTGCCCCGCATCGACTCTTCCGGAGAGTTGCGCAAAAACAACAGTAACGGGGTCGGTCGGACCCGTGACGCTAATACCGTCGCTCCGTTCCGAAACTTCGTTCGTCGGGTCCCCCGCCGAGTAAATCGACCCTTGAAAGAGGACGAAATCGGTCGAAGTGACGATGACACCGTGCTGTTTTTCGCCGAGGTTATTCATCGCACGACTCCGTGCCCGCTCCAAGGACTCAACGAGGGTGGTGCGCTCGGAGCCCACAGTCGCACGACGAGCGGTGTCGACGCCGACGCCAAGTGTGAGTGCGGCAAGCAACATGAAAATGCCGATAACAATGAGGATCTCAACTAGGGTAAAACCCGAATTTCCAAGGGTTACCCTTTTTTTTGAAAAGGGTAACCCTTTTTTTTGAAACATATTATCGGGGGAGATTTTGTGTGATGTCATAGATAGGCGTAATAACGGAAATAGCGACAAAGCCGACGATAAGACCCATGACGAGCATGAGTATCGGCTCAATCGACACGGAAAGATTCTTTGTGAAATCTTCGAGCTCGGCCTCATACAGTTCCGACAGATAGGTCATCACATCGGAAAGACGTCCGGTCTTTTCGCCGATAGCGACCATGTGGGAAAGCATGGGGGGGAAGAGTACGCGATGTTTCAAAAGGTACCGCGAAACAGGTTCACCCTTTTCCACTTTCTCGGCAAGTCGATAGCATTCGCGGCGATAGACACGGTTACGCATCGTGTCTCCCGTGATCCGCAAGGCGTCGCTTAAGAGGATGCCGCTCTTCAAGAGAATGCCGACCGTGCGGCAAAAAGTGACGATGTTGTACGTCTTCGCCATGCCGCCGGCAAGCGGAATATGGAGCAACATGCGGTCATTCCACATGCGCACCGGAGGCACGCGACGATGGAGAGCCGAAAAAATAATACCCGCAACAACAAGCACAATGACCGTGAGCACGCCCCACTCGCGCAGATAATCGCTGACGGCAATGAGTGCTCGCGTTGAAAACGGGAGTTTTGCATGGAGTGAGGTGAAGATCGGCATGATCTTCGGAAAAATATAAGCGGTGAGAAGCGCGGTCACGCCCAAGGTCGCGATGGTGATGAAGATGGGATAGACCATCGCACCCAAGATCTTTCGACGTAATTCCTCTTTTTTCTTCAACTCCTCCGCAAGATAAATAAGGTTCTGTGAAAGTATACCCGAATGCTCCCCGACCTCAATAATGTTGATGGCAAAATCGCCAAATGCACCTTTCAGACGCTTCAGACTTTTATGTAAATACTGGCCGTTCGCGATATCGTTCGTGATTCTTTCGTAGACGCGCGCAATACCCGGCGAAGAGGCCTGATCGCGCAGGATCATGAGACTCTCAAGGATGGGCACGCCCGCCTTGATGAGGAAAGCGAGGCGTTTCGCAAAGAGGGTCTGCTCGCGCGTCGAAAGTTTCGTCGTACCGAAAGAAATGCGGGACATGCGACCGTGAAGATTCTTCGCATGCTTCTTTGCCTTATCGAAATACTGTTTCAGTTCATGGATCTCGCTCATAAAGTTTCGTCGCTTAAGGGGAACCCTTAAGAATTATTTCCAAAAGGGTTCCCCTTAATAAGATTGCTGTTCGATGAATTGGTGATCATTCGTGGATAACGCGGAGCACTTCGGCGATGGTGGTCTCTCCGGTGGTGGCCTTTTGAATACCGTCATTCAACATCGTCGTCATGCCGTTCTCTATGGCGATCGTACGGATGTCGCTCGCGGATGCCTTTTTCAGTATCGCCTCGCGGATCTCGTCGTCGATGACGAGAACTTCGTTCACGCCGACGCGTCCGCGGTAACCGGTCCCCACACATTCATCGCAACCCACTCCACGATAGAGCTCTCCGGTCATGAGCGGCACATCCTTCGGTAGTGATTCGGAAAGGCCGATGCGCTCCGCCTCCGACGGCAGATAAGACTCCTTGCAGGCGCTGCAGAGCCGACGGACCAGACGCTGGCCTATCGCGACCGCGACGGTCGAGGCAACGAGATAGGGTTCGATCTTCATATCAAGGAGGCGCGGCAAGGTCGTCGCGGCGTCGTTGGTGTGCAATGTCGAAAGGAGAAGGTGGCCCGTCAAAGCGGTGTTGACCGCAATACCCGCCGTTTCCGAGTCGCGGATCTCGCCCACCATGATGACGTTCGGGTCCTGACGAAGGATGGAGCGCAGGCCGTTCGCGAACGTGAGACCGCCCTGCGGGTTCACTTGGATCTGTTCGATGCCTGAAATGGCGTATTCGATCGGGTCTTCGATGGTGACGATTGAGATATCGTCGGAGTTGAGCATCTTGATGAGCGTATAAAGCGTCGTCGTTTTCCCTGAGCCGGTGGGGCCGGTGGAGAGGATCATGCCGCTCGTCATCTTGATCGCCCGCTCGATCTTCGCACGATCGGACGGACTGAAGCCCAGCGCGTCGAGCGTGAGCTGAGCCGCGCGATCGGTGAGGAGGCGCATGACCACGTTCTCACCGTAATAGGTCGGCGCAATCGAAACGCGCACGTCCACCACCTCACTCTCCGAATCACCCTTGCGGCGAAAACGTCCGTCCTGCGGGGCGTTGTGTTCGTCGGTGCGGAGTCCCGAAAGGACTTTGACACGTGCAATTACCTCATTCTGTATCTCTTTCGGAAATGTGCAGCAATTCTGGAGCACCCCGTCGACGCGCATCCGCACGCGCACATTCGACTCGGTCGGGTCGATATGGATATCCGACGCGCCCAAAGCCTGCGCGTAGACCACCAAGTGGTCAACGAGCGTGACGATAGAAAGCTGATCCCCTTTTTTCTCGAGTTCGTCGAGAAGGGGTTTTGGGTCTGCGTGGACCATGTTTATAGTTTGAGATTATACTACATTATTTAAAAAGAAGCAAGTCCTGCCGACCCTCCTCGCAATAAAATACAAGGTCGGACCTTGGGGAAACAGCTTTAAGGTCCGACCTTGTATTTTCTGGACATTTCTACACCAATATCACCGTCTCGTTCTTTCCGACCTCGAGAAAACCCGACGAGAGTGGGTATTCCACGGGCTCCCCTTCTTTTTGTTTTACCGTGATGGTACCTTCTTTGAGTGTCGTGATGAGCGGCATGTGGTGAGCAAGAATGGTCATCTCTCCCGCCCGCCCCGGCACGGTAACAGATTCCGCCTCGCCGGAGAACAATATCTTATCAATTTTTGCGATAGTGAGTTTCATGGATCAGTTGTCAGTCGCTAGTTGCTAGTAGTCAGTAATCGATCACTTCGTTGTCAGTCGCTAGTTTCATTCGCGTGCATTTTATTAAGCATTTTCAAGACCTCGGTAAGAATTTTTTCGATTTTATCATACAAATCTATTTTTCCAAACGAAAAACCCTTAGTGATAATTAAGTGAGTTTCCAATTCCAGTGCCGATCCATAGGCAATAGAAAGAAAATGCCGAAAGTCTTTTTCTGTCCTCCTTCCACTTCCTTCGGCAATATTTGCGGGAATCGAAACTGCTGCACGCTTTATTTGTGACGTTAAACCAAAAAGTTCCTCTTTTGGAAAATCGCGAACAAGCGTATATACAAGGGATGTCAGTTCAATGGATCTTTGCCAGACAATCAAATCTTTATATCCTCGCATCGGGTCTTCTCTTACTGATAACTAGTATCTAGCAACTGACTACTTGCCCACTTCTTCTATCGCACCCTTCATATAGAACATCTGTTCGTCCTTTGCGTCGTGTTTGCCGTCCAAGATCTCTTTGAGCGAGCGAACAGTCTCCGCGAGCGAGACATATTTTCCCGGCGTTCCCGTAAATGCCTCGCCGACGAAGAATGGCTGTGAGAGGAATTTCTGGATCTTGCGCGCACGATACACCAGCGTCTTGTCTTCATCCGAGAGTTCTTCGATGCCGAGAATCGCAATGATATCCTGAAGATCTTTGTAGCGCTGTAAAACCTGCTTCGTCTTGGTCGCGACGTTATAGTGCTCTTCGCCGACCACCATCGGGTCAAGCGCCTGCGAAGAGGATTCGAGCGGGTCGATGGCGGGATAGATGCCGAGCGCGGCCAAGGGGCGCGAAAGCACGACTGTGGCGTCTAGGTGGGCGAATGTCGTCGCGGGAGCCGGGTCGGTGAGGTCGTCGGCGGGCACGTAGACCGCCTGTACCGAGGTGATTGAGCCGTCTTGGGTCGAAGTGATGCGCTCCTGCAACTTGCCCATTTCTTCGGCCAAGGTCGGCTGGTATCCCACCGCACTCGGGACGCGACCCAAAAGCGCGGAAACTTCGGAGCCCGCCTGTGTGAAGCGGAAGATATTATCCATGAAGAGGAGGACGTCTTTCTTCATTTTGTCGCGGAAGTGCTCCGCCATGGTAAGGCCGACGAGGCCGACACGCGCGCGAGCACCAGGCACTTCGTTCATCTGTCCGAAGACGAGTGTGGTCTTCGCCAAGACGCCGGAGTCTTTCATTTCGTGATAGAGGTCGTTGCCCTCGCGCGTGCGCTCACCAATTCCTGTAAAGACAGAATAACCGCCGTGCTCTGTCGCGATGTTTCTGATGAGCTCCTGAATGAGCACGGTCTTCCCCACACCGGCACCGCCGAAGAGTCCGACCTTGCCGCCTTTGATGAACGGGGTCATGAGATCGATCGCCTTGATGCCGGTCTCAAAGATCTCGGTCTTGGTCGCCTGCTCTTTGAACGAGGGTGCCGAACGGTGGATCGAAGCGTACTCAATCCCTTTCGGCGCTGGCTCGTTATCTATGACGTCACCCAAGACATTCCAAATGCGGCCTAGCACGGGAAGGCCCACCGGTGCCTGCATGGGAACTCCTGTTGAAGTGACAGTGTCGCCGCGGCGAAGACCGTCTGTCGTCTCCATCGAAATACAGCGCGCTTGATTGCCGCCCAAATGCGCCGCGACCTCCAGTACCGTGGTCTTCTCCTCACCTTGGCTATTCTTTACGGTAAGTGCGGTATAGACCTCGGGGACTCCATCCGCGAAGTAGACATCAACGACCGCGCCGATCACCTGCTTGACCGTCCCCGTCTTCGGGGAGTAGGTCTTGACTGTCCCGTTTTCCGAAACTGCTCTTTCCGACTTTTTTACTTCCGTTTGCATAAGGTTGATAATGATGATTAATTACTGAGCTTGTGGGGTGGTGTCCGTGTTAATCTTCCTTTGTATATCGTTCTCGAGTTGGTCCAACATCCCCGCAATCGGACTCGATTTTATCCTTTCCATCTCTTCTTTTGATATCCCATCAAGCATCTGGTCGAACGAGACCCATGCTTCATCAAACATCTCCGCATCAATGTACAAGCGCACCTGTTCTCCTTCAACAGTGTATCTCCCTTCCCACGTTGTTCCATGCTCACGTGCAAATGCATCCATGTACTCTTTGAGAAGTAGCGGGGAGCCTTCCCGCCAATCCTTTAGTGCCGCGACAACTTCAGTGCGAACGGGCGGTGATTTTTCTAAATTGGTCATATCTTCATTCATGAATTAGTGATTACATTACTACTCCCTCACTTTCATCGACTCCATTCCGCCGACGATCTCGGAAACCTCGCGAGTAATAGCGGCTTGGCGGACTTTATTGAAATAAAGTTTCAACTCACGCGAGATGTCTTTGGCATTATCAGAGGCATTCTTCATGGCAAGCATGCGCGCGGAGTGTTCCGACGCATTTGCCTCAAGCACGGAATGGTAGATCTGGATGTTGAAGAGGATCGGGATAAGCTCGGAAAGAATCTCGCCTGCTTCCGGCTCGAAAGTATATTCTTTAACAGGCGCCGCGTCTATATCACGTCCAATCTCGGCGAATTTTCCCCGCTCCGGCGTAATACCGCGCACGACTTCTTCAACACTCTCAAAGGTTACCGGGAGGAGCTTTCGGGAATAGACTACTTGTTTCAGTGTTGAAATAAAATTCGTGTACACGATGAGAATCTCGTCGTACGTTCCATCCATGTAAAGGGACTTGATCTCCTCGGCAAGCGGCCGCACCGTGTCGAATGAAACCTGATCGCTCCATCGTTCGAAATTATTAACAATCGTCCAGCCGCGCTTTGCAAAATGTTCGTATCCGCGCTTTCCAATGGCAATAAGGGCCGTGTTCTCTTTCGTCAGCCCCTTCTCTTCTATGAAACGGTAAGCACCCTTCAAGAGCGCGGCACCGTAACTGCCCGCAAGGCCCTTGTCGGCGGAAACGAGTACGATCAGCGTTTTCTCCACTTTCCGCGCTTTCGTGAGCGGATGGTTGGCCGCCTCGATCGAGCCGGAAATACTCCGGAGGATCTTGAGCGCGGAAAGCGCGTAAGGACGGATGCCAATGGCGTTCTGTTGGGATTTGCGCATCTTCACAGCCGAAACCGCCTCCATGGCTTTCGTTACCTGCCGAGTCTTGTCTATAGATTTTATCTTGTTTTTAACAGATTTTAACGACATATTGACACAAAATGAAGTGTTGCTATAATGGACATGTTACAACCAACGGGAAAGATTACCCTATGAGGTTCCGTCCTCATGGGGCCTTTCTTTTTTATGGTAAGAAAGCAACGTTTGCAGATCGTTCATGAATCGGAGAGAGGGGCGAAAAATAGCAAACTTCAGCAAAGCAGAAAATTTAAATCGGTTGGGAATCAGAATGCAAAGTAGTTTCTTTTGCTCAAGAAGATACTTTGCGAGACAGTGAAAATCCCCGTCCCCCGTCACAATAACCGCCTTGTCGTAATGAGGAAACTCAATCATTGTATGGAGTACCAATTCAGCATCGCAATTTCCTTTGGTCGTTCCATCTTTATATTTTAGTGTCGGCCTAAAGATGCAGATAAAACCTGCTTCTTGTAATGATTTATAGAGGTTTTCTTGACCGTCAATAAAGCCGATAAAAATATACGCTTTGCTGACTCCGTGTTTATCGCGCAAATAAGTGCGAAATCGTCTCCAGTCTAAATTCCACCCCTGCGCCCGGATAGCCATATTAAGATTCTGGCTGTCAATAAACGCGTAATTGTTTGCTTTGAGTTTCATGGGGTTTTGGCGGACTTGAGGGACATTGCGAGAGGGCATTAACGGATGAGGTTCGACACGTAAAACAATGTGATGCCGCCTAAAACGACTAGCGTGAGGTTCACATAAAGTGCCCATTTTTTATCCTTGAGTGCGAAGAAGTATGTTAGCGCGAGTGTGATCATAAAAAGCGGTGCATAAGCGAGAAATTCATCGGTTAAAGTTCCCAGCGGCCCACATCCTTTTTGAACATTTAGGCAGGGATAGTCCGCAAGAGCACTCAAATTCAGTACTTTGAGCAACAATGCCCCTGTCATAATAACGAGGTATAAATTCACCAAGGTGAGCAAGGTGATCTTGATCGCATGTTTCCATTTCGGATTTAAATTCATGTTCATGTTGTAAATTACGTATTTACTGGTTGCTCTTGGGTCCAATTACTTTAACGACCGAGCCGCGTTAATATCCTCTCCACAACACATAAGGTAGCTCCGGGCCTTTGGTTACTCAGATTCCATACTTTATCCACAATACAAAAGGCAAATCCAAGCCTCTCCAAATAAAGAAGAGTGTGTCAGAAAAAAGCAAGTAACCGAGGAGAACAACTGTCACTAAATTGATATAAAATCCCCATTTCCTATTTAAGAGTACAAAAAAGTACGTTGCAACGAGAGCGAATGCGAATAAGGCAAGAAGCATAATCGCCTCGAAATTTATTGATTCTTCCATTGCACTCCCGCAACCAATTCCCTCGGGGCCGGACATTGCCGCACAAGTTCGCATATGCATAACAGGAGTTGTTGCGGCAATGTACAAAGATATTCCTATTATAAAAATTAAAAAAATATTAATTGTAAGAATTATCACTTTCAATACATTTCCTATTTTTGAATTCAATTCCATATCATTGTGGTTTTTGGACTTTTAAAAAAGCGAGAATCCGGGATAAATAAAATACGGCAAGAAACCATTCACAAATAGTACCAACGCCAATCCAATCAATAACAAATTCACATAGAGTATGGATTTTTTGCCTCTCAATGCAAATATAAATGTGGTAGCAACCGCAAGAAAGAGCAGGGTGAGAATGAGCACGTTTAAGTAGTCAACCCCAACATCGCAACTGCCTGGTGGCCAAGGATCCGTGGGGCCAAATAAACAAAATTCGCCGGCAGGCGACGCTTTGTGTTGCCACAACAATGTCGTGGCCACCATCGCAATCGCATTGACGAACGTAAGTAATGTGACTTTAGTTTTTTTCATGTTTTATTTTCCGAACAACTCCGGATTCGCTTTCTTGAGCGCAGTCGCGGCGGATTTGAGGAGTACTTGCGTTTCTTCAGAAAGATCGCAGGTTTTGGCGATTCCCGTGAGTGCTTCGGGATATTGTGATTCGAGTAGCGCGAAGAACTTTGCTTCAAGCTCTGCGACGCGGGACTTGTTGGCGTCGTTGAAGAGGTCCGCGCCGGCGACGTAAATCATGGCCACTTGTTTCTCGAACGGGAGCGGCACGTGCTTGTCCTGTTTTAACACTTCCACCATGAGTTTCCCTTTCTCGATGCGCTTCTTCGTATCGTCGTCGAGGTCGGAAGAGAACTGCACGAATGCTTCAAGTTCGCGGAACTGCGCGAGTTCGAGGCGGAGTTTGCCGGCCACTTTCTTCATCGCCTTCGTCTGCGCCGAAGAGCCGACGCGCGAGACCGAAATGCCGACATTGATACCAGGGCGAATGCCTTTATTGAAGAGGTCGGACTCGAGATAGATCTGTCCGTCGGTAATCGAAATGACGTTGGTCGGAATGTACGCCGACACATCGCCTTCCTGCGTTTCGATGATGGGAAGTGCTGTGAGCGACCCGCCGCCCATTTTGTCGGAGAGACGCGCTGCGCGCTCGAGCAAGCGGGAGTGGAGATAGAAAATGTCTCCGGGGTACGCCTCGCGACCCGGCGGACGGCGCATGAGAAGCGACATCTGGCGATATGCAATAGCGTGCTTAGAAAGATCGTCGTAGATGACGAGTGCGTCCTTCCCTTGATCCATGAAGTATTCCCCGATTGCGGCACCGGCAAATGGTGCAAGGAACTGGAGGGCCGCCGGAGCGGAGACGGACGCGGAGACCACGATCGTGTACTCCATCGCGCCCTTATCCTTCAACTGCTTCACGATGCGCGCGACCTTGGAATCTTTCTGCCCGATGGCGACATAGATGCATATCGGGCGGCTCTCTTTCGCTTCATTCAACTGATTCAATATCGTATCGATCGCGATCACTGTCTTTCCCGTCTGGCGGTCGCCGATGATAAGCTCGCGCTGTCCGCGGCCGATGGGGATCATGCCGTCGATCGCCTTGATACCAGTGTGAAGCGGGGTCGAAACGGACTTGCGCTCAATCACGCCATAGGCCTTGCGCTCAATCGGATTGCGCTTTTCGGTCTTTATGGGGAGCCCGCCGTCCTGCGCCACACCCAAGGGGTCGATCACACGGCCGATCAGTTCTTTCCCGACCGGAATAGAAAGGATGTTTCCCGTCGCCTTCACCGTCATCCCCTCGCGCACTTTTTGCGCGTCACCCAAAATAACGACTTTGGCGGTATCTTCTTCAAGGTTGAGCGCCATACCCAAAAGTTCCCCGCCGTCTTCTAGCGCATCGGCAAGCGGCTTACCTTCGCTCGTGTCGAAAGAGACCATTTCCGCCATCATGACGTCGTCGAGACCTTCGACTTCGGCGATGCCGTCCCCAGCCGAGACCACGGTGCCCACCTTCTCCGAGTGCGCTTTGGGTGCAAACGCGACGATCTGTTTCTTCAGTTTTTCTACGATGTGTTCCATGGGGTTAGTTACTAGTTGTCAGTTGCTAGTTTCTAGGTACAAGTCAGCCGCATTTACTAGCGACTGGCAACTAGTGACTAGCCACTGACTAACGATTGATAAAGGTCCATAAGGGCGCGTTTGTGACTTGTGTCGACCTTCTCACGGCTCGTACGCACAACGACGCCGCCGACGAGCGTATCATCCGTCTTCCCCAAGACTTTCTTGTGCTTTGCCGAGAGCGCGTGCTTGAAAGGCTCGTTCTTGAGGAGCGCACCAACCTCCGACTGCGAAAGTTCTTTCGTGGAGAAGACTTCGATGGTCTCTTTCTTCGCTTCGCGGCGCATAATCCGCTCAAGGGAGCGTACAATTTGCAACAAAAGGTGTTTGTGGCCATTCGCCGCCACCGTGGCGACGAATTGTTTCACCAGTGTCTCTTCTCCGATCTTTCCGGAGAGCGCAAGGTCGTGAAATGCCTGTGCATAGTATGAAGCGCGCATATTTTTGGTATCTGCCGAGGTACAAGGTCCGACCTTAAGAATCAATCCCCAAGGTCGGACCTTGTACCCGCAATATTCACTAATGACTCCCTCGTAATATCTTCTCCGTCGCAAGCACTGCCATCCTTGCGATCTCCTTTTCACTTTCCCGAAGGATGTGCTCGCGCTCCGCATCCGCTTTCACACGCGCTTCGACGATAAGACTCATGCTCTTCTCCTGCGCACCGCGGAGCGTCGCCTTTTCGGCCTCCGTCGCCTGCTTTCTTATCCCGTCCGCGATCTTCCCGCCCTCCTCTCGCGCCGTGGCAAGAATGGCGTCTTTCTCCTTCAGCACCTTCTCCTTCTCATGTCCCGCCTCCTCGGCGTCCTTCAAACCCTTTTCGATCACTTGCTGGCGTTTGTCGATGAGCGCAAAGAGCGGCTTGTAGAGGAATTTATAGAGGATGAGCAGGAGTAAACCAAAATTCAACCCCTGTATGAGGAGTAATTTCCAATTCACGCCGAATGCGAGCAGTGCGTCCATAAAACTAGTTTCAAGTCCTAAGTCTCAAGTGAACTCCTTTCCTGCTTGTGACTTGCTACTTGTAACTTGCTACTTAATAAGTGCGCCGTTGGCCACTAAGACCGCGAACACCAGAGCCAAAATTGCCAAGGCTTCGGTGAACGCGATGCCGATGAACATCGTCGTCATGATCTTGCCTTGTGCGTCCGGATTCCTTCCGATCGCCTCAAGCGCATGCCCGACCAACACACCGATACCGACGCCCGGACCGATGACACCGAGGCCTGCGGCAAGAGCCATACCTAACGTTTTTGCAGATTCGAGTTCCATAAGGTGTTTATTAATTACTCATAATTGACAACTGGTAGCATCCAAGGTCGGACCTTAAGAATCAACCCCCAAGGTCGGACCTTGGATGCAAAGACTCTCCATACTAATGTGCCGCCTCGGTTACTGCAAGTTTGATGAAAAAGAGGGTAAGCATCGCAAAGATCGCCGCCTGAATGAAGCCGACAAAGACTTCGAATGCCATGAATGGTACGGGAATGACGTAGGGCACGAAGAAGAGCATGACGGCAATAAGTACTTCACCCGCAAAGATGTTACCGAAGAGACGGAAGGAAAATGAGATGAGACGGATGAATTCGGAAACGAGCTCGATCAGACCCACAAGGAGCGCAAGCAACCCCGAACTGGCACCGTGCCGAAATGCTCCGAACGGAAAAAACCTGTTCATGTAACGGAAGAAGCCGAAGCGGCGCATGCCGACCGCCTCAATCACGACGAATGCGATGATCGCGAGCGCGAGCGGCATATTAAGGTCGGTCGCGAGCGAACGCAAAAGCGGAAGAAATTCGCCGTGTCCGTCGTCGACTTCCCCGCCGTGAGTCTCGGCATAGAACCCGACGGAGCCGACGCCGGGAACGAATTCGAGCCAATTTGCGGCCAGAATGAAAAGGAAGATCGTCATCAGGAACGGGAAGAACTTCCGCGCAAGATCCTTCGACTCCAGCACTTCCTCAACATACCCATAGGCGCCCCCGACAAGAATCTCGAGAAAGACCTGCGCCTTCCCCGGCAAAAGCGCAAGGCGGGTGCGCATAATGACCGCAACAAGTACAAGGAGGGTGAGGACGACCCAACTCATGATGAGGGTGTTCGTAATGGGAACGCCCGCCCATTCTCCCAAGCGTTCCGCGACGATACTGGCGTGGATAGAATCCATAAGTTGCTTGAGGTTAACATGTAGTGAAGAAGGAAATCAAGCGTGTCTTTACAAAACGTGATTATCGTGTTATCACATGAAACAGCGTTCCGCGTTCAAGCACCGGGAGAACATCATGAGCCTCGTGTTATCGGAAGAAGACCGGCGGACAATCCGCATGTTCTCCGAAAAAAAGGTCCGCGTACTGCGAAAGGTGCGGCCGCAATTGGTCGACGAAACGAACGGCGCCATTCTGGTGACCTGCGCAGACGGAGACCAGATGGAGAATGTGTTCTTGTACCATCGAAAGATCTGCCTGCATCACCGCGAAGAGCACCGTCCCCACTTGCTTTCGCTTAACGGCGGCGCAAAACTGATCGCGTCCGATTCCCCGCTTCGACACGGCGACGAAGACACGGTCCTTCTCGGGCACCTCAAAGACGCACGTCGGATGAAGGGCATCGAGACAATCGTCCTCTACGCGCACGCACCGTGCGGTGCCGCATACGCGCACAAGCTTTCCTTCTATCGCGTACTCGAACTCCTTTTTGCGGGTCGGGAGCGCGTTGAGCGGGAAATGCCCGGCGTGAAAGTCACCTGTTTCTGCCATGTCGACTACGGCAACGGCAAGAAGCACACCTACTTCGCAAGTCGTACCTCGTGGCTTCTCTGGAGAGCCGCCCCGACAAAACCCGTCCGACGCGCAGGCATCGACTACTCCCCCACCCGCTGACACGGGTGGTTTTTCTTTGCCGCACACACGGTCGGCCGCTTGACCTTGCGGGTGAAGTGCATAGTCTAAGGAGTAGAGGAACTTCGTTCGCGCAAAGGGAGGCTCCGTGCCCCTGCTTCGACTCATCTGTTGCGTTCTTGCTCTTGCGCCGACGCTTTTTGTTTCGGGGTGTAGCACCACGAGCATCATCGGGCAGATCGAGACTCCGCCGGAACTCTCGACAAAGATATTGCCGATTCGCACGCTCAAAGTACTCGTCGCCTACGATGACCCGAGCGATCTTGACGGCATAAGAAAAGTACTCGATGAAGCATCGACCATCCTGAAGAAGCAGATCGGTGTCGAACTGGAGACCCTGCCTGCCCCCGTCGTCGTCACATGGGGCAAGCGCGGCTACAATCCGATGCTCGGCCATCTTGAGCTTGTGACCAAACATCGTGAGCCGAAATTCGATATTGCAATCGGATTCGCACGACGGTCGAACACGGACCTGCATTGTATCGACGGTTCATGGGCGGCCGTCATTGAGAACGGATACCGGCGATTCATCGTCTCGCAAGAACTTCATCCGTGGTTCATCGCGCACGAGGTAGCCCACGCCTTTGTCTTTAGCCACACGCACTCACCGGAGGGGCTCTTGAAAGCGAGCGCGTCACTCATTCTCCCCGGTGTCTATGCGCTTGCCGTCGACGATTACCGACTTACGGCGGAAGATCTCGACGAGGCACTTCGGAACAAGTGGAGAAAATTCGGGGAACGCGTAACGGTCGTTTCGGACGGTCCTGTTCCGGAAAAATGTGCAAAGCAGTGAATCGCAACAAAAAGAAGGCTTCGGCCTTCTTTTTTCTTTCGTCAAAAAATGACGCTAATACCGATAATGCTCGGATTTATAGGGACCCTTCTTCGATACCGCAATATACTTCGCCTGCTCGTCGGTAAGCTCGGTCAATGTCGCTCCGAGTTTGGCGAGCTGTAGACGCGCCACCTTCTCGTCGAGGTGCTTGGGAAGGATATGGACGCCGAGAGGATACTTGGCGGTATTTCCGTAGAGTTCGATCTGCGCCAAGACCTGATTTGCGAAAGACGAACTCATGACATAACTAGGATGTCCCGTCGCGCAACTCAAATTCACCAAGCGTCCCTCCGCAAGGAGGATGATGCGCTTACCGTCGGGGAAAATGACATGATCCACCTGCGGCTTGATATTCTCCCACGTATACGCCTTGAGGCTCGCGACGTCGATCTCGTTGTCGAAATGGCCGATATTGCAGACGATGGCGTTTTGTTTCATCCGTTTCATGTGTTCGTGAGTGATGACCTTAGTGTTCCCCGTCGCCGTCACGAAGATATCCGCCTTCTCGGCGGCCTCATCCATCGTCACCACCCGGTATCCCTCCATCGCCGCCTGAAGTGCGCAAATGGGGTCGATCTCGCTCACCCACACCTGCGCCTGAAGACCGCGGAGCGCCTGTGCCGAGCCCTTTCCGACTTCGCCGAAACCGGCGACCACCGCCACCTTTCCTGCGATCATCACATCGGTCGCGCGCTTGATCCCGTCCACGAGCGATTCGCGGCAACCGTAAATGTTGTCAAACTTCGACTTCGTCACCGAGTCGTTGACATTGATAGCCGGGAATCGAAGGCTCCCGTCCTTTGCCATCTGATACAGGCGATGCACGCCCGTCGTTGTCTCTTCCGTCACCCCGCGGATCTCCTTCGCCGTCCGTGTATACCAACTCGGGTCCGTCGCAAGGCGTTTCTTCACTGCCGCATAGAGCGCCTCTTCTTCCTCGCCGGAAGGCTTTGCGAGAACAGCGGGGTCCTTTTCTGCTTTCATGCCGAGGTGCATAAGGAGCGTCGCGTCGCCACCGTCGTCTAGGATCATGTTGGGACCCTTGCCGCCCTCGAACTCGAAGATGCGGTGCGTGAACTCCCAGTATTCGTCGAGTGACTCGCCCTTCCGCGCGAATACGGGAATACCCGTTTTTGCGATTGCGGCGGCGGCGTGATCCTGCGTGGAAAAAATATTACAAGATGCCCACCGTACTTCGGCACCCAACGCTTTCAAGGTCTCGATAAGCACAGCCGTCTGAATCGTCATGTGAAGCGAGCCGGCGATACGCGCGTCCTTGAGCGGTTGCGCCGTGGCATACTCCTCACGAATAGACATCAGCGCCGGCATTTCCGACTCTGCAATGGCGATCTCCTTCCTGCCCCAGTCGGCCAAGGAGCTGTCGGCTACGTTGTGGTGGAGAGAAGACTTATTCATAGAAAATCATGTGGGGCAACTGTTGAGTACTCATAATAACCCCTCCAGAGAGAAAAATGAAACGGCGGCGGCAATGCTGTACAGAAAGAAAAACGGCGCCTTGGGGGCGCTCATTTTTCTACTGGTCGGGATGCCGGGAATCGAACCCGGGTCTTGCGAACCCGAATCGCATATACTACCGCTGTACTACATCCCGAATACTAGTCACTAGCGACTAGTTACTAGTAGCTAGTTCTACATCAACACCTCCATCGCCTCCATGCCTCCGACATAGTTGTTCATGAACGTCGGTATCACGAACAAAAGTCCGATGACCGGAAGAACAACGATGACGATCGTGACCACCATCGTCCAGAAAAAATACTTTCTGGTCAATTCGGCGGAAACAAAGACCGCATCGACCTTTGCCTCGATCACCGCAAGTCGTTTAGCCAATTCATTATCCACCCGCCTATTTAAGCATTGTTCAGGAAAAAAGGAAATGTGGCAATTCAAATACAAGGTCGGACCTTAGGAATTAATTCTTCAAGGTCCGACCTTGTATTTGAAGGGCAAACGAGAGAGTGCGGGGTGGCCAAGGAAAATCACCCTTGATTTGACGAAGCCACCCTATATACTATCCGAAGAAAGTTCTCACGGGGGGGTCCTGTGAACACTGCCTCAAGGATCCAGGCGTTCGTCGGTTATTTTTCTCAAATGGTGGGCATTCACGTCGAAAATCGATGGGTGAACCTCCGCTTTCGCCTCGGGCTCGTCGACGAACGACAGCAAGTGCTCACGCATTATGTGCTCCTCAAGGCCGTACGGAAAGCAAACCTCCACCTCTTGCATTACGGTTTCAAGAAGGCGGAAGTGGACGCGCGTGAATTTGGCCTCCTGATAAAGCGGTGCAGAAAACACACCGTGCGCTATTTGAGACACTGTCGCGAGTACGATCCGAGAAACCGCCGCACATAACGGCGGTTTTTTAACGCGACAGAAACAGCAAAAAATGTGGAGTCCGAAAGTACGAGGTCCGACCTTAAAGCAGTTTCCCCAAGGTCGGACCTCGTACTTTGCGCGGTGTCGGAAACACAAAAATAAAACACACCGCGTGTCCTTACCCCGCGGCAAGCCGACGGGGTATTCGGCACGCGGTACCGGGGGTGTTTTTTTGGAAGAAGAATCGGCCGCCGCCGATGCTGACTTTAGTGTATCCCCGCGATAGAGTCGCGGGGTATTACACACCAATAAAAGGTCGGCGAATTTCAAGGGCAACCCTTTGAAAAATTCTTAAGGGTTGTCCTTAAGGACGACCTTGTACGTACCGTCAGGCGTCCTCGCCGAGTTTCTTTTTCACTTCTTCGAATTCGTTCTCGAGCTCCTTTAGTCGTTCGCGGCTCGCCTTGATGAGTTCCGCGCCCTCCTTCACCTTTTCGAGGCCTTTCTCGACGTCAATCTCTTTCTCAGCATCAAACCACGCGGTGATGGCGCGCAACTTCTTCATCGTCTCCGTCAGATTTATATTTGCTTTGGGCATCGTGTGAAATATAAGGTCGAACCTTGAGTATTGATTCCTAGGGTTCGACCTTGTATTTCTGGTCGGACCTTGGGTGCGTAATCGTCTGCGCTTCAATTGTACCATCCGAAAGGCGCGCCTCAAAATGCGTCCCCGCAGGAAGATCTTTTGCCGAGCGCACCACTTTGCCGCCCTTGGAAAGAATGCTGTAGCCGAGCCGGAGTTGTCGGAGCGGATTATGAAGTTGGAGCAAGCGCGATGATTCTCCGACCTCGCGCCCGGCATCAAGGAGTGCGCGATGGAAGTTCCCGACGAGATCTCCCGCCTCACGACGGAGCATTTCTCCCCTCTTGGTGAACCATCGTCCGAGGAGAAGAAGCGCCTCGGAAAATTCCCTCGACGCAACGGAAAAACGCATGGTGATCTCGGCGAATGCGGCGCGTACCACATCATTGAGCGTGCCGAGACGTTCTTTATTTGCCCAAAGTTCCCCTTGGTACAGCGCACTGATATCTTTAATGAAATACCGCATCGTATGCACTCCCTCATCCCATGAGCGGTTGAGCAGAACCGTCGCGGCGGTGGGTGTCGAGGGCGCGTGGTCGGCGACCAGTTGAGCGAGCGGCACGTCTTTGTCATGGCCAATGGCAACAATAGTAGGCCGGGGAAACTCCGCTATCGCGCGCACCACGCGCTCATTATTAAATGCCTGCAAACTCTCGAGCGACCCTCCTCCGCGAATGATAACGAGTGCGTCTATCTCCTCTTCCGAAAAATACTTGATCGCGGCAAGGATTTCTTTTACTGCCGCAGCACCCTCAACGCGTGCGTCGGTGAATCGCACCTTAAAACCAAATTTTCCCAGATTGTTGAGGAAGTCGTGTATCACCGCGCCTGTTTTTGAGGTGATGAGTCCGATACGTTCGGGATACTCGGATAAGGGCCGTTTTTTCTCGGGCGCGAATACCCCCTCTTCATCAAGTTTTTTCTTGAGCGCATCGTAGGCTTTTTTAAGCGCGCCCTCACCGACCAATTCGATAGTCTCTGCGCGAAAACTCAAACGCCCTGTCGGCTTGTAGACGTCGCTCCGCCCCTCGACCGCGACCGCCATGCCCGCCGCGACCTCGATACCTGCTGTTGCGTACTCTCTCTCCCACATGAATACCGACAGAGCACTTTCGTCTTCCGCATCTTTTAATCCGATATACACCGCGCTCCCTTGGAACTTAATGCTGGTCACTTCCCCCACCACGCGCGCACGAATACGATAAAGTTCGCGATTCACAATGTCGAGGTACGCGCTGACGGAAAAAGTTGTTTCTTCCGACGCCAAAGGTACGAGGTCCGGAAGTACAAGGTCCGACCTTGGGGAAACTGCTTTAAGGTCGGACCTTGTACTCTGACGACTAGTATCTGATAACTGATGACTAGCTCCCGCATGCTCATCCACCATCGCGAGAATGACCTTCCCGAATTCTCGATACTTTGCTTCTTTTATTCCCTTGATGGCAGTGAGCTCGTCTTTGGTGCGCGGAAGTGCCTTCACGATCTCATCGAGCGCGTTGTTCGGGAGAACACGAAAGAGTTCGACGCCGAGTTTCGCCGCTTCGGCATCTCGCCATGCATAAAGTGTCTGTCTTAGGTTGGCCACAAATTTGAATTCAAGGTCCGACCGCCTTTATAAGGGGAACCCTTGGGAAACGATTCTTAAGGGTTCCCCCTAGATTTCGGATCTTGAATTCCGTCTATTGTACCCCGCCCGTTCGAAAAAAAGAAAAAGCACCACGCGTGGCTCTGGCGTGGTGCCGTTCGATTCAGAGTACAATATGTTCGACTTCGACCCCGAATTGTTTGGAGATACGGCGCAGATCGAGTTCCTGCATACCGTCGGTGCGCAAAGCGCAAACGAGGAACTGTTCGACTTCGAGCGAATCGAGGCTTTCCAGGTGCTGACGTCCCAACGCGACTACCTCGTCGCGTGACAACGGACGCTTCATCATCTCCGCAAGCCGCATGGCCTCAAGAAACATGCCGCACTCGACGAGGCGAGCACGAAACGCTTCGCGCGCCTCGGGCGTTGCAAGCATGACGATGCTGAAACCCTGCCCAGAAAGCACGATCGGGCGTGCCGAACACTTTGCGAGCACGAGATCGACGAATTCGACCGGTGCAGACAGGTCAAGATTGATCTTCTTCACCAGCTCCCACCCCCAGACGTGGAGCGCACGGGTCGTATCGGCATCTTTGAAACGCGCCCAGAGACTCCGGAGTTCGTTCGATACGGAAAAGACGTCGCTCATGATCAGTACCCCTCTTTGCTCATGCAGTATGGTCTCGGCTCGCGGCCAAGCGTAGCGTCGACGAATATCGCGGAGCGGATCCACCAATGCTCCTTCCTCGCCTTGTAGAAGAAGTGGATGCCGGTGTCTCCTTCAAAACTCTCCATCGCGTAATCGTAACCGAGCGCCTCCCACCGTGACCGGAAAAGATCCGAGGTGCGATACAGATAACGCGCTTGGACAGCTAAGCCGCGGTAGTACGGGTCGAGTAGCCAGTGTTTTGCCGAAAGATATGTGCGAAGCACGGGCCACGCGAGCCGACGAAAAGTGCCGCGGAGACACCCCAAAAGACCGAAGTTCATGGTGTTCTCCTCAAAGGACTGATGAGAAGTATTTTATCACGAAATTGCGACGTTGTAAAGGATTTCGGCAGAGAAGAGAAAAGCCGCGTGTGTAACGCGGCTTTAGCCGGAAGAATTCCCGACATGTGCACGCTCGACCTCCGCAATCTGTGTACGCAGGCGACGCAGGTCAAGTTCAGGGAGCTTTTGACGCTCCGCGTAACCAAGCAAATTCCTTGCGGACGAAAGCGGTTCGCGCGATTGTCCGAGATGACTACCGAGGAGAACGATCTCTTCTCTGGTAAGCGGTATCCGCATTTTTGCCGCGATCTCGATCGCGTCCATGGTGTCGCCTGAACTGACGACGGCTTGGCGCAATCCCCACTGCACCTCCTCTGATGACTTTTCGACAACGACCAAACAGGAGCTCTGCAATGACCGATGGCTGATCGCCGCCTTGATGATCTCGTCGAAAACACCGTGAGGGGCATTTCTCCTAATCGCAAAACGAAGTGCCGCATAAAAAAGTGCGCGAAGCTCTCCCTGCTGGTCACGGTGACATTCAAGCTCTTCGAGGAAGATTGCGACATCTTCCGCGACCTTTGACGCTTGGGGCGCTTCCATCGCTCTGCTCCTTCGTCGTAGTGCTTCTCTAAAATACACTACCACAAAATTCGCAAGATGTAAACGAAAACGAATAAAAAAAACCCGCCGCAAGTTGCCTTGGGGCGGGCGATTCGATGCGGGAGGGTACTACCTTCTGGACGGCTTTGCCGTGGCAGGAGCCGCTTCTTCCGAAGCCGCACCACTACGCGTCGCGTTCATCTTCATGTCGAGACTCAAGTCACGAAGCGCTTTCGTCGAGAGGACGTCCATCATGGTCTGCGCGGAATTGACGCCGGAGGCGCCCGACCCGGTCGTGCCCATCTGGACTTCAGGCACCCACTTCTGCTTGCCGAACTCTGCGGCAAACTTGCCCATGACGGCTTCGTACGTCGCAAGCTTCTGCTCGAGTGCACCGTTGGCCTGCATCACCTTTTGACGGTACGCCGCGTCGCCCTCGCCCTTCAGGATCTGCTGCTGCTTGTAGAATTCGGCAGCATCCCTTTCGAGTTTCGCAGTGTCGCGGTTCTTCTCGGCGCCGGTAATGGCAACGGCCTTTTCTTGCTCGGCCTGCGTGACCTGTTGCGCTTTGATGGTCTCCTGTTTCCACTTGGCTTCGGCGGCATTCGCCTTGCCTTGCTCGGCGACCGTGATCGCACGCTGTTCAGCTTTCTTGGCGTCCGCCATGGAGGTCTGCACTTCCATGGTGATCTTTTGCTGTTCTTTGATCTGCGCCTCGACGGTCCCGTCGTACGGGAGCCGCTTGATGGCGAAGTTAAACGCCTTGATGCCGAACTGGTCGAGGACCGCCTCTTCCTGACGCTGCGGTTTCCCGTCCTTGTCGAGCACGAGTTCGACGACCGTCGCGGTCTTCTCGGCGCCGGTGATCGAGTCCTTCACATGCTTCTCGATCTGCACCGTCTTGTAGACCCCGCGCTGGATCTGGTCCTCGATGTAGAACAAGAGGTTGTTCCGCTTCTCGGCATAGGACTCGCGCGATGACATCAGGGGACCCGACAGATACACGGCCTTTCCGGTGATGGTCTCGATGAGCGCAGACTGCACCGCCGCTTGGCCCTTGAACTTCGTGTGAATCTTGGTCAGGTTGACGACATCCATCGGCATCTCGAACTGGATCGAACCGCAAACAGTACCGTGGCCGCCGTCGTTAAAGCGCACGTCGATGCCGTCGGCGCATTTGCCGCTTTCTTTCGTGGCATTCGTTTCCTGGGCGTCGAAACGATAGATCGAGCGCTTCTTGTAGGCCGTCGCGTCACCCCAGAACTGCCACACCCAACTCTCGGTGCCGGTATACCACGTGAGGTCGCCGGTCCGAAGCGATTGGATGACGAGGATGTCGTCGGGCTGTTTCGTTTCGATCAGGCCGCCCGACACGAAGGCAAAGGCGACGAAGACGAGGGCGACGAAGCCCATCATCACCTTGCGACCGGACGGAAGTGCGTTCTTCATCGTTTCCACCACTTGCGCTTGCATTTGTTGCATGTCGTTTCTCCTTGGTTGGTTGATCTGGTCCGGTGACATCTACTTGTTCAACTCTACTTTCTTCTGGGCAAGGTCCTGCTTGAGTTCCTTGTCCTCGAGATCTTCGTTGACGCTCTCGATCTCGCGCTCGAGAGCCGGGCGCCGACGGAACATCGGAAACACCGGAGTCTTCTTCACCATGGGGCGAAGAAGCTGGCTGTACACCATCACGATTACGAGAAGACCGGCTCCGATCTCCAGTATCAACTGCAAAAGTTTGATCACGCTTCTCCCTCCTTTGTGAATGTGCGTGTAGACCGCGAGACCCCGCGGCAGGGTTGCCCAATAAAACAGGCTCCGAGCACAAACAATCATGCGCTTCGGCAAACGTCAACGTTGACCATAACCATACTTTGTGTTTATATTTCTTTGCTGAACCTTTGCTTTTATGGTGTTGTACTTTTAACCATACAAAAACAACACGCCGTTTTGGGTGTGTTGTTGTGAACTATGCGCAAACCCTCTAAGGGGACGGGTCACGCGGTCGCTTCGGACGACTTCCCTTTCAATCTGGAAAATATCTTGGTTTTGAACGCCTTGAGCGTCTCGAACGAGTCGACGAAAAGATCGGCAACGGTGTCGGCGGTCTCTTTGATGCGCGAAGTATCGAGCACGAGGAGTACGACATCTCCTTCCGCAACTTCGAGACTCCACGCTTCGCACGACAGACGCTCGTTTCCGACACGCACCACCTCGCGGTGAAGCGCAAGCGCGATCTCCACCACTTCGCTTGGAACGAACCAGTAGGCGATCCGTTTCAAGAACCCGCCTTTGACCTCTTTGGTGAGATCTCCGTCTTTCGTGAGTGCGATCCTTCCGCCGCTTCGCCCCGAGAGCGCCACGGCAGAAAAAGCGAGCGGGATCACCTGCGCAAGCGCGAGCGCGACCACTTGGTCCTTCCGCGTGACAGGAATCACCTTCACCGCCATGCGTGCGGGAAACGGAAGCGACGAGACGATCTCCGATCGGACGACACGAACAAATTCCGGATCCGGAATATATGCCTGCACGCGGAGACTCCTCCGAGAATTTCTATGGGGACTGTAGTATGAGATTAGGACACTGTCAACGTGTTCTCAGTCCTTTATTGGGAGCGTCCAGAATACCCTGCAGTTCTACTGCGGGGATAAATGGACGCACACATATGTAGAGCGGGCGGTGGCCCGCTCCGCTTCCAAAAAACTTGCCCGTGGTTCCGCCCGCCAAATACCCCGTCGGCTTTCCGCGGGGATTTGGACGGGCGAACAAGTTTATCAGAATGGAGCCGGAAAAACCGACGATCAGTAGTAGCGCTGGTCGCCCAAAGAAAAGTCGAGGCGTATCGTCTCCCCCTTGTGAGAGATCGAGAACAAGCCGTTCTTATGTGCGGCGAATTTGACGTCGGGATTCACCGTCTGCATCGGAAGGTCTGCTGCCGTTGTTTTGCCTTCGGGGAGCGGCAAGATCTCTATCGGTCGACCATCGAAGTAGGCGGCCACATTGCGTTTTTTGTACACCTCGTAGAGTGGAGTGCCTTTGGGCGGGATCGGAGTATGTTCATAATTATGATACAGCGCAACCAGACGCGGATCGCGCATGGCTTTTTCGCTGGCGGCATTAATCGACAATCCTTGATGATCGCTTTGAACGACTTCTGCGGGAAGGTGCAAATGGTTATGAAACGCGTCGAGACGAAAGAGGTATGCGGCCGCGCCCGCCGCGAGCATGTCGGAGCAGTGTGCGCACATCTGTTCGATGAATCGCGGCGGAACAGCAATCTCGGATCGGTATGATAAGCCGCGCAACACACCGCCCTCCATGCGAATGACGTTCTGCAACCTCCGCTCGCCGTGATACTCTTGGTCGTAAATTTTCGCGATCGCCTCCGGAGTAAAGAACCATCCTTCCGGATACATGGGCACCCCCTCCGTTTCTTGCGCCCATGACTCCGTCATGGCGACAGGTATGAGCGCGCCCGCCGCGAGGCCAAGCGCTTGCGAGAGGAATTTGCGGCGCGGGAGTGACCGGGGCTCGTCATCACCCCCGTTTTCCGTCGACATGTTTTCCGCATTCATTGTTGTTTCATCTTATGCAACGCGCGATAAATTGCAATGCGGGTAGGCGTGACGCGGCAAAACTCCTCAATCGCACGATCTGATCGATTTCCTGAGCTGACAATATCGGCACTCCTCCTCCTCGCAGTGCTTCTCCCAGAACGCGAACGTGAGGATATCCATCGCCGACCGAAGCACTACCCCCTTGAGCTCCTCTACTTCCTCTTTCGTGACAGGAAACTTCTCCTTGTGATACTTCCCGCTCTTGTCCGGCTCGATGAAGTCGATCTCCCCCGTCTCGACCTTCCACTTCCCGTCGTCGTAGAGATCGAGGAGAAGTTTGTAGAAAACGAGCTGGCGTTTGTAATCGCCTTCCGAGTTCTTGGTCTTTCCCTCTATTTCGTTGCGCGACTTGGGTTGTGCGGTCTTGTAATCAACGACATTCACTCGATCGCCGCCCTCGAATTCGAGCTTATCCACCGTGCCGCGCAATAGGAGCTTTGGGAGTTTGCCATCTTCGAGCACGCTCGGAGGAAACGCCGGATCGCTTGCAAGCTCGGGCGGGAGGTCGAGCTCGACTCCTTTCACTTTAAACTCGCACTGGATGTTCGTGTTCCATTTCGCGTGGTAGGTCTTCCAATAGCCCGGAAGCGCCTTCTCGCCCTTCGCTAGCATGTCCCGATAGTCGCCCTCGGATGCCGGCACACGCTCCATGAAGAAGCGGAAGCGCTCCATGAGAAAATCAACGCCGGGATCCTCTCCGGCCTCCTTCCATCGGCGGAAGAACGCCTCGAGCGTCTCGTGGACGACCGTGCCGTAAAGCGCGAACTTCTCTTGGCTTTCGGGAAGCCGGACCAGATTACGAAAGAAATATTGCCAAGGACACGCAAGATAATTGTTGAGTGCGGAGACGGAAAAGCCGCTTTCCAAAAAACGTTTCGCGAGGAACGTGCGCTCGGCGAGTTCGGGACCGAAATTCTTCCGCGGCGCATGGCGGAGATGATGGCCCTCCCCCCAGCGCTTTTCCCACGAAGCAATATCGATCTCCTCCAGATGCGCGGGGTCCATTTCGGCGGTGAACTGCGACGGGTGAAGCTCCTTGCCGTCTCCCTTGGCGCGCGGATACGTGAGCGTGACCGAGCGCTTCGCCCGCGTGAGTGCGACATAGAACAGGCGACGCTCGTCACCCTCCGTGTCATCGCCCCCCGAGAGCGGCGAGTCGACCAAGGTCGTCCGAAAGGAGGAGTGCGCCCGTCGACCGCCCCAGTGCCCGTCAAAGACGCCGACGACAAAAACGTGCGTGAACTCGAGCCCTTTGGACTTATGCGCCGTCATGAGCCGAATGCCATGGAGTGGTGTGCGCCCGCCGCCCTTCACAACACCGTGCGCAAGAAGGACATCGATGTGCCGAAGGAAATCCGCAAGCACTCCGCGACGTTTCGACGCGACCAGACGCTTTGCGATGTCGAGGAAGTGCTCGAGCCGCTCGATACGATCAAGCGAGCCGCTCTCTTGGATGAGATATTCGAGAAAACCGCTTTCGGCGATGATGATGTCGAGCGTCTCAAGCAACGAGCGGCGCTTGGCGACGCTTCCCCACTGATGGAGAAGCCGCGCGAGTGAAGGGGGGCGCGCCGGATCGGCGAGCGGAAGGTCTCTGGGTGTGCTCATCTCAATCAGGCGCGAAAGCGGGATGCGGCGATCGGCGGCGTATCCCATGAGACGGAACGCGTCGATGGGAGGGATCCGGAGGCATGGGACGAAGAGGAGTCTTCCGAGTGCGTCGTCGTTCGAGGGATCCTCCACGGCGCGAAGGATCGCCATGAGCGCGAGGATGTCTTCGTCGTCCAAAATATGCTGTTCGGAAAGGAGCGAGAACGGCGTCTCGTCGCGCTCGAGCGCGCGGATCAAGGGTGCCGCATCGTCATTTTGCCGATAGATAACAGCGATTTCATCGGCGGACACTCCTTCCGAGACGAGCCGCCTCGCTTCGCTCGCGACGAAGGCCGCTTCGGCGTCGGCGTCGGGAAATGCGGCGATGCGGATGCGCGCGCCTTCGCCCGACTGGGCGCGCAATTCCTTGCGCAACTCCCGATCTCCCGACGCATGGCTCATGAGCGTGTGTGCACGATCAAGAATGTGCTGTGTCGATCGGTAATTCTCCGTGAGCGAGACGAGCGTCACATCGGGGAACCGTTCGCGGAAATAAGTGAAATTCTCAAGCGACGCTCCCTGAAAGCGGAAAATCGCTTGTTTCTCGTCACCCACGATGAAAAGGTTGGGGTGCTCGTGGAATCCGGAAAGCAGTTCGAGAACGCTGTTCTGCGCGTTATTCACGTCCTGATGCTCGTCGGCAAGGATGTATTGGTATTCCTCTTGAAGCATGAGGAGAAAATCGCCGTCTTCCTTGAGCGCGCGAACCGCTTCGACGATCATGTCGTCATAATCATAGTGATGTGCTTGTGCGAGGCGCTCCTCGTACGCCGCAAAGATGCGGGCAAGTTCCTCGTTCTTTGCGATACGCTCCTCGACCCTCATCCACACCCCCTTCATCTTCCCTTTGTGCGGACCTTTTTCGTTGAAGCGCTCGGGGGTCGCCGCGAACTGCTCGCTCTCCTCGCGGATGATTGCCGCAAATGCCTTGTCGGAGACCGCGTCACGCTTGAGCGCCTGTATCGCCGAAAGGATCTTCTTCACGTTATGCGTCGGGTCGCCATAGGGGCGTAAGAGCGGGAATGCGCGCGTTTCGAGGATCTCTTCGATGAGGAGCAGCTGGTCCGCATCGGTGATGGGGGTGCCGCCGACGATGCGTGGAAAGCGCTCGGGGAAACGGCTGATGAGTTCGTTGCAGAAGCCGTGGAAGGTGTGGATGTTGAGCTTATATGCGCGGGCGCCCATCAATTCCGCAAGACGCTTCCTCATGGCGAACGCGCCACCCTCGGTAAAGGTGAGCGCAAGGATATTCTCCGGTTGTGTGTCGGCCTTAAGCAGAATATTTGCAATACGGAGTGTGAGTATCTCCGTCTTCCCCGTTCCGGGCCCCGCGATTACCATCACCGGACCTTCGATCGCGTCGACCGCCGCTTTCTGTGCGGGATTGAGTTCGTGATAGCGTTTTTCGAACGCGGGGGAAGAGGGCATGGGACGATTATAACATGTAAAAAAGTCCCGAGTTCGCGTTGGAACTCGGGACTGGGTCAGGTCGCCTCTTTCGAATTGGTGAGGTAGTGGAGCGCATCGAGGATCTTTGTGCCGTCGTCCTGTGCCATCTGGACAAGCGTCAAAAGAATGTGCGCATCAAGCGCAAGCGGGTCGCCGGCAAGCTCGACGCATGTTCTTCGTTTGGCGAAGATCTGTGTGCGGTGATGCTCGGGAACACTCGCATCGTTATACACGCCGGCAAGGGACCACAGCCGTGCATTCGGGAAGAACTCCTTGTGCTGAAGCACCCGATAGCGGACGGCGACCATAGCGCACGCAACCAACATCCGGAGGAACTTCCCGTCACTCATATCTTCGACCGCGGTGTTCCGAAATTTTTCTTCGGCAATGCGGTCCAGCTCACCGCCCCAGATAAAGTAGGCTTCGACGACCTTTTTCTTAAGGAGCTTTGTCGTGAAAGGATGCGCGGGGTGCATAACGCGATAGGTGATCACCTTCTTGACGTGATACCCGTCGCTCCGTTCTCCCGGAAATCGCCGCTCGATCGGCGTTGCTTTGATCTCCTCACGGAACGGGAAAAAGGCTTTCTCGTCGATCTCCTCGATGATCGCCCCAAGTCGGTCGGCGTATGACGGCGTGTCAAGGATGCCGTCCGGACTATCGAAAGTTTTTTTCATTACAAGCCCTCGCTCGTACATCTGCCGTCCATCTTCGCGCGTTTTGGCAAAGTGTCAATCCCAATTTGGCCCCCGCACTGCGGGGATGCCAAATTGAGGAATCCCGAGGCTCTGCTCGGGAGCCCAATTCTATCTGTCTGTAATACTCTGTGGTCGCAGAATTGAGGATGCCGTGAGCATACACGGCGCCCAATAGCCCCCCCCGCACTGTGGGGATGCCAAATTGAGGATGTAGGCCGCGAAACGGCCATGCTTGCCAAGTGGAGAATACGGACATCTCATGGCCCGCTAGATACTGAGGTCATTCTCAATACCCAACTCTTTGACCGCCTCGCGATAACGACAATAGTCACAGTTCTCGCTCGGGAGCGGAAGTGCACCGTCCAACGTTTTCTTGATGTCGGACAACGCCGGCTCTACCCATGCATCATTTCCTGTATAAGGTATGAGCTTGATCGTAAATTCGAGTTTTCCGTCAAACGCCTTGCGGTCCGTTTGCCCGTTGCAGTAAACGAAATATCCCGTCGGTGAAACCGCGAACGTATTTTTTCGGAAGAGCCACTGATAGACCTCCATCTGGCGCTTATATCCGTTCTGCCACTCTGCATCAATGGAAACCTCGCCCGCCTTTGCGGTCGCCTTATAGTCCACAATGATGAGCTCTCCCTTCGGGTCAACCCACACGTCGTCGATGCCTCCCGTCACCGTAAGGTTGGTCGCAACATGATGAAACGTGATACCGCGCCGAAGCGCGTCGCGCCATTCGTCCATGCGCGGGTCGTCATATGGGACCGCATCAAGTCCGTACGCTTTCATGAGCGGGTGGGACGTTTTGTCGGCGCGATGAATATCAAACTCCTTTTTAAGGAGCGTATCGACGGCGGAGTTGAGACTAAAAGGAAATCCCGGCGGACGGCCGACGCCGAGCCGTCGGTCGATATAAAAACAGCGGGGACATTCAACAAAGAGATCGATCTTCGAGCGCGAAAGGCGGAAGGGCGTCTTCGCCGACGGATCGTAGACATTGCGCGCACGCTTCGGGTTGTAGTACTCCGACATACAGGTAGTGTACCCCGTTAGAGGCAGGACGCGAACACCGCTGTCCACCTTCGCACTCGGTTACTGACGGAAACAACCGACAAGTTCGTCACTTTCGTCATACCCAACTTCGGGTCCGCGACCTCTAACGGGGTGTACCCCGCCGTATCGCCTGTCACAATGTGCGTATGAAAAAAGGCGAGCTTGCGCTCGCCTTGGTTTACGGTGTGTTGTCCCGCTGTTATTGTTGTTCTTTCTTCGCTTCCTGCGGACACGGTGTGCCGACGATCTTCATCGCCTCGCGGACCTCATCATTCATGCATTGGAGCGCAACGGCCGCTTCGCGGTATCCCAGCGCCTCGAGACGACGGCTGTTCGCACGGCGATTGCATTCCACTGATTCCGTGGTGGACCCGCCGCCGAACGAGATGAAGCCGTTCCCAAAGCTGCCGCTCACACTTCCGAGACAGTTATCCGTCCCGACCGAGGTGAGCGAATTGGCAGGCGCCGACGCCGCGGGACGCACGTTCGTGGTGACAGTCATGTCACCGCCGTTCATCACGTTGCCGCCGGAATTTGCCGACGAGGAGCCGCCCTCTCCGCCCTTCCCACCTTGACCGCCTTGCGAAGACGATGAGGACGAGGAATTTCCCGAGCTGTTCACGTTCCCGCCCGCCGCATTGGAGGACGAGGACGAATTGCCCGAGTTGCTCACATTCCCGCCTGTCGCGTTCGACGACGAATTGCCGGAATTCACCACACCGGAGTGGGAGTTTGAGTTCCCGCCCGTCGCGTTGGAGTTGCCGCCGATGCCGACGCCGGTGCCGCCCGAGGCATTGGCGTTCCCGCCGATGCCGATCCCCGTGCCTTGGCCGCCCTGACTGAAGGACGATGAGTTGGAGTTCGAATTCGCATTCGAGGACGAGTTTGCATTCGCGTTCGAGTTCGTATTCGAGTACTGACTCTGGCCTTGGCTTTGACCCTGGCTTTGGCCTTGCGACTGCAGGTTCAGATTCAGGTTGGTGTTATTGTTGGTGTTGGTACCCGTCACCGTACCACCGCCCGAGCCGCCGTTGTCGGGACAATTGCCCGTACAGCCGCCGCCCACATTCGTGTCGGCAAAAGCCGCGCCGGACAGTGCCAAACAGAGTGACGCGACAGCGATGAATGACTTTTTCAATTTGCTCTCCTTGTTGTCGAAAGATCGGACTATAATGATGAGGAACGTTATCAAAGAGGCTGTCCGCTTACCCCATTGAATGGTTTTCTGTGTACTGAAACCAGTCAAGAATTTAGAGATAATACCCAAAATCACCGGTTTATTCCCCGGTGTTTTTTGTACCCTTTTT
>Ga0155322_123_pt1 | contig 43358 bp, 47 predicted proteins | sample RifCSPhighO2_02_FD_106290 | JGI IMG/M metagenome (GOLD analysis project Ga0155322, IMG submission 106290) | Candidatus Lloydbacteria bacterium RIFCSPHIGHO2_02_FULL_54_17 | reverse complement strand
CTTGAGTCGACGATTGCTCCGAAGAGAAAGAAAAAGGGTACAAAAAACACCGGGGAATAAACCGGTGATTTTGGGTATTATCTCTCTTTTTCAGCGTCTATGAAAAAATCCCCCGCACATTTTGGAGTGCGGGGGGGTAACTACTGTGCCGGTGTCGGCTGTTTGCGTTCTTTTTCCAAGCGGGCGAGCGTCTCGTCGAGGAACTTTCCTGCAACGCTGGCGGGGATCGCGAAACCGATACCGATCCCGAAGTTCGCCCTGCTGTAGATCTGGTCGATGACGCCCACGACGCGGTGATTGCGCAGGAGGATGAGCGGCCCGCCGGAATTGCCCGGGTGGACCATCGCATCCGTCTGGATGAAGATCCGATCGCCGATCACGCGTGTGGGGTTGCTGATGATGCCCGAGGTCACGGTGAACTCGATGCCGAAAGGCGCCCCGATGGAGACGACGCCGTCATGTCGGTACGTGAGCGGATCCCGCTCAAAGACAATGAACGGAAATTTCTTCCCCGGCGCCGTTTTGGCAATGGAGAGGATCGCAAGGTCGGCGTCCGGCTCAAGCGCAACGATCTCGCCTTGGTACTTTGTACCGTCTTTCGCGATGAGCGTGTACGTACCGGTCGCCTCTTCGCCGTCCGTGTAACTCCACTTGCCGGGCGGTGCGTACGACGGATTCGGAAAGCCGTTGAATACCGGTGCCTGGACAACATGGAATGCGGTCATGACGAGTCCGTCGTCGGTGACGCCGAATGCGGTCCCCGAACTATTCGCCTCGCGATATGTCGTCGTCTCGCCCTGCTTGCGGAACTTGAAGTTCGTCTTCAGGGTGTAAACGGCGGGGACGATCTCTTCGATCAGGTGATTGCGCGCGAGATCGCGCTCTGTTTCGATTGCGCTTTCATGCGCGATATTGAGAGGTGCGGCGCCGAGGAGCGCAATGCACCCAAGCACAACGAGTGCCCTTCTTGCGTCCATGGCGTTCTCCTCTTGTCGAGGAACTCTCAACTCACTATAGCAATGCGGCAAGCGCGTGGCGACAATTTGTGACTAAAAGACAATTGTTCAGGTCTTGTCAATATTCTCCGCTTGCGCGGCGATATCGGGGAGCTTCTTTTTGACGTCGCGGTAGAGCGCGAATTGTGCCCGTGCCTTTGCGAAGTTCTGCGTGAAGAGGTCGGGATAACGCGTGCGGTCAAGCTTGAAGTAAGATTCGCGATAGGCGTCGGTCGCGAAGCGGGCGCCCAGCTCGAGTGCGATCTGGAGAATTGCCCCCGGTATCGATCGGCGTTCTTCCGCGGTGAGAAAATCTGCATGCTCGGCGTATCCTTCCGCCATTGCGCGAAAGGTGCCGAGGTCGAAGGACGCCCCGCGCTCGTCTCCTTCGTCCGCGCGATTGCACCAACTACGCGCCGCGTCGGCGATGTCGACGACGACACTGTGTCTCCCCAGTGTGTCGAGATCAAGGAGTGCGACTGCTTCGTCCGAGTGTTCCGCAAAACGGATGTTGTTCAATTTCGGGTCGCCGTGGATGATGCGTTTCGGCAAGTGCGCCCACGCATGCGGAGTTTTTCCGTACGCGGCGAGAATGTCACCGGAGAGGTCCGCAAGCGCCGCGCTCTTTTTCGTGCCGGTATACATTCTTGTGGTCTCTTCGAGCGTGGCCATGATGCGCGGCGTGTCATGGAATCCTTCGCGGACATGCCGGAATATATAGTCGTGGTCGGCAAATGTGTGGTGAAACTTTGCGAGAAAGCCCATCGCATTTCGCGCTCTGTTCTCGGTGATGCCTTCCTCGAGTGTTTGTCCGCGGATGTAGGTAAGCACTCGCCACAATTCTCCGGAAATGACGGAGCCGAGCTCTCCTGTTCGCGTAGGAACGAGTTCGGTCGTGGTGAAGCCCGCCCGCTTCATCTCTCGCGTGAGGACGTCGATATCCTCGAGGACCGTTGCCGCGAAGATGGGGTTCACACGTTGGAGTACGTACACTCCGCCCCCCTCGGTGGTGACGAGGAACGTGTCGTTGATATGTCCTTTCCCGAGTGGCTCAAGATCCACCGCCTTTCCGTCGAGGCGGAACTCATTCGCTACCGTACCCGCGCGTTCAATCACTCTATTTTCCATTGCGCCACCATTATAGAGTGTTCGGGAAATTTCTCCAGTAAAAACGTCCGCCCGTCGATCCCCGTGGCAGAGCCACTGGGCATTCGCGGACGGCATCAGGGCGTTTTTTCTGGAAGCGGAGACGGCTCCGCCGTCGCTACATATATGGCGCCATTCACCACCGCGGCAGAGGCCACTGGGCATTCTGGCGTCCGCCAGTAGTTGCCAAGGAACCCTCTGGCGCATAGGCTCAACTTTATGCGCGAGCGGAAGATCGTCCCGTGGTTGAAGGAGCACCCGCTCCTCCTTCTGGTTCTCCTTGTTGCCGTCCTTGATGCGGTATTTTTCGCCGCCGTCTTTCCGCGTGAACGGGAGGTGCTTACCGTTCGATTCCTTGATGTGGGTCAGGGTGATGCGGTCTTTATTGAGGCGCCCAACGGCAATCAACTGCTCTACGATGCCGGAGGGCCCTCGGGTGCGGTGCTTCGCGCCCTTGCGGAGGCGATGCCTTTTTGGGATCGCTCGATTGATGTTGTCGTTCTTTCTCATCCCGATCTAGACCACATCGGGGGATTTCCCGAGGTGTTCAAGCGCTATCGTATTGCACTTCTCCTCGAGCCGGGTGCAACTTCAGACAACGGCGCTTATGCGGCGACCATGGAAGCACTCCGCGCTGAAGGCTCCGCACACTTTCTTGCGCGCAAAGGAATGACGATCGATCTTGGCGGGGGTGTGTTCGCCGATGTGCTCTATCCCGACCGCGACATGAGCGACATGGAAACGAATTCGGCTTCTGTTATTCTGCGTATCCGTTACGGCGAAACAGCTTTCCTCCTCTCCGGCGACCTGCCGAAGGACCTTGAAGAATATGCGGTGGCGATCTACGGTAACAAACTTGAGGCCGAGGTGCTCAAACTCGGGCACCACGGCTCACGTACTTCGTCGAGCGAAGCATGGCTCCGTGCTGTCCAGCCTGATGTCGCAATCATATCGGCGGGAAAGGGAAATCGGTACGGCCACCCGCATATCGAGGTCATAACGCTCCTCGGACGCTTGGGAATTCCTTCCGTGGCGACGTTTGCTGACGGTACGATCATATTTGAAAGCGACGGAACAAGAGTGGAGAAGGAGGGCGCCAGCCGATAGTTGACAAGTTGATAAATAACTGATAAAATTCACGCAGGAGCGCTTATCTTCCGCTTGCTCCGAGGTTGTTTCATTTTGAATGTTGTGCACATGTCCGGAAGGAGGACGTCATGAAGGTTCGCACATTGATATATGCAATACTCGCGGTAACCGTGGTGGCGACCGCACCAATTCACGTAAACGCACAGGAAGCAACTGAAGTATCCACGAAAGCCGAACTCGTCGATCTCGGACAGCTTTTACTCGGCTTTACCTACATGAGTTTGGGTGCGGGAAACGTCGATACTGCCGTTGCCGGTGCCACCGAGGCCGCGCACGTTGCGCGACTGGCCGGCGATACGGTACTTCTTAGTCGGGCCGAGAATCACCGGAAGGCCTACCGCGGCATCGGCCTCATGGTGACCGCCGAAGCGGCAAAGACGAGAGGGCATGCACTCGTCGCACCGGAGATCACGGAGCTCGGTTGTCGCCTGCTCTCCGAGGTGCTTCCCGGAGAAGAGTGGCTCGGGCCGATTGTGGAAAAGGTCAGAGAACTTTGCCGTGACGCGGCAACGGGAACTTCCGGAACTAACGGGGCTTTGCGTGCAGAGAAAGACAGCATGATGCTTGATGTTGCGGCAATCCTTCTTGCCAACGCCGCCGCCCTGCATGAGCGTAATCCGGCGGATGCGGTCGGAAATGCGACCGCCGCGCTTGACATCATGAACGCCGCCGGCGCACCGAGCGTCGCCGCGCGCACCGAGCACATCGTTCGTGCGTACGAGACGCTTTCGCTCATGAAGCTCGCGGAAACATTCATCGAAGAGAAAGTGTTTCCGTTGGCGTCGGGCAAGGTGCGTGGGCACGCTTGTGCGCTTTCCGGCGTGGCCGATCCGTCGGTCGCCTCGATTCTCGAAACGCTCCGCCGGCACTGCTTCATTTGAGGGTTCTTTCCCGCTCCGCCCGCTCCTTGGGCGGAGTTTTTTTAGAGGCTTTACAATCGAAAGGGCATTTGATTGGATGAGGCAAGGAACGTTCCCTGCACGAGGAGGAAAGATGCAAAGAGATATCATCATTCTCGAGCTGAAAGTGTACCAGAACTCGGAGAAGAAACCGGCGATGCGAAATCGCCTCGAGCACGCTTTTCTGCGTGGAGCTAATTCGAGAGTTCTCGAAAAGCATGGCCGCTGCGCGGAGTGTGCAGTGAGAAAGGTGCTTGCCACGATGTTTGCCATCCCCGCGCACCCGATTCTTTGTTTGGACGCGATGCTCCAACTTTGTCGTGATGATCCGTTCGAATTTACCGACTGGCAGGATTCGGATCTCATCTCCCGCATCAACATGGGAACGTATTTTTCTTCGGCAACGCCGAAAGACATCTACGTCGAGACACAGGACGGCGTTGTCTGAATCATATTGAGACCGCGCGGCACACAAGCCCCGCGGCCTTTTCAATCACAAGACGCAAGTGATTTTCCGCCCGCTGGACTAAGGCGGTATTTTGGGATAGAAGTGAAGGAGAATAGTTTTTGCTCCCGTTGAAATTTCACCGCCTCGCGATTACGAGGCGGTCTAGAGGAGGTCGTCATGAACGTTCCTCGTGTTGTGGCCGCGCTTTCGCTTTCCTTCCTTGCGATGTGTTGTGCAAATAGTGCCGTGGCGTTTGCGGCCGTCGATGTGCGCGAGATTGCCGCGCCCGCCAAAGAGGTTCTCCCGATCCCGCCGTACAACGAGTGGGCATGCGGCCGCACTGACGACAAGCCGCGCGGCGTCGCATCAAGAATCTGCCGTGTCATCTACGACACACCGACAGCGCCGGAGACTTACGACACCGTGCTCGAATACTCGCTGATAGAATCTACCGATCCGTCGCTCTTGATGTGGGTACGCGTGGCGAAGGACGCCGAGAGCATCCATGCACTTTTTTACTTGAGAGAGCGCGGAGAGTGGATACTTGTTGATGAAAGGACCTACACACGGAAGACATCGCCGCTCGGAAAGGACGTTCCGTTCTTCACACTGGATTCTCCGTTCGGTCTGGAGTATCAAAAGCTCCTCTGTCAGTTTTTTGAACCTCACTGCAAGGTTTGGGTCCCCACCTTTCAATTTCCCGCCAGATGAAAACCACCGAGAATGTTTCTCGGTGTTTTTTTTAATTCCGCACTTGCGGCGACGAGTGAATGACTACCCAATGGGTCGTAGCACAAATAGCCCCCGATCGTACGGGGGTGGGTGCTGTCGGCAAATGAGTTTCCGATCACCATGCGAAGTGGGCGAAGGCTTTGTTGGCTTCCGCCATCTTGTGGACATTCTCGCGTTTCTTGATCGCCTCGCCTTCGTTCTTCGATGCGGCGATGATCTCGTCGGCGAGTTTTTTCGCGGTGGGAGCGCCTTTCTTCGCGCGCGCGGCTTCGATGATCCAGCGGAGTGCGAGGAAGGAACGGCGATCGGGGCGCACTTCGCGAGGTACCTGATAGTTGGCACCGCCGACGCGTCGGGAGCGAATCTCCATGACGGGACCGGCGTTCCGTAGTGCGGCTTTGAGCGTTTCCATCGGGTCTTCCACCTTCAACTGCTTTTTTATCTCGTCCAAGGCGTCGTAGACCACGCGCTCCGCGACGGTCTTTTTGCCGCTCCACATGACGTAGTTCACGAGTTGTGACACATCAAGCGACTTATACTTGAGGTCGGGCTGTCGGATATTGCGATTTTTTACTCTGCGACGCATGGTTAAGTGATTATTTCTTTTCGGCGCGTTTTGCTCCGTACTGCGAGCGTCCCTGCTTCCTGTTCTCAACACCGGAGGCGTCGAGCCGTCCGCGGACGATGGTGTAGCGCAGTCCGAGGTCCTTCACGCGGCCGCCGCGCACGATGACCACCGAGTGTTCCTGTAATTTGTGTCCGATGCCCGGAATATACGCCGTTACTTCCATGCCGTTCGTGAGGCGTACGCGCGCGATCTTTCTGATGGCGGAGTTCGGCTTGCGCGGAGTCATCGTCGTCACTTTCGTGCACACGCCGCGTTTAAAGGGCGAGGAATAATAGATCGGCCGATTCTGTATAGAATTGAAGCCGCGCGCCATCGCCGCCGCTTTGGACTTGCGGGGTATCTGTTTGCGGCTTTTCTTGATCAACTGGTTGATGGTCGGCATGTTTTTTGGTCCTCCTCAAAACAAACAACAGTAAAGATACACGACGAGGTATGGGCTAGTCTAGTATACGGTCTCCCAAAATGCAAGTATTTCGGTTCCGAGGAAATATACACGCGCGGTTGTACAAGGTGGAACCTTAAGAATTGATGCTCAAGGTTCCACCTTGTACAACTGGGGTTCACATTGGAGCTCCGACGAGAAGGATGTAGAGGAGGTAGATGAACGGGAGAAAGAATTTCCACAGGAAGTACGCAAAAATAAGGATGAGGACGAGCGCGTAGCGTTGGAAGTATTCTTCAACATAGCGCAAGCGGAGCGGGAGCGCATTGAAGAGCACCTTTGAGCCGTCGAGGGGCGGGATCGGCACCAAGTTGAAGACCGTCAGTATCACATTGATAAGAACGATCATTTGCATGATGTTCGCCGCTTCCGGTGCGACCGCTCCTTCGCCGAAACGGAGCATCGCCGCGAAGATGACGGCGATCCCGAGATTGGTGAGCGGTCCCGCAAGTGCGACTTTTGCGTCCCCCCACTTCTGATCACGCAGATTGTAGGGGTTGTACGGTACGGGTTTTGCCCAGCCGAACACGATCCCGCCGGGGAGAATGGATGTGATGAAAGGAACCAAAAGCGAGCCGATCGGGTCGATGTGGCGGAGCGGGTTCAACGTCAGACGCCCCGCGAGTCGTGCGGTCGGGTCCCCGAGGTATTGCGCCATGTATCCGTGCGATACTTCATGCGCCACGACGGAAAACACAAGGACGAGTACGGAAAAGAGCATCTGGAACAATTGTGCGTCTTGCATAGTGCGTCACCACATGATAGCATGCGGTGCACGAAATCTAAAAGAAGACCATGGCCTCATCGAACGTCTGTAATTTGTGCAAAAAGGGAACTCGCGTCGCGGGTGGTTATTCGAACCGTGTCCGTGCGACCAAGTTCAATCCGACCGGCAATAAGCGCAAATATCCCAATCTCCAGTGGGTCGCACTGTCGAAGGCGATGGGGGGCGGACGCATCAAGATCTGCACGCGATGTATGAAGGCAGGCAAACAACTGGAAATGAAGATGCCGGCACCAAGACCGAAAGCGGCGTCCAACAAAAAATAAACTTGTCCGCCTCGCGAGATAGGCGAAGCCGCCATCTCACGGGGCGGAACCACGGGCAAGTTTTTTGGAAGAGGAATCGGCCACACCACTACGAGTACCCCTAAAGGGACTTCCAGTTTTGTAAACAAAACTTAGGTCGCTTCCATTTTTCTAAACGGAGTACCGTAAGAAAAATTGGTCGCCGCCGATATAGATATTGTGCATCCCCGTGGCAGAGCCACGGGGTATTACACACCAATAGACGATAACTTATAAAAAAGACCCCGGCGCGCGAACGCCGGGATTCTTGTGTGTGGTGGCACTTAGGCCGCCACTCCTTGTCTTTCCTTTTCGCGAAGGAACACGATCTGCGACTCGACGGGGCCTTTCGCGCGCTTGTCCGAAAAGCGAACGCTGGTCTTCCCGTTCTCGCTCTTCATCTTGACGTTCTTGTAGGTCTGACTGAAGAGCTCGCGCAGGAACGGGTGGTACGCGCTGTTCTCCCACCAGAAGTTTTTTTCGCGCCCCGTGGCACGTACACTGCAGTTCACGTAGACCTTGCAGTAGCCGTTCACCCCCTCCGAAACGATCACGGTGTCGATGAGACAGGTGCCGGTGAACGTGTCGAAAGAAAAGCGGGCGTTGCGCACGACACCCACATCTCCTTCGGGTGGGGTTTGGGAGACAGGAGCACCTGAACTGCCACCGCATGCATGGAGAACTTGGATCCCTGCGGGTATCTTGTTCTTCCATGTGTGATAGATGAGTACGATCTTGTCCGGGAGGGATACCCACACTCTTGCCTCTTGCTCGACCATGACGCTCTCCTTTGCATATGTGGACACAAGGCAATAGCCCCGTGAGAGGAACTGACGAATCTAAATAAAGCCTTCGTGGGGATTGTATCACGAATATATAACTATGTCAATTCGTAGAACGTTGACAGGATATTCCCGCCGTACTAGCATGCCCCTATCGTTCGCTTTAATCCGTCTTTCTCCTTTTTCTCCCTGTCGTTTCTCGGCGGGAATAAAAAGAATGGGGGCGCGATATTGGGGGAACGAGGTCCCGCACACCGCGGAGCGCCGTGAGGTTTCCGTGCCCGCGAAACGTATTGCGGGCGAAAGTTATGGCAAAAAAATCAACATGGGTGAGACAGAATAATCCGAAGTTCGCCGTTCGGGCGGTGAATCGCTGTTTTAAGTGCGGACGCAAACGCGGATACATGCGCGACTTCGGCCTTTGCCGTATCTGCTTCCGCGAATTAGCCAACGACGGGAAGATCCCCGGTATCACGAAAGCATCATGGTAACCACCGACCCCATTGCCGACATGCTCGTGCGTATAAGGAATGCAGGAAGCGCGGGAAAGCCCGTTGCCTATGTTCCTTATTCCGACCTCAAACTGCGGATTGCTCACGCGCTCAAGAACGAAGGCTTTATCGCTTCCGTTGAACGTAAGACACTCAAAGGGAAGACGACCGAACGCATGATCGCGATCGGTGTGCAGTACGACGCTCCTCTTCAGACGGGTGGGCCGCGCAAGCCGCGCATCCGCGGTGCCGAGCGCGTTTCCCGTCCCTCGCGCCGCCTCTATGCGGGAACAAAGGATATCCGTCCCGTGCACGAAGGTCACGGCATCATGCTCCTGTCGACACCCAAGGGGATCATGACCGGCGATGCCGCGCGCAAAGAGCACGTCGGAGGAGAAATTATTTGCAGAATTTGGTAATTTAGAAAAATAATGAGCGGAGCGAATATATTTTTCTTAACCCCCCACTTGCTCGTGTTAAAGAACAAAAAAACCATGCCTAATCCAATGCGTACAAAACAAACTGAGCGGAAGTTCAAAACCTTGCAAGTGGGGTGTGCTCAGTTTTATTACTCGTTTTCACTCGTATAAAACTGGCATGTCCCGCCTCGCGAAAAAACCCATCAATATCCCCGAAAAAACGACAGTCGTGCTTTCGGGCAACTCCGTTACGGTGAAAGGGCCGCTTGGAGAACTCTCGCGTTCGTTTCCGCCTGCGGTCGGCGTTACGGTCAAAGACAAGGAAGTGTTCGTGTCGCTCAACAATTCCGACCGCGAATACAAGGCGCTTTCCGGTACTGCAGTCGCACATATCAAGAACATGATCGCAGGCGTACAGAAGGCATACGAAAAGAAGCTTCTGATCGAGGGTGTCGGTTTCAAGGCAGACGCGCAGGGGGCAAAGCTGACGTTGGCGCTCGGTTTCTCACATCCCGTTGTCGTTCAGGCACCGGAGGGTGTCAAAGTGACGACGGAAAAAGGGGTCATCAACATTTCAGGCATCAGCAAGGACGCGGTCGGACAGTTTGCGGCGAAGATCCGTGCACTGAAAGAGCCGGAGCCGTACAAAGGGAAGGGTATCCGCTACGCCGACGAGGTGATACGCCGCAAGCAGGGTAAGAAGACGGCATAAACACATGAACAAGATTCAGAAAAAAAATTACCACCGCATGCGCCGCCACAACCGGATCCGCGCGAAGGTGTCCGGCACGAAGGAAATCCCCCGACTGGCGGTTTTTCGTTCGGCTCGCCACTTGAACGTGCAGTTGATCGATGACGTTGCGGGTAAGACCCTCGCGTCCGCGTCCGATATAAAGATGACCAAAGGCACGAAGATGGAACGCGCGACCGAGGTCGGAAAGGCTATTGCACTCAAAGCGAAGGAAGCAAAGATCACCAAGGCGGTCTTTGACCGCGGAGGATTTCTCTATGCAGGGCGCGTGAGGGCGGTTGCTGATGCGGCGCGCAAAGGAGGGATCGTCTTTTAATATAAATCCCGACACGACCATGGAAGAACAAAAAAAAGAAGAACAAACAGTTGGTGGAAGCCCGGTTCAGGCGGCGGCCGAATTGCCGAAAAAACCGGCGGCTACGGCGCCGAAGTCTTTTGGCGTTGCGTCGGACTCACAGCGAAGAGATCGTGCTTCACGAGACGGAAGGCGTGGAGGACAGGGTCGCGGAGCGGGCGGAAAGGACGGCAAGCGCGGTGGTGGACGCGGGCGCGGTGACCGTCCTCGGCAGGAATTTGACCAGAAATCCATCGATGTGCGCCGTGTCGCGCGCGTGGTCGCTGGTGGCCGCCGCTTTTCGTTCGCGGTTTCCATGATCATCGGAGACAGGAAAGGAAAGGTGGGAGTCGGTACGGGGAAAGCCGGAGATATCTCCATGGCGATGGACAAAGCGGGTAAGGACGCCAAGAAACACATGGTCACGATTGCGCTCACCAAGACCAACTCCATACCGCATCGGGTCATGGCAAAGGATTCAAGTGCCATCGTCGAGATCATCCCCGCACCGTCCCGCGGTCTCGTGGCTGGCTCTGCGGTCAGAAACGTGCTCGAACTCGCCGGAGTAACCGACGTGTCGGCGAAGATCCTAAGCGGCTCAAAGAACAAACTGAATATGGCGCGGGCGACGATCAAGGCGTTAGGCGATCTCCGTCCGGCAAAAAAGACGGCTACGGAGGTGAAAGCAAAGACGGACGCGGATCTTCCGAAAGAATAATCAGAAACGACCATGCAACTCAATCAACTCCATCGATTTCATCCGAATAAAAAAGCGAAGCGTGTCGGCCGAGGCGGCAAGCGCGGCAAGACTGCGGGCCGCGGTACCAAAGGTCAGAAGGCGCGCGCGGGACACCGCCTGCGCCCCGAGCTTCGTGACATCATCAAGAAGTATCCGAAGCATCGCGGCTATCGGTTCAAATCCATCGCCACGAAACCGACGCCGATCAATCTTGACCTCATCGAGCAGATGTTCGTCGACGGCAATGCGGTCAATCCGGAAACGCTTTTTGCGAAGAAGCTCATCAAGAAAGAAGGCGGACGCATGCAAAAAGTAAAGGTCCTTGCGACTGGCAAACTTTCGAAGAAGATCGTCCTTTCGGGTTGTCTCGTTTCGGGGACGGCAAAGAAACTGATTGAGGCGGCCGGAGGAACAGTAACGTAGTCACTAGTCATTAGTCACTAGTCGCTAGTACAATGCAGAGATTCTTGTTCCGGTGACTTCTGATGACTGATGACTGATGACTGATGACTAGTATGGACAACTTTTTACACAAACTGAATCTTATCTTCTCCGACCCCGTGCTTCGGAAGCGCGTCCTCTTTGTCGTCGGCGCTTTTGTCCTCTTTCGTATCGCCGCAGCGGTACCGATCCCCGGCGTAGACACTGCCGCGCTTGAGAATATCTTCGCGAACAATCAGTTTCTCGGCCTTTTGAACGTCTTTTCCGGTTCGGGACTCTCCAACCTTTCGATCGTCATGCTCGGTGTGGGGCCCTACATCACCGGCTCCATCATCATGCAGCTTTTGACGATGATGTCGCCGAAGTTGAAAGCGCTCTATCACGAGGAGGGCGACGCCGGGCGAAAGAAGTTCACGCAATACTCGCGTCTGCTTACTGTGCCACTCGCCATGCTTCAGGGCTACGGACTTCTGGTCCTCCTCTCGCGTCAGGGCGTCTTGGGTGCGCTTGATCCGTTCGGTATGTTCATGAACGTGATGATCGTCACGGCCGGCTCGGTCCTCCTCATGTGGCTCGGTGAACTCATTTCCGAATTCGGCGTCGGGAACGGCGTCTCGCTCATCATCTTTGCTGGCATCGTCGCGGGTATCCCGCAGGCGACCATGCAAACGCTTGCGTCCTATGACCCCTCGCAGATCCCCCTCTATCTCGCATTCTTGGCGGCGGCGGTCGTGATCGTGGCCGGAGTCATTGTCATGACCGAAGCGGAGCGTCCGGTGCCGATCACCTACGCCAAACGCGTGCGCGGCGGCAAGATGTACGGCGGCGTATCAACGTACCTTCCTTTGCGCGTGAATCAGGCGGGTGTCATCCCAATCATCTTCGCGCTCTCCATCCTCCTCTTTCCGCAACTCATCGCTGGGTTCTTGGCCGGTCTTGCTCATCCGTGGGCGCAGGCGATCGGCGAATTCCTGCGCGCGAATTTCACGAGCGGTTGGATCTACTCGATGTTCTACTTCGTTCTCGTTTTTCTCTTCACGTACTTCTACACGGCGGTCACGTTCGATCCGGAAGCAATCGCGACGAATCTCCAGAAATCCGGCGCATTCATCCCCGGCGTTCGCCCCGGTGCGGCAACCGCCGAACATCTGGCAAAGATACTCACGCGCACCACATTCGCCGGCGCACTCTTTCTCTCCGGTGTTGCGGTCCTTCCGCTTGCGATGCAGTCTTTGACGGGGAATCAAACGTTGGCGATCGGCGGCACCGCACTTCTTATCGTTGTTTCCGTTGTGCTTGATCTCATCAAGAAACTCGACGCGCAACTCTCGATGCGCGAGTACTAAAACTCCGTTTTACGGCGTATTAAATACAAGGTCGAACCTTGGGGAATTATTCTTAAGGTTCGACCTTGTATTTAATACGCCCAAATCTGTTACACTGCATCAATGAAGAAAGAAACATTCGTCTTCATCGGCGCATCCGGATGCGGGAAGGGGACGCAGGTGGAACTTCTGAAACAGGAGCTGACGAAACGCGATCCGAAAACGCCGATCTTCTATCTCCAGACCGGACAGCATTTCCGGGAGTTCGTGAAAAGTGAAAGCCGTGCCGCCGCGATCGCGCGAGAAGCGCAGGAACGCGGCGAGCTTCTGCCCGGCTTTCTTGCGATGTGGCTCTGGTCGGATATTTTCATTAAGAACCTCACCGGAAACGAACATTTGGTCATCGACGGCTCGCCGCGGACCGTGGATGAGGCCGAGCATCTTGACGTTGCGCTCAAATTTTTCAAGCGCGGGGTCCCCACCGTCATTTTCATCAATGTTTCACCAGAATGGTCCATGGCGCGGATGAAAGAACGTGCGGCAAAAGAAAGCCGCAACGATGACACCGAAGCAAGCATCGCGAAGCGCCTCGCGTGGTACGAGCGCGATGTTGTGCCGACGGTCGAGCGTTATCGCCGTGACCGCGACTACCGTTTTGTCGAGGTGAACGGCGAGCAGAGCGTTGTGGATGTCCATCGAGAGGTCATAGAAAAAGTTTTTGCGGCGTAGCGGTGCTTTGCTCGGTTGCTCCGATGCTTTGCCTTGGGCGCATTGCGTGCTACTGTCTTGTGCAGAGAAGGTGGAAGGGGAGCGCGTATGCAGATCCACTCACGGAGCGCCTCTTCCGACGGGAAGACGCTGAAGTATCGGCAGATGACCGAGGACGGTTTTCTTGTCGAAACGACGTACGTTGACCACGGCAATAAGCACATCATCTGTTTTTCTTCTCAAGTGGGTTGTCCCGTCGGTTGTCACTTTTGCGCCAGCGGACAGCGCAAGGACGAAAAGCGTTTTCGGCAATCGCTTTCGGCGGCCGAGCTTATCCTCCAATGCGAGAATGTCGTCGCCGACCGCGGTATTGACGACGACGAGCGGCCGATACTCTTCTCCTGCATGGGCGAGGGCGAACCGCTCCTTAACATTTCAGCGGTCATCTCGGCGCTGGCACATTTCGGCAGCAGGTATCCTTTGGCTCGCGGAGCGCTTTCGACGTCGGGGATCTTTCCGGCGCGCATCAGAGAGTTGGCGGACCGCCGTATTCCCATACCGATGAAGTTGCAGATCTCGCTTCACGCGCCGACCGATGAACTGCGGAAGCTCCTCATTCCAAGGACGGCATCTCTCGACGCAATCATTGCCGCGGCAAGCTATTACGCGACGAAAACCGGCAACCCCGTTGAGTGGAACTATGTTCTTCTTCGCGGCGTGAACGACGATCGTTCCCACGCTTTGGCATTGATCGCACTTTTGCCTCACGGGACTCACATCAAGCTCAATCGCTTTAACGCCGATCCGAGACTTCCGTTCTCTCCCGCTTCCGACGAGACACAGCGCTCTTTTGTGCGTGTGCTCGAAGACGGCGGCCTGATCGCGGAATCCTACCGGACCAACGGTAGTGACATCGGGGCGGGATGCGGTCAACTCACATATGCGGTGAGCGCCGTCGTTTTGCTTTCCCCTGCGCGGTAGAAAATCGAACGGATACCATCGCGGTATCCGTTTTTTCGTCCTATTTCTTTTCCTTTTTCGGCTTCTTCTTTTCTTTGTGGCTTCGCGCGTTGTCTCCTCGTCCCATATGTTTGTTGTTATTCGCTAATACGGTGAGTATACCTGTATTGAAATGAAACAGAAAGCGACGTGAAGCAGGGTGCTCACTCGCCGATCTGGAGTGCGCGCATCGAGACCGAACCGTGCGCGATGCCTTCAACGGGAAACGAGAGCGCCTCGTTCTTCCCTTGAAGTCCTATCGTATAGAGGAGCGGCCAATAGTGGTCCGGCGTGGGAATGGCAAGCGACGCGGCATGGCCGAGATTCTCGAACGAGAGGAGCGCGTTGTGGTCGCCTTTTGTGAGAAGTTCTTTTGCCGTAGCGTCGAACTCAAGCGCCCAGTCAAAAGGCTTCGCCCCTTCGTCCCAAGCGATCCGGCCCAGGTTGTGGACGATGTTACCGCTCCCCATGATGAGGACGCCTCGTTCGCGGAGCGGTGCGAGCGCTCGACCGAGTTCATAGTGGAATGAGGCCGGTCGGGATATATTGATGCTCATTTGGAACACGGGAATGTCGGCGTTCGGGTACATGCGGTGAAGCACGATCCACGTGCCGTGGTCGACGCCCCAGTCGGCATCTTCGCTGACGGCCGCTTTCTTTGTGAGTGCGATGAGTTCTCGCGCAAATTGAGGTGCACCGGGACAGGGGTAGGTTATATCGTAGAGTGCTTTCGGGAATCCCCAGAAGTCATGGATGGTCTTCGGCTTCTTCGCCGTATGAACGAATGTCCCCTCCGTGAGCCAGTGCGCCGAGATGGCAAGGATAGCGGACGGCGTCGGGAGCTCCCCTCCGAGCACTTTCCATGCCCGCGCATAGGCATTGTCCTCGACCGCGTTCATCGGGCTCCCGTGTCCCACGAAGAGCGTGGGCATTTTCTGTGTATACGGTAGCGACTCTGCCGCCGCCTGAAACTCTTTTAGCGTCATGCGTAAGGTGATTTTCCCCCGTTCTATGTCGTCGTGTCAATGAACTGCCCGTCGGGCACTTTCGGATATCGGGCTTGACCGCGCTTTCCTCTCGGCATAGATTGATACGCATGGAACCTGACGGAGAAAGGACGGAAAAGAAGAGACCCGAGGACCACGTCATCGCATCGGCGGAAGAGATGACGCTCACCAACCTCGAGGCTGCGGAACAGCGACTCCGCGACTCTATCGAAGGACTACAAAAGGCCGGACTTGCCGTTCCGCCTGAAATTGAGTCGAAACTCCGCGAGACCGAGAAGGCCCGAAAAGCGTTTCAGCACCTGCTCACGGTCGAAGATCCTGAAGAGCGCCAACGTATTCTTGCAAAGATGGACTACGGCGACTACCCGCCGGAAGCATTGGCGGGACCAAAGAGTTTTGTCGTCGACGGCCCAAGCACTCTCCAGTAAGCGACCGCGTTTTCGGTTCGCCTCGCGGGGTGGTTCTTTTTATATGATTAGCATTCCGTCGCCGAACGAGTAGAAACGGAATTTTTCTTTTATGGCGACGTCGTACAATTCAAGGGTCCGCCGCCTTGCTTTTTTGTGTTGCAAGAAGGCGTCCACCAAGAGCATGAGCGAGGACTTCGGGACGTGGAAGTTGGTGATCAGTCCGTCGGCCACCTTGAAGTCGTACGGGGGATAGATAAAGAGATTGGTTTTTCTCGCTCCCGCGACAACCGAGGTGACTCCTTGGTCGCTTGTTACGGCGGCAGACTCAAGCGCCCGCAATGCTGTTGTCCCGACAGGAATGACGGGAACTCCGGAGGCTTTTGCTTGAACAATCCTTCCCGCACTTTTCTCGTCGACTTCGTAATATTCGGTGAATAACTTTTTCTCCGCGATGTTCTTTGCATCGATCGGCGCAAATGTTCCAAGTCCGACATGAAGCGTGACCTCGGTGTGGTCGACCCCGTCGTTTTTCAGGCGTGAGATCAGTTTTTCGGTGAAGTGAAGCGATGCGGTGGGTGCGGCGACCGAGGCGCGTTCCTGTGCAAAGACGCTCTGGTATCGCTCGCGCAAAGCACGCTCAGAGAGTTTCGTATTCTTGATATAGGGTGGAATAGGAGTCCGACCCTCTTCATCAAGAAGCTTCCAAAGCGTCGTTCCCGAAACGCTTGGTTTGAAAAAGAAGAACTGCCCCCCCTGCTTCACCACTTCAAGTTGGGATCCGTTCTTAAAGAAGAGTGTCGTGCCGAGGATAAGTTTACGGTCGACGATTCCCTTGATCAGCGTGTCTCCGTTCCGAAATTCATTCATCATGAGCAAGATCTTGATCTTTCCGCCAGTCTCTTTGGTGAGGAGAAGTCGCGCAGGAACGACTTTGGTGTCATTCATGACGAGGAGTGCGGGGCGTGGGAGATACTTCCCGATATTTTTGAACGTATCAAATTGGATAGTGTCAGTCGCGGTGTTATAGACAAAGAGCCGCGCCGAGTCGCGCGGCGATGCCGGAGAATTGGCGATGAGTTCTTTGGGGAGATGATAGTTGTAGTCGGCAAGACGCATATTATTGTTGGTCCATTATTCTCGGTACACAAAGAAAATCAAGTGCAGTCGTAGATCAGTACGAGGTTCTACCTTGGGGAGCAACTCTTAAAGGTCCGACCTCGTACTGAATTCGGTAACAAAAAAGCCCGCCACGCATGGCGAGCTTTTGTCCGTGGAATCAGTTCATGATCCGCCAAGAGCCGTCCGGTTGTCGGCATGCGGTACCGTGTGCCGGTACCTCCCGCCCGTCGATCACGACGTACTCACGGTACTCGCGGCAGTATCCTCGGGGGGTTTCGTAGTAACGCCCCGCCGTTGCACCGCCGTGGCGACGTGTGCGCGGGTTGTGCCACGTGTGTCTGCCGCCGTTCGCGACTGTCTCGGCGACCGCGCGTTCGTGCCGTGCGCGATCCTCGCGGTCCATGTGTTGTCCGACCTCGTGGCCGACATATCCGCCGATGAGCGCACCGGCAATGGTGGCAATGACTCTTCCCGAACCGCCACCGATCGTTGAGCCGGCAAGGCCGCCGAGCACCCCTCCGATGACCATTCCCTGGTCGCCCTTCGGAATGTTGGAGCATCCGCCGAGCATTGCCACAACGCCGACCGCGACCGCAAAACCGCGCATTTTCATCAGTTTTCTCCTCTTCATTTGGAACGCACCAATGGGATTTTTAGCATATTGCACATTACCCGTCCAGCCTTTCTTGTACAAGGTCGAACCTTGTACCAAAAGACCACGAATATGTATTTTTACAAGCCGTACGCGTTGACAGAATTTTCCGTTTCGCATAGTATTGCCAACAAGCTATTTCGGCATATCGGTCTATCGCGCTGTGGGAGGATCAGGAGCGCCGGTAGTCTTTTGCCGAAATGGAGGAAAACATGACACGCTCACTAAGAAAAGGACCATACGTTTACGAAAAACTCTTGAAGAAGATCGAGGGCAAAAAGCCCGACGACGCGGGGGTGATAAAGACGTGGGCGAGAAGCTCACAGATCGCGCCGGAAATGGTCGGATACGTCTTCGGTGTACATAATGGCCGTGAACACATTGAGGTCAGAGTGACGGAAGACATGGTCGGGCACCGCTTGGGCGAGTTTGCATTGACGCGTAAGTTCCATCGCCATGGCGGGAAGATGCAGAAAGAACTGGAGCTGAAACAGAAAGAGGCCGAGGTTAACGCGGCAAAATCCGCAAAGGAAGCGACCGATACCGCAAAGAAATAATTCCCGATCATTATGAACGCCACAGCAACACTCACTTCCTATCGCCAGTCTCCCCGCAAGGTCCGTCTTGTGGCGGATCTCGTCAAGGGAAAATCCGTCGAGGCGGCGCTCTCCGAACTCCGTTATCGCTCGAAGCGCGCGGCGCCGGTGTTCGAGAAACTCATACGCTCCGCGGTGGCGAACGCAAAGATGCTTGGCATGAACGAGAAGGCGCTGATGGTCAAGGATATCCGCGTCGACAAGGGGCCCGTGATGAAACGCTCCATGCCGCGCGCACACGGCCGCGCATTCCCGATCCACAAACACACCAGCCACATCGTTGTTTCGCTTTCGAGCACGGAGGCCCTGTTCAAAAAGGAAAAGAAAGCGGGTAAAGAGGAAAAGAAGAAATAAACACCATGCCCCATCACGTCCATCCCTATGCACATCGAATCGGCACGCTTCGCGACTGGAAATCGCGGTGGATTGCTTTTGGTGCGGAGTATCAGAAGTACCTGAAAGGGGATGTGCTCCTCCGCGAGTATCTCGTCAAACGACTGCGCGGCATGCACGTGTCCGACATTGCGATGGAGCGCAATGACAAGACGTGGAAGGTGGTCATCAAGACCGCACGGCCTGGGCTCATCATCGGACGAAGCGGCGAAGGTGCCGTGAAACTGAAGGACGAGATTCTCTCGCGTCTGGCACGCTGGAAGATACCGCACCCGAAAGATATCAAGCTCGAGATCGAAGAAGTGCGTTCTCCGGAGTCGAACGCCGCGATCGTGGGTGCTATGGTCGCCGAGGGCCTCGAGAAACGCATGCCGTTCAAGCGCGTGATCAAGCAGATGCTCGAGAAGGTGATGGCGAACCGCGACGTCAAGGGTGCGCGCATCGCCATAGCGGGCCGATTGGGCGGTGCGGACATGTCGCGGCGCGAACACGTACGCGCGGGCAACATCCCACTTCAGACAATCCGCGCCGACGTTGATTTTGCGCGCGAACGTGCATACCTTCCGTACGGCGTTATCGGCATACAGGTCTGGATCTATAAAGGCGAGGTGTTCGCCGAGAAGCCGAAATCCGGTCTACGCCGCGAGCCGAACATCCGCTAAACCGACCGATTATGTTATTTCCTAAAAAAGTCAAACATCGCAAGTGGCAGTCCAATCGCTGGAACCGGAAGAAAAAGCCGGTGGAAAGCCGTGGAACGATGCTCGCGTACGGCTCCTACGGGCTCAAGGCCGAGAGCGAAGCGCGGGTCACTTCGAACCAGATTGAGGCGGCGCGCCGCGTGCTCTCCCGCAATGTCGGGAAGACCGGACGCGTGTGGATCCGCATTTTCCCCGACCGACCGTTCACGCAGAAAGGAGCGGAGACGCCGATGGGTAAAGGCAAGGGCGATCCTGCGGGCTACGTCGCCGAGGTGCTTCCCGGAAGGATCATTTTCGAGATCGACGGTGTAACGTTCGCTCAAGCAAAGGAAGCGATCCGAAAGGCAGGCTCAAAAGTTTCGGTAAGGACGCGCATGGTATCGCGGAACGTATAACCGGTGACTAAATATGAATATGAACGAAATCAACAAATTATCGGATCGGGAGCTCGAAAAGCTTCTTCTGGAAAAGCGCGCTGCGGTCCGCCAGTTTCGTTTTGATATTACCGGAAGTAAGGCGAAGAATGTGAACGACGGGTCGAATATGCGCAAAGACGTTGCGCGGATCCTCACTGCACTTTCGCTTCGGGACAACAAATAATGACCAACACCATGGAGAGCACGAAAACCACATCGGAAACGACGGCAAAAAAGCGCCAATCAGCGGTCGGCGTCGTCGTGTCGGACAAAATGGACAAGACTCGCGTGGTTTTGGTGACGCGCTACGAACAACATCCGAAGTACAAAAAGTACATTAAACACCACAAACGTTTTAAAGCGCACGACGCAAAGAATGAATTTCAGGTCGGTGACCGCGTACGCATCGAGGGGTGTGCGCCGATCTCGCGCCACAAGCAGTGGATCGTCGTCGAGAAAGTGGGCACACAGGACGTCGAGCAATATCTCAAGAACCGCGAAGCGGAATAATACATACCATCCATGATCCAGCCACGTTCAATCGTCGTCATCGCAGATAATTCCGGCGCCAAAGTCGGGCGCATTTTCAAGGTGCTGGGCGGTTCGAAGCGCCGTTACGCGGGGCTCGGCGATCTTGTCGTCTTGTCCGTGCAAGTGGCCGAACCGAGAAAAGCGGTCAAAAAAGGAGAGGTCTGCAGGGCCGTCGTGGTTCGGCAGGGGAACGCCTTCCGTCGGAGGGACGGTTCGTACATCCGTTTTGACGAGAACGCCGTGGTTCTGGTTGACGCCAAGAACGAGCCACGCGCAGGACGCGTTTTCGGTCCTATCCCGCGAGAGATTGGCGAGTTTGGTTTTCAGAAGATTATTTCTTTGGCCCCCGAAGTCGTTTAGAAAACTAAGGAGCGATCCGAGGTCTCTCCTTGGGGCTTTACGCAAAGGTGAGACCTCGGATCCATCAAAACATCAACCATGACAAACATTAAGAAAGGAGACACCGTGCGCGTCCTCTCGGGAGACGACAAGGGAAAGAGGGGAAAAGTACTTCGGTTGATGCCGAAGGAAGGTCTTGCCGTCGTTGAGGGCGTTAATATGAAGAAGAAGCACCGCCGCGCAAGACAGGAAGGGAAGAAAGGGCAGGTCATCGATATTGCACTACCTGTCAACATTGCGAAGCTCGCACTCGTCGAGTCGAAGAAATAAACAAGAATCATCATGAATCCTGTTAGAAGTCGCGGACACGTTATGCACAATATATTTTCATCACAAAAGTCGAATATTACGAACAGTAGTCGAGTGGGTTGCCGGGCTTTCTTGTCCGCGTCCTACTTCTAACAGGATGAACGTCCCAACGACCAAAGAAAAATTGAAAGCGGCGTATCCGAACCTCCAAAAGAAGTACGGTTATAAAAGCGTCATGCAGGCACCGCGTATCGAGAAAGTGGTGCTCTCCGTGGGCACCGGCAAGATCTCGCGCGGGGATAAGAAGAAGAACGAGTTCATCGCGGAGAGGCTTGGGACGATCTCCGGACAAAAGCCCGCCGGCCGTCAGGCAAAAAAGTCGATCGCTTCATTCAAACTTCGCGAGGGCGAGGTGGTGGGCCAGATGGTGACCTTGCGCGGCGCGCGCATGCTCGGTTTCCTCGACAAGTTCATCGGCATCGCCATACCGCGCACGAAGGATTTTCGCGGATTTTCCGCGCGTTCGATCGACGCAATGGGCAATTTCACTTTCGGCGTCAAGGAACATACGGTATTTCCCGAAACAGCCGACGAGGACCTGCGTGACGTGTTCGGGATCGCCATCACCATCGTTCTCTCGACCAAGAACAAAGAAGAAAGCAAGGATGTACTCGAAGCGCTTGGTTTTCCGTTCCGCGAGACAGCCGAGACCGGATCGCGCCGCAGCAAGAAGCGCGCGAAAGATAGGAAGTAACGCTTCTTGTCACCCCCTTGCCCGCACCGGTGTACCTGCCTTGCGGGCTGTTTTATAGGTGCGATAATAGTGTGGACATGGATCTTGACCCCGCAAGAAGCGGAATCTTGAAAAAATTCGACCCAAAGACGCTCAACGTGGCCGGCGGAGCCTTTGTGGTGCTTATCCTCACCTTTCTCGTCTACAGTTATGTCGGTTATCGTACGATCGGCCGCGACCAGTTACCGCCGCTGCAAAGCGTGGGCGGAGACGTGATCGTTGACCGCACCGTGAAGGACGAACCGGTGGTTCGACCGACGGCACTTCCCGACGTGACCGCTTCGCCGCGTCCCGTTGAGAAAAAACAGAGTTGGTTACAAAGGTTTTTTGGTAGCAAGAATGCCCCCGTCGCCCCTTCCGCGTCAACTTTTCCGCCGCCCGAAGTCAGCTCGGAGACACTCTACGCGCTTTCTTCCGGAGATGCGGTGCAGTCATCTCGCATTGCAAACGGAGAATTCGAGGAGCTAAAGGGCAGTATCCTTGAAGTGCTTTTGAGAGAAGGGCAGATCCGTGTTGCGGTCGGAGGTACGACGGTCTATACCGTGAAGATACTAGCAACGACGAGATTATTTCGGGACACAGCGACCACGACCATCAGTGATCTACAGTCGGGCAATATCGTTACCGTGAGATCAAGAGTGATCGCCGCATCTCCCGTGCCGTATGCCGTCGTTGCCGAGGAGGTACGCGTCACGGGTACGATGAGCATTCCGCCGGCGGGGCTTTAGATCTCCTCAATGTATCCGGAACATTCAAGAAACAATATGTCGGGACACACACTACATCCGAAGAGACCACCACGCCGAGGCTTCTTTCTCGGTGCATTGATCGCATGTTGTTTCTTTCCCGCCGGATTCGTGTCTGCAAACTCAATGTCCGGCTGGGTGTCGCTCGGTTCCGAGGTCATGGGCGCGGATAGCAGTTGCGGTGCAGGTGGCGCACTTTACGACTTTCAGGTGATGGATTACGACACCGAAACGCCGGTCAGCGTGACGAACATCAATGTCCGCACCTATGTGCGGGGTAGCAGTCCAACGCAATTTCTCCAAACGGTGACGGGTACTTCGCTCACCGGAACGGTCTGCATGAATGTCTACAGCCAAGGTGTTGACATCAACATTACGGGAGGTGCGAATTACTACGACTTTCGAGGTACTTACTACTGGGAGACGAATCCGGCGGCAGCTGACGGAAAGCGTATGCGTGCGCATATCCATCTACGCCCAAGAACGAATCCCACGGAGGACGTTGCACATTTTTCGCCCGCTGCCGGAACGGCCTATCAGAATGAGCCCTCCTACCAGATCGCGCTCAATAGTCTTTCGTCGATCTATGGTGCGAATTCAGCAAACCGCATTTCATTCTATTTATAGGATCCAAGCGGAACGGTTAATAGGTGGGAACTCCCCGTTTTGGGTGGCACGGGGATCTACCCTGTTTCGTCGCGTGGTTTCAGTGCCGAGGGGGTATACTATTGGTCCTTTTATATCAGACTCAACGGTTCTACCGGGGTGATGTTGAATACTCCGACGTCGGGAAATCCGGGCTGGCAGAGCTTCACCATCGATCGGACGCCACCGCAGTTTCAGGTCAACTTTCTTTCGGGGACGAGCGACCAAAAGATCTACATCACCGGAAGGTCATATGATGCATTGAGTGGCGTGGCGTCAACCGAGGTCTTCTTTGACGGAGTGTCCATCCCGCAGAATTGTGCCACGAACTCTGTGGGGTGCTGGTACGGTCCATTTCCCGCCGGAAGTTCGCACACGTACTCGGGATATGCCGTTGACCGTGCGGGTAATCGTACCGATGTGCCGCTCACGACCGTCATCATCCCGGCTCCCACCATCGTAGCGGGACTTTCCGCAACGGTGTCGAGCGGGGCCTCTCCATTGGCGACGACTCTGACCGCAACGACGACGGGGGATGCGAAAGGACCGGTAGATTTTTCTTTTTGGTGGGACTGCAATAACCCGACCACCGACGTGAGTGTGGCAAGCGGTTTGTGCGGCACACTCCCGCCGACTCCCTCTCTGGGAACGTGTGCGACGAACGCGAGCGGCGCCACCTGCTTTCAGATACCGGAACGCAGTCATGTCGCCCCTTCGTCGGAAAATACTTACCGAGTCGAGGCACTCGTCGTCGATGCGACGGCGGTCTATTCGGGTGCGATGAATTGGAATACGCCGGGTGTGTGCGTCGGTCTCTTTTGCGGTCGCATTGAAAAATACGACATTAATTCACTGTCGCTTACCCCCGCGTTCGGCGGAGGGGGTGTGATACATTGGGGCCCTTCACCGTACGGCGGCAATCAGCGAGACAAAGTTGGAGCCATGACGACGGACGGAAGTTTTCTCTACTCCGCCGGAACCACGGCATTTAACGGAAGTTGCACAAACATTTGTGGTCTACTCGAAAAACGCGATAAAAGCACCGGCGCGCTTGTTGCGGGATTTGGTACGGGCGGAGTCATCGCCATACCCTCCACAACTCCCGGGAGCAGGTACACGTGGCTCGCCTCCGTGATCGTTGAGGGGAGCACGCTCTATGTCGGAGGCACGTTCTCGGGGTCTGGGTGTCCGGTGGGTATCAATGCTTGTGGTTTCATTCAAACCCGGAATAGCACTACAGGCGCGTTGGTATCCACCTACTTCTTTCCTTACGGATCAAACTCTTCCCTTGTTTCCATGGTGGTGGTCGGGAACGACATCTTTGCTCTGTTGAATCAGTCCGACGGGTGTCCCACAGGTGCATATCCCATCTCCTGTTCACGCATAGTGAAGATAGACAAAAGCACGGGTGCGCTCAACCCAGGATTTGGCACCGGAGGTACGGTATCTCTCAATCCTTCGGGGAGTTCGTATGACGGCTACGGAATGGTCGTTGACGGTGGTGCGATATACATGACCGGTCAAGAGCACAATACTACGGCCAATGGAGGTTGCCCATGGGCTTCTTTTGCGGATTGTCGTTACCGGACCGAAAAACGCGATGCGGCCACCGGTGCGCTCGTTTCCTCTTTTGGTACAGGCGGAATACTGCTCTCTGCGTTCGGGGGGCAAAGTTATCTGAATAGAGGTTCGAATTATCCGGTAGGTATCGCGGTCGATGCGTCGGGCCTCTATTTGATCGGATACAAGAACGGTCTTCATCAGCTGGAAAAACGCGACAAGATAAGTGGTGCCCTTTTCCCGAACTTTATGAACGGCGGGCTGCTCAATTTTAACAATCCTCCCGCACGCGACCGCAATGGCTACTTCGACAGGATCACCCTAGACGGGGAATATCTCTACCTTGCCGGGTATCAGCCCGATACATCTGGTGGTTGGTCGGGCCTCGCTTGGCGTACTGATAAGCGTCGCCTTGTCGACGGTGCTTTGGTGTGGGTCGATACTCCTCACACATACTCCGCATCCGGAATTTATACGGCGAAAGTCATCGCCAAGCAGGGAACAGCCGCTCCTGCCGAGGCGCGCAAAAATATCAATGTCGGCGGCGTTGCCCCACCCCCACCCCCACCCCCACCCACCGCCACCGTATCCTATAGCCCCGCTAGTATTTCCTCGGGGGGGATGTCTACGCCTTCGTACTCGTCGGCCAATACCACGAATTGTGATGTCTACGTGAGCGCATCTTTCGCAACTCTGTGGGATATCGGAAACAAAATTGTTACGGGGGGTTCGACGTCGTTTAGTTGGGGTTCGTCGGGCCCATACTTTGCTGATGAATTCCGTGGCGTGCGATGCATGTCTCTTTCTGGCGGTAGTGGCGTAACGTGGGCTCCCCAAAGCGCTGTTGGCAATGACGACTGGTGGGAAGACGTCGCGTACGGCAACGGCATTTTCGTCGCGGTGGGGAGTGACTTTGGCGGCAACCGCATCATCACTTCTCCCGACGGCATAAACTGGACCCCGCGAAACGTTACCAGTACGAGTTATGGTTGGAGCGACGTTGCCTTCGGAAACGGCCTATTCGTGGCGGTGTCAGCGTATAGCCCCGATCGCGTGATGACCTCCCCCGATGGTATCAATTGGACGGTTCGCTCGGCTGCCGGCGACAACGACGAGTGGGATGCGGTCACATTTGCCAACGGTCTCTTCGTTGCGGTCGGTCACTTTGGTGATCATCGGGTGATGACCTCCCCCGATGGTATCAATTGGACAGGGAGAAGTGCTGCGGGCAACAACGATTGGTGGTATGGTGTCGCATACGGCAACGGCATTTTTGCGGCGGTGGGCGCATCGGGAGACCGTGTCATGACTTCTCCTGACGGCATCAATTGGACGGTTCGTTCGGCCGCCGGTGATAACGATTTTTGGTACGATGTTGTTTACGGCAACGGGGTTTTTGTTGCGGTGGCAACGGGTGCTTCCGGTGACCATGTTATGACCTCCCCCGACGGGATTACTTGGACGCCGCGCACTGCCGCTGGAGATAACGACACATGGCTCGGAGTCACATACGGCAACGGCCTCTTCGTGGCGGTGTCATGCGGCGGGAGTGCCGGTTGTGGTGCAGTGGGAGATCGCGTGATGACCTCTCCTGATGGTATCACCTGGACAGTTCTCTCAGCTGCGGGCGACAACGATGCATGGCGCGGTGTCACCTACGGCAACGGCACTTTCGCTGTGGTTGGTGCCGGCACTTCTGCCGTTGATCACATCATGATTTCCAGCGGAGGAGGAATAACGTGGACGGCTCGCACGAGCGCGGCAAACAACCAATGGATGGATATCACCTACGGCAACGGCATCTTTGTGGCGGTATCTCAAAGTGGCACTGGTAACCGCGTTATGACCTCACCCGACGGAGTCACTTGGACCGCTCGCTCTAGTGCTGCGAATAACCTCTGGACCTCTGTTGCGTATGGCAACGGCAGATTTGTGGCGGTGGCTTGTGGGGTGAGTGGCGCATTATGCAATTCAACTGTTGGCAACCGTGTCATGACCTCGCTGGACAATGTAGTCCAAGCCTCCGCACAACTTACTGTCGCCGTCGTTTCCGCACCCGATCTTACCGCTTCCGCACCCACACCGAGTGGTGCGATTGTCGGTGTGCCCATCACCTTCGCCTCGACCATCTCGAATATCGGGAGCGCATCCACGGACGCAGGCGCGCCGAGTTTTTGGGGCACCTCTTACTTACGCACTGACCCAGACCGGGTATTTTCCGCGACGGTATTTGATGCGAGTGCAGGCGTGCTGTATGCCGGAGTGTCAGTGAGTGCGTCCATCTATCGTTGTGACATAAACACGCGTTGCGACTCCTCGACGGATTGGACACTTTCTTTCGATTCCCCGGATACGTATATCGAGAGTCTTGTTGTGGACGCTGTGTCGGGTACGGTGTATGCCGGGACTTCGCTCAATGGTCTGATCTACCGTTGCCCGACCTCGAGTGGTTGCGATGCGGCCACGGATTGGAGCCAAGTTTTTGATTCACCGATTGTAGGAAGCATAGCCATACGAACCTTCACCATTGACCATGGCAACCGCGTTCTTTACGCAGCGGCCGGATTTAATGACGGGGTCATTTATCGTTGCGCGTTGATCACTGGCTGCGACGCGCAGACCGACTGGAGCGTGGCGTTCGACACGACGGAAAATGATGTCTACTCCATTGTCTACGACCCCGCGAACGCTGTGCTCTACGCGGGAACGTACCCGAGTGGGTTTATCTATCGTTGCCCGACCTCGACCGATTGCGACGCTGCGGGCGATTGGAGTGTGGCGTACGATTCACCACAGTCACGAGTCCTGTCGCTTGAGGTGGATGCAATCAATGGAGTACTTTATGCGGGGACACGGGATAACGGAGTCATCTACCGTTGTCCGACCTCGAGCGATTGCGATGCTGCGGGCGATTGGAGTGTTGCGTATGATTCCACTGAGTCAGAGGTCATGACACTTGGGTTTGGTGGCACGGGCAACTACCTCTACGCGGGAACGTATCCGAGTGCATTTATCTACCGTTGTCCGACCTCGAGCGATTGCGATGCTGCGGGTGATTGGGCGCTTTTCCGAGACACACCACAGATCAACGTCCACTCATTCTCGTTCGCCGGCGAGTCGGTGTTCGTCGGCACCGGTTCCGGTTCGACGGGAATTATCTACCGCTATGGACCCGGACCAACCTTTCGGAGTTTCTTCCAGGTCGCAAGTGCTCCCGCGGGTGGCGGCACTATCATCGACCTTGCGCCATCAACGGTGAGTATGCTTGCCGCAGGATCGAGCGAGGCCACGACATCGCCTGCGTACACATTCACCGCGGCCGGCACCTACTCTGTCCGCGCGTGCGCGGATAAGAGCTCCGCAGGTGACACGGGGACGATTACTGAGTCCGACGAGGGCAATAACTGCGGTCCTTGGACAAACGTCGTGGTGGCATCTTCCGGTCCGTCGATCACCACAGGGCCCGCGACGGGTGTGACGACTGTCTCCGCAACGCTGAATGCAACGCTTGTTTCCGGCGCTCCGGCGACCGGCTGGTTCCGGTACGGAACGGTTGATCCGGGTGTTTGCAACAACACATTCGGCACGCAGACCAGCACACGCAATTTGAATAACAATCAATCATTCAACCGGAGCACCTCGGGTCTCTTACCGAACACCGTCTATTACTTCTGCGCCATAGCACAGAACACGGACGGCTCGGGCTTCGGGAGTGTCCTCTCATTTACCACGCCGGTCGCAAATCCCAGACTTCGTGTGACCCCCGCACAGCAGAACTACGGCGATGTCTTCACCGACACGACGGATGACCGCAATTTCACCATCGAGAACATCGGCGACCCCGGGAGCATCCTCTACGGTACGGCAACTTCCGATAACACCGCATACTTCACCTGCATCGTCGGCTGCGATTACTCTCTCGCCGGAATTTTGGAGGGCACTACGCGCACGGTCACCATTCGCTTTGCGCCCGGATCGACCCTCGGCCTCATTCAGGGAAACATTACCTTCACCGGAACGAACACCGTGCCCCCGTCGCCTCTCGTTCGTCCCGTCTTAGGGAATGGCGTACTCCCGATCTCCGTTTCCAACCTCAACTTCGGCAATGTCGTCCTCAACCGCCCAAAGGAGCTCAACCTCACGGTGACCAACTACGGAAGCGTGAGTTACGGCGCAGACGACCTCGTCCTTCCCCCCGACTTCATCTGCGTCGCCGGCTGCCCGCTGATGCTCACCCCCGGTTCCCACATCGTGACCATCCGTTTCGTACCGTCGGTTTTGGGTGACCGGAGCGGAATGGCGCGATTGCAAAACCACCCCACGGTGACTTTTCAGGTGAACGGCGCGGGAGTACCGCCGACCTTTAAATTCCAAGATCAGTAGCGGTGGAACCCCCGCTCGGACCATTTCGCGTCGTCTAAACGCAAAAATGTGGCTCATTGCGGGTGTTTTTGCTATTATGATGAATACCTATGTGGCGGAACAGACGACGGACCGTTATTGCACTCATCCTTTTGGCGGCTTTTCTCTTATTGGTCGTTCTTCCGGTCTGGGTGATGCTCCGGAAGGCTCCGACGTGTTTTGACGGCAAAGAGAACCAGAACGAGGAAGGCATAGACTGCGGTGGTTCTTGTGCGCTCGTCTGTAAGGACAAGGCAGAGCCGCTCAAGATCATCTGGGCGAAAGTGTTTCCTATTCGCAAGGGCGCGTACGATGTCGTTGCGTACGTAGAAAATCCGAATTTTGCGGCGGGTGCACCGCGGCTTCCGTACACGGCTAAACTCTTCGACGCGTCCGACAACGTTATCGCAGAACGAGCCGGTGAAACGTTCGCTTCTCCGAATGAACGGTTTGCGATCTTTTCCGGAAATATGCTGACGGGGGAGAAAGTGCCCGCGCGGGGGGCGATCGAGATCGCGCCGGACTTCCCGTGGGTCTCCGTCAGTGACCCGAAGGCGGACATTTCGGTCTCCGAGAAGATGCTCGTCGGCACCGACAAGTTGCCCAAGTTGAAGGCCCTTCTTACGAACGAGGAACTTGAAGTTCTTCGCAATATCGAGGTCACGGTGGTCGTCTACGATGTGACGGGAAATTCCGTTGCGGTCTCTTCAACAAGGGTGGGGAAAATAGAACCCAAAGAAAGCGAGAAACTCTTTTTCACTTGGCCCTCCCCGCTCTCCTATGTTGCCGAAACGGAAAAATGCGAGACACCGGTCGATATCGTTCTTGCGCTTGATCGGTCGGGTTCCATGGCCTCCGACAGCACGAACCCTCCGCAGCCGCTGACTGTGGCGAAAAACGCCGCGGCGCGATTCGTCGAGCGGCTTACTGCCGTTGATCAGGCGGCGTACGTCTCGTTTGCGACCGAAGCCTCGCACCCGATCGACCAGACGCTCACGCATGACATTCTCCGTTTGAAGCGTGCGATCGAGCGTACCGCGATAGGGAAGAGTGGGCTCCAGTACACCAACATCGGCGATGCGATACGGAGGGCGGTGAACGAACTCGCGACCTATCGCGCGAGTGAAAAGGCGCGCCCGATCATCGTTCTCTTGACCGACGGGATCCCGACGAGGCCGGAGAATCCGCAGGATCCGGCGGACAAAGAGTATCCCTCGTTATATGCGCAAAAACTTGCCGACGAAGCGAAAGCGCAGGATATCGGTATCTATACGATTGGTCTCGGCGATGAAGTGAAAGGTGACTTTTTGGCACGACTTTCCACCAGTCCGGAGTATTACTATCAGGCGGCATCGGGTGCGGAACTTGGCGAGATCTATCAGGAGATCGCCACCGCGATCTGCAAGAAAGGTCCGTCAGTTATCGAGATCATTCCGCGCGTCAATACCATGTCGCTCCCGACGCCGGACCTTACGCCTTAGGTCTGACCTCGTATTTCATGGGATTTAAGATTTAGGAAATAAGATTTAAGATATTACTCTTTGAATTCCTAAATCTTAAATCTTAAATCCCCATACACCAACGGCTCTTTGGTTTACCATGCTGTTCTCGCGAATTAGGTTTACGAGGCACAAGATACTCACTCATGCTTTCTCACTTCCGCCACATCGATTGGATACTCCTTCTTGCCCTTATCCCCATCACCGGCGCCGGACTTATTTCGATGTATGTCTTCGTCGGGGAGAACGACTTTTTTGAGCGGCAGATATTTTGGGTCGGCATAGCCCTTGCCGTATGCCTCGGACTTTCCTTGCTTGATCTCCGTGCATTACGGAAGACCCAGGCAATTCTTACACTCTACCTCTCTTCCATAGCTCTTCTTCTCGCGCTCTTCTCTTTGGGAAGCGCGGTCTCCGGTGCGCAATCGTGGTTCCAGCTCGGTCTCTTTTCTATTCAACCGGCGGAGCCGATGAAGCTCGTGCTCATCCTCCTCCTCGCGAAGTATTTCTCCCGCCGCCACGTGGAGATAGCGCATTGGAAACATATTTTCATTTCGGGATTTTACGCGCTCATCCCGTTCCTTTTGGTGTTGATCCAACCGGATTTCGGCTCCGCGATCATCCTCTTTGCCATTTGGTTCGGCATGACCGTTGTTTCGGGGATCTCAAAGAAACACCTGCTCCTCGTCTTTCTCGCTGGTGCACTCGCGTTTCTCTTCTTGTGGTTTTTTGCCTTCGCGCCCTATCAAAAAGAACGCATTAAGACCTTCGTACATCCGCTCACCGACGTCCGCGGTGCCGGATATAATGCGCACCAGTCGACGATCGCCGTCGGCTCGGGAGAGTTCTTGGGCAAGGGTATCGGATATGGAACGCAGTCACGCCTCAAATTTCTCCCGCAATATCAGACCGATTTCATTTTTGCATCGTTTGCCGAAGAGTGGGGTTTCGTCGGCGTACTCCTCCTGCTTCTTTGCTTCGGCATCGTCATCTGGAGGGTACTCCACGCGGCGTTCCTCGGAGCGTCGAACTTCGAGACGCTCTTCGCGCTCGGACTGGCGATATTCTTTATGACCCAGCTTACAATCCATGTCGGAATGAATATGGGACTGCTTCCTGTGACGGGACAGACGCTTCCGTTCATGAGTTACGGCGGTTCGCATTTGCTCACCGAGTTTGCGGGACTCGGAATACTCATGGGCATGCGGCGGTATGAACGCGTGTCACATGCGGAGAATATGAAGAACGAGTTTTTTGGGATCTGACCAACATACAAGGCGGAAGACGACCAACTTCTCCAAGGTCTCACCTTTCAAAGCGAAGAAGAGACCTTCGGTCGTCTCCCTCCTTGTGCGTCAGGCTTTTTCGTATAACGCCAGTGTTTCGTTCACCATTGTTTCGAGATTAAAACGGTCGCGGATGCGCGCCGCGACGGCCTCGCCCAGCGCTTTTCGACGTTCAGGATTTTTTACGAGATAGGAAAGCGCCCGCGCGACTTCTCCGGGATTTCTGGACTGGATGAGGATCCCGCTCTCCATGTCATCGATGACTTCTGGAATTCCGCCGACGGCGGTCGCGACGACCGGAAGACCGACCTTTCCCGCTTCAAGGATCGCATAAGGGAACGCTTCGGTGATCGACGGCAAGAGGAAGATATCAAACGCCGGAAGGAGTGATGCGCCGTTCTCTTTCTGCCCCGCAAGAAAGACGCTGTCGGTGAGCCCAAGCTTCGCGATCTGTGTCTCGAGCGCACCGCGTTCTTCGCCTTCGCCGACGATAAAAAAACTGACGGGGGCGTCGATTTGTTTTTTCAGTTGGGCGATGCCGTCGATCGCGTAAGAGAGGCCTTTATTTTTGTGCAACTCGGCAAGCGTTCCCACGACGATGGGCTTTGTAAAGAGGAGTGCGTCCTTCTTGTCTCCGAGGATGAGGTCGAGCGCCTGCTCGCGCGGAAGCGTCGTCACGGGCCCCGTACCATTGTGAATGACGGTGAGCTTGTGCCACACGAAGGGGAGTACGCCGACCTCGTCGCGCGTTTTCCTCGAGACGGCGATGGTGTGGTGGGCGAGCGCTATGGTGACCCAGTGCGCGCAACCGATAGCGAATCGCTCGATGTCGGAGCGCTCTTCATTGAATGCCCACCCGTGGCCGGTGAAGATGATGTGTGCGGGATGTCCGCCCTTGTTCAAGAATTTGAAGATCCAGCCCCATGCATTCCAGATCCTCGCCGCGAGTGCTCCCAGACCCCCCATTTTCGAGCTATTCAGGTGAATGACGTCCGGCGACTCCGCCACAAAAAGGTCGAGGAGTTTGAGAAAGACCTTAAAGTCGTTGAGCGGATTAAGATCGCGCTCGAGTTCGGCAATGGCGACGGTTCGCACGCCCGCCTCGGCAAGTTTCTTTACCAGCGGGCCGTTCCCTCCGGATCCGACGACGACATCGTGACCGCGCTTTTTTGCCTCCGTCGCAAGGTCGTAGACGTAGCGCTGTGCCCCGCCGAAGTTGGATTTGGTGATAAGGTAGAGGATCTTCATCCCGTTAAAGGTAGGACGCGAACCCGCTCGTTCGCCACGCTACTCGATTATTGCCGGTAATAAATTTTTGGTTCGCCATTTTTATACGGTCCCGTTCGGGTCCGCGACCTCTAACGGGATTCATCGTGCATCCACTATAACAAATTAAACGAACAAAGGTTTGCTTGGGCTTGGTGAGTGATATTTAGGCGACACCCTGCATACAAGGTGGAACCTTGGGGATCGATTCTTAAGGTTCCACCTTGTATGATTCGTGACGCTTCCTTTGTGGCGATATTCTTGTTATCGTTTTCATATGTTATCGAACCGGAGGGAAATGCTCATCGTTTTTTTGGGTGACCTCGTGCTTTTTGTCGCTGCGCTTTGGGTGGCGATCTTTCTGCGCAATATCGTCGGGCCGACGGAACAACACTTTTCCGCACATATTCTCCCGTTCTCCATCCTTTTTGCCGTCTGGGTGCTCGTCTTCTATATCGCATCGCTCTACGAGCCGCACACGGTGGTGTTGAAGAGCAGGATCCCGAGCATCATCCTGAATGCGCAGGCGGTGAATAGTCTGATTGCGGTCATCTTCTTCTATCTCATACCGTATTTCGGAATCACCCCGAAGACCGTGCTGTTCATTTACCTCATTGTTTCGTTCCTTTTTATCAGTGTTTGGCGGGTCTTCGGCGTTCAGTTCCTCGGATTGCGCCGGAAGGAGAAGGCGGCGCTTTTTGGTGAGGGCGGAGAGTTGCATGAGCTCTACGGCGTCGTGAATGACAACCCGCTCTATCCGCTTCGGTTCGTGACCTCGGTCGACCTTACCAAGCTTGACGGCATTGATTTCGAGTCCGAAGTGCTTGAGCGGATCTTGGGCGAAGGCGTTTCGGTCATCGTCGTCGACTCGCGCAACGAGCATATCGCACCGATACTTCCGCGTCTCTACAATCTCATCTTCTCCCACATCCGCTTCGTGGATCAGTACCGCATTTACGAGGACATCTTCGACAAGATCCCGCTCTCCTTGATCGGTTATAGCTGGTTCCTCGAAAATGTCTCTTCGCGCGCGCATTTCGGCTTCGACCTCTTCAAGCGTGCGATGGACATCGTGCTCTCGTTCATACTCCTTTGCCTCTCCCTCCTCCTCTACCCGTTCGTTGCCCTTGCTATCAAGCTCGAAGATGGGGGCCCTGTCTTCTACATGCCCGAGCGCGTTGGGGAGGGCAGTAGGCCGATCCGCATCTACAAGTTCCGAACGATGAGGACAATGGATGAAGGCAAACAGCTGGGAGAGAATAAAGACCGCATCACTCGCGTTGGAAACATCCTCCGCAAATCGCGTATCGACGAATTGCCCCAGCTCTGGAACGTGCTACGGGGCGACCTCTCGCTCATCGGTCCACGGCCGGAGTTCCCCGGGCTGGTGAAGCTCTATCACGAACAGATTCCGTACTACAATATGCGCCATTTGGTGAAGCCGGGACTTTCGGGCTGGGCGCAGGTGCACCATGAGAAGCCCCCGCATTCGCTCGAAGAAACAAAAGAAAAACTTGCATACGACCTCTATTATCTGAAGAATCGCTCGCTTGCTCTCGACATCAAGATTGCACTTAAGACGGTGAAGACCCTCCTCTCGCGGACGGGTATCTGACGGACCGCTCACACTTAATACTGGTGGCCGTACACGAACAATGCGCGCGCTCCTCTTCCGGAAAAACAGCGTGTTTACAATCTTTCGTCGGTCGCGTACCGTGATGCAAGATATCAATCGGGAGGAGTCGTGCCCCCACTGCACTTTGTTATAGACAGCATCACGGAGGTCGACTACCGCAAGTTGCTTGAGGGATACCGTAATTCGTTTGACACCCCACCCCACCCCCTGTCTCTCGTCGCACGCGTAAAAAATATCCTTTGGAGTCTTAATTTCCTCCGCAAGAAGACCGACGCACCACAAGAAGATCTGCGAATGTATCGCGGTTTGCACCCCGTCTTCGACACAAGATTCCTCGAGTTTTGTGTCATTGTCGCGAACTATATGTCGCGCGGGTACGTTATCGGTCCGGGTGACGGGAAGGACTTTTTCTATGCATACGACGAGGTGACGCTCTGGGGAAGTGTGCGTGGAGAGTTCGAGAACTACGACGGGTGGAACAAGCTCGTGACGAAGATCGCACCGCACGCCTACGACGAAGAGATACCCGATATACCGACCCGCGCACACCTGCGCACCCTTCAGGCGCTCTCGCGCGATCCGTCGCTCTCGCAGCTCTTGAACAGGCTGGCGCTCTGGTTTTTATATTTTGCCTGCTCGGTGCAGTATTGCCGCGAGATCGTCGCCTTTCACCCGAAGACGGGAGACCAGCAAGTGCTCGACACTTGCTTCTTCAAAACGCTCGCACCGCATCTTCATTTCTAGCATACGACATCCGCCTTGGCGGGTGTTTTTCTTTTTGCGCGGCTCAATACAAGGTCGAATCCGCCTCTGGCGGATTCGACCTTGTATTGAGTTTGATATACAATAACGCCACAATGAAGGACAAGCAGGTCGAAAAACTCATCAAAAAAGAAGAAAAACGCGAGAAGGCGGTCGTGAATCTCATCGCGTCCGAGAATTATGTTTCCGATGATGTGCTCCGCGCGTTGGGCTCGGTCTTGACCAATAAATATGCCGAAGGATATCCCGGACGGCGCTACTATGGCGGAAATACCGTCATTGATGAGGTCGAGCGGTTGTGCCAAGAGCGCGCACTCAAACTCTTTAAACTCTCTTCAAAGAAGCCCGCCCGAACGACTGACGGCGTTCAGTCGGGCGGGTGGCACGTGAACGTTCAGCCGCTTTCCGGTTCACCGGCAAACATCGCCGTATACATGGCGCTTCTTCCCCACGACGGGACCGGCCGTATCATGGGCATGACGCTTTCGCACGGAGGACATCTCACGCACGGACATGGCGTTTCCGCGTCAGGGAAGTTTTGGAAACAAATTCCTTATGGTGTTTCAAAAAAGACCGAACGACTCGATTACAATGAGCTCATGACGATCGCAAAACGCGAGAAGCCACACATCATAGTTGCGGGGTTCACCGCTTATCCGCGCACGATCAACTGGAAAAAATTCCGCGCTATTGCCGATGCGGTCGGTGCATATCTTATGGTCGACATGTCGCATATCGCGGGGCTTATCGCGGGCGGTGCGCATCCGTCTCCCTTTCCGTATGCCGATATCGTGACGACGACGACACACAAAACGCTTCGTGGTCCGCGCGGTGCGGTGATCTTTGTCCGCAAAAGAAAAGCAATACAAGGTCGGACCTTCAGCACTTCTTCAAGGTCCGACCTTGTATTGCTTCCCGATTTGATCGACAAAGCGGTGTTCCCCGGACTTCAGGGCGGGCCGCACGAGAACGCTATCGCCGCGACTGCGGTCGCATTCGGTGAGGCGCTCACGCCTTCGTTTAAGGTGTACGCAAAACAGGTCGTGAAGAACGCGAAAGCGCTCGCGGGAGAACTCCAAAAGCTCGGCTGGCGCGTCGTCTCCGGCGGGACCGACAATCACCTCATGCTCGTTGATACATGGGCGAACGGCGTTTCCGGAAAAGAGGCGTCTGAAAAACTCGAGCGTGCCGGCATCATCGTCAACATGAACACTATCCCATTTGATACACGAAAGCCGATGGACCCCTCCGGCATTCGCCTCGGCACTCCCGCCGAAACGACGCGCGACAAGAAAGAGGCCGACATGAAAAAGCTTGCAGCAAAGATCGACCGAGTGTTGCGCGGGTGAATACTACCGAAGCACAAGACGAAAAAATACAAGGTCCGACCTTAAGAATCGTTCCCCAAGGTCGGACCTTGTATTTTTGTAATTCCCAAGACTTGTACCGTAGCAAGTCTCCGCAGTGCTCGCGGGGTTCCACCTTGTACTGCGGTTTTGCTATAATGGCCGGAGTCGTTCCTAGTGCAGAGGTGGGAGATGTTTCGTGGATTTTTGATTGCGACCGCTCTTTTTGCGGTATTTTTTCTTTCTACTTGCACGACCATAAACGGCGGTATTACGGAGTTCGACAAGGACGATCCGGAGTATCAGTCGGTCGCAGGGATGATCCAAGATCCGGAGTTTCGTCAGGGCAACCTGCCTGTACGCACGCTTCGTGTGGCGGTGATCGCCAACGAATGGGTGGGGGACGACTTCGTCCTTGCCACATTTCGCGACGCGTCGGAGTCGTTCGAGCGGCAGGTCGGCATACGATTCGAGGTGACCCTCTTCAAGGGCCCCAAATGGGAGACACGCTCGTTCGCATACATCCACGGGGCGTTGCGGGAGTTTCGCGTCGAACATCCCGAGTACGATCTGGTGTTCGGCGTTTCGCTCGCGTACGACAATGACGAGCGACCGTGTTTGTTCGGTTCGTGTTACGTCGGCATGATCGACGACGGAAGGAACATTGCGCTTCTCACGCTTTCGCCCCAGATTATTCTTCACGAGACCGGACACGCATTCCTCGGCATCTGGCACTCGCCGTACGGGGTCATGAAACCGATACCCGAGGGAGAATATTTTTCCGTGGCGAACCGGCGGAGAATTCTCCGCAATAAGTGGGATGATTTTCGTTATTGACCCCTAGGGTTGATCACGACACACGATCCGCCTCGGGCCTGTCTGCGCAGGCAGGCGGATTTTTTTGTGCTAGCATTACTCCATGATCATCGACGGCAAAATGATCGCAGAGGGAATTCGAGAGAAGGTCGCGCGTGCCGTGCGCGGTTTTGCCGTGCCCCCCACCCTCGCGATCGTCGTGGTCGGCGAGAACCCCGTTATCGAGAGTTTCGTCCGCATTAAGAAGAAGACGGGTGAGGCGCTCGGCATTCCCGTCGTCGAATACCACTTTCCCGTATCTGCGAATGCGGATGCGCTCGTGCGTACGGTTGCGAGGCTCGGCGCCGACAGAGGTGTCGCCGGCATCATCGTCCAGCTCCCGCTTCCGCCTTCCATTGATGCGCGAAAGATACTCGATGCGGTGCCCCTTGAGAAAGACGTCGATGTGCTCTCGACCAACGCGGTGGCGGCATTCCGGCGCGGCGATGCTCTTGTTCTTCCGCCTATCGCAGGCGCCATGCAGGAGATCCTCGAACACAATATGGTCGCCGTTTCGGGGAAGGAGGCGCTCGTCTTGGGTCACGGTCGCTTGGTCGGGGTGCCCGCCGCGCTTTTTCTTCGCCACAACGGTGCGCATGTGACCGTGGTCGACAAACCGATACCGGACCTTGCGGAGCATGTGCGGGAGTCCGACATCATCGTCTCCGGTGTGGGGAAGCCGGGACTTCTTCGCCCCGAGTGGTTGAAGCACGGCGCCGTGGTGATCGACGCGGGCACCAGCGAGGCGGAAGGCAAGTTGGTCGGTGACGCGGATCCGGAATGTGCCAAGGTCGCAGGATTGTTCACTCCGGTCCCAGGGGGCGTGGGGCCGATCACCGTCGCGCTCATCTTCAAGAACCTTTTGGTGTTGGCGAAAAAGACAGGGCAGGATGGAACATACAAGGTCGAATCTTAGGAATTAATCCCCCACATACAAGGTCCGACCTTGTATGTGGGGTTTTCGTACACTGCCTATTTCCTGTATGCTTGAAGAAATATGATCGACCAGCAATCCCTGATTGCGCTCAATGAGTTCGTGTCCGGAAACGCCACGCTGTCGTTTCTCGCGGTCTTTTGTGCACACTGGTTGCCGTATCTCCTTGTTGCCGCCGCTTTAGCGATCGAGTGCGCTCCGTTTTTTCGGGGAGAGGGACGCCGCCGCCTTCAAGATTCTGCGCGGTATTTGTTCGAGCTCCTCTCCACCGTGCTCGCCGCGGGACTCTTGGCGGAGTTGTGGAAACTCACGTACCCGTCCGCGCGGCCATTTTTTGATCTCTCCTTTACTCCGCTCGTTTTGGTCGACGACCCCCTCGGTGCTTTCCCGTCGTCTCATGCAAGCGTCTTTGCGGCGCTCGGTATGACGATGTATCTGCGCAACAAAAAGACCGGAGCGTGGTTTCTCGCGGGCGCTCTCGTAGTCGGCCTCGCGCGCGTCGCCGTCGGCATCCATTACCCCATCGACATTCTCGCCGGCTTCCTTTTCGGCGGCGCGCTCGCGCTTCTTTTTCACGGTCTTTTTGCGAATCCGAAAAAATGACTTAATCTGCGGGACCCCTTCTTTGCTGAACTAGCATTGCGCGTAATGCTGGTTTGTGTTGAGGGTACTTGCTCCACAGTTTGATACCCCTTATAATCCCCCTATTATGTGGAGGAAGCGCTTTATCGCTTTTATTTTGCTCCTCGCAGGGGCTACCATCGGCTATTTCGTCTACCCGAGCGAACAAAAAACGATGATGCCCTTTGGCGACCGACCCTTCAAGTACGGCCTCGACATTGAAGGCGGCACCGAGCTCGTCTACGAAGCGGATACGTCGAAGATTGCGGCGAACGAATTGCGCCAGACCATGGCGGCATTGCGCGACGTCATCGAACGGCGTGTGAACCTCTTCGGCGTTTCCGAGCCGGTCGTGCAGACGGAAGAAGTCAACACGCTCTCGGGTGATTCGCGCCAGCGGCTCATCGTCGACCTTCCCGGCGTGACCGATATCAAACAGGCGGTCGAGCTCATCGGACAGACACCCTTGCTTGAGTTCAAGACCGAGCGCCCCGACGGAGAAGAGAAGACGAAGATCCGCGAGGCATATACGAAAGCGCAGGAGGACCTCAAAAAGCCGGGTATTACCGACCTCGAAAAACAGATTATCTTCTACAGCGAGCCCCTTCTTCAGGAAGACCCCAATTTTCTCCCCACCGCGCTTAACGGCTCGAAGCTGGCGAAGGCCTCGCTCATTTTTGACTCGCGTACGAACGAGCCCAAAGTGCTGCTCACCTTCACCGACGAGGGACGTGAGCTGTTCGCTTCGATTACCAAGGAGAACATCGGAAAGGCCGTCGCCATCTACCTCGACGGTGCGCCCATTTCGACCCCTACCGTTCGCGAGGCGATATTGGACGGCAACGCCGAGATATCCGGAAATTTCAATATTCAAGAAGCGCAGGAGCTGGTCGGGCGCCTGAATTCCGGCGCGCTTCCTGTTCCGATCGTACTCCTCTCGACGCAGACGATCGGAGCGTCCTTGGGAGAGCGTGCGCTGACCTCCGGCGTGCGCGCGGGCCTCTACGGCGTCCTCCTCGTCGCACTCTTCCTCATCCTTTGGTATCGCGCTCCGGGCATTGTGGCGACCGTTGCGCTCGCTATCTATATTGCGGTCATGCTCGCGATATTCAAATTCATCCCCGTCACGCTCACGGCGGCCGGTATCGCCGGTTTCATCCTCTCCATCGGCATGGCGGTCGACGCGAACATCCTCATCTTCGAACGCATGAAAGAGGAGCTTATGAAGGGGAAGGACATTGCCGATGCCATGCATGACGGCTTTGCGCGGGCGTGGCTTTCTATCCGCGACTCGAACGTTTCCTCCATCATTTCTGCGACGATCCTTTTCTGGTTCGGCACGTCCTTGGTGAAAGGATTCGCATTGACGCTCGGCTTGGGCGTCCTCATTTCGATGTTCTCCGCTATCACCGTCACGCGCACATTCCTTTACTCCCTCGGCACGCACGGGAGCGGCAAAGTCGTGCGATTCTTATTCGGGTCCGGACTCAAGTAACTTCTCGCCATGTTTATCATCAAACACAAAAAATTCTTCTTCATCCTCTCGGGAGTCTTGACCCTTCTCGCGCTCCTTCCGCTCGCGGTATTCTACCCGTGGAACTTCGGCATCGAGTTCACCGGCGGGACCATTCTTGAGGCGGGATTCCCCGACGGGCGGCCCGATGCGGAGACCCTGAAGGCGCGACTTGCGACGCTCGAATGGCACGGAGTCGTGGCGCAGGCGACCGGCGAAGACGGGTATATCGTGCGCACCAAAAGTCTCTCCGAGCCCGAGCGGCAGGAGTTGATGCGCGTCATTTCCGACGACGGGAAGGTTGCAGTCTCCGAACGCCGGTTCAACTCCATAGGCCCCACCATCGGCTCGGAACTCCGCTCCAAAGCGCTGTGGGCGATTCTTACCGTCATTCTTGCGATCGTGCTCTATATCGCCTTTGCGTTCCGCCACGTCTCACATCCTATTTCTTCGTGGGTCTACGGACTGGTCGCCATTGTTGCGCTCATCCACGACGTCGTCGTACCGACGGGTGTATATATCGCGCTCGGTCACTTCTTCATCGACGTGCAGATCGACGTGCTCTTTGTGACGGCGATCCTCACGATTCTCGGCTTCTCGGTCCACGACACTATCGTCGTTTTCGACCGCACGCGCGAGAATTTGAAACTGCGCACATGGAAGGAATTCAACGTGACGGTGGGACACTCCATCGAGCAGACCGTCGTTCGCTCGATCAACACTTCGTTCACGGTCCTTCTTGTCATCCTCGCGCTCTACTTCGTTGGCGGCGAGACGACCAAGAACTTCGCGCTCACACTCGCAATCGGTATCGTCGCGGGAACGTACTCCTCGATATTCCTTGCATCGCCCCTTTTGGTCGCAATCGAAGAGTGGCAGCGAAAGAGAGAAGGTGGGCGCAGTCAGCGCAAGTAGACCCTGCGTCACGGCTCAATATCGCCTCGAATGAGAACTTGCGTCCGTCAGTATTTTAGTGTATAATGACGACATAGATAAGAAAGTAACAGCTTATCAAACACACATATGAAAAATGAAAGAAGCGGCGCGGGAGAAGTGAATATTTCGGCGGCGAAAGAGGTCCTTGCGCGTGCAGAGGGGGGCGGGGCTGACCGCGAAGAGATCAACGACATGATCGGGACACTGCAGGAATTGCAAAACGAAGCCGGTATCGACACGCCGGAGATCCGCGCTACACTTGCCGGACTCGTCGCGGCGCGCGGAGAGTAATTTATCAGCCGTCTTTAAACATACGATAATTATGCCAGGCAACTCATTGAATGCGGACCCGAGTGCGGGTCGCGCGGAATCAGGTTTTCAGGATCTTTCCGCCATTTCTGATGAAAATTTGGAAAAGATGGTGGCCGCGACAAGGGCCGCCCGAGCCGCCGCAGAAGCCGCCGAGGCCTTGGCGCGACCGCAGGCGGAAGCGGATATTTCCGCGGCGCGCAAGGCGATTGACGAGTCTTTTGATTGGGACAGCACGGACCAGCAACGGAGAGGGTACAAGTGACCCAATATATCGAGATAACCGAACCAAGGCGAGGCGTTTACCTCGCTTTGTTGTTTTGGGGCCTTTCTCCATGAGCGGCCTCGCCCCCCATAGGGTTGACCCTGTTAGAAGTAGTGCGCGTGCGTTTTATGGCCACAACAAAGAACTATTTACGCATTGCGGAGTGCTATTATCAGGCATATTCTCAACTTGGCGCACGCGACTTCTAACGGGGTTGACCGCTTGCGCCCCATCTGTATAATGCCAGTACGTTCATTTCAGACGGGTACGCCCAATGAGGCGGGAGCAATTTGGAGGAAAGAACGTACGGATCTTTGAAAGCCGTTTTTTGTTTGTCGGGACCGACAACAAGAAACTACATATGTGTGTTACTTACCCGACTAAATTTTGAAGGTCAAGATTTTGGCGGGTAAAAAAGAATGATTGAGAAGTAGTGCAAGTTCTTGAATGTGAAACAAATGATCATCGCGCAAGTGATGGTATGCTTTCTTTTGTCTCGTTTCACTTTTATTTAAGAGTTTGATCCTAGCTCAGGATGAACGCTGGCGGCGTGGATAAGGCATGCAAGTCGAGGGGGCGCATCACCGTGCGCACGAGACGTGCGCAGAGGTAAGAGATATGAATTAAGAAATAGGATTTAAGAAAAATCTGCTTTGCAGATTTTGATTCTTAAAATCTTATTTCCTAAATCTTAAATCTTGTTTCTGCGTTCGCGTTTCGCGAATGCGGTGATGCGCCACCGGCAGACGAGGTAGTAACACGTAGGAACGAACCCCGTAGTCAGGAATAATCCGACGAAAGTCGGACTAATACTTGATACACTCGCGAGAGGAAAGATTTATCGCTATGGGATCGGCCTGCGAAGTATCAGCTAGTTGGTAGGGTAATGGCCTACCAAGGCTTTGACGCTTAGGGGCGCTGAGAGGCGAACCCCCACCGATGGGACTGCGACACGGCCCATACACCTACGGGTGGCTGCAGTCGAGAATCTTCCACAATGGACGAAAGTCTGATGG
>Ga0155322_146_pt1 | contig 45006 bp, 45 predicted proteins | sample RifCSPhighO2_02_FD_106290 | JGI IMG/M metagenome (GOLD analysis project Ga0155322, IMG submission 106290) | Candidatus Lloydbacteria bacterium RIFCSPHIGHO2_02_FULL_54_17 | reverse complement strand
ACAATGGCCCGACTCTCAATGAGAGACGGGCCGCAGTTGTACCTATTCTGATTTTAACCGGACAGTAGTGCGTGAGATGGCGGTTTCGCCTGTCTCATGGGGCGGCTTGGGGCGATCTCACGGATCGCGGGGTTTCGGTCCTCAACACTTGCCGTCAATGACGGCGGTCGTTCCTTTCTCGAGCGCTTTGTGGAACTCCTCCGGCGAGGCGACTTGGATGGGAATACCTTTCTCTTCGGCGCAGGTGTGGCAGTGGCCGTAGAAGAGTTCGTGCGTCGTCTTGCCGCAGTCTTCGCCACGGCACTTGAGGCGCGGGGCGGCACCGAAGAGTCCGCCGGCGTCCGCAAGATAGCGCGGATGTCGCGTCCAGTCTACGCGGCGACGGCGGGCGCGTCTTGCGATGAGGGCGATGGCGAATGCTGCGAGAACGGCGATGATACCCAAGGTAACGGAAAGATGCACGGTGGCCTCCTTGTGTCTGTTGATGTGAACGAACGTTCGCACTCTAGCATAAGGAGAAAAAGAAGCATAGGGATCGCGCGAGAAAAGTTTTCGTACCTAAAACATCACGTCGCGCACCGCTCAATCCAGTTGCCGATGCAGGGTCTCCTCCCACCGTCCGAACTTGCCTTTTGTGGGGTCCGGATGATCGCTCAAGCGGAAGCGGTATTCCGAGAGCTCCGGCGCGCGGAGGTCGCGATAGGGTTTGTATAATGCGTATTTCGTTTCGCGGAGCGTCGGATGCGCCAAATAATGCGCGAGTGGTTTTTCGTGGTAGCGGCCGAACACCGCGCAGAGTGTTTTGAGTTCCGCATGCTTCTCCTCTGCGTACATTTCCATCGCTTTCGCAATGGCCGTATTGCGGTAGTCGGTGAGCTCAAAGAGCATGGCGGCGAGCTTGGGGTCGCTGGTGAGCTCTTGGTCTATTCTCGCTCCCAAGTTGACGCCGAGGGCTCCCACCATTCCCACGGCACCGAGCCCGAGCGCACTCTTGAGAAAAGTTCTCCGCGACATCCCTCCCTTTTTCTCGGGTAACGTTTCTCGCGGATTAGCTCCGCCTTCTTCCCTCCGCCCCCTTCCTTTCCGCACTTGGTCATAGATGAGGGAGAAAGCGACGCCGCCCGCAACGCCGAGCGCGCCCGTCGCGGCAATGCGCTCAAGTTCCGCCACTTTTATATCGAAGTCACGAAGCGAATCACCGGGGCCGACCACTTCTTTGAAAAAGCGGACAATGTGTCCTCCGCCCGCCAGCGGGTCGGAAGAAACGACCGGCTTGTCGTATTTTGCCGCGATCGATTCCGTCTCGCGGAAAAAATTCACCGCAGGGTTGTCATTGACGATGGCGTCCTGGAATCCCGTCATATCCGCGCCCGGTACGTACTTTTGAATGATTTCACGCAGTTCCGCGATTGTTTGTTCATCAAAGAGCCCGCCGGCATCCGGAGCGCATTCGAGAAACACCGCCGAGGACTTTCGGATACGCTCTTCGATCCGCTCTCGGTGGAACGCATAGGTCTCCGGTGTGTGGAGGATGCCGACGATGTCGACGGGCGTCCCGAGGACGGACACGTGTGTTTCCGAATAATTCTTTTTCACCGCATCAAGAAAATCGAGCGAATCCGGCGACGCGCTCCGCATATTGTCCTCGATATTCCGGTCGAATCGCCGCGACCGCTCGTCGGTGTATAGGGCGAACTCCCGGCGGAGCGCTTCCGCCGTCTCGTTTCCGGAAATACCCTCGGGAAGACCCTCCTTGTTCATCGAACATACAATACCATATTGTCGCGCGAGGGAAACCCCGAGGTACAAGGTCGGACCTCGTACCTCGGGGTGCGTGCTACAATTTCCTTCATGCAATCTCTTACGGCACGGCTCAACGCGAATATCTGGAAGTATGCTGTCCTCCTTATCTCGAACAAGCGTATTTTCGTCGCCATCTTGGGTGCGTATTATCTTACTGTACCCGGTGTGACGCCGGAGGGGATCGGTGTCATTTTGCTCGTCGCAAGTTTCTCGGGTTTTCTCTTCGAGATCCCGAGCGGATATCTCTCGGATAAGTTGGGACACAAGCCGACGCTTATCCTCTCGCGCATCTTCATGCTCTTCTCCACGCTCGGTTTCATTCTTGCGGACTCCCAGAACGGACTCATCGTTGCCGCAGTCTTCATGAGTTTGAGTCAGGCGTTCCACAGCGGAACGGGAAGTGCGTTCATGCACGAGACGCTGAAGGGCCTCGGACGCGAAGAGGAATACGCCCAAGTGATGGGGAAAGTCAGCGCAATCGGCTTTGCGGTACCCGTTGTCTTCATGGTCCTCACACCGTTTTTGGTCGGCGTGAGTTACAAGGCGCCGTTTCTCTTGAGTCTCGTGGTGGATGCAAGCGGGCTCATCGTCGCGCTCCTCCTTACCGTTCCGCCGGTCACCCCCCTCCATGTCGAAGAGATCGGGAACACGAACTTTCTTCAGGTGATGCGGGAGGGGTGGCGGTTCGGATTTTTTCGCTACGCACTCTTTTTCGGATTGACCAGCGGAGTCTTGTTTGCGGTCGGAGGTTTTCGCGCCGCGTATCAGGCGTTCCTTGAGATACCCGTCATTTACTTCGGTATCTTTTTCGGGATCGGACGCGCGCTCGCTTCGCTCCTACTCCTCTATAGCGGGAGAATGAAAAAGACGCTCAGCCGCGGGGTCTACTGCGGGGTCGGACTGGCGGGCTACGCGGTCGGTATACTCTTCCTCGGTCTTTCAAGCACGACGTGGGTCATTGTGGTCGTATTCATTATCATCAACGCGTACCAATGGGGGATGAGTCAGGTGAACACCGGTTTTATGCTCGACGTCATCACAGAGAGTAAATTCAAGGCGACGCTCCTTTCCGTGCGCGCACAAGTTGACGAGTTGGTCGCCGCCCTCGCGAGCTACGGCCTCGGTCTTGCCATCGGGTACTTTTCCTACCGGACGGGATTCATGCTGCTCGCGCTTGGCTATCTTCTGCTTGCCGTTCCTGTCTATATCTACATTTTGCGCGGGGAGCGGTCGCGACCGAAGGTCGAGAACGTCCAGGTGTGAGATGGGGATTCGTCGGTTCCCGCCTCCCCGCCAAAAGTGCTATAATTCTAGGCATGTTCTCGGCACCGGAGAAGAATGTTGAACAGTTGGGTCTCAAGGAAGGCCAAATCGTCGCCGATTTCGGCGCGGGCTCCGGCGCGTACACCATTGCCGCCGCAAAGGCCCTTCGGGGGACCGGCAAGGTCTATGCCGTTGACGTGCAAAAGGACCTTTTGACCCGCCTAGAGAACTCGTGTGCGACGGAGCATGTGAGCAATGTTGCCTTTATCTGGGGCGATCTCGAGAAGTTGGGCGGGACGAAATTGCACGAAAATTCCTGCGACGTGGTCATTGTGTCGAACGTCCTCTTTCAGGCGCCGGATAAGCGCACGATCATCGAAGAGGCGAAACGCGTGCTTCATCCGGGGGGCAAGGTCGTCATCATTGACTGGACCGGCTCATTTAATAGTATGGGACCGACGGCAGAGCAGGTCTTTCCCGAGCCGGAGGCGCGCAAACTTGCCGAGAGTGCGGGATTCGCCTTTGATCGGACGCTCGATGCCGGCAACTACCACTACGGCCTCGTGTTTCAGAAAGGAGGAACAAGGACGTTCGCGCAACAGACGACGGCACCCCGCCCCGTATAAATTTCACTTTAAATCCGCAACGCAATGAGATCGTTCCACTCCATCCTCCTCACCTTCTTTGGGTTCATGGCGGTCGTTGCGATCGGCGTGTTTTCCTTTGCGCCGAGTCGAGGAGACCAGAAGATTATCGGCGCGAGCGGGAACGCCGTGATCTGGGGGACTTTTGATCTCACACCCGCCGCACAGAACGTCATCGTCAATTTCAATGCCGCGTACCAGAAGAGTTTCTCAGTAACATACGAGTACCACGATCCGGAGAACTTCGATAACGACATTGTCGAAGCGCTCGCATCGGGGAAGGGTCCCGACGTCCTCCTTCTTCCTGACGACCTCATACTGCGACACATCGACAAGATCGAGCTCATCCCGTACACCTCTTTCCCGCCCGACGTCTTTCAGGCGAGTTTTGTGCAGGCGGCGGAGATCTATATGCGCGACCAAGGGCTCGTTGCGCTCCCGTTCGTGCTTGACCCGATGGTCATGTACTGGAATCGCGACATGTTCAACAACGCCTCCGTTATCGCGCCGCCTCGATATTGGGACGAGCTCTTGCTTTTGGCGCCGAAGCTGACGAAGCGTAATCCGAAGACGTTCGAGGTCACCGAAAGTGCGATCGCGTTCGGCGAGTACGTCAATGTCGAGCATGCGAAGGATGTGCTCGCCCTGCTCTTCCTTCAGGTCGGCAATCCGATTGTTGCGCTCAAGAACGGGAAGCCCAGGGCAATGTTGATGGGTGGAGACGAAAGCAAGCTTACTCCGTCCGAGGACGTGCTTTCGTCGTTGCGCTTTTTCATGGACTTTTCCAATCCGCAAAAATCCAACTTCACGTGGAATCGCTCTCGTGCGAACTCGCTCAACGAGTTCATTGACGGCAATCTTGCCATGCATCTTGACTATGCGAGTGCATATACGCGCATCAAAGAGAAGAACCCGCATCTCAACTTTTCGGTCACGCAAGTTCCGCTTCTGCGTGAAACAAGCGCAGAGATCACATTCACCAAGATCCACGGTCTTGCCGTCATGAAGAGCTCGAAGAACAAGTCCACCGCATTTGTCGTGGTCCAGCGCCTTTTGACCGACGCCGATCCGGCGAAAGATTTTGCCGCCGCGTTCGATCTTCCCCCGGTTACCCGCAAGCCCCTTGCCGCGCGCCCTACCGACGCCGCACTTGCCGCCTTTTACGACGCGGCGATCCGCGGGAGAACATGGCTCGACCCTCGGCCGTCGTTGAGCGATGAGGCATTTCGCAATATGGTCGAATCGGTCTCGTCGGGACGAAGCAATATTTCCGATGCGGTGAACGGTCTGCATCATGCGTTGAACGCCATGCTCCGTCCTTACCAGCAATAACGCTTTTCTTAAACGCCATGCACTATCTGCGCCCCATGCTCCTCGCCCTCTTCGTCGGTACCATCGTCCCGATGGTAGCTTTTGCCACGTCACACACCGGACTTGTCGTCTGCAACGGACCGGATTGCGACTTCAACAAACTTGTTCTACAAGTTCAAAAGGTCATCAATTTCCTTATCATCAGTGTCGCCGCGCCGCTCTCCGCGGTCATGTTCGCCTACGCGGGTTTCCTCTATGTGACGAACCGCGGCAATGAAAGCCAGATCAGTCAGGCGCATGAGATCTTCTGGAATGTGTTCATCGGTCTCGTGGTGGCGCTCGCCGCGTGGCTTACCGTTAATTTCATCCTCGTCTTCTTTCTTGATGCAGAATTCATTTTCCTCACCAACACGTGATCGTCGTGGTATACTCGCTATTATGAGAAAGACCCGCACACTTTCCGCCCTCTTTGCCTCGCTTTTTGCGGCGAGTGTGCCGTCTGTGGCGCTTGCGGCGTGTACGGTGACGGGGAATGTTTATGAAAATCCTATCCGCGACGCTTTAAATATCTGTAGTATTCCCGACCTTCTTCTTGCGTTGGTCGATCTCGTCTTTTTGATCGGCGTGCCAATCGTCGTCATTTTCATCATCTACGGCGGGTTCCTCTTCGTGAAGTCGGGCGATAATGAGTCGGAACTGGCGAAGGCAAAAAATGTGATGACATGGACCTTGGTCGGCGCGCTTGTCCTCCTCGGCGCTAAAGCTATCTCCTTGGCGATCCAAGGCACGATAACGAGTTTGCAGTAAAACATTTATGTACTTACGAAGGTTCACACAACTCTCACTCGGTAGCACGGCAGCATTCCTTCCGACGACGGCGTTCGCGCTCTCAAATTTTGCGAACGGGCTCGGCAATCCCACACCCGGCGCAGGCGGGACGTTGTGGGAGTTCATCTACCTATTGATCGACATCATCCAATGGGTCGCCCTCCCTGTCTTGGCGGCATGTATCGTGTACGCGGGATTTCAGCTCGTCTCTGCGGGTGGCGACGAGACGAAAGTCACTTCGGGCAAACGCTGGCTCGTTTCGAGTTTGATCGGCGTGGTCATCATTCTTGGTGCGCATGTGATTGCCGGCGTGGTCTGTGGCACCGCAAAACTGTTCGATGACACTATAGTTTGCCCAGCATGATGACGTATAGTAAACAAATGAAACGCCACCTCTTTGCCACACTCTTTCTTGCGTTCGCGCCGGTGTTTGCCCACGCGGCTACGCCCGCAAATTTGCGGGAGTTCGCCGAACTCGTGATCAAGATCCTCCAGTCCGTCGCGGGAATTCTCATGGTTTCGCTTTCGCTCGGGCTCCTCTGGGGCGTTATACTTTTTTTTGCGAATGCGGATAATGCAGAGAAACGAGAGTCGATCAAGGGGTACCTCCTCTGGGGCGTCATCGGCATTACGGTCGTCGTGGGCATTTGGGGAATCATTGCATTACTTTCGGCTACGTTCGGCTGGTCCAGTATCGGCATCCCGCAAATAAGTCCGCCGACGTGATAGCACCCCCTTTTATGCGCCGCCTTTTCATCAATTCTTTGGTTTCGTCCGCGGTACTTTTGCCCGCGGTTGCGGTCGCTCAAGCGAACGACGTTTTTGACCTTTCCGTAACGATCTTGGGTATCATGGGCGGGCTTGCACGGCTTTTCTGGCTTTTGGCAATCATGCTTTTTTTCTGGGGGGTAGTGAAATTCATCGCCAATGCCGAGGACAGCACCGAACGCGAAAAAGGGAAGCAACTGATGATCTGGGGGGTCGTCGCTTTTGTTGTCCTTGTTTCCTTGTGGGCGCTTGTCGGACTGGTCCTGACCGATACGTTTGGCATCGACGGGGGAGGGACGCTTAATTTCGTGGACAAGGACGGCAACACACTGTAAGTTGCCAAGATTTGAGTGGAAGAGCTCTGGCACCTTCCCTGAGAGGGTGTTAAATATGAGGTGGAACCCCTAATCCGTCTCAGGCGGATACCTTGCATTTGGGGCCCGCAATGGCTCTTCTTTACTGGGGTGAGCCAGAATGCCACGGGCGCAAGCCCGTGGATGAATGGCCACAACAATAAGTGTGTGCGGCGGCACACTCCTCTTCCAGAAAAACAACCCCGGTGCCGCCCGCGAAATGCCCCGCCCTCCTGGGTGGGGATAGACGGGCGGTATGTTTTACTGCCTGACACGGACCGCCTCGGTGGATTTGTATCGGTGAATCGTAAAAACCCGATATTTATCAATGTTTTTTGGCTGATAGACAGGCAGGCGACCTGTCCACACCCTTTTTTGGGGAGAGGCTTGCCGATTTGGGGAAAATAGGCTATACTGGCAACATCGATTCGTGAAGTAGCAGATTATAAAGGTCGTTTGTTATTTATTAGTTTCTTAGCTATTTGTATGAAAAAAATCATTATTGGTGGGCTTCTCATGGCTCCGTCGGTGGCGTTTGCGGCCTTGGGTGGCGTGCAGAACTTGGTTGTCGCTTTGTCGGGTATCGTCAACTTGCTCGCGCCGATGTTTCTCGCGCTTGCCGTTGCGGTCTTCTTCTGGGGCTTGGTCAAATACATCGCGAACGCAAGCGATGAGGCGGCAAAGGAGGGAGGTAAGACCCTCATGATCTGGGGCATGATTGCGATCTTCATCATGGTCGCCCTTTGGTCCATCCTTGGCTGGGTTCAGACGACGCTTGAACTTACGGGTGATATCGATACTGGTGCAACACCGAACTTCTCGTTGCCGACCTAACGTCCGCTACGCGCATCTCTTGTTTTTTAACAAAACTCCGCCTGTTGGCGGGGTTTTGTTATGCGCACGGAAAGTGATGCAACTCGATAATGTGGAACCTTTGTATCTGTCTCCAGCTGCCATTTTGACGCCACGAACGGGTATTGTACAATGACAGTATGCACAAGGCTTCACTTGCTTCCACCCTCCTTCTTCAGGCGCTCTTTCTCCCGAGACTTGTTTTCGCCGCCACACCGCCGGACGAAGTGCTTGAGTTTGTTGGCAAAATTTCGACCAACATCCTGAACCCGCTCATCATGATCCTCTTTGCGCTTGCGTTCGTCTATTTCGTCTACGGCGTCGCGGCGTACATCTGGAACCCCGACAACGAAGAAGCGCGCACGAAAGGTAAGATGAGCATGCTTTGGGGCGTCGTGGGCATGTTCATCATGGTTTCGGTGTTCGGTATCATGAAGTTCATTATCAGCTCGATTGGTGCCGACGATGCACTCATGAACTATGTCTAGATTCAGCCTTACTGTCGCCGCGACGACACTTTTTTCACCACAGCTTGCCTTTGCGGCAGACATCAACACGGTGATCGATGACCTCACCGACATTGTCGGGCTCATCATCCCGCTCCTCCTTTCTGCCGCCGTTGCGGTCTTTTTCTGGGGACTGGTGAAGTTCATCGCACATGCCGACGACGAGAAGATGCTTGAGGACGGAAAGCAGATGATGATCTGGGGCATGATTGCGATCTTCATCATGGTCGCCCTTTGGTCGATCGTGGGATTCATCCAACGGGAACTCGATCTTGACCTCGCGACAACTCCGGAAAATCTGCCTGTATTGCCGCTCAATCTTCCCTAACGAACAGTCGGCGTTCCTTTCTGCGAACTTTCCGTCGGTGGTTTTTTTATGTCACAGATCAGTGGGCCCGCTTCGAAATCCTGTTTCGTATTTTAATCCGGCGCGAAAGCAATGTGTGACCTTTTCGATTAAAAATACAAGGTGGAATCCGTCTGAGGCGGATACTTGGCTTGGTAAACAAACTTGAGGTTTTGACCGCAATTTTCGTATAAAAAAAGTTCGTTCGCGCCTTGCGGCACGAACGAACATGAATGTACTATTGATGTTCCGCGTCCCACTCCTTCGGTCGGAATTGAAGCATAATCGGCGGGATGGGTGCCCCGTGTAGGAACATCGCAAGCTCGCTTCGCCTTGGAATGTTGTTCCCGTCGTAGAGGTACGCGTCGAAGTATCGTTGCCCCTTCGCGCCCTCTTTGACCTCAAGGTAGAACTTGCCGGAAATGTGTCTCCAGCGGTCGACCCAATCTCCGGCACAGGTCTTGGAGACATTCCTCCGACGATCATCCTCCCTTACTGTGCAGGAGCCGGTAAGACGCATGTCGAACGCTTCATTACCCGGACCGAAGATGACCGTGAGATCGACCGATTCGGTGAGATGCCTCCCCGGCATTTCGGCGAGTGCAAGCTGCTGCCCGCCCCATCGTGACTGCGGTACTCGGTAATGCATGTTCGGCGCCATATAGGTCGCCGTCCACCCCGCGAGCTTGTTCGACGTGAAGTTGGGATTTCGCGGCAAACCTTCGGGGACGACCATGTTTCCCGGCAACTCGAGACTCGTCGATCCTCGTACTCCGGCAACTTTCTCCCACGTTCCCGTCGGAGCGACGTGGCCGTAGTAGATGATGATGCCGATTGTGGTAAGGATGGCGATGCTTTCGAGGTGTTTGACGGCTGCTCGAAGCACCGGATGCGCTTTTTTATCCTTTGCGCTTCCGGGTGCTCCCGCGAGCGATGCGCTCTTTGCTCTCGAAAAGAAAGCGGTGAGCATCCAAGCGCCAATCGGGATCCATGCCCAGTTTGGGCTGTTGAAGATCTTTGGACCCACGAACCATGCGATGCACCCGATCACCACCCACCATGTCCACGTTGAAAGGTTGGTGAGTGCATCGAAGAGTGCGCTACCGAAGGGAGCCTCGGGTGGCGCCGGAGTTTTCTTCACCTCCGCCGGCGCCCTTTTCACTTCTGCGGTTTTCTCCCGTTTCCCCAACATGCGCGCCCCAAAAAACACGAGCACGCCGATGAGTATGACGAAGAGTGTCCCGATGAATCCCCAGAGTGTCGCTTGAAGCACGCTCCCCGCAGCGCTTCCGGGGAAAAAGTAGGGCAGAGAGATAAGAGTGATGCCGATAAGTCCGAGCACCACCCCCACCCCCAAACGTTTCGCGTCCATAGGTTAGGCTCCTTTTTTCGGTGGCCGTCCGCCTGCAAGCGACTGCTCTAAGAGCACATTGCTTTTCTTCTGCTCTTCGAGGATCTGGGCGTTGATCGGATCGATCGTCGCCCCGCCGCCGATTTGCATGATGACCGTGCCCGCTTTTTGTGCGACACCAAGTTGCGTTTGCTGGTCGAGCAGTTTGGTCCCGATCGGGCCCGCAGCTTTGAGGGCACGCGTGTACTTGAGCACATATTTCGCGTCAGCTTCCGCGTCGGCGGCACGAACGGTTTTCTTCCGCTCCGCTTCGGCTTTCGCATTGATGCTCGTCACTTCAGCGTTGCGGTGGGCGGTGTATTTCGCCGTGCGCGATTTCTCCGCTTCGGCATCGGTCATATCAATGGTCTCGACCTGTACGCGCTTCACGACAACACCGAAAAGCTCTCTGGTTCCCGGACCGCTTTCGAGTTGGTCGGTCACCTTCGTGAGATCGCGGCCGATAGTGTCCTTGAGCTCGTCCGACTCCTTCCCGACCTCGCCCAAGAGCGTGTCAAAGTCTCTTGCACGGACGAAATTGCGTCCGCGGACCTGTATGCCCGAGATCGATTGCTGATGCCACTTCTTGTCGGCGAATGCCGCCTTGAAGGGGTTCACGATCTGGAACGTGACTTTGCCGTGGAGGGTTACCTTCACGTTCTCGCCATGGAGTGTTTCGGCGTTGTCAATCGAGAACGAATACGTCTGCTCCGCGAGGAGGAAGTAGTCGGACCAGTCGGTTTTGCCGCGCACCGTGAGTACGCCGTTCTCGCTCATCACCTCTTCGGTTCGCGGAAACTCGTAGATGTAGATCCGCTCGCTGAAGGGGTTGAAGAAGCGATAGCCGCTATAACGGAAGAAGGCGTCGTCGATGAGTCCCATATTCTCCGGCGGAAGCACTTCGCCCGCCGCGAGCGGAACGATCTCGTACTTCTCCGGCGCGGTCGGTCCGCCTTTCTTCTTTGAGCCGGGGACGTTGGTAAGCAATCTCACCACTTTGCCGCCCCGCATCTTGAACTTCGATTTGTTCGGCCCTACCCTAGTCGTCGCGGCGAATTTCTCCGGATGCTTCGGGTCGTTTTCGAGCCACTTCGCAATGGCGGGAAGCCAGAGCGAGATCGTCGCGCGCAGGACGGTCCCGATCGCGAGCAACATTCCCAAGAGTACTCCGAGTGCGATAAACATGATTGCTCCTTGTGTTGTTGCGGTACATGAACAGCGTCGGGCGGCAGCGGGGCGAGCATGGTTGCTGTCCCCTAGGCCGACCGACGGTTTTTTTACAACGAATTTCTAACGGTACTGTACCAAAAAATAGCCAAAAAGTCAAGCAAAATCAGGGAATTACCTTGACCCACAGGGCTTTGTTGAGTAGCCTAAAGCGAGTCTGTGTAGGCAAAAAAGAGGCTTTTATGCATGTGATCTTTGCAAAACCAAGGGGTTTTTGCGCCGGCGTCGACCGTGCTATCGCTGTCGTCGAGACCGCACTGAAAAACTTCGGTCTGCCGCTCTATGTCAAACATGCGATCGTGCACAACCGCCATGAGGTGGACCGGCTTCGGAGGCTCGGCGTCATTTTTGTGGAGCGTTTGTCGGAGATTCCAGAAGGTTCGCGGGTCGTTTTCAGCGCCCACGGTTCCCCGCCGGAGAGCTTCGTCGAAGCACGTGCGCGGAGGTTTGAGGTCATCGATGCGGTGTGTCCCTTGGTGACGAAGGTGCATCACGAGGTCAAACGTTATGCTGGTGGGGGAAGAACGGTCATTGTGATCGGTCACCGCACGCATATCGAGGTGCTCGGAACGAAAGGCGAAGCGCCGAGGCAGACCGTGGTCGTGGAATCGGTTTCGGACGCCGAGCAAGTTCAGGTGCCGGATCCCGAACGTGTCGCATATACGACACAGACGACCTTAAGCGTCGACGACGTGCGGGAGATCGTTGGGGTGCTCAAGCGCCGATTTCCACATATTGAGGGGCCTCGCAAGGCCGACGTCTGTTATGCGACACAGAACCGCCAAGACGCGGTGAAGGCGCTCGCGCAACGCGCCGACCTCGTCCTCATTTTTGGCTCGGAAGAAAGCTCGAATGCGAACCGTCTCGTGGAGGTGGCTCGACGGGAGGGCGTGAAAACGTTCCTCGTTGAGGACGCAAGCGCGCTCTTGCCCGAGATGTTCGTCGGGGTCGCGGTCGTCGGTGTTTCTTCCGGCGCTTCGACACCGGAGCATCTGATCGAGGAAGCGCATCGGCGTTTGCAGGAGTTCGGCGCGAAGAGTCACGAGACCGTCACGCTCGAAGAAGAGCACGTGCATTTCGTGCTTCCCAAAATATTCACGAGATGACTACGACAATCCGCATACCCGTTGGGTGTGCGGATTTTTTGTGTGCAAGGAGAGGTGAGCCGGCAATTTACGTTCGCGCGAGTCGCGGCAGAACACGTTTTGGTCTGTTTTTGCGCGAAAAACTCTTGACATAAAGGTTGCATCGCGTATTCTACGGCATATAGTTAACAAAATTTATGAAAATATATTTGAAATGCAAAAACAACCGTTTACCCACAACGTCACAATCGTTGGATTTGGAAGTATAGGGCAGGGTGTACTACCCCTCTTGTTTCGGCACTTTGATCTCGATCCGTCGCGGGTCGTCATCATCACCGCCGATGATCGCGGAAAGGATGTTGCCGAGAAGTACGGCGTTCGATTCATACTTCGGCCGCTCACACCGTCGAATTATGTGCAGGCACTGAAGCCGCATGTAAGTCGCGGTGATTTCCTCCTGAACCTTTCAGTGGATGTCTCCTCGGTCGCGCTTATCAAGTACTGCCAAAATGAGGGAGCGCTCTATCTCGACACCTGTATCGAGCCGTGGAGCGGGGAATATACCGACCCGAAACGCTCCGTTGCCGAGCGTTCTAATTACGCGCTCCGCGAAAGCGCCCGAGCGTTGAGGTCGAGTGAGCCTCGCCCGACGGCCATCATTGCGCACGGTGCAAATCCGGGAATCGTCTCTCACTTTGTCAAAGATGCTTTGCTTCAACTCGCAAAAGACATCGGGCTAGGAACGACGACGCCGGCGACCCAAGAGGAGTGGGCAAAGCTTGCCATGGCACTCGATATCAAAACGATACACATTGCCGAGCGCGACACGCAGGTTGCCGAAGCAAGGAAGAAGATGGGCGAGTTTGTGAACACTTGGTCGGTCGACGGATTCTGTTCCGAAGGCAATCAGCCGTCCGAGATGGGATGGGGTACGCATGAGAAGAAACTGCCCGAGGGCGCGCGCAAACACCGGTACGGGTCACAGAGCGCGATCTATCTGCTTCAGCCGGGCTTTCTCACCGCGGTGCGCAGTTGGACTCCGATCTCCGGACCGCAACACTCGTGGATCATCACGCACAACGAGGCCATCTCCATTGCGGATTATCTGACGGTGCGCGATGGAGAGAAGAGGGTCAGGTACCGCCCGACCGTGCATTATGCGTATCGTCCTTGTGACGACGCGGTACTTTCGCTTCACGAACTTGCAGGGAGGAACGGGACGATGCAGGACGAACAGCGTCTGATTAACGAAGAGATCCTTCCCGGAGGCGCCGACCAGCTTGGCGTTCTCCTCATGGGACACAAGAAGAATGCATATTGGTACGGCTCGCATCTCACCATCGATGCTGCGCGCGCGCTTGTGCCGCACAACAGCGCGACCAGCCTTCAGGTCACAGGAAGTGTGATCGGCGGGATGGTCTGGGCAATCGCCAATCCCGACGCCGGCGTCGTCGACGCGGACGAGATCGACCACCGCGTTGTTATGGACATTGCGCGGCCGTACATGGGCAAAATGATGGGTGTCTATACTGACTGGACCCCGCTTGACGGTCGGGGTGTATTATTCCCCGAACCGCTCCATCACGACGATCCGTGGCAGTTCAGCAACTTCCGCGTGTCCTAACTATCGGTGGGCAGGGGATGTCCGGAACTCTCCCGCAGGAAATGCGCTTCCCGTACAAAGTGCTGGGGGGGAGACTTGAACTCCCACGTTCTTTCGGACTCAAGCTCCTAAGGCTGGTGCGTCTGCCCCCGAAAATGTTTGCGAGCGTAGCAAGCAAATACATTTTCGAGGATCCCGTTATACAGAGCGCGATCATTTCATTACTCGAGTGGGTAGGGCGAGACTTGAACTCGCACCCCTTGCGGGACCAGCTCCTAAGGCTGGCGCGTCTGCCAATTTCGCCACCTACCCATTTTGATATTTTATACACTCGCAAACAAACGGGATCTCGAAACATATTGTCGCGCTTCGCGCTCTGTATGTTTTGGGACAATTTCGCCACCCCAGCACTTTAAACGGGACTTGCCCCATACCATCCGCCTTAGGCGGATGGTATGGGGTTTCGCCACCTGCCCGTCGACCTCATGCTATCCTAGTTTCTTTTTCTGCACAAAAACATCCGCCACAGGCGGATGATGTCGCTACTTCTTGTCGCTCCCGAAGAGGTCGCCGAAGATATTTCCGCCGAGAACGTCTTTGAACGCTTCGCTCAACGGATCTCCCGCCGCCGTCTCTTTTGCAGGCTTGGGAATGGTCGCGCGGCATTTCGTGTCGCATTTCGGACAGGTGATCTCAAGCGTTTTGCCGTATTGCGCTTCCGCGATCGTTATGCGAAGTATTGCGGGGCACCCCGGGCATTGCACCTGTCGATAACCTTTTTCCATCAAAAACTTTCCATGAAAGATCCCGCGGGAATTATAGCACGGCAGTGACCTTTGGCTTATTTTGTGTCACGAACACTCGGGTTTTTTAGCGCAGAGCCTAACAAAAAAAACGTAAGTGTTCGCGACCCCAGAAAACATAAGCTACTTTACGTTTTCTAAACACATCCCGCCCGATATGTGTCCCGAGTCACTAAGTCTTTTGGCGCAAAAGCCGCCAAAAGCCAAAGTGCTCGTGACCTCGTCTCGTCTCGTATCGTTCCGCTCCGCCCTTGGCGGATGCTCACGATATACTCCGACCGGACAAAACGCAGGGAGTGCCGTTGGGCACTCCCTGAATTTCGTTTTGTCCCCCCGGGGAGGATTCGAACATTACATGTTCAGTACAGGACCGCGCGTCGTACTCGCTCCGCTCAAGTCCCCCCGGGAGGATTCGAACATTACATGTTCAGTACAGGACCGCGCGTCGTACTCGCTGCGCTCCGTGCGACATGCTCGTCCTTTCTCATCCTCCCCGCAATGCTTCGCGTTGCTTGGGTGTCCTTTCGCTCCGCTCAAGTCCCCCCGGGAGGATTCGAACCTCCGACCGTCTCGTTAAGAGCGAGCTGCTCTACCAACTGAGCTACGAGGGGATAACTGTGCCATTCTATACGAGATGAAAAGTTCGTACAAGGTCGGACCTTAGGAATTAATTCTTCCCGCCTGCGTCCGACTTCGGACGGGCAGGCATGATCCGTCCTTGTACGAAAACTTTGTCTCCGTTTAAATAGTTTTGTCGTATTTTGATGTTCGTTCCGTCTCCCACGGGAAGAGCACCCAGCTTTTCCGCTCTCGCGCGAAGAAGTGCGGTGCGTGTTTTGCCGCTTTGTTGAAGTAGAGACTTGCCACGTGATGGTGCTCTCCGATGACCGAGAGTAGTCGCTCGACTGTGTCGCCCTTGTCGATGATGTCGTCGATGATGAGCGTGTCGCGTGAGATGTCGTCGCGGTTAAGGACGACCGGTACGTCCAAGAGGTGCGACAGCCGCACTGCGGCGACGAGCCCTCCACGGGGAATGCCGTAGACGTTTTTGATATGCCGCCCTTCTGCCCAGAGGGCGACCTTCACGCAGTCTTCCTCAAATTCTTCCCACGTATATTTCTCAACTTTTTCTGGCATGGTGTCCGATAAGTATATCGCTATTGCGCAATCTGTAACAGCGACTCCAAGGCCACGGGTAGTTCGGTGACACCGGAACTGGTGTCAAAGTGCCCCATTTGCTTTTCCACGATGATGGTGGCACCCAGCTTGTCCCGAAAATCGTCTTGGTTTTCGAGGGGAACATAGTCATCGTTATCGGAAAATATCGCAACGCTTTTTCGGAGCCGCGTACGAACCTTGCTTAGGTTGAGTGGGGTCGCAAGCCACTCTTTTGCCACGCTTTGTGACAGGGCGTCTGCTTCAATATTTGTCAGACGCTTGAAAAAGCCGCCGACAAAGACCGCGCCGCCTACAATAATATGTTCGGGCAATCCTTCAAGATGGCGCGCTATGGTTTGGCACCCTAGACTATGGCCGACAAAGTAGGTTGCCTCGTCTGGGTCTGGCGCCACACCCTTGAGTGCGGGAAGCCAGTTTTGTATCCTTGGTTCTTCGGGTTGAGGAAGTTGGGGTACGAAGACTTCGAAACCCCGCACCGCCAACTCTTCCCTAAGCCATGGGAACCACGCGTTTTCCGGCGACCCCTCCCAGCCGTGAATGATGAAGACTCTTTTTTTCATAAAACCTTTTTCTTGTTTTGTGCTCGGGGTGGGAGTCGAACCCACATGCCTTTCGGCGGGAGATTTTAAGTCTCCTGCGGCTACCAATTACGCCACCCGAGCAAACTTGGCGAGTGGATGGAGGCGTAGAGGGGAATCGAACCCCTGCATAACGGTTTTGCAGACCGTCGCGTTGCCACTTCGCCACTACGCCATAACGGACACTATAGCAACTTTGTCATTCGGTTTCCAGCAACTCCTCGATGCGCTGGCGATTCTGTTCGCCGATGTCGGGAAGAAAGGTCACCTGGGGGAGAACGCGCATGCGCGAGTGCTCCTTCACATATTCTTTGAACTCGGGTCGCAGACGGTTCGCGAAGAGTAGCGCGACGCGCTCTTTCTCTTTCGGAAGCACGGAAAGCAGGATGTTCGCGCGCTTCAAGTCGGAGGAGAGAACGACGTTGGTCACCGTGATAAGTGACGTGCGATTGGAGTGTCGGCTCAAGAAATCTCCGGCAAGGTCCTTGAGGTGGAAGAGCATCTTTTCGTCTTTGTGTTTTGCCATATTTAGCCAGTTGCTAGTCACCAGTCAATTCAGGAGAAAAAAGCATTTCGCTTTGATCGACTGGCGACTAGTGCCTAGCGACTGATTACTGTTTACTCACCACGATATAGGGTACGAGCACATCACGCTCCGCAATAGTGATCTTTGATTCCACCTGAAGCCCGCACTCGCTCCCTTCGATCGCCTCTTTGGTCTTGATCTTCTGGCATTGCACTTCGACCACCTTTCCTTCGCCGACTTCGGCGTCGCGGCGCATAATCTTGAACTTCGCTCCCGCCGAGACCTTTCCGGTTGTCACTCTTCCGCCGATGACCTGTTTTTCTTTTTGCTGACTGAAACAACGGATGATGCGTAATTCTCCGAGATGTTCAACGACCGAAATATGCGGTGCGCGCCGGAGCATTTCCTCGGAGAGCCACTCAGTCAACTTGTAGATGATGTCGAAGGAGTGGATCGTGACATTGTTGCGCGACGCGAGGTCGGCCGCTAATGCGTCGGTTTTCGTGTGAAAGGCGACGATGAGGTATTGTTCCGCACCGAGCGCGACCTTGATGTCGCTCTCGGAAACAGCGCCCACCCCCTTGTGCGCGACCTTGAGCCTCACGCGCTCGTGTTTCAACTTTGTGAGCTCATGTTCTATCGCTTCGAGCGTTCCCGCGACATCCGTCTTCAAGATGATCGGCACCGTCACTGTCCCTTCTTCGGCCGCGTCCTCCTTTGCGGCAACCATTTCCGGCCGAGCCATTGCGTCTTCGACGGCCCCCTCGGCTTCCTTTTTGTCCGCAAACGAAGAGACGATCGTACCCACAACGGGAATACCGCTCCAGCCGGTGAGCCGAATAGGAGAGGAGAATGTGGCCAAATCGAGGGGTTTCCCCATGAAGTTCTCCATCATGCGCACGGACGTCATGGAGTCTTCGGCGACGGCGAACATGCCGCGACGGAGCGTGCCGTCGGTTATGACCAAGGTCGCCGTGACACCCTTCTTGGGGTCCATGCGCGACTCGATAATGACTCCCTCCGCGGGTTTTTCCGCGTCGCCGGTGAGTTCGGCGAGTTCCGCAACGAGAAGCATGATGTCGAGAAGCTCGCTCACACCCGTTCCCGCCTTTGCGGATATTGCCACAAAAGGTACGTCACCGCCGTAACCTTCGACGTAGATCCCCACTTCGGCGAGCGTCTGTTTCGTGCGCTCCACATTTGCATTCGGCTTGTCGATCTTATTGATGGCGACGATGTAGGGGATCTTGGCTTCGATGATCGACTTGTAGGCCTCGAGCGTTTGCGCCTTCACGCCGTCTTCTGCCGAGACGACAAGAACGGCGATGTCGGCGACACGCGCCCCGCGAGCGCGCATACCCTTGAACGCTTCGTGTCCGGGGGTGTCGAGGAAGGTGATACGTTTCTCCGCGCCTTTCGCATCCTTGTGCGTTACTTCGTAGGCGGAAATGTGCTGGGTGATGCCTCCCGCCTCGCCCGCCACGATGTTCGTCTTCCTGATGTAGTCCAACAGCGTCGACTTGCCGTGGTCGATGTGGCCCATGATGACGACGATGGGCGGTCGTTCGCTTGGTTGTGCGGTTTTGGTGGGCACGGTGGAAAAACAAGAAATAACGAAAGCACGGCCATGCTAGCACCTATAATGCCAATTGTCTATGAGGGAGAAATATAAAAAATCCCCGCCAAGGCGGGGAGCAGGGAACCGGTCGACTTTGCCTAAATTTAGTGTCCCTCGAACTTCTGGTCGAAGTCGGCATCGAACTCGCGATAGTCACACGTGAGTTCTTCACCTCGAGTGATGTCGCGAGCGGCACGGTCGACGCACCAACCGTTTTGGCTGGAGTCGTCTGTGTTGCGCACGTTTGGGTCGTCAGAGTGATTGAAAAATCGCGCGTAATCCGCACAGAGCACGTAAACCTGCGTGCCGTGTAGTCGGAAGGCGTACGTCAGGAATTGTTTTCTCGCGGCTGGGACGGCCCCTTTCTACCTACTATGCAAATTTAATGATGATAAACGAGCCGATAAAAACGAAAGCCCCACCGATAAAAAAATAGAAATTCGGAACGGAGCGGAAGAGTATATAGCTGAATAGTATGACAAAGAAGGGGTACGATATCTCAATGACTGAAGCGGTCGAGGCGTTCAAGTTTTTGATGCTAGAAAAAATTAAAAAGTTAGCCAGAGTCGCCAAGGCGATAGAAAGAACAATGAGCGGCAAACTTGTCTTACCGGAGACAAGGACATCCTTTATTGAGCCGTTGCTGAAAAATACAAATGGCAACATGATGACCGCAGCGATGATTGAGTCAATGAACAAAAGAGTCATCGGCGCAACACCAGAAAGAATTTTTTGGTCTATCGCGTAGACCAACCCCCAAGTCACTGCCGCACCTACTGCGTAAGCAAATCCTACTTCCATGGCTTGTATGACTCCTCTATAACTTATAACTCCTACGCCTTAGTTTTTTAGCACCTCCTTCTCTTCGTCGGTCAGTTCAAATTCCGACTTGCGGTCGACGACCGGTTTTGCGAACATGCTCACTTTCTCGCGCGAGTAGAGCGTGGAGAGAACGACGCCGTTCCCGTCTTCGTCCAAAAGGGCGGTCGCGAAACTCTGATTCCCTCCGGTGCCGGTCCCTTGGAACGGGTTGAAACGGACCGTTTTGGCGCCGTGAAGTTTCTTCTTGATGCGCAGGTCGATGCGCCGCAATTCTTCTTCGACGTTCTGGTGATACGCGAGGAGATCCTTCAGCGTTTTTTGGTTCTCGGAGATCGTGTCTTCGAGTGATGCGGCACTTTTTCCCGCCATGAGTTTCTTGATGCGCCGCTCCAGCATGAACGCCCATACGCCAAGAAGAAGTATCGCTATGCCGAGCGAAGCGATTGCAATGAATGCGGGGTTGTCGACGAGATTCTGCATATCCACAAAGCACAGCATATCGCACCTCGGTGCTTTTGCAAAATACCCCCGTTTCACTCATTGGGAGTACAAGGTCCGACCTTGTACTTAAAAACTTTTGCAAAATGATCGGGTTTTGACTATTGTATTGGTAATGAAACGCATCTATTTAGACCATGCGGCTGCGACGCCCGTTGACGCACGTGTGGCGAAGGCGATGCAGCCCCATTGGGGCGACCGCTTCGGGAATCCGAGCGCGATACACAAAGAAGGTGTGTCGGCAAAAAAGGCGGTCGAAGAAGCTCGCGGAAGCATCGCACACCACCTTGGCATCCATGCGGACGAGGTCGTATTCACCGGAAGTGCGACCGAGTCGGCCAATCTGGCGCTTTTCGGAACGGTTGGAGCATGGCGCCGCTCGCATCACAAAGAGGTGCCCCACATCATCGTAAGCGCAATTGAGCACGATGCGGTATTAGAGTCTGCGCGCAAGCTCGAGGCGGAGGGCGTTCGCGTCACGTGGCTCCCCGTTGACCGCCGCGGCGTTGTCGACTTGGGCGTACTCAAAGATGCGCTGACGGAGAACACCGTACTCGTCTCGGTCATGTACGCGAACAATGAGATAGGCACCATACAGCCGGTCCGCGATATTGCGAAGGTCATCCGAAAATGGAAAAAGGAACATCGTCAAATGACCCGAGATCGGAAAGTCGAAGGCGACGAGCGGTGTCCGCTCTTTCACACCGACGCGGTGCAGGCGGCGAACTACTGTGACATGTCGATCCCGCGTTTGGGTGTCGACATGCTCACGATGAATGCGGCGAAGATCTACGGGCCGAAGGGTGTCGGTCTCCTTGCTTTGCTCCGAGGGACTCCTCTCGAGCCGCTTCTCGTCGGCGGGGGACACGAGGATGGTCGTCGCGCAGGTACGGAAAATGTTCCCGCCATTGTCGGTTTTGCGGAGGCGCTGCGTATCGCCCAAGAAATGTCGAAGAAAGAAAGCAAGCGGCTTGTGACGCTCCGTGATTATGCGATCGGTGAATTAAGGAAAATTCGCGGAATACAAGGTCCGACCTTAAGAATTAATCCCCAAGGTCGGACCTTGTATTCCGGCCCATCCATTAACGGCGACGAGGTCGTTCGGTTGCCGAACAACGTGAATTTTTCCTTACCGGGCATCGACCACGAGTTTCTTGCACTGCAGTTAGATGCGAAAGGTTTTGCCGTGGCCACAAAAAGCGCATGCAATGAAACGGATGCTGAAACCTCCCATGTACTCGCTGCGCTTCGCGAGGCCGACGGCACCGACCTCCCTCAAAGCGGCATCCGTCTTTCATTCGGGAGAAGTACGACAAAAAAAGACGTCGGTGCATTTCTTTCCGTGTTTCGTGATAGAGTAAAGTTTGCCGCCAACGTAAATAGGAAAATATGAATAAAAAGAATATCTTTTTGTGGACTCTTTATGATTTTGCGAATTCAATAACTACTATTGTTTTCTTCTTATATTTTTCGCAATGGTTGGTGATAGACAAGGGAGTACCGGACTTTTGGTACAACATGATTTTTACCGCTAGCTCCGTTTTGCTCCTTGTAACCGCCCCAGTCCTCGGCAGTGTTGCCGACAAAACAGGGAGGCAACAAACCTATCTGAATGGGATCACGGTGTTGATGTTCATCTCTTTTTTGCTTGTTACCGTTATCGCACTATTTTTCCCGCAAAAGGTCTTTCTCGCAGTCCTGTTTTTTGTTCTGGCGAATTATTTTTACCAATTTTCATTTGTATTCTATAACGCACTGTTACGCTACATCGCACCACCGGAAAAATGGGGACGCATATCCGGAATAGGGCAAGTAGGTAACTGGGTGGGGCAAATTATCGGACTCTTGATAACCCTTCCCTTTGCCAGTGGCGCAGTATACCTCGTGGGAGAAGCCGGTCGCGCTCAGACATTTCTTCCCGCAACAATGATATTTTTTATCCTTGCTCTGCCAATGCTCTTGTTCTTTGTATTGCCAAAACAGCAGGCTGTTGGCAGTAAGGTCTCCCTGAAAGAAGAATACACCAACTATTGGTCTCAATTTAGGGGGCTGGTAAGTTCTCCGGGCATGGGGTATTTCCTTCTGGCATATTTCTTTTTCAACGATGCGATATTAACCGCTTCCAATAATTTCCCCATTTATCTCCAAAAGGTCTTCAATGTTTCGGACGGCACGAAGTCAATGCTCCTTTTGGGGATATTGGCCACCGCTGCCGTCGGGGCTTTTTGTACTGGTTGGGTGGCAGACAGGGTTGGTCTCAAAAGAACCCTCATGGTTGTGCTCTCGAGTTACATCATTATATTCCCCGCCCTTGGCTTGGCCTCAAATTTTACTCTTTTTGTTATTTTTACGGTCTTGATGGGCTTTATGTATGGATCAACATGGGCAGTAACCCGCGCGGTGATGACCGCTTTGTGTCCCAAAGAGAAGCTCAATTTTGGTTTCAGTTTTTATACACTTGCCGAGCGCGTTTCGACCCTTGTCGGGCCTTTATCGTGGGGTTTGGTAACCGCGCTTTTTGTCGGTCTTGGTCCCACACGGTATCGCGTCGCGATAACAGCGATGGCGGTCTTTGTTGCGATTGGTATATTCTTTTTACGAAAAATTGAGATCCCTGAACAGGGCAACGTTGTTTTGTAGAGACGGCATCCAAAAAGGTTATTTGAATAATGCTTGTCCCTTGGCGGTTCTTCCCTTATCATAAGGCGACATGCATTGGGGCCTGCTGTTGCTCTGGATCATCGGCGTCACGAGTGTCACCTTGCTCGGCAGTTTATATGCACGGCGCTACGGCCGGTCGGACCTCCTAATCGGGCTTTATGTCGCATTCATCTTGGCCGCGCAGATGCTTGCGACGAAGATCGCGCTCTTCACGGTCGGCCCGTGGCACTTCACCGCACCCGCTGGCGTACTTGTTTTTTCGGTGACCTTTCTCCTCTTGGATATCGTGAACGAGCGTTTCGGACGCAAGGCCGCACAAGGAATGATCACGATTGCTTTCGTCGCGCAGGTCGCCATGGCGTTCTTTATCTGGCTCGGAACGCAGTTTCATGCCGCACCGGAGTGGGCTCAACAGGGAGAGACATGGGATGCGCTCTTTTCACTGGTCCCCCAGATCACGGTGGCAAGCTGGGTCGCGTTCTTTATATCGGAGAATATCGATGCGTACATTTACGCGTGGTTCCGTCGCGTGACGGCGGGGCGCCATCTCTGGTTGCGCAACGCCGTTTCGACGCTCCCTGCACTCGTCATCGACAGCGCCCTCTTCGTGCCGCTCGCTTTCTTCGGTGTGCTCCCTTTCACGGTGATGCTTGCGGTGATCAAGGGACAGATCGTCCTCAAGTGGATTGTCGGCCTCATCAATGTCCCGTTCATGTATATGAACTACGCCATCTTGCGGCACAAAGGCGACATTCCGGAGCATGAATTGTGGCAAGGGGACGTTCCGGAGTGAACGCATTCAGCGTGAAACAAAAAATTAGTCGTTAATATATTTATTTATGTATACAGCAAAGAACTTCGAGCGATTGTTGGGTACCGCAGGCATGAGCGACACCCTGCTCAAGAACCACTTCACGCTTTACGAGGGGTATGTGAAGAATACGAACGCCGCGCTCGAGCGACTTGAAGCGTTGGCAAAAGAAGGGAAGAGGGGCACTTCCGAATACGCGGAACTTAAGCGGCGTTTCGGTTGGGAATGGAACGGTATGAAGTTGCACGAGCTCTACTTCGGCAACATGAAGAAGGGCGGCAGTGTCTTTGGCGCGGAAAGTGCGTTGGGAAAAAAGATTGCCGCGCAGTGGGGTTCGTTCGAGGAATGGGCAAAGGGCTTCAAGGCGACCGGTACGATGCGCGGCATCGGCTGGGTAATCCTCGCGCACGATAAAGAGGCGGATCGGCTCTTCAATATCTGGGTGAACGAACACGATGTGGGACATTTGGCGGGTGCGACGCCGCTTCTCGTGATGGATGTCTTCGAGCATGCCTTTATGCTCGACTATGGCTTGAAACGCGCCGACTATATCGAGGCATTCTGGAAGGCGGTTGATTGGGAGGTGGCGGCGGGACGACTATAGTTCTCGGAACGCGTATTCGGCAGAAATACAAGGTCGGACCTTGCCTGCCCGTCCGAAGTCAGACGCAGGCGGGGGGGGATTGATTTTTAAGGTCCGACCCTGAATTTCTGCCGTTGCATTTCGGTCTTTTTTCTCCCGCATGATATAATTCAAGGATATGTTGGACGAACTCAACAACAAACAGATGGTGCTCCTCACCATGTTCGTTTCTTTTGTCGTCTCGATAGGAACGGGCATCATCACGGTTGCCATGCTTGAGGAGGCGCCGCCTGTCTTGACCCAGACGGTCAATCGCGTTGTCGAGCGCACGATCGAGCGCGTGGTCACGGGCACTTCGACTCCGCAGAAGCCGACACCGACCCAAGTCGTCACAACGAAGGAGGTGACGATCTACGCCAAGGAGGACGACCTCATCATTTCTGCGGTCGAGAAGAATCAGCCTCGCATTGCGGAGATCTTCTCGCTTTCCACCGCGACGGGAACGATACCGCTCGCAATCGGATTCGTGGTCTCTCGCGACGGCGTGGTGGTGACGGAGGCGGCGAATATCACCGTCGACGGCGCCTTCAGGGAGAAATACGCGGTCGAGATTGGCGGCAAGCAGTACGCCGCTCTTCCGGTCTCACCGAAGATCGGAGAGAAAAGTCCGCTCGCTTTTTTGAAGCTCGAGTCGACAGAACTCAACGAAACCTTTGATGCCGTCTCGTTCGGAAAGCAGTTGGACCCCAAACTTGGACAGAGCGTGCTCGTGTTGGGCGGAGGCGACGGTGTCGCGGTATTCAAGACGACACTTTCCCGATTTCACTACACTGAATCGAAGTCGACCACGACGCCGCCCACGCTCGCGGTAATCGACACTTCGCCCAAGATCTCCGACGACAATGCGGGAGCGCTTGTGGTCAACTTTGACGGACAAGCGGTCGGCATCGTGCTCTGGTCGTTTGAATTCGAGCGTTACGTCGTCTATCCCGCCTCGCGCATTCTCGGGGAAGTGAGTGCGCTCTTTACCGAGGGGCCGATCAAAAGTGGTACGGAAGAGGCGGATAAGGTCGGAAGCGGGGCATAACGCCTCCGGCGACTCATCGGATGCCGGCGTGGAGGAGAGTTCGTAGAAATATTGACAACCAGAAAGATTATTGTATCATATCATTATCAGTGACCCCGAGCATATCGACGGAGTAATCATTGATGAAAAAACCCAATATCTATGCCACCATTTGGAAATTTCACCACTAAAGCACGCGACGCGATACGGCGGGCCCACGAGCTTGCCATCGAACGCGGTCAGACACACGTCACGCCGATGCATCTCTTGGCGGGTCTTGTCCTGCAGGAAGAGAGCATGGTCCTTTCCATACTGGAGAAGCTCGATATTGACCCCGTCCTCCTCACCGAATCTATCATCGAGTCAATCGACGAAGGAGTCGCGGGCGGGAATACCGTCACCGCGTCGTCCTACCAGCTCTATCTCACGCCGGAGCTTGCGCAGTCACTCGAGGTCTCCCAGCAGGTCGCCAAGGATCTGAACGACCAGTTCATTTCGACCGAACATCTTTTTCTCGCGCTCTTGAATGTTCCCTCCGCAGCGCACGAACTCTTGGCGCGCTTCCGCATCGACCGCGACGGCGTCCTGCGCGTGCTCGCCGAATTGCGCGAGGGCGGGAACGTCGGTGAGGGTGACCAGTCGAAGAAGATGCGCGCGATTGGCAAATATACCCGCTCGCTCACCAAACTCGCCCGCGAAGACAAACTCGATCCGGTCATCGGTCGCGACGAAGAGATCAGCCGCATCATTCAGATACTCTCGCGTCGAACGAAGAACAACCCGATATTAATCGGCGAAGCGGGGACAGGGAAGACCGCCGTTGTCGAAGGACTCGCACAGCGCATCGCGAAAGGAGACATACCTGAATTTTTGCGGGACAAAGATCTCGTTTCGCTCGACCTCGGCCTCTTGATCGCAGGCACGAAATATCGCGGCGAATTCGAAGAGCGCTTGAAGTCTATTATGAAGGAGGTGGAACGCGCCGAAGGGAAGATCATTCTTTTCATCGACGAGATCCACACCATCGTCGGCGCGGGTGCCGCCGAGGGCGCAATGGACGCGTCGAACATGCTGAAGCCGGCCTTGGCGCGCGGCGAGCTTCGTGCCGTCGGCGCGACGACGATCAAGGAATACCAGAAATACATCGAGAAGGATCCCGCGCTCACGCGACGTTTCCAGCCGGTCTATATCAACGAACCCTCCAACGAGGACACGGTGGCTATTTTGCGCGGACTTAAAGAAAAATATGAGATCTATCACGGGGTCAAGATCACCGACGACGCTATTTTGGCGGCCGTGAATCTCTCCTCGCGCTATATCAGCGACCGATTTTTGCCCGACAAGGCCGTCGACTTGATCGACGAAGCCGCCTCGGCACTGCGTATCGAGCTTGAGAATAAGCCGCCGCTCCTTGAACAAACGCACCGGAAGATCATGCGCCTCGAGATTGAAAAGGAGGCCCTGAAACAGGAAAGCGAGGGGACGGGTCCGGCCGGCAAGAAGACCAAGGAGCGCTCAAAAGTCATCGACAAAGAGATCGCGGATTTGAGAGAGGAAACGCGCGAATTCGAACTCAAGTGGAAGAACGAAAAAGAGTTCGTTCTTGCTCTGCGCGACATCAAAAAACAATTGGAGACCTTGCGTCTCGAAGCCGAAAACGCCGAAATGCGCTCCGATCTCGCAAAGGCCGCCGAGATCCGCTACGGCAAGATCCCCGCACTCGAGAAATCGCTTATCGAGAAGACCGCGAAGTTGAAGAAACTCCAGAGCGCGCGCCGCATCCTCCACGAAGAGGTGGCGGAACAGGACATCGCAAAAGTGGTCGCCAAGTGGACGGGGATTCCGCTTTCGCGCATGCTCGAAGAAGAGGCATCGAAGCTTGGGCGCATTGAGGAGGAATTGAAGAAGCGCGTCGTGGGTCAGGACTCGGCTATCCAAAAAGTCGCGGATGCGATCAAGCGCTCCCGCGTCGGCATCGCCGACCCCGGACGCCCCATCGGCTCCTTCATCTTCCTCGGCCCGACCGGCGTGGGAAAGACCGAGCTCACCAAGGCACTCGCGGGATTCCTCTTCGACGACGAGAAGGCGCTCATCCGCGTCGACATGAGTGAGTACATGGAGAAATTTGCCGTGTCGAAACTTATTGGCGCACCACCGGGCTATGTCGGCTACGAAGAGTCGGGCAATCTGACGGAAAGCGTCCGCCACCGCCCGTACTCGGTCGTCCTTTTCGACGAGATCGAGAAGGCGCATCCCGAAGTGTTCAATATCCTGCTTCAAGTACTCGACGACGGCCGGCTCACGGATTCCAAGGGGCGCGTGGTCAATTTCAAAAACACCGTTATCATCATGACCTCGAACATCGGGAGTGAATTCATCGACAAGATGCAGACGATCGGTTTCGGCTCCGGCTCCGACGGCGATTCCTACACGAATGCGAAAGACAAGGTGATGGACCGCCTGCGCGATTTCTTCCGTCCGGAGTTCCTCAACCGCTTGGACGACATCATCATGTTCGATATTCTCCCGCCCGAGGCGCTGAAGGGGATCGTTGCGATTCAGGTGGACCGCCTGCGCGAGCGTTTGGCGCAAAAGGAGATCAAGCTCATCACCTCGAACGCCGCACTCGATGAACTCGCGCGGAAAGGCTACAACCCGCAGTACGGCGCAAGGCCGCTCCGCCGCATCATTCAGGAGAAGATCCTGACCCCGATTGCGACCGCCATCATCAAAGAACGCACTTCCGCCGGCGTGGTCACCGTCGACATGAAAGAAGGCGAGATCACCATCAAAGTGGAGAAAAAGCGCGAAGCGGTCCGCTCCCGTGTGAAGACGAGGGGAAAAATGGGCACCGCAACGGCATAGGAGACCTCCCTGATGTTTTGTATGTCTTGAACAAACAGTACTCGAACGCTCCAAAACGTCTTTTTATTTGCTATAGCAAATAAATACGAATATTGGATTTTTTAAAAACCGCCGTATGTTCATGCGGCGGTCGGTTTTGCTACTCCGTTTTTTCGCTTAGGAAGAAGCGCGAGGTACTCGTCCTCGTGTCTTCCCCACGTGACGACGCGGATATGCTCGGGGTGTTTGAGCGACAAGTGGTAGAAGAACATGTTGGTCACATGGGTCCATCGGCAGAGTGTGACCTTGCCACGCTCACGCATGATGCGCCTGATGAGCTTTAATGCGACACCTTTCCTGCGGTGGCGTTGTTTGACGTAGAGTTGGACGATGGTCTCTTGTTCAAGCTTCCATGCGATGGCCCAACCGAGGAACGTGTTGCCCTCGAACGCGACGTAGGTCGGAATCTCCGGTATCGCCCGCACGATCTTCCACATCGCTCCGTCGGGAAGCGTCGCGCGTCGTAAGAGCTCCTTCGTCGTACCGTCCCACGAGTCATATTCCTTGCGTACAATGTGCATTTCGCGCCCCGCATTCCTTCTCTTGGAAATTTTAACATACAAACCTTGGACAAAAATGGCCCGCCTTAAGCGGACTCATTTTTCAAAAATGCGTATGAAACATACCCACCGCACTCGTTCAGAAACACAAAAGGAGAGCCAAGAGGTTCTCTTTTTGTGTTTCACTCACTCGCTTGTGCACATGGAGGGATAACCTACGAACCATCAAATGGGAGGAAATGTTCCCATATCCAAGTGTTTCTCTTGGGCAGATGAGAAGTCTACTGGCTATCGTTCAATAAAACTGTATCCCTGCCTCGCATAACAGAGTCTAACAGAATTGTGCCGAATTATGAAGAGAGCGCGCCAGCCGTTCTCTCTTTTTGATTTTGGGTGGTGGGTATGTTACAGCCGCGCTTTTTTTCTGCGGCGGGGACGCCCTCTCCAAGTTGATACTTTCTGTGCAAAAACCTTCTCTGTGGTTAGATACTGGTCTGTACTGTTCTTGTGCCGAGTTGGACAAGCTCCTTGCGGGAGTGTTTCTTTATCCTATCGTTGCCCTGCTACCACAGAGAGATAGTGAACAGGTGCTATGCTTGTCATAACTTGGCATAACAGAGTAGACCAGAGTTATGGGGCGATAATCAAAAGGGTGTAGCCCTCGTCTTTCTTGAGTGGGATAAAACCGTAGAGATAGCAGAGATTTAGTTTTGCGCCTTGAGAAAAGGTATTTGGATGATGAAACCATTGGATTCATTGTTGTTTGGGTCTTCCGTAATGCCTACGCAAAATGTTTTTAGCGGGTCTTCGGGTAAGTCTATCGTTCCCATCAAACAGTTGTACTCGCGCGGAGCAATGGGTTGACCATTTGCACCCAAGAATGAGAAGACGATTGCAACACTATTGCTCAAACTCGGAGGGGTAAGCACCAATGGACTGTTTGACAGCTTCGCATCATCAAGCAAGTGCCAATCCTTAATTCTGATGATAAACAGGCAGGTGGAGACTGGTAGTGGTATTTTATAAAACTCTCGTTCAGTCTTCCCATTTACAATTTTTTTAACCTGCAAAAGGCTATCTTGAAACTTATATGAAACATCAAGGCTGATGGGGTCAGCCAATTTCAGGGGGACGGGCAGAGTGGTTGGGACATCTGTACCCTTAACAAATCCCGCAATCTTATTTTTGAAAGACAACTTGAGACATCCTCTGCCGTCCCTATCTTTGAAATACAGGAGCGAACCTAAAAACTTATTTTGTATCAGTAGGTGCGATTTTTGGCTATCTATCAATTTGAATCTAATTTAAAATCATCAAACGCCCCGCCGCCGTTGCCACTCTCAAACCCCGAGAAACCATAGCGATGAACAACCTGGGTCTGGTGTGTTATGGCGTGTTGATTGTTAATATAGATGTCAATTATACCTGTATCGCCATTAGCAATAACTTTCATGTCAGTCCACACACCCTCACCATTACCTGTTCCCCACCATATGTAAGGATACTTTGTTTCTGTGACTAAACCATTGACTGCCTGAATTATCATCAATGGTTTTCCGTCCTTACCTAAACTTGCTGGATACCCTACAATATCAACCCAATTATCAAGATTATAATGCCAAATAGTAAGTCCGCCGTAACCAGACCCGTAAAATAGCACCTTGGCTTCTGCAGACAAGTTAGAAAGTGAGTGATTGTTAAGAAGAAATTTATAATAATCCCCCGAGGTCAGTAAGGGAGTATTTATCACTTGCTGATTTTCAACCCTCCATGTAGCGGGTTCTCGAGAATATCCTGACAAAGGCATGGCGGCAATCCACCCATCAGAATTTCCGTCATTAAAATCGTCAGAAAATGATAGCGGAATGGGTATCTGAATCTGCGAGAACGACGCCGATATTGTATGTGTCGCCGTCACATTTGTAAAAGCATAAGTTCCCGTAGCTGTAACATTTGTGCCGTCAACAATTAAGTTTCCAATCTGATAACCGCTTGCTGGCGCAATCACGAATGCTTGGCTTCCTCCACTTATAACCGAAGTAGTGTCGGGAGAAATAGTACCATTCGTGCCTTGAGTAACCGTTATCGTGTATTGAGTGGCGGGTGGAGTAGTCGGGGGTGTTGAAGTGGGGACTGGTGATGCGGGAGTTGCGGGTGTAGCCGGTACCGTTGTTGTGCCAGTTTGACCAATGGGTACGGCGGGAATTGCTGGGGTCGCAGGAACCGTACCCGATGGGGTTGTTGTCGGATGATTCTCTGCACGATTCTCTAGTCCAGAGGGTGTTGAACTTCCCGTATTGCCTATTCCATTACCGCCAGCATTTGAATTAGTCTGAGCTACAGAGGAGGAGCTACCGACAGGTGGGTTGCTTGTGGTAATTTCGGCGAGCTTTGCTCTCGTCCTCGGTCCGACAATACCGACGCTTTCAATCTCATTTTTTTCTTGCCATTTCTTCACCGCCCTTTCAGTCAAAGAGCCGAAATAGCCCGTCACCAATCCTTCGGGATAAATGTCTGGCATCGTACTCAAAAATTCTTGAAGTTTCCTCACTTCATCGTCGGCCATTCCGAACTTGAGCGTCTTGGTGATACGCAGTTCTTCTTTGACGATGGCAACTTCTTTCTTCGTCGCGGCCAGTTCGGCGGTCAGCTGTGCGACCTGCGATTGTAGTGCTTTTATTTGCAGAACGAGTTCATCAATCGTAGGCGCACTGCCTATCGCTTGTGGCGCAACAGCGAATGTAGCAAACGGAAACGAGAAGAGGACAAAGATTGCAAGAGCGGATGTCTTAATTTTCATGTTCATGTTCGGGTGCCGTTATTCAAACACGGCAATAAGTCCAATGATAATCAACCAAAATAGTCCTTCTCCGGTCATAAAATTACCTTTTAGGCTTGTAAGAGCTTCGCTTAATAAACTGCTGCAAGTCCTGCTCCTTAATCTTCCAGTAGCCGATTTTGTATGCCTTGAGCCGTCCCTCGTGAATATAGCGGTACATAGACCGCTCGCTCACGCCCAAAATCTTACGGGCATCTTCCAGTGATAAAAACTTTTCCTGTTTCGTGCGTAACATTGTTGCAGTGTAACTGATTTTTTACGCTCTGGCAAGGTTTGGCGACTTCTGCTAGGATGACTTAATTATGGATATGGAAACTACAATAAACCAAAGAATCAAATCGGCGGAAGATGTGTTGGAGGGATATTACTCTCTCTTTGGTAGAAATAAACTTTATATCCCAGCCAAAGACCTATCTGTGTCGCTTGAACAGGATTTTTGGGAAATAATTCTAAAGTTTCAAAGGGAAGGATTGGTCAAGAAGGCATATCTTGGATATGGGGAAGGTATGACAGAAGGAAAGCCAGAGGTATTCAAAACAATGGGTGAAGATGGCAACATACCGACTCACACCATCGAAATTGGTGGCAGGAAAACAGAGGTTCAATTAAAGCCAATTTATTACATAGAAATTGATGCAACAAAATTGAGTAAAGATAAATTGCTAAACTCGAAGCATGGCAGTGCGGTTACTTCAAAAGTGATTGAGAAGCGCGGTGAGGACTTTTATTGCAACAACAAAAAAATAGCTTTCGAGTCTAAAAAGTCCTTACACTACAGCATCTTCGATATTCTCTATGGTGATGACGGCGAAGACAAACTGATTGAATACGCCCAGATTGATAAGAAGCTTCTTGCGGGAGGGGCAAAGAAAAAACCTAACCGCTCAGAAATGATTCAAAGGATAAGAAATGCAATAAATAATGGGTTGTATCATCGAGTAGACAAAGACAAAAATATCTTGAAAAAATATGTGAAGATAGAGCGCAAAGAAGGAGTCGAGTTTTTGAATCCTGCGAAGTAACACAACAGCCATATCTTCAAAGAAGCCGCCATTATCGGCGGTTTTTTCGTCCGTTTACAACCGTTTACTTTCGTTTGTTGACAACTTTTACGGCGAACACAGATAAGCGTTTGTTTGTCTGTTGCAATTTTCTTTTTAATTTAAGAAATAAACACAAGGAAACAAGGACTATCTTTGCCAGAATATCTATGTGAAAGACACAGAAAAAATTAGTGACTTGGGACTAGCAACCCTTTTATTGACTCTCCAATTTGAACTGGTCGGTTTGGAGCGTGCAGACTTGAAGCGCATAAACTTTTTGTTCCATCGCACGGAAGGGATTGAGAAAGTAATCAGCGATTACTGGGCTGGTGTTGAAATCTCTGTATCAGTGCAGAGCCTTTTTCATACTCAAAAAATGCTCAAAAGTCGTTTGTTTGCTTTCAAATAAAATGGAGCTTACCGCAGAACAATTAGCGAAGCTCCGAGTTCCTTTTGAAGAAACGGGTGCGTTTGTCGGTTTGCCCGAAGAAGAAATTAAGCGGCTTCTTGAAGGCATGGTGGACATTTATATCACGCTCGCTCGAATAAACTTACGCTCGAAACAAAAGACAGATGCTAACTAATACAAGTATGGAAATTAAAACTATCCAAGCGACCGAAAATGCAGAACCAGATTGGGAGTTTCTTGATTACGCTCTGAGCTTAGAGAAACAGTGGAAGGATTCGAGGGCGCGGTTTACCGACAAGGAGCTGGTGGACATTTTCCCCGAGGCGAAAAACATTATTCCGCTCAAGATTCGGGAATGGGAGCAAGTGCGACACAAAATCACGAACAGTATTAAAACAAAACTACTGGTCATCAAAAAACAATCCGCAAAAGAGCACCAATGGTTTTGGCGAGAAGTCGTGAAGTATCTCGATGGGCAAAGGCTCGTGGAGACACAAGGTCATCTGGTACGCCTACGCAGACAGCTCGCTCTTGCGCGAAACGACAGACCAAAGAATGGGGCAATCACCGATGAGCGCATCCAACGAGCCATTGCTGTTCCTTTGGTTGATATTGCGATGCGGAGAATCAAACTCAGCAAAGGCGGAAAAACTTTTTTCGGTTTATGTCCTTTCCATAACGAGAGAAGACCCTCCTTCCACATCTACCACGCAAACAACAGTTTCTACTGTTTCGGGTGCCAGAAAGGGGGCAATGTCATCACCTTTGTGCGGGAGTTGGAGGGACTTTCGTTTCGGGAGGCAATTAAATATCTAACACAATAAAAATATGAAAGACTTTTTGGAAAAAGAATTTAGTGCAATCGAGGAGGATGTACGCCGCAAAGAGTCGCACGCTATAGTTACTCGTCTCGCTGACATTCAATCCGAGCCAATCAGCTGGCTATGGCAAGGGCGCATTGCGCTGGGAAAACTTACATTGATTGTTGGAGACCCAGGGCTTGGGAAAAGTCTCCTGACCACGACTCTGGCGGCGATTGTGTCTAAGGGTTACTTATTTCCCGTTGATAACTCACAAGCCCCGATTGGCGATGTAATTCTTCTGTCTGCCGAAGACGATGTTGCAGACACCACCAAGCCTCGTCTCGAAGCCGCAGATGCTGATTGCGCACGCATACACGCATTGCAAGCCGTTCAAGAAACAGATGACGAAGGCACCCCAGTACAGCGTATGTTTTCCTTGAAAAGGGACATCGTGAGGCTCGAAGAACTGTTATCGTCTCTTCCAGAATGTCGCCTACTCGTCATTGACCCAATTTCTGCATATCTAGGTGATACGGACAGCCATAATAATTCTGATGTGCGCGGATTACTCGCTCCACTATCTACTCTTGCGGCTCGCTACAAAATTGCGATTGTCGCCGTGAGTCATCTAAATAAAGGCGGAAGTGGTAACGCGCTGTATCGAGCGATGGGTTCGCTCGCTTTCGTTGCTGCCGCTCGTGCAGCGTATGTAGTCACCAAAGACGAGCAAGACCCTCTGCGCAGACTGTTTCTCCCCGCAAAAAATAATCTTGCACAAGATATAACAGGACTCGCATATAAGGTCATTACGGCTGAAAACGGACAGCCTGTCATTGTGTGGGAGCTAGAGCCGATAACAGTTACAGCAGACGAGGCGCTCACTCCCTTTGAGCCGAACGAAGAGCATACTGCCACCGATGAGGCTGTTGGTTTTCTGCGCGACCTCTTGTCTGGTGGGTCAATGAAGGCGCACGAAGTAAAGAAAGAAGCACGAGAAGCTGGAATCAGTGAGAAATCTTTGCGCCGTGGACGGGAGAGGCTGGGCATCAAACCCAGAAAATCTGCTTTCGAGGGGGGCTGGGAGTGGGGTTTGACCGAAGATGCCCCAAGTAGCCAAGATGCCCACCCTAAAACAGAGGGCACCTTGGGCGATACAGGGCATCTTGGGGGCGACAGCGAAGTCCAGAAAAGTATCTTTGCCGATGATGGCTAAAAAGCCAGCTTTGTGGGATTGATGTTTAATCCATTTGTACCTTAAAAACCGACCTTGCCAATGTATGACACCATGCTATACTGGCAGAGTAGCCTACATCCGTATATAAGTCGCAGAGTTTTTTTCCTTCAATCCAGAAAGGGGTTCATCCTCTACCTGCCATTGAAGGATGTCTTTGCGACATTCGGATGTGGGCTACCAGGTAGATGTGGTGAGCCCCTTTTTGGTTTTATCGGGGAGCCATTATATAGATGAAAATATTATGGCAATAAGCGCATTCTCACAAGCAGTCCTTAAAGGATTCGATGACCCAGAAACTGGTTGTGTTTCGCATGACCAAGTAGCTTTTCAATCTTGCCGTCAAGCATACTTTCTGAAGCAGCAAAATCAGATACTCCAAAATCAGCAACAGCAATCCAATGAAATACTTCGACAAGAAAACACGGGACTTAAAACTCAAGCTGCTAAGATTCAGAGTGAGCTTGATGCTCTAAAGACTCAACCTACCAGCACCGCCACGACAGGAAGCAGTGTCCAGCCACAGATGGGAGTAAATGGAAATGGAAATGTAATCGTGTTCTCACTACTCTTAATAATAGCGATTCTTGCAACAGTGATTATCACTAAACACTTTAGCAAGAAATAACATTCCAACATTTATGACCAACAATCAACCAAAAAATAAAGCCGTACTTTACTGCCGCGTATCGTCCAAAGAGCAAGAGGAGGCTGGCTACTCCTTGCCGTCTCAAGAGAAGCTCTTAAAGGAATATGCCGACAGAAAGGGGTTTGACATTGCAAAGATATTTTTAATCGCAGAATCTGCAAGTGGGGCAAAACAGAGAAAGGTGTTTAGTGAGATGATTAAGTTTACGGAAAAAAACAAGGTCGCAAATATCCTTTGCGAGAAAGTTGACCGACTTACGAGAAATCTGAAAGATGCCTTAGCTGTGAACGACTGGCTTGAAGAGAAACCAGAGCGACAAGTTCACTTTGTTAAAACGAATCTCGTCATCCACAAAGGCGCGAAGTCTGATGAGAAGTTTCGCTGGGATATTGAGATTGTGCTCGCTAAAAAATATATAGCCAATCTTTCAGAAGAGATACGCAAGGGACAAAAAGAAAAGATAGCTCAAGGATGGCTTCCAACTAAACCCCCGCTTGGCTATAAAACTGTCGGTGAGAAGGGGCGCAGAACACAGGTCATTGATGAGACTGTAGCGCCTCGTATTCGTCAGATGTTTGAATGGTATGCCACGAGCAACTACACCCTGTCTCGTCTTGAGAGCGAGCTGTATAAGATAGGATTGCGTACCAGGAGCGGCAAGAAACTCGGTATTAGCCGAATCCACCTCTTGCTCTCCGAACCCTTCTACTACGGCAAAATCCGCTGGAATAATGACATCTACCAGGGTAAGCAGGAACCGCTTATCAGCAAAGACACTTTCAATGGGGTGCAAAACATTCTCAAGCGAAAGATGAAAAATCCACACTTCACTAAACACAACTCCTTATTCAAGGCGAAAATTAACTGCGAGCACTGCGGTGGAATGCTTACTTGGGAGCTCCAGAAAGGTCATTTTTATGGGCACTGCAATAATCACGGCGAGTATCGCGCGTGCCCGAAAAAAACCTACATCCGCGAGGAGAAGGTGGAAGAGCAGCTTATTGGATTCTTTGAAACGATAGCGCCAAAGAATAACGCCGTCCTAGAGGTTATCGAGGACATCATCAGACAGGAAAATGCTCAAATCATTCTTGAGCGTGAGACTCAAATTACTCGATTGAGTGGGTTGCTTGCCTCAATACGAAAACAGAAAGATAAATACTTTGAAGCCAAAATCAATGAGAAAGCCCCGCTTGAGTTTTGTGAGAGGAAAATCGCTGAATGCGTTGAAGAAGAATCAAGCCTAGAAAGCGCTTTGGTTCTTGCGAGTGACAAGAGCGATGAGTACCAACAGCTTCGCTTGGTCATCCACGAACTTGCCTACAAAAGCAAAGAAATCTACGAGAAAGCCACGATTGATGAGAAGCGATTACTGTTTACTCAAATCTTTACGAACATCGTTCAAGACGGGCTTAGAATCAAGCCAAACTACACTTTAGCGGCTGAATACCTGGCAACAAATATGCCGAAGCTGAATCGGGATTACGAACGCGCAAAAAGCCATACTACAAAAGGAAAAGAAGTGGTTTTTGCCACTTCCTCTCCTGTCTTGTGCGTAGGGCAGGATTCGAACCTGCGTAGCCCATAGGGCGCGTGATTTACAGTCACGAGCAATTGACCGCTCTGCCACCTACGCAATCTTCTTGTATTCCTCAATCCAACTTAATATAAGCTGTAGTAACTTTTTATCATAGTATCGGACATGTATCAACCCGCGAGACATTTTTCTGTGATTTGGCGAGGAGATACGTTTTGGGACGTAGGGCTTGGTGAACAGTCTCGGAGATATTTTCGTGAGATGGGACCAATAGGCAATAAGCTCAGGAATTTTTTGTCTATCGTGACAATAAAGTAAAACACGGAGCCGGTTTTCGTCTACGCCACAAACATTACGAAGGAACTTCATGAAAATACGGATCATGTCGGGATCACTATTTGCCAAGTCGACGCATTTCGCTTTATCTGACTTATATCCTTCTGCCCAATATATCGCCACGCCAAGAAGTTTTAACCGTACGTCGTTTTTACCCAAAACTCTTTTCAGTAAAAACGATGGACGCTTTTTGGCGAACACTAATTTATTGCGCACAGCAAGGCTCCTTCTGGGGATCTTGTGTTTGCGCATAAAATAATACACTGCATCGATATCAACGCCGAGTCCGTCGGACACTTCTTTTGCGGTTTTTCCACTATTGTAGGCTCTCAAAACTTGTGAATATTGCTTCCTTTGCACTGTCGCCATGTTGGTAAGTATATTTTAGAAACACATGAAAGTAAAGTGGAACAGTACTGATTACCACCTCGTTTGTGTTACGTGTTCACGCAAACAGTTAGCCCTTATGGTTCGTTAACGTAATAATCCCTCCATGCCCATCATCGAAGTGAAAAATTTGACCAAAAAATTCGACGATTTTGTCGCCGTCGACCTTGTCGTGCTTGCCTTGGTCGGAGTGACGGTGATCGCGTTGGGGGCGTATCTCTTTAACGGCATTGAAGCCTGACGTCGGGTTATACTGAAGAGGTGAAAAAGTACGGCTTTATTCTTGGCGCGGCTGCACTGATTGTGGTCTTGTCTTTCCGATTTTTCTCAACAGAAGACATCGTGCGTAATTACCCTTCGGCGGGAACCGATATCATTGCGTTCGGAGACTCTTTAGTGCAAGGCGTCGGCGCGACGGCGGGGAACGACTTTGTCTCACTGCTTTCACGGGAGGTCGGTCAGCCCATCGTGAATTTTGGAGTTTCCGGCAACACGACGGCAGACGGCCTTGCCCGCATCGGCGAACTCGACCGTTACCGTCCCAAGATCGTCATCCTTCTTCTCGGCGGGAACGACCATCTGCGCAAGGTGCCCGAGACGGAGACGTTTGCCAATCTCGCCGCGCTTATTGAGAACATACAAGCGCGCGGCGCCGTTGTACTCCTCCTTGGTATTCGCGGAAGTCTTTTGGGCGACAAGTTCGAAGAGGAATTCGAGCGTCTGCATGAGGAGTACCAAACCGCCTACGTGTCGGATGTGCTCTCGGGTCTTTTCGGGCGTGCGGAATATATGTCCGACCCCATCCACCCCAATGATGCCGGCTATGCCAAGATCGCCGAGCGCATCGCCCCCGTCCTCGAACTTCTGCTCAAATAAAAATACCATCTCGTGGTACGAGGTCCGACCTTGTACAGAAAAAACGGCTCTGCTGACAGTACAAGGTCGGACCTCGTACTCCGGGGGCCGTCGGGAATTTTTGATTTTCCGAGAGAGATTCCGGGGGCTCTTGACGCTCTGATATTCCCGCCTAGGATAGGGGCCAATGCGACGCGCATTCAAACTCCTCCTCGCTCTGTGGTTATTGTGCACATTTCCGATCGCCGCTCTCGCCGCGACCATTGTTGCCGACCCGGTCACGGGTGATGCGGTCTGGACGAAAGAGGGAAGCCCGTATGTCGTCTATTATGCCACTGTGCCGATGGGCTCCTCGCTCACCGTTCTCCCCGGTACGGTCGTGAAGATCTACCCAGGAGCGATATTTTCCGTGAGCGGCTCGCTCCACGCCGGAGCGCCCGACGCCGTCGAACAAGTTATCTTCACCTCGCTTAGGGACGACACCGCCGGCGGCGACACGAACGAGGACGGTGCCGCAACAACTCCAAGCGCGGGCGACTGGAGAAACATCACCGTTGAACTCGGCGGATCCGTCACCATCGAAAACGCGGCAATCCGCTACGGCGGCGCGGCGGCCGGCTACGATTTCGTCTGCTTTGCCTATTGCGGTTTCACCTACTTTTCCGACAGCCAGCTTTTCAATCACGGCGGTGAGTTGAACGTGGGGACGACGACATTCACAGAAAGTGCGCACACGCATGTCGAACAAACCGCCGGCCTTACGCACATTGCCGACTCCGACCTCATCGGTGCCGCGCTTGCGGTACGAGGCAAAGGGGGCTCGCTCACGCTCTCTCGAAACTATTTCTCTTCGAACACTGCGGGATTCAATGTCGTGCGTACTGCACTTTACTTGGCAGGCAACGCCTTTGCCGGCACTCCGGAGAACGAAGTCGACCCGTATTCGACGTATGTCTCCGACGGGAGAAACACGGTCGCGGAGGGCGAAAGCGCCATACTGCGCATGGGCGGGATCGCCGCCGATGTCGCGCGCACGCTTCCCCGCGAGGGCTTCGTGTATGTGTTGGGAGGAACGATCGCCTCGGGCGGCTCCCTCACCATAGCCCCCGGTGCGGTCATGAAAATGCACCCCGGCGGACAGCTTTTAGTCCTCGGCTCACTCACCGCGGGCGACAGCGCATCGCCGCTCTGGACGCTCATCACTTCGTTCAATGACGACACCGTGGGAGGTGATACGAACGCAGACGACGCGGCCACCTCGCCTGCCGTCGGCGATTGGGGGAACATTACCGTAGCGACCGGTGGCGTTGCCGCTTTCCACCACACTGCGTTTCGCTACGGCGGCGCAAGAACCAACTATGCCTACCGTTGCGATTTCGGACTCTGCGGATACTTTGCTGTGACACAAAGCCAGCTCCTCAATTTCGGCGGAACACTCATGGTCGACGACGGACGATTCACGTCTGCGCCGACGCACGTCGACACGAACGGCGGAGCGACCACACTCGTAGACACCGACTTCACGGGGACGACCGACGGCGTACAGAATGTCATCGCAGGGAGTCTCGACATGGAGGGAAGTAGCATAGACGACATACTCCTCGGCTCGACGGGTCTCAATGTCCGAAGCGGAGCCTCTGCCACCGTCGTCGGCAACTGGTGGGGGAGTGCGAATGGTCCGACGCATCCGGGGAACATCGGTGGCGATGGTGCGGTGATCGACGGCGACGCGTCATACACCCCATGGTTGAGTGAAGCACCCGACCTCGAAGCGCCGGTCTTTGTCCAACCCGCGACCACCACCCTGCGGGCGCCGATCGCCACAACCCCTCCCGCCTGCACGGAGAATTGCAACTCCAATGTCCTCTTTTTGCCGGGTCTTCAAGCATCGCGGTTGTACGAACCCACCCCATGCGACGAGTATGGGTGTACGTGGCGCTTGTGGGAGCCCGCGGGCGATGTTTTAGTGCGGGAGTTGTTTCTTACCGAGGACGGCACGAGCACCAACGAGGGTGTACACACGAGCGACGTCGTGGATGAAGCGTTCGGCTTTGGTCCGAACATCTACGAGACGTTCATCGATTCAATGAATGAGTTACGCTCCGAAGGAACTATTGAAGACTGGGCGGCCACTCCCTATGACTGGCGATTCTCGCCACAAGAGATACTTCGTCGCGGCATTCCTCTTCCGAACGGCATTTCGTACCTCACCCCGACGGAGTCACCGTATATCTTGGGACAATTGAAGCGTCTTGCCGCGAGTTCGCGCACGGGGCGTGTGACCATCGTTGCGCACTCCTACGGCGGCATCATTGCCAAGGAATTGCTCCGAGAATTAGGCGACGAAGAAGCCGCGCGGTTCGTCGACCGTCTCATCCTTGTCGCATCGCCACAGACGGGCACTCCGCAAGCGATGGGCGGTCTCCTCCACGGCTTCGATCAGGGAATCCCTGCAGGGGCGCCGCTCTTACTTCACGAATCGACCGCTCGCGAATTGGGAGAGAATATGCCGAGCGCGTACTATCTTCTCCCCACTGCGCGCTACTTTGCTGATGTTGGTACTCCGCTCGCGACGTTTGCGAACGCTTCACCGGTACTTACCCACGCATACGATTGGTACGGCGGATTCTTGAACAGTGTCACCGAGATGCGCGACTTTTTGCTGGGTGTCGAAGGAAGGATCGAGCCGGCAGAAGAAGACACACTGACGCCGAATGTCCTTAACGCCATGATGCTCGCCGACGCAGGAGCTACGCACGCTACGCTCGACGCGTGGACGCCGCCTGCAGGTATCGAGGTGCTCCAGATCGCCGGATGGGGCATCGACACGCTCGCCGGACTTTCGTATTCGCAGAAGAAAAGAGGCGACACTTACTCATGGCAGTTTGAGCCGATGTTGGTCGAAGACGGTGACGGTACTGTTGTTGTGCCGAGCGCACTCGCGATGGATTCCGCACCAGAGAATATCACCAATTGGTGGGTGAACCTCCAGGACTATGACAGTCTAACGCGCACAGGAAGAAGCCATCCCGACATTCTGGAGGTGGAAGGTGTGCGCAGCATTATAAGAAACACACTGACGAATACAGGTGCCGGATTGCCAAGCTATATTTCCCTCACAACTCCGCCGCAAAACGACGAGGAAAAGAAACTGCGTTTTTTCCTCCACTCCCCGCTCTCGCTTCACCTCTATGACGGGGAGGGGAATCATACCGGTATTTCCACAACGACAGGAACGATTGAGCATGGCATATCGGGTGCGTACTACCGCGAGTTCGGTGAGGTGAAGTACATCACCGTCTCTACTTCCTTGGCGTCCACCACGCTTCGCCTTGTGCTTGACGGAGAAGCGTCAGGATTTTTCGATTTGAAGATCGAAGAGGTGGAGGGCGACACGGTGGTTGCCACCACGACCTTTGTCGATGTTCCCACTTCCACGAGCACCCTCGTCACCATGGAGTTCACCGACGGGACTATTGCCGGCGCCGGCGCGCTTGCTGTTGACGAAGACGGAAATGGCACCACCGACTTTTCGCTTGCGCCAAAGGAGGGCGAAGTCGTCACACTCCCGCCGCCCTCACCGACCTACAATTTCAATGGCTTCCTCCAGCCAGTCAACGACACGACCTATCATCCGGAGCAAGCACCGAGTGTCTTTAAGGGCGGAAGCACCATTCCCGTCAAGTTTCAAATCAAAGACGGCGCTGGCACTCCGATACAGGCGACCACAACCCCCTTGTGGCTCACGCCCGAGCGAGATTTTCCAATGAGTGCCGCCATTGGAGAATCAACATACTCGCTTGGAAGTACGAACGGGAACACGTTTCGGTGGGACGCAACGAATGAGCAATACATTTACCACTGGAGTACCAAAGGAGTCACCGCGGGGTATTGGTACCGCGTCTTCGCCAAACTCGATGACGGCAAAACCTACTCGGTAACCGTCGGCCTGCGATAGGACGAAGTACGAGGTCCGACCTTGGGGATTGATTCTTAAGGTCGGACCTCGTACTTCGTCTGTGAGATGACCCTCGCCCACCCCAACAAAAAAATGCTAAAATAAAACTATGAAAAATTTGGTGACAAAAAAGAACGTTTTTATTGTTGCAGTGATTGGGCTTGTATTCTCGTTCGCACTTGATTATTTACGCGATTTCGGAGTTTCTTATTCCACCTACAAAACCTTTGTTGAACCACTTTTTTTTATTTCTGGTGCTCTACTCATTACCGTCGGCCCACTCCTCCTTGTACGCGACGAAGTGTTTTCCACGTGGCTCAAATTTGCCAAGTGGTGGCTCCCACTTTCGCTTGTACTTATCATCCTTTCACCAACGGACGGTAGTAGCGCATTTTTCCCCGCGCTCTTTTCGAAAGAACTCACCTCGATGTGGATGGGCGGCCTCTTCGTCGCCATCTCCCTCCTCCTCATCGGCGTCAAATCCTTGCAGTTGCGGAAAAAGCCCTAAAGCATCGCGCTTTTCCTTTTTAAATTTTGAGATTGTCTGGCGTACTAAGGTCGGTCCTTGGGACGGTGGTTTCTGAAGGTCCGACCTTGGAGAAACCCGCTGGGGATAAGTGGTATTGAGTTAATTCTATCCATTTTCTATAATAAATAGATTAGATAGAACATAAATAGAATATACGCCATGGAGCCGGAAATTACAAAAATCGCGCTGTTCAAGGGAAAAGAAATTCGCAAAACGCTACACAATGGCGAGTGGTGGTTTTCGGTTGTGGACGTGTGCGAAGCGCTTGCGGAGAGCGTTGACGCCGGCGCGTATTGGAGAAAACTGAAACAGAGGTTGATTGAGGAGGGAAGTGAGGTCGTGACATTTTGTCACGGACTGAAATTAAAGGCATCCGACGGCAAAAGGTACGAAACCGACTGCGCCGACACCGAAGGCGTTTTTCGCCTTATTCAATCGATCCCGTCCCCCAAAGCCGAGCCATTCAAACGTTGGTTGGCAAAAGTCGGCTACGAACGAGTGCAAGAGATAGAAAACCCGGAGTTGGCCACCAAAAGGACGCGAATGCTCTACAAACTCAAGGGGTATAGTCCGGACTGGATAGAGAAGCGCATGCGCGGTATTGCGATTCGCGAGGAACTCACGGATGAGTGGAAAGGGCGCGGGGCAAGGGAGAACAAGGACTACGAACTCCTCACGGCGGAAATTTCCAAAGCAACGTTTGGTGTAACGCCGGGTGAATACAAAAAACTCAAAGGCCTGAAGCGGGAGAACCTACGCGATCATATGGACGACTTCGAACTGATCTTCAACATGCTCGGCGAACGCGCCACCACAGAGATTCATCGCAACGAAGATTCTAGGGGTGTAGCAAAACTTCGTAGCGACGCAAAGGCCGGCGGCGACATTGCCGGCGGCGCGCGCAAGAAGCTTGAAGCCCGCCTCGGCCGATCAGTTGTCACAAAGCAAAATTTCATCAAAAACCCCGAGAGCAAAAAGAGGTTAAAGTAAGGTCGGTCCTTGGGACTGACCAAGGTGGGAGCAGCTAAGGTTCGACCTTGAGAATCTGGATTTAAGGTCGGTCCTTGGGGTAATTGCATCCCGGCCCCGCCCGTTGTTTTCGGCAAACGGCTCAAATGGTGTATTTGAGCCGTTCACATCTGCGGGCAACGGCTCACTTTGCGCTTCCACGGCGACAGATGGCGCTGTTTCCGTCCCCAAGGTCTCTCCTTGGGGCTTTACGCAAAGGTGAGACCTTGGATGCTCCTGATTAGGAACCTTGAAGAGGTTGCCGCTCTGGCCTTGAGGCGAACTCGCCCACCTCAACAAAAAAATGTTAAAATAAAACTATGAAAAACTGGCTGACAAAAAAAGGCGCGCTATTAATCGCACTAGGTGGCTCAGGGTTATTTTTCTTTTTCGTTTTTTCTCAAGAGTTGGGTCTTTGTGCGGAGAAGATGCTCTCATGCACAAAAAAATTTGATTCAGTCGCCGAGATTTTTCAAGTTTTCATCCCCTCTTTGTTTTTGACTCTTCTACTATACAAACTCCGCGATGAAATTTTTAACGCGTGGCTCATGTTTGCGAAGTGGTGGATCCCGCCCACGATAATCCTCGTCCTTCTGGCGCCCTCGACTGGCCACTCGCTCGTTCCCATAGACAAAGGCCGCGTGTCGCTCTTCATGAACGCTCTTTTTCTCCTCATCTCCCTCCTCCTCATTGCCATTAAATCCTGGCAGTTGCGGAAAAAGGGCTGACGACAAACGCGGCGCACGATCTTACCTCCCCTGACACTGCACTCGTGTCCGGTTAAATTCCGGTAGATATAGAAATGGCCCGTCTGTTGAGCGATAATAGTTGTGTCAAGCAATTATTCATCTCTCACCCAATAGTTGTGTCAAGCAATTATTCATCTCTCACCCA
>Ga0155322_143_pt1 | contig 45475 bp, 39 predicted proteins | sample RifCSPhighO2_02_FD_106290 | JGI IMG/M metagenome (GOLD analysis project Ga0155322, IMG submission 106290) | Candidatus Lloydbacteria bacterium RIFCSPHIGHO2_02_FULL_54_17 | reverse complement strand
CTATTCTGATTTTAACCGGACAGTAGTGGCCGCCTGCGGGGCTTTTCATGTCGGCTTTTTGTCAGAATGTGTCGGAAGTTTTTACGACTGGTGCCGACGCTCCCCGCACACTTCCGTACGTCATAAAGGGATGGACCCGAAATGAATGTTGGGGTGATCTAAAACGCCGGTGATCACGAGTGCAATAAGAGCGACAAACGGCAGTGCCAATATAAAAACATATGGAATAGCGATGATATAGTGCCACCACCTTACGGGTCGAGCACCCCGTTCGCTCGGAATCGAATATGCTGGGAGGTACACCATGAGTCCGTACACGAATACCCACTGGGGGAACATCGCCAACATGCCGGGGTTGCCGGCATAAAGCGCTTCAGCGACGGTGCCGATAATGCCGAAAAAAATAAAAATCGCAAACGGAGAGAACTGGTACCGTTTGAGTAAATATGCGGTGGCCGCAAAAAGAGGGACGAACACGATGACACTGTGGAACATGACCACGTCGAAGTAATTTGTTGACGCGGTGATATAGGCCTCTCCTGTCTTCACTCCGAATGCCGGTGCAAGGTTGGTCATGGTGACCGTAACGGCCTCTTCGATAAGTGCGAGTAGGGTGGCGAAGAGAACAAATTTTGTTTTCCATCCACCCGGAACCCCGAGAATGAGCCCCCGCACCTCTTCACGGAACCGATACATTAAAGATCCACCGAGAAGTATCCAAAATATTATTAGTCCGCCCGCCATTCCGATTATCGCGCGACCGACGGGCTTGTCGATGTTGTCAATGAGAAGTAAGGTCGTTATGGCGAGAAGAGCCAGAGCGAGGAGTCCGATGAACCATTTTTGAGCATTGTTTGGGGTACCCATTTCATTGCGCGCCGTCTTTTTCACTTGTTCAGTGTAGCGAGTTTATGTTTTTGGGCAATGTACGAGGGATTCGGTCACCCCGTGGTGTCGTCATCGCCACACTCCTCCTCGACTCTGGTTTTCAAATGGGATTCGCCCGCGACTCTCTGAGTTGCCGTCGCAACACAGAGGTCTGGGCACCAGCACCACAAGAGTACTTCCATTTTGCTAAAGCAAAATTGGTCGCTCGCCTGTTTTGTCTGCTGACAAAACATGACTCCGCTGTTCGAATCCCTCTCGCAGGCAAAGCAGTTTGCCTGCTCCTCTCTGCAAACAAAAATGGCGCTAACGCGCTCGTTTTTGTGTTTGCGGAGAGGGAGGGATTCGAACCCTCGATACAATTTTTAGGTTGTATAGCGGATTAGCAATCCGCCGCTTTCAGCCGCTCAGCCACCTCTCCAATATACTGCGTATTGTCGCACATCGGTGGCTTCGCGTCTGCCACCCTCGCTTCGCTCACGGGTAAAAGTAAAGCAGTTTACTTTTACCCCACCCGAGCCACCTCTCCAATCCGAGTACTCTAGCATGTTACCATGCACTTTCAAGGTGCCTCTGGGCGGAGTACAAGGTCGAACCTTGAAGAATCAATTCCTAAGGTTCGACCTCGTACTCAATATATTTGCGCGTGACATTAGTGCGCAACGACGATGGTGAGTATACGCTTCGGTTTCCACGGGAGGAGTGCCCGCCGAGCTTCCTTCACCGTTGCGCCCGTCGTTACGACGTCGTCGATCAATATCACCGTTTTTCCCGCGATCCGTTCTCCGTTCCTTACGGCAAAGACGTGCTCGACGTTCTTTTCACGTTCGGTTTTCGTCCGCGCTTCGACCTGCCTTGCGTTCTCGCGCCGTTTTACCAGCATCTTGTGCTCCACACGAAGCGATAGCCCGTCTTCTTTTCCCGCTTCGGCAATGGCCGACGCAATGACGCCCGAGTGGTTATAGCCGCGCATGGCGACCGCTTTCACGGAGGCGGGGACCGGGATAAGCACGATCTCTTCCTTGTTGAGCGTGTTTTCCCGCGTGAGTTGTTTGAAAAACTCACGGTAAAGCGCCAAGCCGAAGTATTTGCCTAGTGCGCGTTTGCGATGGTACTTAAGCGCCCAAAGCGCGCGTTTGACGAGGGGGTGGCGGTAGTCGAAGAGTGCCGCAGTTGTGGAAGAAAGCGCCTGTGGCCGCGTGGTAATGGTGCGTTCACACAGTGCGCACAGCGGGCTTCCCGTCTTATTGCAGCCGACACAGCGCTCCGGAAATAGGAGCAACAACAAATCCTTCAGCATTTTTCCAGTTTACCCCGTTAGAGGTCGCGTGCGCCAGTTTTTCTTCCCAATAAAAACACACGGATTACGCTTCCCAAGGAGGTCGGACGATTCTTTTTGCTGGCGTCCACGCGCACTACCTCTAACGGGGTTTACCCCGTAGTAGACCCCGATACAATTTTTTTACGTACCCCATTTTACGTCTCGCATATCAGTAAGTTATTGCGACATTGGCCTTTGTAAACATGGTGGGGCTCACTACGGGGTTTACCCCACTAGAGGTCGCGTGCGCCAGTTTTTCTTTCCGATCGAAACACCCTAGTGTACGAATCAGGTACAACGTAGAATCTTAACTCGCCTCAGGCGAACCAAGGGTTCTACCTTGTACCCCGCCTCCACACTTTTGGAGTTTCCATAAGGTAAATCGTGCTATAATAGAGAACGTGGCAAACATACTTGAGCAGTTGCGCAAGCTTCTTCCCTCGTCGCTTTTTCCCAAGCCGGGAGCGGGTAGTGTCGTTGGCGTTGATATCGGCAGTGCCTTCGTGAAAGTAGTAGAACTCGGTGCGAAGGGCGGCAAGGCGACGCTTAAGACCTACGGCGAGTCCGCGCTCGGGCCCGTTGCTGGATTTGAGGTAGGTCAGGCGACGAATCTCCCCGCAGAAAAACTTGCTGAAGTGATCATCGGGCTCTTTCGTGAAGCGAATGTGGTCAGTCGTGACATCAGTTTTTCTATTCCGCTTACGTCGACCCTGCTGACGGTGATCGAAATGCCCGATGTGGATGCGGATCAACTCAAGGAGATGATCCCGCTTGAGGCGCGCAAGTATATCCCCACGGCGATTACCGAAGTTTCGCTTTCGCATTGGATCATACCGAAGAGTAACGCCGTGTACGTCGACCCCGATGCGGAGGCGAAGAATAAGAATGCGCCGCCGAAGGTTGAGGTACTGCTCGCCGTGGTTCACAACGACGTGATTGCAAAGTACAACGACATCGCAAAGAGGATCGGCGCAACCGGTGTTTCCTTCGAGATTGAAACATTTTCGACGATCAGAGCGGTCTTGGGACGCGATAACGCACCGTCGATGCTCATTGATATCGGCGCGGCGAATACGAAGGTTGCCTTGATCGAGGAGGGGGTCGTGCGCAGTTCACACCTTATCAATTCCGGTTCGCAAGACATCACTTCCGCGCTGGCTCGCGCGAAAGGTATCTCCGTCGTCGAGGCCGAAGAAATAAAACAGACGTTCGGTCTTTTCGGCGATCCCAACGATCCGTCGGTCGCAGAGATCGTCCGCCTTGCGGCGGATCGTATGTTCGCCGAGGCAAGTCGCATTTTTGAAAAGTATCAGCGTGAGCGCCGTGTCGCCATCGGGAAGGTGGTGCTTGCCGGAGGAGGTTCGCTCATGAAAGGGGTCCCCGAATTGGTATCCAATGGTTTCGGGGTCAGTGCCGTCTACGGGAACGCATTCGGATCGGTCGAGGCGCCTGCGGCAATCCTCCCTCTCTTGAAAGAAGCGGGACCGGAGTTCGCGGTCGCGGCAGGTCTTGCACTTCGAAAGTTCGTGTAGGCCGGCCCCCGTTCTCCTTTTAAGACAACTTGCGAACGGCGAGGGCACTTACTGTAGATTTAGTACCATTGCCATGCGCTATTTGGCACTGAAACTCCGTATAGAGCCTACTCGGACGGGGGAAAATGGCGGTAAAGTAGTGCTTGTCCGCGAGTAATCTGTCTGTGTACAATAGATTTGAATCTTGGTCTACTGCGGGGTACAATGGCGTTAAGGAATGGGTCCCGTTAGAGGTCGCGGACACCGACATCGATATCCATCACAATTTATGATTGCTATTACCAACAAAAATCGAGGAGAAGCGGCACCGCGATTGGCCGCGTCCTACCTCTAACGGGATGGATAAATTCGATACATCGTTTATTCCCCAACAACCGCTCCTTAAGGTGGAGGGTTCTTCGCGCGTCAAAGAACGCGTCAACCTCCCGCTCATCATCGGCTTCGTTTTCCTTTTTGTCTCCGCGCTTGTTTTCGGAGGATTATATTTCTACGAAATGAGCGTCGAGCGGCGCATCGTAGCGTTGGAGAAGGACCTCGAGGAAAAAGAGGCGATGCTCAACATCGCTGACATCGACCGCTACAAGAAGATCGACGAACGCTTGACGCTCGCCAGACAGTTGCTTGAAGAACACATTGCCTTTTCGAGCATCCTTGCCCTTCTCGAGAAGATCACTGCGGAGGATATCGGTTTCACCACGTTGAGCTACGCTCCGAGTGAGGGAGGTGCGATCAAAGTGAGTTTGCACGGGCTAGCGCCGAGTTATAGCGCGGTATATGTGCAGGCTGAAGCTTGGCGGGGCATGAAGCAACTTTTGAAGGAGGTCAAAATGGAGATGCCGGTACTCAACCCTGACGACGGTACGGTCGGCTTCGGCGCTTCGCTTACCATTGATACGGGTTACACGAAATATGCACGGACCGCAAGAGAAGGAGGTGGGGCGCCGAGCGTCGAAACGTCCACGGACACGGATGCTGTAACAGATGAACCGCAATGAATCCCGTTAGAGGTCGCGGACCCGAAGTCAATTTTATGAAAACAATGACCGTAGCGATTATGAGCAACAATAATCAGGCACGAGCGTGGACAACAGTGTTCGCGCCCTACCTCTAACTGGGATGAAACGCTTTCTCTTTCCCGTACTCCTTATCATGCTCGCGATCGCGGTGTATATTCTCTATACAGATTCGCTCTACGCGGAGCTTAAGTACCAACTTGCGAAAGAGGTTGAAGTAAAGGCGGCAGTCGTCGAGGCGGAAAAAGCGCAGGTGAAGCTCGAAGAGATTAAGCGGCGTTACGAAAGTTTGCCTCCTGACGCCGATGAGAAACTGGCGCAACTCTTGCCGGAGACGGTCGATCCGATCAAGCTCCTGATTGACGCCAGCGCTTTTCTTGAACGCAACGGCTATTCGGCCAAGACGGTTCGTGTCAGTTACGACGACGCCGCTGGTGGAGGTTCGTACCGGAAGCACAAGATCAGTTTTTCTATATCCGCTTCGTACGATATGTTCCGCGAGTTCTTGCACGAGTTGGAGTCGAGTCTTATGCTCCGCGACACCTCAAGAGTTTCGTTCACCGTTGTGGATTCGCTCGGAAGGCAGGTCTACTCTCGTCCCGAGCATGTGATCCACACGTACAACGTCGAAATCATCGGCTATTCGCTTCGGTAATATAAGCCTACTTTTCACTTGCCTATGGATATCAACACGAACATGTTTAAGTCACTCTTGAGTGAAGAAAAACGCAAGATGCTCTTCGACGTCTTGGTCGTTCTTGTTCTCCCCGGCCTTTTTGTTGTCGGGTATTTTTTCTGGAGCGGGGATGACGATCCCGCGCTCCTTTCGCTCATGGTGCCGCCCGAGGAGAACCGGGAATTCGGCGCGAAGACCAAAGAGGCGCTGGCAAAGTTGGGGTCAATCAAGATGGACGCTGCCCTATTTCAGGACCCCGCGTTTCTTTCGCTCCAGGAATTCAAGGTCGATATCGATTTTGACGTGCCACTCGGTCGTTCTTACCCGTTCACACCGCCTGATGCACTGCGCTAAGGGCTCGTTCATAAATAACTTCCTAGTTATTTATGATTACGGCCCTTTGTGCCGTGTTCATATTTATAGAGGTTATTTATGCGAGGCCTAACGGCGTGTATCGGGGCCATGCGCCCACACTTGCCCAGTAGTAGACCCTTACGATCTTATCCTTACTCGATATTGTACCCCGTGAACTCTTTGAAAACACTACCTTTACCAAGGCATTGGGGGCTCACTACGGGGCTTGCCCGTTTCATGATTAGCAACTATCCTTAACTCCATGGCTGTACAGGTAAAACCGTCGCCCCGCTTTCTTACGGCACTCGGCGTCATCATCGTCGCCTCGTCGGTCGCCTACGGGTCGTATGTGTTTTTGAAGTCACGAGAGTCGGTAGCGCCTCCTCCTATACCCGGCGGATCGCCCCCTGGAATTGTCTACGCGTCAAAGACTCCTTCTGGGGGTCAGGCGGTTGAAGCGAAGGATTTTGCCCCGCGGTGGGGCGCGGCAGGTGAAGTGCGGTGGATCGATTTTGCCTCGCGCAAGCTCATCCTTCTCGACGGGAGTGACCGTTATGAAGTTTCCGTTGCGACAGGGGCGGAGATAAAGAAGGGTGGTCAGGCGGTCACACTTGCCGATCTGCGCGTCGGGGACACGGTCAACATCGCCGCGAGTGCGCCGTTCAACGGATTCGCTCTGGAAGCAAAGAGTGTCACTGCCGCCGCGGGCGACGCCACGCCGAGCGCTCCTTCGGATCCGGTCTCCGTACTCCAATAATTTTTTATCATAGCCTGACGATACAATGCATACAGTACTGACCCCCATATTTCACCCGAAGAGATTCACGGCCAAGGCGGCGACGAATATCGTTCGGTTCGCAGTGCTCTCGGCACTTTTCTTCGGCATGGCGGCGACGGCAAATGCCGCCGGTTCGGGATACTTCTCTTTATTTGGTGACGTGAGCGAGACCGACGACACTTCGTGCGGAGTGGGGAAAAGCCGTTTTAGTTTTGTGACGAGAGAATATAATACCGAGAGTCCCGTTTCAGTGGCGAATATCACCGTTCGAACCGTCGGTGGAGCCGCCCCCCAGACCGTTTCCGGAGATTCGAATTTTTGGCTGACGAATACAATCTGTGTCGAAGTGGCGACGCAGGCGATTGATATCAAGGTCGACGACGGAGAGCCCCCCGCGACGTTTCAAACTTTTTCCGGAAGTTATACGATTAAGAATCCGCTCAACTGGACGGGGAGACGCATTACCTCGCATGTCCACCTTCGTCGTTTGGGCGACGGTACTTCGGTGAGCCACGGCGCCTCTCCCGAGGACAAGTGGTATCAGACCCAGCCGCCGTTTGACGTTGTTGTCGACAGCATCCCTGTTCCGGTTGTACACAGCGCTGATGGTGTTCATGGCATAAGGCTTTTCACCACCCCGCCGTCGACGTTCTGGGCCTATACAAGCGTGTTCGATCTTGGCGGTGATGTCGGAGAAGGCACTTATACCGTTACGCTCCCGCCCAGCTCCCTTACGGAAGGAAAGCAATCATGGGGTTTTTATGTTGGCTTGGACGGCGGAAGCCCGGATCCGATCTCGGGCTGGTCGGGAACTCGTCAATTTGGTCTCGACATGACCGCCCCTTCTCCGGTCACGGTTACGCGCTCGGTCACCACCGTTTCAGAGACGAGTACGTTCACCGTTACCGGCCGGGCGACCGACCCGCTCTCCGGGCTCGCATGGATCGGCGTTTATTTTGACGGAACATTGGTCAAAGAATGTGATTTCGCAGTCGGCTTGACGCAAGGCCCGACATCCCAGCAATCCTGCACATCCGAATCCATCGGCCCGTTCCCGTACGGTTCGACACATGCTCACGAGGTCCGTGCACGTGACAAGGCGGGGAATGAGTCGACAAATACGAGCTCTTTCAGTGTTTCGTGCACAAAGGACTCCCAAGGAGCCGGTTCGAATCCGTACCAGTTTCAAGGTTGTTTCTATCAGTATTGGGAAGGAACAAAACAAGGTGACGCCCCGCCCGGCGCACTCCTTTCGCCCGTTGTGCCTCTTGTGGCCGTTGCGCTTGATTACGACTGGAGCGCGAATCCGCCCCCGCTTTATGTGTTCAATGCTGCTTCGCCCGATTGGTATATCAATTACTACTTTACGACGAGCTGGGTCGGCACGTTCACTTTTCCCGCAGGCTCTTACCGGTTCTATTCGGATATCGACTCAAGCGCGTACCAGTGTCTGTACTTTTGGAAGAACGGTTCTTGGGAGCAGCAGTTCCCTTCGTGTTATGTATACGGTAGCAGGGATGTTGTCCGATTTTTCCCCTCCGAAACCACTGTTACGATAAAATTGCTCGTTATTCCCACCAAGTATCAATCACCGAAAAGGATCACTTTCGGTTGGGACCAGAATATCCTCTGCGATGAACAGGCGTTCGGCATCAACCGTTTCCTCGGTTGTGCTTATAACGGAACGAACCTCAACTATACGCAGAATGTGTTGCGTGCAACGACCGCGCCGGGGCCCCAGCTTTCCGATCCTGTACCACTTCGCGCCGTCGCATTGAACAACCGCTGGGGTTACACTTCGCCCGACGCGCTGGTCAATAACGACTACTTCTTTACCCGCTACAAGGCGATATTCAATATGCCCAAGGCGGCGGTCTATCGTTTCATTGTCGGATTCGACACCGGAGCGAATGTGTACTTCGGAAGCGGGTTCGACCTGAACGGCAATCTCTTGAACTCGCAACTCGTGAGCGAGAATTGGTACAACCAGAGCGACTCCTTGGAATCTAATCCCGGCGGAGTCTCTCTCGGCAACAACGGGTTGAATATGTACATGTTGGGAGGAGGCACCGATACTGTCTATCAGTATTCCCTTGGTACCGCATGGGCCGCCGCTTCTGCAGACACTGCGGAATATGCCGCGAAAGCGGTCGCCATGGAAGACACGAATCCGACGGGATTCTTCTTCAAACCCGACGGCACCATGATGTACATGGTCGGGACCGGTTCGACCACCAAAAAGGTGAGTCAGTATCTCCTCTCACCTGCGTGGGACGTCACCACAGCAACGCTTGTTGCGACCGCGGGTATCTATCAGGAAACATCGCCCACAGGAGTATTCATCGGGAACAACGGTCTCGCGATGTATGTTATCGGTACGCAGTACGATACCGTGCACAAGTATACGCTCAGCACTGCGTGGAATGTTGCCACCGCTGTCTATGCGAACAGTTTCAAGAGCGTCAGTTCGCAGGAGTACCTCCCGCAAGACGTCTTTTTCAGCACTGACGGCAAGAAAATGTACATCATCGGTACCGCCTACGACAATATCCGCGAGTACACACTGAAGACCGCTTGGACATTCGACGCCACCCCCTCCAACGACCCGCTCACCGCCTCTTTTAGCGTGGGTACTCAAGAGACCGCGCCGACGGGTATGTACTTTGATCCCACCGGCACCAAGCTCTATGTTGTCGGTACGAACAACGACACGGTCTATCAGTATACGCTCACGACAGCGTGGAGTGTGTCGACCGCCTCCTATGATTCGTCGTCGCTCGCCGTCGGAGGATCCGGCCTCGACATGTTCTTGAAGTCGCTTCCCATGGGACCGCTTGCGGTCGAGATACGGCATTACGAGAACTACAACAACGCCTTGTTGTCGTTCGCGTGGTCGGAGAAAGGTGGACCGGTCATCTATTGCGATCCCGCATTAAGCGGCATCAACCAGTTCCTTGGTTGCGTCTACAATGGGACCGACTTTACGAAACGTGTAAGTGTCCCGCAGGATGATGTCGCCCTCGTCATCGGCCCCGACGTCACCGACGGCGCCGGAGATCCGGTCGGCTCCGTGAAAACCGGAGTGACGGCGTACAGCTACAATTGGGGCGATAGTTCGCCCGCTCCCGCCAAGGTCGGTGTTGATTCGTGGTCTATGGAAATGAGCGGCAACTTCATGTTTCCTCAAGGAACCTACGACTTCACGGCGAACATCGCGTGTTGTAACAGTTTTATGTACGTCTATTTCGACGAAGTCCAGGTCGCTTATCTTACCTCGGGGTCGAATACCTTCTCTTACGATTTCACAAACCCTCTTGGTGAGAACGTTGCGATCAAGATCCGCTATGCGAATGTTTCGGGCGCGGCGCAGGTCGGCTTTTCCTGGGTGCGTGCCACAACAGGAATCGGTGTGTCGCTTCTTGCACCGCTCGGGACTTATACGATGTTCCCCGGCAAAGAAGGGCCAGCTGCTGACCTTAAGAGTTATACATGGAGTAATGGAGACGTTTCCGGAAGTGCACCGCAGGATAGTTACTTTCCGACGATTTACAACCTAACAGGCCTCTACATTACCGGTAGTGGGTACGTTCACTGCAACGCCTGTTCGACGGGAACATATTCGACATACATCGACATACACGATCCCCTCACGGATCAGTGGAGCACAGTGTGGTCCAGAGAGGGAGTGGATAACGCGACGTTCGTTTATTTTTCCGGTGTCTCAGCCACGTTTCCCGAACAGGACGTGAACGCAGTTCGGATCCGCTTTTCTCCTGCCATCAGTAATATACACACACACAACTTAAGTGGCACCAAGTTCTCGTTCCTGCCTTCCGCGCTACCCGGTTTTATTTTGAGGGTGGATTCGGAAAGCGGATTTGCTGGGACAGTTTCCGTTGACATACCGACTCCTCCTCCGGGGATTATAAAGACGGGAACATGGCCAAAGACCTGTATCGTCGCCGCGTATGATTACTGTTTACTTGAGGGTTTAAGCGTGAGAACAACAGACGTCGGTTCCCTCACGGAAATCTATAAAACCTATAACATCCCGATCGTCGCGGATGCAGGAATGCTTTCGACGCAAACTGTCGGCACGGTGGTTACCCGGGGGTACGACATCTCCGTGTCCCCGTCGAATATCCCGCAATTTCCGCTCGAATCTTCTCTGACCTATACCATCTCTTCGTTAAGCAGAAATTCGTATAACGGCAACATCACAGTTGACTACTCGGTCAATCCGCCCACTTCATCGATTACCATGTCTCCGACCTCGATTGCCATGGCGCCGTCGTCCGGTGACGGGAATGCCATTTCGAAGATCAAAAAAGTACTTGAGAACCTTGCGCTCGCGGTCAACTGGTGGTCGACGAACTCCGCAAACGTAACGGTGAACACAACGGCGGCGACGCCGGAGCAAGAGTATACGATTACAATGAGGGCGCGTGCCTCGAGCCCTGAAGGACCCCTAGAGCGGGTCGTCTCGCGCAAGTTCATAATCACCAAAACCCCCTCAATTGAGGCGGTACCAACCGACCCCGATCTCACAGGTCAGACGCTTTCCTGGACCGGTACTGCGGTCGCAGGGAATACGTTTCTCTTCTCCGCATACGCGAAGAATCTCTCGTCCACTATCCCTGCGGGTGCAATGACAGCGCGCTTCTGTATTGATAATCCGCTTTGCATCACCGATAATACCGGGTCGCTCGGCAATGTTGCCGTTCCGGGGCTTGCAGCGCTTGGTGCATACGAGGTGACAAGTTCGTGGATCGCAACCGGCGGAACACACGTCGTCTATTTCTGCGTGGATGTCGGCGTCGCGAATGGTGTTGTACCGGAGACTAACGAATCGAATAACTGCATCTTTTCCGCATCATTCAACGTCACCAACCTTTCCGTCGGTTTCACCTCGCCGTCGACTGCGCTACCGCTTAATACCGGCGCGGTGCAGAACACTTCGGTGACCATTCCGTACAATTCCTTGCTTTCGTTCCGTTACGACTCCGTTGACGCAGTTTCTTGCGACTATTATGATACGACGGACACCCTTATCCCGCCTGTTCTCATTTGGCTTGGGGGTCCGCCATCGTCGACTTGGCCGGGTGCAGGACCGTATACGGGAAGTTTCACACGGCAGGCGATTTGCACGGACGCAAACGGCAATCGCTCGCGTCCAGCAAATCTTCTTGTCACTGTTCTCCCGCCGCCGCTCATTCTTACGCTTTCGGCAAATCCGCGCGCCTTAATGGACGGCAATTCGGCCTCGACGACGCTCTCCTCTCCCGTGGGCGGTTCTGCAACGGGCTTCATTGACTACTATTACTGGTGGAATTGTGCGAATGCTTCGGCCGACGTGAGCATACTTAACGCAAATGGTGCGGGGGCATGCGGAAGACTCGCGAATCCGCAGCTGGGGAGTTGCCGATTTAATGGGAGCGGTGTGATCTGCTCGCAGATGAACCTTGGTAATCCGTGGACCAGTCCGAATAAAGTGTCAAATCCCACAGGGGGAACCAATCCGTACAAGTCTGCAGGGATCTATACAGCCAAGGTCATCGTCAATCGCGGCGGATATGCGGCGCAGGCAACGACAACGGTAGATGTAAGCACGATACCGCCCCAGCTTCAGGTGTTCCCGCTCGTCCTCGACTATAACGATGTCGTCCTCAACGAATCGCGGGACCTTCAGGTGACGGTCACCAATGTGGGAAGAGGTGTGCTTACCGGCAGTCTGACCTTCCCGACGGTTCCCGCAGGCCCCTTTACCTGTTCGCCCGCAAGTCCGAACCCGTGCTCATCGTTCGGTGTGGGACTCTTGAACAACGAAAGCATGAGCTACCTTATTCGCTTCACACCGACGGTGCTCGGTCCGAACCAACAGCGTCAGGTTCCCGTGCCGTCAAATGGCGGAAATGCGACCATAGGACTGATCGGGAATAGTGTCAACGCCTTAGTGTCCGCCGGACTCGACTTCGGTAACGTCATTGTCAATCGGACGAAAGACCTTACCTTCACGCTCCACAACAACAGTTCGATCGTCGACATCGGAAGCGGCACACTTGATTTTCCGGTACCGTTCACCTGCGTATCGAGCAGTGTCGGTGGAGCGGGCGTCTGCTCCTACAACCTTCCGCCCGACGCGACGAACACCTTTGTCATCCGCTTCTCTCCGCTTGTCGTCACTCCATACTCCGAGAACGCAACGCTGTCGGGTAGTCCGTCATACACCTTCCCGTTCGTCGGAAACGGGGTGTCCGGCACAATCAAATTCCAGGATCAGTAAGGGCTAACAGGAATACGAGTGTGGTAACGAAATACAAGGTTGAACCTTGAGTATCAATTCTTAAGGTTCGACCTTGTATTGCTCCAGTGCATGCCTTTTGCGCGTCGTTTTGCTATGATGGAGGCACCACGCTCATATGAGTCCCGTTAGAGGTCGCGGACACCAATTATCGACACGTCATCATTTATGGTTGTCACTACAAGTAATAAACAAGTAGGAGCGGCGCAACAGTTGTCCGTGTCCTACCTCTAACGGGATGAGTTTTCTCTTGTTCTTAGCGGAAAAAGGACTGTTTCAGGAAAAGGATATTCCTGATATTACCGCGCAGGCGAAGAAAGCCGCGGGTGGCGTCGACGAGATCCTCGTATCGGGCGGCGTGACAGAGGCGCAGATATCTCTACTCAAGGAAGAGTATTACGGCATTCCCGCTCGCGACCTTGCGGGCTATGCGGTGCCGAATGACGCGTTACGCTATATTCCCGAGGAATCGGCGCGCCACTATCAGGTCATGCCGCTTGCCGTCACAGACGGCGTGCTTGAAGTCGGCATTGTCGACCCCGATCTCTCCGAAGCAAAGGACGTCGTCCAGTTCATCGCCAATAAGTCGGGGTTGCCGTATCGGCTTTTTGTTATCTCACCGGAAGGATTCCGCGGAGTACTCGAACAATACAAGAACCTGACCGGCGAAGTGCATAATGTACTCTCGAAACTCGACGCTGGCGATGTGGTGCTCGAACGTTCCGACGTGGCTTCAATGGATGAGGCGAGGGAGGGGTCAAAGGGAGGAGGGGAAGGCAAGATCGTCGAGGACGCTCCGGTCACGAAGATCGTCGCGGTGATCTTGCGACACGCTGTCGACGGAAACGCATCGGATGTCCACATCGAGCATATGGGCACGGAAGTACGCGTGCGTTTTCGCGTGGATGGCGTCATGTATCCGTCGCTCGTACTTCCCGCCGCCATTCACGGAGCGGTGTTGGCGCGCATCAAGATTTTGGCCCAGATGCGGCTTGACGAAAAGCGCAAACCGCAGGACGGCCGCTTTTCCGCGCACATGGACGGAAAGAAAGTCGATTTTCGTGTCTCGACGTTTCCCGCGTACTACGGCGAGAAGGTTGCTCTCCGTATCCTCGACTCGAGCAAGGGGATCCGCACCTTTGAGAGCATGGGTTTTTCGGACGAGCAGATGCGTATTGTACGCGAGGCGATCAATACGCCGTACGGACTTATCTTGGTCGTCGGGCCGACGGGTTCGGGAAAATCGACGACGCTCTATACGATGTTGAACGAATTGGATCGCGAAAAGCGCAATGTCGTGTCGCTTGAAGATCCGGTCGAGTACAATATTCCCGGCGTGAACCAGTCGCAAGTACGCGCCGAGATCGGATACACGTTCGCGAACGGCCTCCGCTCCATCTTGCGCCAAGACCCTGATATCATCATGGTGGGGGAGATTCGGGACAAAGAGACCGCACAGCTCGCCGTTCAGGCGGCCTTGACCGGACACCTCGTGTTCTCGACCCTGCACACGAATAACACTGCGGGCGTGATCCCGCGCCTGATTGACATGGAGGTCGACCCGTATCTTATTGCGCCGACCTTGATATTGGCTGTCGGACAAAGGTTGCTTCGTACGATGTGTCCGGAGGGCGGGACGGCGGTCCCCGTATCGGAAAGCGCCCGCGCCATGATCGAAAGGCAGTTCGCCGACCTTCCCGAGGCTGTCCGCCAAACGCTCAAGGTCCCCGATCAGGTCTATGAGCCGGCGCCGACCGCGTCGTGTCCCTCGGGAACGAGAGGGCGCACCGGAGTCTACGAAATGCTCAAGATGGACCGCGATATCGAACATGTGATATTGACGAATCCCTCCGAACAGGCTGTGTATGACGTCGCCCGTGCCAAGGGGATGCTCACCATGAAAGACGACGCCCTGCGCAAGGCATTCGCGGGGATTATCCCTTTTGAAGAAGTGAACAATATTATATAATAAGTAACAAGTTTCGAGTGGCAAGCCACAAGGAGATGCGCGCATTTTCTTGAAACTTGTAACTAAAAATATGGAAAAAGAGAAAACTATTTGCAAAGTAATGATTATTGATGACGACGCATTCCTTTTGGATATGTATGCACTCAAATTCACGCAAAAGAACTTTGAGGTCACCACATCGTCGGGAACGCTTGATGCCTTGGAGAAGATCCGCGCCGGCTATAAACCGGAGGTGCTCCTTGTGGACTTGGTCATGCCCAACATGGACGGCTTTCAATTTCTTGAACAGCTGAAGAAAGACAAACTGATCCCCAACACCCTTCTTCTTGTGCTCTCGAATTTAAGCCAGTCGGAGGACGTCGAGAAGAGTAAGCAACTCGGCGCTTCGGGGCACATCGTGAAGGCGTCGGCAACGCCGTCCGAGGTCGTCGACCGCGTACTCGAGGAGATGAAAAAGAGTAAAAAAACTTAACGCACCATGCCGCAATCCGATTATCGCAAAACACTCGAGAGTCTCGTGCTCACCGTCATTCATGAGGGAGCATCAGATCTCCATCTTGTCGTCGGACGCCATCCGACCATCCGTGTTTTCGGCGAGTTAATCCCTTTGGTGAAGCTTCCGCCACTCACGCCTCAAGATACGCTGGGAATCCTCAAAGAATTGCTCGATGAGCAGAGCCACAAGATCTTTCTTGAGACGAAAGAGATGGATTTCTCATTCTCGTTCGGGAACGAGGCGCGCTTCCGCGGGAATTCATTCTTTCAGAAGGGGACGGTGGCGATCGCGCTTCGCTTGATCCCGCAGAAGGTGAAGACGATCAAGGAACTGCTTCTGCCACCCATCCTTGAGACCTTCACGAGGCGTAAGCAAGGTTTCTTTCTTGTCGTCGGGCCGGTCGGACAGGGGAAATCAACGACACTTGCGTCCTTGATCGACCTCGTTAACCACGAACGCGCAGAGAACATCATCACCATCGAGGATCCCGTCGAGTATGTCTTCACGCCGGACCGGTCTATCATCAGCCAGCGCGAGGTGCGTTTCGACACCGCGGATTTTCATGTTGCCCTTCGTGCCTGCTTTCGTGAGGATGTTGACATCATCCTGATTGGTGAAATGCGCGGTCTCGACACTATTTCGACTGCGGTGACGGCCGCCGAAACTGGACATCTCGTGTTCTCGACCTTGCACACGAATAATGCCGCACAGACCATCGACCGTATCATCGACTCGTTCCCCGCCGACCAGCAGGATCAGATCCGCCTTCAATTATCAGGCTCATTGGCCGGTATATTCTCTCAGCGCCTCATTCCGCGCATCTCCGGAGGCCTTGTGCCGGCGTACGAACTCCTCATCAACAACAATGCCGTTGCGAACCTTATCCGCGAGCGCCGGATCCACGAAGTGCCCATGGTAATCGAGACCGGCACGGAACTGGGCATGGTGGATATGAATCGTTCGCTTGCCGACCTCGTACGCAAAGGGGAGATCACCGCCGAGAATGCATATCTGCATTCGTTCAATCCGAGGGCGCTTGAAAGAATGATCTAGGAAATGAAGCAGTTCGTAGACCGTAGACAAATGCGAATGCGCTTGCTACTGACTACTGACTACTGACTACTGACCATGCTCTACAAATATAAAGCAATCGACCAGACGAACGAACAGGAGGTGAGCGGCACCATTGAGGCAGCGACGGTCGATATTGCCATCGCGTCGCTTCAGCGGAGGCGGCTCGTCATCATCTCGATCGTCGTCGCGACGGAAATATCATTTTTGGAGAATCTTGTCGCGGGCGGACGAAGAGCTTCTCATCGCGACGTTGTCGTCCTGTCGCGTCAGATTGCGACCTTGTTCCATGCGCAGATTTCGGCGCTCCGTGTCTTTCAGTTGTTGAGCGAGGAGGCGGAGAGTGACCTTCTGCGGCGCCGGCTCGAAGAAGTATCGCAGGACATCCAGGGCGGCTCATCGCTTTCGGGCTCGCTCGGAAAGTACCCCGATGTGTTCTCGGATTTCTATGTGAACATGGTCCGTTCGGGCGAGGAATCTGGCGATCTTGCCAATACATTTGCCTACCTTGCCGATTACCTCGATCGTTCGTACGAGCTTTTGACGAAGACGCGGAACGCCTTCATTTATCCCGCGTTCGTCATCGTGTCCTTTATTGTGGTCATGATCCTCATGCTGGTGATCGTCATCCCCAAGCTCGCCGCCATCATCATAGAAACCGGAAAGGAACTCCCGTTCTACACCAAGATTGTCATCGAGGTCTCTAATTTTTTCATCAATTACGGGATACTGCTCTCGGTCGCCTTCGCGGCGGCGATGTTCTTTGTCTGGCGTTATTTGCGCACCGAGGGGGGCAAGAAGGCATTTGCACAGCTGACGCTGTCCTTGCCATACGTTGGCACGCTCTACCAAAAGATCTATCTTGCGCGAATCTCCGATACGTTCAACACCATGCTCTCCGCGGGGATCACCGCTGTTCGTTCCGTCGAGGTCTCCGCAACTATTGTGGGAAATGAAGTGTATAAGAATCTGCTCTTAGGTGTCGCACAGGACGTGCGCACCGGCGTCCCGCTTTCGAAGGCAATGGGCAAATACCCGGGATTCGTCTCGGGTATCATGGTGCAGATGATCAAAGTTGGTGAGGAGACGGGAGAGCTTGCGAGCATTCTCGACACGCTCGCCAAATTCTACAAACGTGAAGTGGATACTGCCATCGAGACCATCATCGGAATGATTGAGCCGGCGATGATCATCCTTCTTGGTTTGGGTGTCGGCGGACTCATGGTGACCATCCTCCTCCCGATGTACGACATTGCCTCCTCGTTCTAGGGGGCGTACCAAAGATACAAGGTCCGACCCCAAGAATTGATGCCCCCGCCTGCGAACGTCCTCGCGTGGGCAGGCAAGGTCGGACCTTGTATTTTTGGCGGTGTGGGCGCAGGGCGACAGGAACGTACCTTCCCTAAGGCAAGATATCGCTTTGTGAAGCCATTTGTGGGCGCCCCCTCCTTTCTTGTGAGGGCTCCTCCTCTTGAAAGGTCTCGCACGGGTCAATTTGGCTCGGTGTCCGCCTTTAGGCGGACCAATTGACCGAAGTGAGCGGCGGTCAGAGTATAGGACCCCCTCTTTAAGCGAAATATTGCTTTGTGAGGCCGTTTGCAGGCGCGAAGCATGGTCTTTGTTGAGGCGTTTCCCTTTTCAGCGAGGCTATACTCGCCTTTTGAAGACATTGCGCAGGGCGGCGGCCCGAGCATAGCAATCCGCCAGCAGGCGGATATGCGCGTCTTCAAAAGGCGAGTATGGCCGAGCTCTCGTTATCCACAGGGTGTTTGTACCCTCCCATACCCCGTGGTACCATGTATATATTGCTTGAGCGTTGCTTGGGCAAGGATTTTACGAGAAAAAGGTTCTTTGCGTCAATTTATTGGTTTTATTAATCATTTTAGTCATCATTTATGTTCACCTCTCTTAAAAATACAAAGAAAGGCTTTACGCTGATCGAGCTCCTTGTCGTGATCGCGATCATTGGCATCCTTTCCTCGGTCGTCTTGGCCTCGCTCTCGACGGCGCGTGCTAAATCGCGTGATGCGAAGCGTATTTCCGACATCGGACAGATCCAGCTTGCGCTCGAGCTTTTCTTCGACACAAGCCAAAGCTATCCGTCGACAACGCCCACCTACGGTGTTGCCTACACCGGCGATGATGCGGCAGTGCAGTTGCTCACCGCAAAGGGCTTCTTACCTCAAACGCCGAAACCGCCTAGCGGCACACAGGCGACATACGCCTATAAAGGCACAACCGCTGCCGGGGGAGTTGTGGTTTGTACGACCTACACCTGTTTGGGCTATGGGCTCGGTGTAGCACTTGAGCGGAACGACAATACCGTCTTGCTTTCAGACGCCGATGTCGCCCAAATAGACGATGGCACCAACGACTTCTGGGGTGCTGGCGGCGGAACGAGTTGTCTCGGTTCAGCGGCCGGAGCCGCTCCGGAGACTTGCTACGACGTGAAGCCGTAACACCAAAGACTTATCGGGTTTATGCCCGCAACCCCCGAAAACGCTTGTTTTCGGGGGTTTTGGTATCTCAATGCAAAATACGGTCGGACCTTGAAGAATCGATTCCTAAGGTCCGACCTTGTATTTGCTTAGGGCTCGTCCACCAATAACTTCCTAGTTATTGGTGGTGACGACCCTTTGTGCCACGTCCATATTTTATATCAACTTATTTATGGACGGGGCCTTAGGACTCGCCTCGAAAGTTATGAGATACTGTAATTTATGTTCTTGTATTCATGGGTTCCCGGAGCCATGGTGTTTATTCTCGGAACCGTCATCGGAAGCTTTCTCAATGTAGTGATCTACCGCACGGGAAGCGGTGCAGGACTCCGCGGTCGTTCGAAGTGCCTTTCTTGCGGGAAAGTGTTGACCGTGGCGATGTTGATCCCCCTCTTCTCCTATCTCTTTCAAGGGGGACGATGTGCGTACTGCGGCGCAAAACTCTCTGTCCAGTACCCGCTCGTCGAGGCCGCTTCGGGGCTTCTGTTTCTTTTCGTGTGGTGGGTCGATCGGTTTGACCCCGTGGTGAGCAACGTCCCCGAAATGCTCGCGTATCTTTTTGACACGGCGGCATGGAGCCTCCTCCTCGTGATCATTACCTACGACCTTTACCACAAGATCATCCTCGACCGCTTCTCGGCCATCTTTGCACTTCTTGCCGGCGTTACGCTTTTCCTCAAATGGCGTTTTGGTCTACTTACACCGGAGTTTTTGCCCGTGTTCGGTATCTACACTTCGCCGTGGCTTGACCTTTTTGCGGGGCCGCTCATCATGCTCCCGTTCACCCTCCTGTGGTTCCTTTCCGGAGGAAGGGCGATGGGACTTGGCGATGCGAAGCTTGCCTTTGGTTTGGGGTGGTTTCTCGGACTTTCCGGAGGTATTTCGGCCGTTATATTCGCGTTTTGGACGGCTTTCTTCCCGAGCCTCTTCTTGTTGTTACTTCCGCGCAAACGTTTTACAATGAAGAGTGAGATCCCGTTTGCGCCGTTTCTGGTCCTCGGCTCGATGATCGTCTTTTTTTTAGGCGTCGACATGTTCACGTGGGCATTCTAGGGATATGGAGTATTACGCATGAGTGCCGAAAGCGGCGCCAAATCGCATGAAACAATTTCGCCGCCGTACCGGTACATCACGAGGGTTTTCGATCGTCGAACTTTTAGTCGCCGTGGGGATATTTCTGGTCCTCTCCGCAACATTCCTCTTCAACTATGGTTCATTCGACCGGCGGGTGACGGTCGATATCCTTGCACACCAAATCGCGGGCTGGGTGCGCGATGCGCAGGTGTCCGCCATGAGTGTCAAACGCGCCCGGAATGACGACGGGAAATTCCCCGGTTACGGGCTCTATTTTGACATGGCGGCCAAGAACAAGTTCGTGTTCTTTGCCGACTTGAACGGTGACCTCAAGTACACGCCGTACGATCCCGGAACGTCGAAATGCGGTAACGCTTTGGAGGAGTGCGAGCAGGAGATCCTTCTTTTGCACGGGAACACCATTGACTCCATCTGCGGAGACGAGGATTCCGGTTCCGCGGGGTCCTGCGCGTCCGTGAATCCGGGCAACCCGTCGCTCTTTACGACAGACTTTGCACACGTTGTTTTTGTGCGTCCGAACCCTTTTGATGCCACGATCTTGGGTGACCCTGATACCGCCCCGACCCGTCATTCGCATGTGGAGGTGACCATTGCGTCGCCGAAGGGATATCGGCATACGATTACCATCTGGATCACCGGACAGGTTTCTGTGAGATAATAGTTTATGATGCAACCGATGAACAAACGACCGTTCGATATCCGTCGCTCGCGGCGGCAAGAGGGATTCACCCCGTTTGAAGTGGGGCGCAAGCGCACATGAGCATAAAACTACCACGAGAAATGACACCACGAATAAAAAAACAACCACCTGTTTCTTGTTCGCGCTCGCGACTTCAAGCGGGGTTCACCCTTCTCGAGATGATTGTTGCGATCGGTATTTTCGTTACCATACTCATCATCATCATCGGTGCTTTAGTGTCCGTTAACGACGCCGCGCGCAAGGCGCGTTCGATGCGCGTGGTCACCGAGAATTTAAGCGCCGCGATTGACTCGATGTCGCGCACCATACGCGTCGGAAAGACATTTCACTGCGATTGCTCCGGTCTCGCCACGACCACCCCGCAGGATTGCAAACTGACCATGACCGGTGAGGTCGACGGCGGCGGTGATGTGTGTTTGGCATTCGAAGGCCAGCTGGGTGTCCCCACGCTTCCCGACGACCAGATCTCGTATAAGCTCTCCGGCCGAAGTATTGTCCGTTCGATCGACAACGGAGCGACCTATCTTCCGCTTACCGCTCCCGAGCTCGGCATCACGGACCTTAAGTTCTTCGTAGACGGCACGACCCCGGGTTTCGATCAGCCGGTTATCACGATCGTTGTTCGGGGAAGCGCCTCAACGACCCGCCGTACTGCGACGAGTTTTAATGTACAAACGACGGTGGGTGCGTACACTCCGAACTTACCGTTTTAGCGCCACAATTATGATCTCGATATCCAACACAAAAAAAGGCATTACGCTGATCGAGTCGGTTGTTTCGATCGCCATTCTCTCCGTTGCGATAACCGGTCCGATGGCACTTGCGGCGCATAGTATCAAAGCGTCCGGCGCCGCGCGCAATGAGTTGATTGCGACGCATCTTGCCGAGGAGGGTCTCGAGATCGTGCGCAACATGCGCGACAATAAGTCTGCCGAAGACGGAAGCGATAGAAAAAATGAGAACGGGAATAACTGGATGGTGGACATTTTTAGCAAATGTTCAGCGTATCTTGGGTGCGCCGTTGATGCTACAGCTCACGCGTCAGTTGACGTCTGGAACCACGAAATGACCGCCGGCGCGATCATACCTTGCCAGAGCGATTGCTCCCAACAATCCGTCGTATACTTGAATCCGGGAACCGGTCTCTATCGGCAGTCAATGGCATCGCTCGGGGCGCCGTGGGTGCGCACGCAGTTTCGCCGCACCATACTTCTTGAAGGAGTCGACGACCTGCTCGCACCGAAGCGGGAGGTGCGTGTTACGTCGACGGTCACTTTTCCCGGCTACGGAGGCACGAGTCGCACGATCAGTGTTTCTCAAAGTATCTTTAACTGGTTTCCTTATCTGCATTTCTAGCCGATCGGCAACTCTCTCTCCTCATCATGCAATTCCATCGCTCCAAAAACGAGAAGTACGTGAACGGTCGTCTGCCGTTCTCCTGCGGCGGGGGATATATCCTTCTGCTCACTATCCTCGTGGTGAGCATCTTGCTTGCGGTCGGATTGGGGGTTTCCGCCATTAGCATCAAAGAGATCACGCTTTCGGCGTTTTTGCGTGATTCCGAAAAGGCGCTTGCCGCAGCCACGAATGGTGCCGAGTGTGCGCTCTACTGGGATCGTGCGTGGCCGCAGAACAGCCTCCAGTACACGATTTTTGCAACGGGGACGCTCGGTGTGCTCTATAATTCTCCGCCCAACTGGGATACTGTCGCTTCCTGTAACGGCGTACTGCTTGCGACGGGTGCGAGTTGGCAGAATCCGGTACCGCTCCCCGATGCGTCGAAAGGGATAACGACGTTCTCGCTCGGTTTTCCCGACGGCTCCTGCGTCGATGTGCGGGTGACCAAAGAGGGAGATGCGTTGACGACGATCATCAGCGACGGCTACAACACGTGTAATGTTGCAATGCCGCGCCGTACCCAACGCGAAATAGCGGTCTTCACCAGTTTCTAGGCCCCCCGCTTACTTTGTAGTAGATCTTGGTGCGTAAAAATAAGTAGGCATCGAGCCTTGAGAATGAGCAAAATCGAGGTGATTTTTTTCGTGCGCGAGAGCTCACTACGGGGTATACTTTTTTTATGCGAAAGACGAACACACCTGCTGTCCCGAGGGAGGCCAAAGACCGCGTGCTTCAGCTCAAGAAGGCAATTGCATACCATCGCGCACTTTATCACGAGAAAGACCGCGAGGAGATCGCTCCGTCGGCGCTTGATTCGCTCAAGGAAGAGTTGGTAAAGTTTGAAGAGAAGTACCCGTCGCTTGTCACCGCGGACTCTCCGACACAGCGTGTGGCGGGGAAACCTCTTCCCGAGTTCAAGAAAGTACGACACGAGGTCCCGCAGTGGTCGTTCAACGACGCCTTTAGCCCTGAAGACATCAGGCTTTTTGACGAACGGGTGAGGAGATTTTTGGAAAAGTCCGGCGTAACGGAAAAGCCGACCTACACGTGCGAACTCAAGATCGACGGCCTCAAGGTCGTCTACGAATATAAAAAAGGGAAACTTTTTCGGGGTGCGACGCGGGGCGACGGGCTTGTGGGCGAAGATGTCACGCACAATATTCGCACGATCTATACGGTACCGCTTTTGCTTGCGGAGCCCGTTGATTGCATCGTCGAAGGCGAAGTGTATATGAGGAAGTCCGTATTGCTTGAACTCAATAAGGAGCGGAAAAAGAGCAACGAGGAAGCTTTTGCTAATCCGCGCAATGTCGCTGCGGGATCCATACGTCAGCTCGACCCTGGTATCGCAGCCTCCCGCCGCCTCGACACGTTCATCTATGACATCGCGAGGTTCGCACAGCCGCCCGAGACGCAAGAAAAGGAACTCGAACGGCTGGGGGAGCTGGGCTTTGCGGTGAATAGTCATTACCGCCATGTGACGAGCGCGGAAGAGGTGATTGCATACTGGAAAGAGTGGCAGAAACGCGCCCCGAAGGAGGATTACCAGATTGACGGCGTTGTCATCAAGGTGAATGAGCGCCGCTTGCAGGAGATTTTGGGCTACACCGGCAAAGCGCCGCGGTTCGGCATTGCGTTCAAGTTTCCCGCAGAGCAGGTGACGACGGTCGTCCTTGATATCGTGCTTCAGGTCGGTCGGACGGGGGTGCTGACACCGGTCGCGCATTTGCGCCCCGTTTTGGTTTACGGCTCCATGGTCTCACGTGCAACCTTGCACAATGAAGATGAGATTAATCGGCTTGATGTAAGGATCGGCGACACGGTCGTCTTGCAGAAGGCGGGCGACGTTATCCCCGACATTGTTTCCGTGGTGAGTAAGATGCGCACGGGGAAAGAGAAGAAGTTCGTCTGGCCAAAGAAAGTTCCCGACTGCGGCGGAGACGGAGCGATCGAGCGTATCCCGGGGGCCGCCGCATGGCGTTGCGTCGTAAAGAACTCCTTTGCGCAGATGAAGAGAAAGTTCTACCACTTCGTCGGAAAACACGCCTTCGACATCGAAGGGATGGGGCCGAAGATCGTCGACGTTCTCTTGGAGAGGGGATTGGTGGGCGGTTTTGCCGACATCTTTACGCTCAAACGCGGCGACCTTCTTCTCGTTCCCCGCTTTGCCGAGCAATCGGTCGACAACCTGCTCTCCGCGATCGACAAGGCGAAAAAGGTCATCCTCGCGCGGTTCATCATCGGCCTTTCGATACCACAGGTGGGCGAGGAGACTGCACATGATCTCGCGGGGCATTTCAGAACGATTGATGCGCTCACGTCGGCAAGTGCCGACAACTGCATGGAGGTCTCGGGTGTCGGGCCGATCGTTGCGCGCTCGATCGAAAGCTGGTTTAAGGACGCCGAAAATAAGAAACTGGTCACGAGGCTTTTGCGTGTCGTCGACATTGCAAAGGTGGACGTGCCGAAAAAGTCAGCAGGTCCTTTCAGCGGAAAGACGTTCGTTCTCACGGGCACGCTGTCGACGATGAGTCGCGACGAAGCGAAAGCGAAGGTTCTCTCAAGGGGCGGCGCCGTTTCCGGTTCTGTTTCCAAGGGAACAGATTATGTGGTCACCGGAGAAAACCCCGGTTCAAAATTGAGTGATGCGCAAAAGTTCGGCGTAAAGGTCGTCGCCGAACAGGAATTTCTGAAAATGCTGAAATAGTGTTAGCATGAAGGCCATGTTGAGGAAGGAAGACATTGAACATTTGGGGACGCTGGCTCGGATCGGTCTCTCCGAACAAGAAAAAACGGAGCTCCTTGCCGGAGTCGAGGCGGTGCTCGGGTACGTGTCGAACGTTTCGGGGGTCGTCACCGACGCGGAAAGTGCGCCAGTTGCCGGTTCCCTCCGGAACGTCCTCCGCGAAGACGGCGAAGCGTATCCGGGGGGAGCGTGGAGCGAAGCGATACTTGCGAACGCACCACGCCGCGAAGACGATTTTTTCAAGGTAGGGCAAATTTTGTAACGGAGTACAAGGTGGAACCTTGAGGATTGATTCTTAAGGTTCCACCTTGTACGAACAAAAAACAATGACCATCGATCTCACTACAATCACGATCGCCGGCGCACGCGATGCCCTGCGCACAAAAAAATACTCTTCCGTCGAGTTGACGCGAGCCGTACTTCTGCGCGCGAAGGAGAAGAACGCGACGCTCAACGTCTATGCTGAATTTTTCGATGACGCCGTCGTTGCGGCGGAGAATGCCGATCGCATGATCGCGGAAGGGAAGGATACCGACCTTACCGGGATCCCCGTTGCGATCAAAGACAACATGCTGATGGAAGGTAAGATCAGTGCATCGGGTTCGAAGATACTCATGAACCATCGCGGAGTGTACGACGGTACGGCCGTTAAAAAACTGAAGGATGCCGGTGCGGTCATTCTTGGGCGCACGAATATGGACGAGTTCGCCATGGGGAGTTCCTCGGAAACATGCGCGTACGGACCGGTGAAGAACCCTCATGATGTGACGCGCGTTCCCGGCGGCTCTTCCGGCGGCTCCGCTGCGGCTGTTGCCTCCGTGGGGGCGCTCGGTGCCCTCGGTTCCGACACCGGCGGCTCGATCCGCCAGCCGGCGGCGCTTTGCGGCGTTGTGGGCCTCAAACCGACCTACGGTGCGGTTTCCCGTTACGGTTTGATGGCACTCGCTTCTTCACTCGACCAGATAGGGCCTTTTGCGAAAACTGTTGAAGACACGGAACTCCTCTTTCGTGCCATCACCGGCTTTGACCTCCTCGACAGCACATCGGTTCCCGAGAGTAAGCGGGGGAAACCCACACACAAAGAAAAGTTGACAATCGGCGTCCCCGAGTCTTTCATTGCGATGGACGGCATCGATCCCGATGTGCGAGAGAATTTTCGATCTATTGTTGCGCGTCTCAAAGATGAAGGTCATCATATACTTCCGGTCGAGCTCCCGACGCTGCCTTCCGCGCTCGCCGTGTACTATGTGCTTATGCCCGCCGAGGCGTCGGCGAATCTTGCGCGCTACGACGGCATACGCTACGGACTTTCCAAAGAGGCACAAAGGCTTATCGATGTATACACAATGTCGCGCGGAGAAGGTTTCGGCAAGGAAGTTCGGCGGCGCATCCTCCTCGGCACCTATGTGCTCTCGGCGGGGTATTACGATGCGTACTATAATAAGGCCGTGGCGGTGCGACGGCTCATCACCGAAGAGCTTCTGCGGGCGTTCAAGGGCGTTGACGTCATTGCAACGCCGACATCTCCTTCGCCCGCGTTTGCGTTGGGTGAAAAAACGGCCGACCCGCTCAAGATGTACCTCGAAGACATCTTCACTGTTCCGGGGAATATCGCCGGAGTTCCGGGTATCTCCGTTCCGTCCGGCACGGTCTTGCGGGGAAATACGGCGCTTCCCGTCGGTGTTCAATTCATGGCCGCACCGTTTGGTGAGGATACTCTCTTTGCGGTAGGCAGGGCGGTCGAGCGCATCCGTGAGTTTTCAAGGTGAGTTTAGGCACAAGGTGCAAGGCCGCCTAAGGTCTCTCCTTGGCTTTGAAAGGTGAGACCTTGGAGAAGTTGGCCGCCTTCCACACTTTGTACGAACGAAGAATTAGTTCGAAAGAGGTTTGCGAGAGTTGGAATAAAAATAAAAAGCTATGGCCGAAAAAAAACCAGAAAAAAAATTCGATAAAAAATTCGAAAAGAAGTTTGATAAAAAGTTTGATAAAAAACCCGAAGAGCCAAAGTCCGGAGGGGCGAACACCGACATCGTGATCGCCGCCATCATTGCCGTTGTCGGCTTTCCGCTTCTTGCACTCTTCTTCTCGACGGAATTTCGCTCGGAGATTGCCGCAAGCCTTGCGACCCCGCTTTTCTATATCAAAACGGTCGCAACGGTGATTGCAATGGTGGGGATCCTCGTCGCCATCTACTCGTTTCTCCGCACGCTTGAGATTGCGAGAGCGACAACGGCCAAACTCGGCCTCACGCTGTCATGGGAACACGAGAAGACCGAAAAGAACGAACAATGGGTGCGCGTGGAAAATTATATGCGTTCGGAGAATCCCTCGGACTGGAAGATCGCCATTCTCGAAGCGGATAACATCTTGGATGAGGTCGTCGAGCGGATGGGCTATCGCGGTGAGACGCTGGGGGAGCGCATGAAGATGATTGAGCCGAGCGACTTTCTTCACCTTGATGAGGCGTGGAGGGCGCACAAGATGCGCAATGAGATCGCACATAAAGGGGGTTCCGATTTTGTCCTTTCACGCACCGTGGCAGAACAAACGATCAATATCTACTATCGGATATTCAAGGAGTTGGGGTATCTGTGAGTTGGTTAACTGGCGAAACATCGCTCCGGCATTCGAGTCCCGACGCTCATGCCGAGCTACTATTAGCGCAAAACCCGTCAGCAAATGCCGACGGGTTTTGGCCATGCGCGGCCTAGTGGACGATGTGAGAACTAGCTTCTTTCGGTTGGATGATGTGATGATTGTTGTTCCACGTTGTGGTTGGGATTATATCGTTTTACGAGAGGCTTTAAGTTATTGAACTGTTGCGCCATCTCGACAACAATTCATAACTGTGTTAGTTTCTGCGTAGATGGAATGTTTCTTGTTGCAGAAAGGACATTGTCATGCGCAAATTACTCGCAAAGCTGTTTTCAGGTTCAGCAACGAAAGAGCGTGGCAAGGCGGCCAAGATTCAGCACGACCTAACTCAAGAAGAGGTCGATCAACTGGTGCGTAGAGACGCTCTGGCATCAGCGCACGCACCCGCCGCTACGGTTGAGCGGGGTATCGAACTTGGAGCCACGCACGGCGTACTGGAGGAGATTAGGTTGTCGACCCTCAACACGGGCAGGGTCGAGGCTTCAGAGAAAATAGCTTCGCTCATGGGAGAACCTCTCAGCAAAGACGACCTGGAGATTTTGCTTAAAGCGAACATCCGTGGTGACGGGACTTGGAGAAATGTTGAGTACTTACTCACAAAACTTGGCCGCTCACTCAGTGAGGAGGAGCTCGACAGGGTTGCCTCGGAACTCATTTTGGGTCGTGACCTCAGTGGCCACTTCGTATTGAAAAATCAATTTCCCGTTCCAGACTATCTGGGCGATGCCATGATTACCAAAGCGATTGCGGTCGACGACGCGCATCTTGCGCTTAACGTGGCAAGAAATGGAGCATCTCCCAAAATGCAAGTGGCGGCAGTCGAATTTGCGTTAGCCAAAGATTATCCGCTTTTTGACATGAACATGCCGGCACTCGAAGCTCTCCCAAACGAGTTGATTGAGCGTGTCCTTGCCGCTAGTGTGGAGAGTGGTCATTTTCCGACTGTGTACTGGCTGGCGTCTCATCTCGACAGAACGCTGACTCGCACCGAAGACGAGACCATGGTCGCCTTTCACATGGTCAGAGGCGATGTCTCGAGCGTGCTTTATTTGCTGAAGAGGGTGAAGCGCAAACTGTTGCAGAAAGAGTGGGATACTGTAACAGCAATTTTTGTTGAAAAAAGTCCCCTAGAAAACGTAGATAGGATCGCAGAGCTGGAAAAGCAGTCGGGGTTTGCATTCAGTAAGACGAGTCTCGAAGTGTTGATTCGTCGCTACGTTGATACGGGTCGCGTCGGTGACGCCCAAAAGCTTTCTGCCAGAAGGAAATAAGTAGCACAAAGCGCACCCCCCGTGCGCTTTTTTTGCACTAAAATCTATCGTCGAGTTCTACGCCCCGTACGTCGTGTAGAAAAAACCCCTATTGCTAGGGCATTTTTCCTTTGCGCGGTCGACGGGATCCTCCGCTTACAGCGGCAGTACACCTTGATGGTTTCGCAGACGAAACAACACCAAGGTCTTCGAGTCCCGCACTGAGGCACGCAGCGACCAATTTTTCTTAGCGGTACTCCGTTTTAGAAAAATGAAGTACTCTTGTGGTGGTGCCTCCTCCACCGCCACGTGAAGCGCGAAAACGACCGGCAAAAGCCGACCGTTTTTGACTTAGCGCGGTCGACGGGACTCGAACCCGCAACCTCTCACGTGCACGTTACCCACTATTTTCATAATGGCATGGACTATATCTTCACCAGGTCTTTTTGAGCATAACCAAAATCCAGTTTACGCATGCCCAAACTCTTAGGTGCTCCGGTATCTAGTCTCTACGGCGCCCACTTAAGTATGCTAAGCGGTTCCCACGGTATTCGCGTATCCGCCTCAGGCGGACTTAGCCTCCACCGTTATCCCAGAGAGTTTCAATCTACCTTTCGGATAGAAAGCTGCACATCTACAGGCGAGTGCTCTAACCAATTGAGCTACGACCGCACGCCATACAATGTCTCAACCGCCCTCTTAAAAAGACGATATTTTCTTTTAAGAAAATGGTTGCAAGTGCCATTATTATACATAAATTTGAATAATGCAAGGCTATCACGATGGCTGAACACAAGTTCATGGCCGCTAACTTTTTGCTGTTTCTTCTTTGCCATAATGAATCCGCCGTTCACGATTTTTCTTAACGCACCATGAAGGTCTAACAAAAACCCCCTGCTTCCTGACGTAAAACGCGAACTGAATACCCAGCGCATCCTTTTTCGATCTTTGACTTTGTGTTTTTTAAAATATACACACCCGTCGCCGTCAAAGTAGCCTCGCACAAAATCTCCAAGGTACTTCCCCGGTATTTTGGGCAACCTCATTTTCTTACTTTTTGCTTGAGTAAATCCAAACTTTCTGAGATCGCCGAACATTTCCTTACTCCCAATCTGGATCCTAAAGAGGGCACTATGTCCTTTTCTCCGCCCTTGTTTTGCGATCTTGTGGTTAGACGCGAGTGCCTTTTTTATGTTCACCAGAACTTCTCTGTCGGTAATATGGAATTCAATAAAGTGAGCCCCGCGACTATTTTTAAGCATAGAACCGTCTGCCGCAAAGAAACCGAGTACATAGGCCATGTCCGCTGTCCAGATCTTGAAAAACCCCTTATTTAACTCTCGACGAATTGGCACGTGATGATTATATCACATGACAGTACATATATATAACCACCTATATACCAATACTGCACGCGGTGGTTTTTGTAGGTTGATGCCGGTGAAAGGAATCGGACCTTTTTCTAGGGCTTATGAGTCCCTCGTTCTACCATTGAACTACACCGGCAATATTCAATTTTCAGCAATATTGTCGGGTAACGCCGTCTGTGTGTCGACTTCTGTCACTTCGACAATCTCACCTTGTTGCGGGAGCCGGAATCGAACCGACGCCTTCAGGTTATGAGCCTGACGAGGTACCGCTCCTCCATCCCGCTATGTTGTTATCAAACCGCACTGATATCATCGTCTTTCCTTCAAGCTCATGAGGCTATCCGGAAATCGAGGTACCGCTCCTCCACCCCGCTGCAACTTACTCGTATCGGGATTGTAGCTAAAATCGGGCTTTTTCGCAAGAGTAATAAGAATTGAAAAAAAATCCGCAATACTGTACGATTGCTCAATCGCGTTTTTGTGCCGATGTAGCTCAGCTGGTAGAGCAACTCCATGGTAAGGAGTAGGTCCCCGGTTCAATTCCGGGCATCGGCTCCCGTCGAATATTTTTATAGCCAAAATGCGATAAAGTCTTTAGAATAGAATTCGTACGCCACCTTAGCTCAGTTGGTAGAGCATCTCACTCGTAACGAGAAGGTCCCCAGTTCGATCCTGGGAGGTGGCTCCAAATGACTCACGCATCCGTACCCCGTGTCGGTCTTGGGGTAATGATATGGAAGGACGGAAAAGTGCTGCTCGGTAAGCGCAAGAGTGCTTTGGGTACGAACGAATATTCTTTTCCGGGCGGACATCTCGAGCCGGGGGAGTCTTTTGCCGCCGGAGCTTTGCGCGAGGTCGCCGAAGAGTGCGGGATCAATGTCAAAAATCTTCGCTTTCAGCTTCTTGCCAACATTCTCGACTACGCACCGAAGCACTATGTGCAGATTGGTTTCATGGCCGATTGGGACTCCGGAGAGCCTCGTGTCCTTGAACCGGAGAAATGCGAGGGATGGGACTGGTACCAACTCGAACGGTTTCCGGAACCCTTGTTCGCTCCGACGCGGACGATGGTCGAGAGTTACCGTTCGGGCGTCACATTTATGGATACCGAATGACCTGCGCACCATGAAAGGGAAACATGCACAATTTTGGGATAAGGAATACCGGAGCAAGGAGCACCTCGCGCTCTCCGACTCTCCGTCGGAAGACCTCGAGAAATTCTGCCGCTGGGCGGAGCGCAATTGCGGTCGGCGGTTCCTCAACCCGCTGGCGCGGGTGCTCGACCTTGGCTCCGGCAACGGTCGCAACCTCATCTTTCTCGCCCGTACCTACGGCATGCGCGGGGTGGGGTACGACATTTCGAGCGAGGCCACCGCGCAGGCGAGGCGCAACTCATCCGGACTCCCGATAGAATATGTCACCCGTTCGATCGAGGGCACAATCGATCTTCCCGATCTATCCGTCGACATCGTGCTTGATATGATGAGTTCCCACATCCTTGATGCAAGCGGACGGGAGGCTCTGCGGGGTGAGGTCCTTCGCGTGCTTAAGCCGGAGGGCTGGCTTTTTTTCAAGACCTTTCTCGCCGACCGTGACCTCCATGCCAAACGACTGCTTAAGGAACATCCCTCCGGCGAGGAGGGGTCGTACATTCATCCGAAACTCGGCGTTCGCGAGCATGTCTATACGGAAGATGAGTTACGCAATTTTTTCGACGGTCATTTTGAGATACAAAAGGTCGAGCGTTCTCATAAACACATGAGCCGCGGGCATGCATTCAAGCGCCGCACCGTTACGGCGTATCTCCAAAAGCCGTTTTAGACCAAGATACAAGGTGGAAGACGGCTCAAGCGACCAATTTTTCTTAGCGGTAATCCGTTTAGAAAAATGGAAGCACTCGTGGTGGTGGTCTCTCCTTAAGAATTTGAATTCAAGGTGAGACCTTGAAGTGGTGGGCCGTCTTCCACCTTGTACTTTTTCACGTATCGTGGGCGCTTTTTGACATGGAGGAGATATTCTTGCAAAAAGCAAAAAAGACCGTAGGATGCGAGACAGAGTGTTGTTTGACGATAACGTTCATCAAAAAGGGGTGAGACGCCATGGATCAAGGCGAAAAGGCGAAGCCCTCGTTGAGGGAATCGGCTGGGAAGGTGTGGAGTGTGCTGCGTTGGGTTCTCTTCGTCCCCGTATTCAAGTGGATATGGCGGCTCTTTTGGGGATCTTTCAAGGTGATCGTGTTCACGGTGTTCATTTGCGCGGCTCTCTCGGGCATCGGCCTCTGGGGGATCTACGACTACGACAAACGCACCGATTGGCTTACGAGTGCACTCGATCTTCCCAAGGTGACCGAATTGCGCATCGACGATGTGCATGAACAAAGCGATGTGACCGCGGAGGACGGAAGGCGTATCGCCTGTTTCTCGTCTCCCGAGCACCGCATCAAGATCTCCGCGCCGGAAGACATTCCGGAGATCTTCGAACATGCAATCATCGCGCAGGAAGATCAGCGGTTCTACGAGCACAACGGCGTTGATGTTGCCGGGATTGTTCGTGCGCAGATCTCGAACATGCTTTCGCTCCGCGTTGTCTCCGGTGCATCGACCTTGGAGATGCAGATCGCAAAGAATTGGCTCCTCAAAGACACGACGAAGAGTTATTCGCGCAAGATCAAAGAGGCCATTCTCGCGCTCAAAATGGACCGCGAATTCTCGAAACGGGAGATCCTGCTCATGTACGTCAATATGCCGTATCTTGAGCGCGGCCAGTACGGCATCGAAGCCGGAAGCCGTTCATACTTCGGTAAGCCCGCAAAAGACCTCAAGGTCGAGGAAGTGGCCTTTATCGTGAGCTTGATCAGCAAACCTCGGTTGGGCCGTGAGCGGGGGATTGATCCGGCGACGAATGAGCGGAGCGACGGCCTTTCGCGTGAATCGGTGAAAAGGGCGAGGCACGTCTTGAATCGCATGGACGACCTCGGTTACTTCGACAGGAGGGGCGGTGAGGTGGAGTACGAACGGGCTCAAGCGGCCATTTCACGCCTCAAATTTCTTGCCGCAGTGTCCGGTTGTTCCGCCGAAGTGGTGGGACCTTATTACACCGAGGAGATCCGCCGGCGCCACAAGGACAAGCTCGCGCTCAATACGGGCGGTCTGCAGATATTCCTTCCCGTTGATCCGGAGTTGTCGAAGGTCGCCGAGGAAGCGCTTCGGGAGGGTCTTACCACCTACCGTTCGCGCCATACGCTTACCGACGAGAGAATCGCGGAACTTGCCGGAAAGGCGGGCGTTTCACCCGAGGAGTGGAAGAAGACGCAGGAAGCGGATCGCGAGAGCATTCGCGGACTTGCGTTCGGCGTCGACTTTGCGGGACGCGTGCGCTTCATGATCGGCGGCGAGGACTTTGCGAAGAGCAAGTGGAACGTCGCCACGCAGGGTTTCCGTCAGCCGGGTTCGACCTTCAAGGCCTTCACGTACGCCGCGTTGAACGAAACGCTTCTTGAGGAACTCATTGCCTCCGGCGTTTCGGAAGACGATCTGCTGAAGGAGCTTGACAAACGCTGTGTCGTCGTTGACGGCCCTGTCGCGGTCTCTCGAGGCCGCGGTCGTGCGCCGAAGTGGATCCAGAACTTTCGGACCAACAGTCAGCCGATGTATCGCGGGCAGATTTCCTGTCGTACCGCGATTGCCGAATCGCGTAATACTGCGGCGGTTCGTGCGGGTCAGCGTGCCGGAGTGAGGCACATGGTCGAGGTTGCAGGGCGTCTGGGTTTGGGGACCGGTGATCGGAAGTACGAGATCCAACCCTATCCGACGACGGCGATCGGCGCATCGGATGTCGCACCCATCGACATGAGCGCGTACCTTTCCTTCGTGAACGGGGGATACAAGATCCCGCGCATTTGGGAATACGACATCTGCAAGAAAGACAAACAGAAGGTCTTGCGCTCCGTTCTCGCGAACGAATCGCCCGACCCGCTCGATCCTTCGGTCGTTACTCCGCGGGAGTGCACCACGAGCGGCGTGCTTCCCGCATCGTACGAACGCGTGCTCCATCCCGTAGTTGCCGAGCATATGAAGCGGTTGCTTCAGGCGCCCGTTGACGAATCTACGGGAACGGCACATTCGCTTCGCACGGGTGTCGTGATCGGAGCCGATCCGCTCAAATGGGACCCGAAAGCCCCGCGGATCAAGTTTCCTTTTGAGGAAGCGGGTGAGATCGCGGCCAAGACCGGTACGGCGACCAACGATAACGGCGACACGTCGGACGTTTGGTTCATCGTGCTCATTCCGGGCGTACAGGGTAAACCTGAAACAGGGATGGTCATGGTGTTCTGGATGGGCAAAACGACGAAGTCGTCGCTCGGCCCTCGGGAAACCGGCGGACGAAATCTTGTTCCTGTTGCGGCGAAGATCATGAGGTTCCTCAAGGAGAAGCGCGGTCTGCTTCAGCCGGGGAACAAGTTCGAGCCGATCATACCGCTTAGCGACATTCCGACCGTACGCACGCCGGAAGGTATTCCCGGTGCGAGTCCCTCCGAAGAAAGCGAAGTAATCGATCCGTCGAATCCTTTTGTCGATCCGGAGAAGCTCAAGTTGCTCCCCCCACTCGATCTGTCGCCCACGCCGCCCTCCAAGATCTTCAAGGAGGATGGACCGGACGTTCCGGATTGATGAACGAAGTTACGAGCCCTGTAGCACCCCTCTGTTGGGGAGCTACAGGGTTTTTTTGTGAAGAGAGATACAAGTTTAAAAATACAAGGTCGAACCTTGGGGATTGACTCCTAAGGTTCGACCTTGTATTTTTCTCCTCAATAATTCTGTGTGTGCAGTGCTTGCCCTGTATCAAGCCGCCTTCGGCGGGTTTGGTACAGGGTTGCTTTTTTCGTCCCGCCCGATAGTCTTATGAGGAGATGTCTGTTATTTGAATCGGGGCGCTTTCGTGAAACAATTCCTCTTGCGCTGTTTCTCCATTGTCATACCGCTTTGCGCGCTCTTTGCCGCTTCCGCGTTCGGCGCCGACGAAGCGCCTCCGGCTCCCCGTATCTCGCCGGAGATCTCGTACGCGCGCGTCCTTCTTGCCGACACGCTTTGCAAAGGTGAGACGCTCGAGCCGACGACGAAAAAAGAAAAGGGCAAAACGGTGATCGCCGAGCGCCCCGTCATCCTTTGTGCGTACAAAGAAAGCGACAAATCGTGGCATGTGGTGAAACTCTTGGTGCAGTATCCGCTGCCCGATTGTTTCCGGAAGACGCGTCTCGTTGACCGTCACGACCAATGCGGAGCATTTCCTTTCCGGACACTGACACCCGAATACGGCGTCGAGCATGTCTCCGGTCTCGGTATACCGCGTCTGGTATTCTCCGCCTCTCATCAGGGCGAGCCCTTGAAGATCTACCGCTATCGGCACATTTGGTTCGCAGACCACATGACACCCGTTTCGCCCGCCGCGGAGATGCTGGCGAAGGCTGTCTGGATTGAGCATACGCCGTATGCGAAAGAGTTCCATGACGACGAACACGTCCGTGCAGGAGCGCAGTTCCTCTACGGCAAGATCGTTGCCGCGCAGAACGAATTGCGCACTGCCGGTCTTGTCTCCCGCACCTATCCGCCGCTCCTCGTTGCGGATGTGGTCTCGTGGAAACATCTCATGAATCTCGGACTGATCGAGCAGATGGACCACGACTCGTTCAACGGCTTCGGCGTTTGCCTGTCTCCGGATGAGCGCGGGATCCCTGAAGATGAGATCGGTCGCCGGATACTCTGCAAAGAAGAGTCGGCGCGTAAGACGACCGAAGCGATCTTGGTTGAGTATGCGCTCAATCGTGAGCAATCCTTCCGGTACAGCATTTCTTCCGCTCGTGCCGTCGGGCCTTATCAGTTCACCGATCGGGGCGGGAACGGCACCTACGCCATGGTCGTGCGTGAATGCAAGGCGGCGCAGCTTATTCCGTCGTTCATGGACGGCGCAACGGATCTCGGGAACGTGATCAAGGCGGCGGCATGCCTTCTCGATCTTGAACTTGCCGGACTTCCGCCGGCCGTGCAGTTGCTCTACGCGACGAATCCGAGGATCGGCGGGATCTATCCCGTTGCGGCGTACAACGAAGGCGGCGGAGGTGCACGCGAACTGTATCGCCGCATTCAGGCGAGCAAGATCGACCTCGCGGTGTTCTCGGACGAAGCGTTCGAACTCCCTCGCAAGGTCTTTGACCGCTCGCGGGAGTGCGTCGGTTGCCGCAAGGGTGGGAGTCAGCGCGCCCGCACGATCTTCAACGAAGAGACGTACATGTACATCAAAAAGTATCTGTACGTTTGGAAGTTCGTCGACGAACTCGCCCTCGACGGCACTCCTGTTTCTCGACGACAAACCCCCTCAAGGCCATGACCTTGAGGGGTGTTTTTTGTATCTGCGGGGGACCCCACCCGTCCCATGAGGACCCGTGCTATAATCGCAAAATGTCAGCGGAAGAAGCAGACAACAGCGCGCGTATCAAAGAAATAGAAGACGCCATGCAGCGTCCTGATTTTTGGGCCGACAAAGATCGTGCGCAGAAAATGGTGAAAGAGTTGAACGACCTCAAGGCCGTCGCCTCGGGCGGCGGGAAATACGATAAGGCGAATGCGGTCGTCACCATCTTTTCGGGCGCCGGCGGCGACGACTCCGAAGATTTCACCGCAATGCTCCTCAAGATGTATCGCAAATATTGTGAACGGCGCGGATGGGGATTGGAGCTCATCCACGAACATGAGAACGACCACGGCGGTTACCGCAATGTCGCCTTTGAAGTGCTTGGGAAGGGCTCATACGTGGAACTCCGGGGCGAGTCCGGTGTTCATCGTTTGGTACGTATCTCCCCCTTCAATGCGAACGCAAAACGGCATACCTCCTTCTCAATGGTCGAAGTCATTCCAAAATTTAAAAAAGCTGATCTCACGCCACTCCCTGAAGGTGAGATACGGCTCGAATTCGCGCGATCGGGTGGTGCCGGCGGACAGAACGTGAACAAGCGCGAGACGGCGGTGCGTGCGATCCATGTTCCGACGAATCTTTCAGTCCATGCCTCGACCGAGCGCTCACAGCTGCAGAATCGCGAACGCGCGCTCGAACTCCTCGCCGCGAAAGTCCAGCATTTGCGGGATTCGCTCACCGATGCGGAAAAAGAAAAGATGTACGTGTCGAAAACGACGCAGGTCGAGTGGGGGAGCCAGATCCGTTCCTATGTTCTTCATCCGTACAAAATGGTCAAAGACCACCGCACCGGCGTTGAGACCGCAAAAGTGGATGCGGTCCTTGACGACGGCGAATTGGATGAATTCATCGAAGCAGAGCGAGGGCTTTGACGAGCGAAGTCCCAGAGTGATCTCGCCTGTGGGGGTCACTGTGGGGCGGAGCGAAAACTTTAGGCAAGCGGAGTCCCGCAGTCAGTCTGCTGATACTGCTGGGGCGAAAAAGAAGCCGTAAGACATCGCACGGTGTTAAAAACACGCCGGTTGTGGCGTGTTGAAATGCTGTATCAAGCGGCGATGAAGCATATGAGCCAAACGATACCCGCGATGGGGATGGCGAAAATGAGGAACGCAGGATGGATGGGCGAGAGTGCCATTCTCAATAGTCCGTCACGCCAGAAACTGAAAGGCGAGACGAACGCCTCTTTTGCAATGCGTTCATGGTTCTTCGGATCGTCGCAGAACTCCGTTGTCACGACCCCAAGCGTTCGATGTTCCAACTGACCGCTCTTGGACGCCAATGTTCTGATATCGGCGACACGGTAGCGTTGCAGACGTTTCTTGTTACAGAAACAATGAACACCGCAGTAGTCGTGAAAGAGAAGTTTCAGCGCGTCCCGGAAATAGACCAGATGGAACTTCAGAAAACCCATTTCCGTCGAAGCGTCGGTGTTGAGCCGAAAGTTCAGGTCGACCGAATTTGCGTAGGCAAGAAAGAACGCAATCGGCATGACGAGAACCCAAAGAAGAACCCAGTCCATGTTGTTCCTTTCAAGTTTGAAGAATGCTGAAGTTAGTCTACGCACGCTTCCTTTACTGTCAAATGAGCTCGCGTAGAGCGTGTTTTTTCACTGGCAACTAGTGACGGGAAATTGTATACTAATGCATGCCCATGATCTATTTTGACGATGTTGCGAAGGTCTACGATCATCATGCCGTTCTCGACGGCGTGACGCTTTCCATCGAGGACGGCGAGTTTGTCTCGATCGTCGGGAAATCCGGTGCGGGAAAGACGACGCTCTTGCGCCTCCTTTTGGCCGAAGAGCGGCCGACATCCGGTTCGGTCTTCTTCGAATCGACCAATGTGCATCGTATCAAACAGGCCCACATTCCGGAGTACCGGAGAAGGCTTGGAACGGTCTTTCAGGACTTCCGCCTCCTCCCCAACAAGACCGCCTACGAGAACATCGCCTTTGCGATGGAGGCGGCGGGGCGCGCCGACGACGAGATACGCTCCGATGTCCCACAGGTCTTGGATTTGGTCGACCTTGCCTCGAAAGCGCTCCATTTTCCGCACGAACTTTCCGGCGGCGAGAAACAGCGGGTGGCCATCGCGCGCGCCATCATTTCCCAGCCGGATGTGCTCATTGCCGACGAGCCGACGGGAAATCTCGATCCCACGAACACGTATGACATCATCCAGATACTGAAGAAGATTCACGACATGGGGACGACGGTCATCCTGACGACGCACAACAAAGGCATCATCGATTCACTCAAGCGACGGGTGGTGACGATGGAGGACGGTAAGATCATCCGCGACGACAAGCAGGGTAAATATATTTTGTAACAGGGAATACAAGGTCCGACCTTGAGGGAACAATTCTTAAGGTCGGACCTTGTATTCAACGACCAACATGGAAAAACTTTCGCTAGAACAACTGGAGGGAGAGAGGCCCGTGAAAAAGGAGAAGGGTGTCGACCTCGGGCGACGCGGTGTGCTCGAAAAGTTGTTCGGTCTTGGTGTTGCCGCACTTACCTTGGGTCATCCCGCAAAGGAACTTGTCGAGGAGACGATAATGAAAGAAGGAACGGAGCAAGAGCTTTTCGCATATCTTGAAAGGCTGAAAAATGATTTCGGGGTGGAGGTGGATTTTTCGGAAACTTCCGGAAACAGTAAGGAAGCGTCTGCGCGCGAACTCTCGCTTGCGGAGAAGAAAGACTTGGCGGAGAACGTCTATCAGGCGCTTTCCTTATATCCGAAAGAATATATCGAGCAGATCGGTCTTCGAAAGATCCGCGGGGTGAAGTGGATGGATGTGCCGCGGTTGGACTGGTACAAGAAATATTTGAGCAATCTCAAGGGATATGTCGACAGGGAACACAAAGATACGCTTCACCTCAATAAAGAGTCGGTGAATTCCGCGCTGGGCGAGACGTTTGGCTGGGCAAATAACGAGCGAATGCGTTACGCAACGCATCACGAACTCTACCACGTTGCGGACGAGCATATCGGCGATGAAGCGTTCGATGCACAATGGGTTGCAGACGGGAAGGAGCGGGGTGCGACGCCACCCGACCTCGGAAAATATTTCGGGATGCGCGGCGAGGGCTACGCGACAAAGTACGGTTCGACGTCACCGCACGAGGATCGCGCCGAGATCGCGGCGATGCTTTTGACGAGACACGGGCGGATGATGCGCCTCGCCGGCAAGGAAGCGGCAATTGAGGACAAGATCACTAAGATCAAAGAAGAATTCAAAACGCGTTCGAGTGGGTTGATCGACGGGTTCTATTGGGAACTTTTGCAGCGGGGCGATGCCGGTGCGATACAAGAATATTTTGCGACAAGAAGAGCGCTTCGCTCGGCGAAGTGATGCGTTGCCTTGATACACGAACGCACGAGAATGAACCAGGGGCTCAAGCAACATACAAGGTCGGACCTTGAGCATCAATTCTTAAGGTCCGACCTTGTATGTTGCATGGTGTCGAAAACTTTATAACATGAGAGTCAACCTCGAATTGAAGCATCGTTGCTTTGACTTTCGTCCCGTGAGGTCAGAACTCCGGAAGATCGGCGCGAAGAAGGTGGTGACGAAAAAGCAAAAAGACTTCTTTTTCAACTTGCCGAAAAAAAGAGGGGGCCTCAAGGGGAGGTTGAAGCTTCGTATCGAAAAGGGCGAACAGATGCTCATTTTTTATCTGCGTCCCGACTTTGCGAAGCATTCCGCCACGGCGTCACGGTTGCTCCTTTATCCTGTTCACGATGCACGCCTTTTGCCGTTCCTCGAAGCGGCGCTTGGTGTGAGCGCCGTGGTCGAAAAGAACCGAGAACTCTGGCGGCTTGGAGATACCGTTTTTCATCTCGATCGCGTGAAGGGGATCGGAAATATCTTTGAGATTGAATTGCGCAAGTCGGGTTCCGTTGCGGAGAGAGACCGGAAGCTTTTTGCCGAATATCAAAGACGTTTCACACCCCTCCTCGGGGGTGTCATCAAGGTCTCGAACGGCGACCTCAACTCCCGAAGACGCTCGGATACGATGAGGTCACGTGTGAAAACACGCGGGTCGCTCGGACACAAAGAAAAGCCCCGGAACAGGGCTTTGACGATCAGAGGATCGAGGATTAGATCTTTGGAGCGGCGTCGACGAGTCTTTTGACCTCGACTGAGAATTCTTTTTCGAATGAACGCGGCGTGACGCCGTCAGCGACCATTTTCTCCGCGGCGCTCTTGTAGTCGGCGATGGAAAAACGAACTCCTTCCGCCAGTATCAAATGAAATGTACCACGGTGATCGATCGACACCATTCGTGCGTGGTCTCCTTTAGCGTATCGGTGGAGTATGATCTCTCCGCCGCTTGCTTCAAGGAGGTCGATGACACCGGTATTTTCTATCAGGCCCGCCATCTTCAGTGAAAGTCTTTTGACGCGCCTGCTTAACTTTATCGGGATATCACGGACGACGAGATCCCCCTGCGTCCTCGCCACTCTATACCTTCGCACGGCGCTCATGAGCGCATTCGTTTTACGCACAATTCGGCCCCTCCGATTCAGATGTATTGCCGGCGGGTCTCTGACGTCAAATTATCATATTTTATATATTTGTCAATTTTTTCTTAGGAATATAAAACAGGTCGCTCGTCGATTCCCGCGGCAAGCCGACGGGGTATTCGCGAGCGACGCCATGGCTGTTTTTTTGGAAGCAGAATCGGCCGCACCATAGGAGTACTCCATTTTTCTGAAGAAAAATTGGTCGCCGCCGGTACAAGCTTGAGTGCATCCCCGCGGTAAAACCGCGGGGTATTGCACACCAATAAATTTTCTTAGGATGTTGGTGATTTGATGCCCGCTCGTCACATTGCGAGCATCGGTCATTCATGCGAAAATGAGCGCATGGGAGTCTTCACCAACACTCGCCGGATCGTCAAAGCCGGCTTTCTTAACTTTTGGCGCAACGCTTTAGTTTCGCTCTCCGCGATCTTCATCATGACGGTCGCCCTTTTCGTGATAGGCTCGACGATGCTCCTCTCGGTCTTTCTTGAGTCCTCGCTTGCGGAGGTACGGAGTAAGGTGGACATCAATATCTACTTCAATCCCGACGCGACGGAGGAAAATATCTTCACCTTGAAGCACTCGCTTGAGAGCATACCCGAGGTGGCCGCGATCGAATATATTTCGCGCGATCAGGCGATCGAGAATTTTAAGGCCCGCCACGAGAACGACTACCTGATGACCCAAGCACTCGACGAGTTGGTGGACAATCCGTTGGGCGCCATCCTCACGATAAAGGCGAAAGACCCCTCCCAATACGAGGCGATAGCGCTCCACGTCAAAGAAGAACAGGATGCTCCGTCTTCGGGGTCGAATTCCATCTATAGCGTCAACTACGGGAAGAACAAGGTCGTCATCGACAAGCTGACCTCGATCACCGCGGGCGTTGAGCGCGTCGCCGTTGCAGTCTTGGTGCTCTTGGTCGCAATTGCGATTGTGATCACCTTCAATACGATACGGCTCGCTATTTACATTTCCCGCGACGAGATCGCGGTTATGCGTCTGGTCGGCGCCTCGAACATCTTCGTTCGCGGTCCCTTCATCGTGGAAGGCGTCATGTACGGCGTCGTTGCGGCGATCGTTGCGACCGGACTCTTGTATCCGGCCACCTTATGGCTTGAGCGGTCGACGGACAGTTTCTATGGCGGCACCGATCTCTTCGTCTATTACATCAACAATTTGAACCAACTGCTCTCGGTCCTTCTCCTCGTCGGCATCGCCCTTGGTGCGGTTTCGTCATTCCTTGCGGTGCGTCGATATCTTAAGGTGTAAAATTTTTCAAGGGCAACCCTTGAGAATTTGAATTTAAGGGTTGCCCTTAGAAAACGCAAGATGCAAAAACACAAATATATCTTCGTTGTTGGCGGGGTGATGAGCGGGGTGGGGAAGGGCATTGCAAGTTCCTCGCTCGCGCTTCTCCTCGAGTCACGCGGTTTCAAGGTCTCTCCGATCAAGATTGACCCGTATTTGAATGTCGACGCGGGCACAATGAATCCGACGGAGCACGGCGAGGTCTTCGTCCTCGACTCCGGACTCGAGACCGATCAGGATATGGGTTCTTATGAGCGGTTCTTGGGTCGCCCGCTCAATCCCGAGAACTATATGACCGGCGGGCTTATCTACAAGACGATTATCGACCGCGAGCGCGCGCTCGGCTACCAGGGGAAGTGTGTGGAGCCCGTCCCGCATATTCCCGAGGAGGTCATCCGCCGCATTCGCTCCGCGGGGAAGCGTGACCGCTCGGACATTACCATCATCGAGATCGGAGGCACTTTGGGCGAGTATCAGAGCGTCATGTTCCTTGAGGCGGCGCGGCTCTTGAAGATCTCCAATCCGAAGGATGTGCTTTTCGTCTTGGTGTCATATCTCCCGGTTCCCGGAAAACTCGGTGAGATGAAGACCAAGCCGACGCAGTACGCGGTTCGTACGATGAATTCTTACGGTGTACAGCCCGATATCATCATTGCGCGCGCTTCGGTGCCGCTCGATAAGCGACGTAAGGAAAAGATCGCCGCGTCGTCGGGGATGAAAGAGGAGCAGGTCATTTCTGCGCCGGATGTGGAGAGCGTTTACGATGTACCACTCAACTTTGAGGCGGACCACCTTACCGATACGGTGATGAAGATACTCCAGCTGAAGACGAGGAAACGCACGCCGCTTTTGGGTACATGGAAGTCGTTCATCAGGAAGACGGTCCGGACGAGAGGATCGGTGCGTATCGGCATCGTCGGAAAATATTTCTCGACGGGTGACTTTGTGCTCGCCGACTCCTACCTCTCGGTCATCGAGGGCGTGAAGTATGCCGCCTATCATGCGGGGAAAAAGCCGGTGATCGAATGGCTCGCCGCGGAAGAGTTCGAAGGGAAAAAGGCGGACATCGTAAGGTTGAGGAAGTTTGACGGTATCATCGTCCCCGGCGGATTTGGGAAGCGCGGCATCGAGGGCAAATTGCGCGTCATCGAGTATGCGCGGAAGCACAAGATCCCCTACTTCGGTCTTTGTTATGGTATGCAATTGATGGTTGTCGAGTATGCGAAGAACGTGTTGGGGTGGAAAGACGCCCAGACGACCGAGATCGATCGTACCACGAAACATCCGGTGATTGACGTCATGATCGAGCAGAAGAAGAAGCTTGCGGAAGGTAATTACGGCGGCTCGATGCGCCTCGGCTCTTATCCCGCGTACTTGAAGTCCGGCACTGTCGCCCGTGCGGCGTATAAGGCGGAGATGGTCCACGAACGCCACCGCCATCGCTACGAGGTGAATCCGGCGTATGTGGCGGAGATCGAGAAGGCCGGCCTCGTCTTTTCGGGGATCTCGCCGGATAAGAAATTGATGGAGATCGCGGAGTTGCCGCGCACGAAGCACCCGTTCTTCCTCGGTACACAATTCCATCCCGAGTTCACCGCCCGGCCGCTCGAGTCGCACCCGCTTTTTGACGCGTTCATCAAGGCCTGCCTGCGCCGCGATCGTCGTGGCAGGCAGGCGGCAGTAAAGAAGCGGTAGTTTTAATATCAACAAAATGCTAGCATAGAGCCCAGAATGCTTAGTGTCCTCATCTCTTCTTAATCTTTATTATTTTTTTAATTTTTTTATATGATTTTCCCACCTCGTGTGATTTTGTCGCTAGTTTTTTTTCTGGTGGCAGGCATGTTCTTTTTTACTACTCAAGTCGCCTCAGCGGCGATTGTTTCGGGTGCAAGTTCAACTGGCGATAACACGAGTAATGGTGCAATAACGCTCACAATAAATACCCCAGCCTCAGTGGCTCCGGGGGATATTTTGCTCGCAGGGGTTTCTTTTGACAGAGGAGCAAGCACCACAATCGCTGCTCCTGAGGGGTGGAATCTTATTCGCCGGACTGATAATGGTATTAAGGTTGGACTTTCAACATACTGGAAACTTGCCGGAGGTTCAGAGCCGGCCTCATATACTTGGGGGATTAGTCCTCAGCGCAAAGCTGTTGGAGGGATCGTTCATTACTCAGGAGTTCTGGCGATCAATCCGATTGACATAACCAGTGATGCGACAGGCCATAGTAGTACGGCGAGTGCACCCACCATTACAACTTCAGTTACAAACGAACAAGTGGTGGCGGTGTTTGCTCTTAACGACAATCGTACGCTTGGGATTTCCCCTGGTATGACGGAGAAATTTACTGTTTCTAATCCAGACACTAATGGCCCGGCTTCATCGTTTGATGAGATGGCACAACCCGCCATTGGTCAGGTGGACCCTTCCTCTGCCTTTCTTGGCACGCCAATTCGACAATGGGTAGCGCAGCAAATTGCGCTGAAACCTATCCCACCGGTTGGGACACTTCGGATTATAAAAAATGTTATTAATGACAACTTGGGAACTTCTACACCCACTAATTTTAGTTTTCAGTTAAATGGCGCCTCAACGACCCCCTTCAATGCTAATGGAGAAAACGATTTTATCTTGTCTCCGGGTACGTACACGGTTACCGAACTTTCTTCTGATAGATACACAGCAAGTTACAACAACTGCGCAAATGTAGTAATACAAGGAGGAAATACTGTGACATGCACCATCACGAATAATGATATTCCTGGCGCTCTGTTCACAGTCAGGAACATCGTAGAAGGCGGGTTGGCGGTACCTTCAGACTTCTTCCTTTTCGTGGGTGCCACCCCAGTTCAATCAGGGCAGCAGAATCTTTTTCCAACTGGTATCTACACAGTAACCACAATGGGCCCAGGCGGGTATAATATTACCTTTGGTGGCGATTGTGACACAAGTGGAAATATCACGTTGGGTCTCAATCAGACAAAAACCTGCACTATCACTTATCTTGTGCAAGAAAGCACCCTTGCCCTTTGCACCGATGGTATCGACAACGATTACG
>Ga0155322_105_pt1 | contig 53210 bp, 51 predicted proteins | sample RifCSPhighO2_02_FD_106290 | JGI IMG/M metagenome (GOLD analysis project Ga0155322, IMG submission 106290) | Candidatus Lloydbacteria bacterium RIFCSPHIGHO2_02_FULL_54_17 | reverse complement strand
TTTCTGATGGTGCGCTACAAAATACGGACGAGGACCCCGGAAATACGTTGTCGTTGTTTTGTTTTTAACGGGACACGAGTGGGTCGGACCTTAAAACCGTTTCCTCAAGGTCCGACCTTGTATTTCCAAGTGGTCGACCTTGTGCTCGGGGACTGAATGAACGGGCGGATGGGGTGTTTTCCATCCGCCAAAAACTTCAAACCGTGAGAGCGCGAACGAATTCGTCGACGGTCGCATCGATCTCCTCTTGTCGGTCGATGTCGGCCCACAACTCCCAAGGGATGATTGCGGAACCGTTGTACGCTCCGAGCAAGGAGCCGACGATGGACGCGACGGTGTCGGTGTCTCCGCCGAAATTGACCGCGTCGTAGAGTGCTTCGACGGAATCGGGTTTGCGCAAAAAGAGCGCATACGCGAGCGGAAGCGACTCGTAAACATAGCAGGCGCCGTTCCCGAACGTTGACCGCAGTGTTTCGTCTGATGTCTCCCGTGTGACGCTCCCGAGCAAGCGAAAGCGCTCCGAGAGCCGGTCGTCATCAAAAGCGGCCGTGGAAAGTATTCGACCACCGAGTAAACCCGCGTCCATCATTTCATCGACACGTTCGTCGAGGGCGGTGATCGGCATAAATACTCTTTCGCCGGAGAACGCGGCCGACGTCACTCTCTCCGCAAACTCTTCAGAGTTGACGACCGTGGTTCCGAGCAGGTAACGGACCGCCGCAACTTGCGCCAGTCCCGACGCAACACCCATCGCACTCGCATGCGTCATGAGCGCAATGTCTCTCACCGCCGCTCGATGCTCCCAATTCATCATGGGATCGACGCCACGGAGAGCGTAGTACGCCCCGACCGGGTCAATCTTCATCGCGACGCCGTTCCCTTTACCGCGTTTGTCGCTTGGCGTGTCGGGAGTGCTCCCCGAAGCGCTCCAATGAACGCCCTCGAAAAGTCGTTCGACCGCTTGTCTCGTCGATCCGCCCCAGCCGCGCGTCACCTTCCGCATTTCGGCAATATGCTCCTTGGCGATATCGCCGTGGTCGATCCCGCGCATGCGCGCGATAGAACGCGCGATCGCAAGTTTGAGTTGCGTGTCGTCGGTCGTCTCGCCCTTCGCGATCGGACCGAATTTGTGCTCTTTCCGTTCGACGAACGCCTTGAGCCAGCCGTAGCGCTTCGCGATAGCCTCCGCGCTCATCATCTCGACCGGAGCGCCCAATGCGTCCCCTATCGCGCCCAACGCGAACATGGCGAAAATACGGTCAGTGAGTACCTCTCGTGAATTCATTTGCTATTCCCTTTTAAAAGAACCCATTTGTTCAGTCACTCACCACCACGGTGCGAGACTGAATGAATGGGCGGAAGGAAGGACATCCCTTCCGCCAAAAACAACTACACAACAACTCTTTGCTTGATCCGGCCTTCCCCACCGAAGATCCTCACGCTCTCGGCAACCGCATCTTTTGGGCCGGTCGCTTTCGTGATGTTGTTCGAGAGCTTAACGACAGGATTTCCGTCCGCCTCTTCGACCTTCGCAACGATGGAGAAGGGGCGAAACGCTTCGGCCCAGGTGACGTCGAGGCCGGGCACCTTCTTGTCGGGGGTCGGATGGCATCCGAAGAATGCATTGGTGAGATTCGTACCGATACCGAAGGAAAGGTTGATGTGTTCATCGAACGCTTCACAGACTTTTAGGGCGTGGTCCGCGTTTTCTCCGTCGCTCGGAATAACTATCTTACCCGCCTCCTTCGGCTTGAGTATCCCCCGCTCCTTATACCAGTCGATGTACCCCTCGATGTTCTCGAAGGTATCGCCCGAGTCGTCGCGGAAGCCACGCCAGTCGGCGAGCCACTCCGGTGCGTTCGCGAGGAACTGCTTCGTTCCGAACGTATCAGGGAGGCAGATGCGCAAAAAGACTCCGTACAGTTTCTGCCACTGCTCGAGCACCTGATACTGCGCTCTCCGCTTGGCGTCATCACCCTTCGCGATCGCGGTCGCCACCATCGGAAGTTCGTGGGCGTTCGTACCCATGGGAACGAGATTGAAGTGATGTGCCATCCAGATGTTCGACGTGCCGATGAGTTGGTCGCCGAGCACTTCCTTGCACATCGCAGTGACGAACTTTTCCCAGAGGAAGCTGTGGCGACGGCGTGTGCCGAAGTTCACCACCTTGGGTTTGTACTTCGAGTTCGAGAGCTTCGAAAGCTCCTTGTAGATACGGTCGGTCGCCCGGCTATAAAGCACCTCGCGCTCGATGGGTGTCATGCGACGCATCAGTTCGCGGTAATACAACTCCACGGGGATCTGCATCATCCGAATTTCCCAGAACGTCGCCCTCGACCACGGCCCCGAGGAGCTCATCGCATACTGGTTTCCCACACGCGAAAGTTCGTACGGCGGAAGCTCGAAGTGTTCGAGGAATTCGAAGTATGGCTCGTCAAACATCACCTGCTGATGCATGCGCATGCCCCGCATGTACGCAATGTTGGTGTCTTTGACGCGCGGGCCAAAACGCAATGTACGGGCATGGTCAAACGCGGCGCGAAGTTCGTGCTCGGAGACAACGTCTCCAAGCGGGATCTTCTTGTCGCGATTGATGAGCGAAAACTTCACCTGCACGTCCGGATAGAAGCGCAGAATGAACTGCAACATGATGAACTTGTAAATGTCGTCATCCACCACGGAGCGGTTGGGTGGACCCTCACTTACGGGAGTATTCAGGAACGCGGTCATCACCTTCTCCTCAAAGAACTCAAAGACCAAAAACAACGCACAAGGCTAGACGTTAACTACCACAGACATCGTGATATGTCAATTTCTGACTCGGAAACTCCCTCATGCTTCTTAGTGTAGTATATACACTATATAAATCCTGTCAACCCCGTGCGGAGACAAAGCCGCCCACCTCGCGCAGAACTCCAGCTACTCACGAGGCAGGCAAGGCAGGCCCCTCAACGTACAAGGTCGGACCTTAAGAATTAATCCCCAAGGTCCGACCTTGTACGTTCAATATAACCCGTGTTCTCGGATATATTTCGCTACCTCGGGACGGACGAGGTCGTCAAAAGACTCCCCCGCTTTCACCCTTCGCCTCACCTCGGTGCTCGAGATGCCCGCGGCCGGCGACTCCGAACGCGGAAGAAGCAAAAAATGCGCGGGGAGCTTCCCCTCTTTTTGTAAAATTTCCGGACGGGGATACCCTTCGCGCGGAAATACCGCGAACGTCCAGTCGCAAAGGAGTTTCTCTCCCTCGACCCAATAGCGCTCAACATCGGAGCGATTGCCGTATTCCTTGCGCGGCGCGAGGACGTCAACACCGGTCGCAAAGACGATCTCGGCGTCGATGTGCTCTTGTTGTATCTCGCGCAGGAGTTGTATCGTCGGGATCGACGGACGGAACGCCTCGCGCAGATCGATGCGAAATGCCGTCGGCTGTGCTGTTCGCCACGCTTCGTTGAAGACAATCTCGGTCATATGCACGCGATCTTCCGGAGAAGCAAGATCGGGCTTGTCGGTGCGGGTCCCCGACGGGAACCAGAGCACCAGAGCAAAAAGTCCGGAATGTGTCAGCGCTTCCGCGAACTCCTCATGACCGAGCGAGATTGGATTCGCCGCGGACCCCGCTATTGCGATGCGTCTTTTTCTTTGCATACGCCGATGCTTATTACTGTACACCAAGAATGAGATCAGCGCGCAAGAGACTCGTCGATATGTGCCTGTGTGAGGCGGCGACCGTGGGGAAGCGTCAAAAGTTTGTCGACGGCGCGCGAGGCCGCCGCAAGGCGCTCCTCGGGAGAACCTTCCACGTGGAGATACGGACGTCCAGTGCGCTTCAATTCCTCAAAAAATCTCCGTTGCATCCCGTGGCGGATGTGCTCACCGTCGCGGAAACCGTCTTGAACGAAGGGTATCTCGTCACCCGTCAATATATAGAGGTCGTGCACTACCTGATCCGCAATGCGTGCGACCGTTTCAGACGGAAGACCCATGTAACGCTCGTGCCACAGCGTGGTGGCAAATGCGTCGGTGTCACAGACGAGGAGATGCTTCGCATTCCGTGCCGCCTCATTCTCCCGCCGCAGCTGCTCCACGGCAATGTGGATGAATTCGTCGCTCTTCCACTCGAGAACGCCGCGGCGCATCTTCTCTTCCGAGTACTCCCTGCCGTACTCCGGAACCCACGTCGTTTCGTAACGCTCGGCAAGTGCCCTCGCCAAGGTCGTTGTCCCCGTTGACTCGGCACCGACGACGGCAACGCGACGCACGAAATGCACCCGCACTTGAGGAGGGAGATAGGACCATGCTTTCGACACGTCGGCACGGACTGTCGTTCCGGACATAAAGACACCCTTGCGCTCGTGGTCGACAAGGTAATGCTCCGCACCGAGAAACTTCGCGTACGGTTCGCCGTAGTCTTCGGAAGTGAAGACGATGTCCGGCGCAAAACCCAAGAACTCCACCGTATAAGCTGCCCACTTCTTGGAATCATCATCGAAACCGATATCCGGCACCACGCGCACATCGACGTCGGGATAGAGTTCCCGCAACCACCCCGCACGCGAACGGGCCTCTACAACATCTCCCGCCCTGTCGCACACGACAACGATCAACCGGTCACAATGCGCACGCGCAACGTCGATGAGATACAGGTGCCCCCGATGGGGCGGGAGGAATTTGCCGATGACAAGACCGGTCTTCATTGTGCCGTGACACTTATGGCCGGTAAGGGAGCGTTCGTCTTCCATAGTCTGTACCAGTTGATAAGACCTCGTGTCGCAAGCACAAGGAAGATCACGTAAAGTATCGCAACGAGTTTCACGTCCTTCGCCCAGTAGAGACCGATACCGATGATGTCGACGATGATCCAGAGCGCCCAGCACTCAAGTTCCTTGCGCATGATGAGGATGGTCGCCGCGAAACTCATGACCGTGGTGAACGCGTCGAGATACGGGAACGACGTCGGCTCGGGAAAAAGGACGGGAAAGAGTTCCGGAAGTCTAAAGGTCAAAGCACCCAAAGCGACCGTCCCGAGCGCGATGGCAAAAACATAAATAAGGCGGGCACGCGCCGAAATGGTGACGATGCGACGTCCGCCCTTCGCCTTATCTTCTTCGTCTCTCGGACGAAGCCAGAGCCACCACCCCCAGATCCCCGTAACAAAGAAGTATATCTGCTCGAAGAAATCCGAGTAAAGCGCGACCTGCCAAAAGAGCATACCGAAAAGGAGTGTACCGACGAGCCCGACCGGCCAATTCCAGATATTGTTGCGCGCGATGAGCCACACGCAGAGGATGTTGAATACCGTCCCGATGAATTCGATGGGGCTCATCGGGTAACCCCAGACGGTAAATAGTGTCGTCCCCACAGAAAAGTATTCTGACATAGATAAAGTGAAATAACTGATAATCTCATCTCACACTCTCCTCCTACTCACTTAGTGTATCATATACACTAAGTGAGTGCAAGCCCAACCCAAGTGGGCGGACAAAAAAACGGCCGAGGCGGCCGTTCGATGCTGTACTTAGGACGACGGTGGTTGTGGAGTGTTTCCCCCGCCCCCTTCCCCTCCCGCCCGGTAGATCTGGCAGAGCTTGCGGTAGGAAACGGACAGGCCGACGACCACCGAGAGGACCGTTGATGCGGTGTCGACGAGCGATGCGCCAAAGAAAAACCTGACGCTCTCCATCGCGACGATCATGCCGATCCAGAGAAAATAGATCTCCGCGAACTTGGTCCGCCCCTTCGGATCTCCCTTCACATTCGCGACCGAGGTGCGAAAAAAGAAGAAATAGGCGAACGCAAAGATGGCGGCAAATGCGAGGTTGCCGACGATGACCGTGACGGCGGGCACCTCCGCTATCACCTTCGGACCTTGAAAATAGGCGAACAGCAGTCCGAAAACAAGTCCGGCCACCATGCCGTGGATCAACGCCTTCTGGGGTGAATCCTGAACGGGGTCAGACATCTCATACTCTCCTTAAGTGACAACTGGCACTAGTCAATCACAGCGTCCGGCCGTTGTCGAGCGCAAAGAAAAACCCGCTGAACGCGGGCTTTGACGAAAATAGTTACGGCGCGAGGATGGCCCCAGAGTGGGTCATGCCCACTCCGACTTTTTCCATTTCACTCCGCGCTGACGCAAGCGAACCGTTGAGGTCGATCGCACGGCAGGCGTCCCCGACGACGATGACACCGAAACGTTCCTTGCGTGCGGAGGTCGCGGACCAGAGGACGCAATAATCCGTCGCAAGGCCGCACATGAACACGCGCCTGATACCGCGCTCGCGAAGATAGCCGGTGAGTCCCGTCGGCTTGCCGTCCGCCTCGGTGAACGCGGAGTAGCTGTCGACGTGCGGACGGTACCCCTTCCGAACGATAAGCTGTGCGCGCCACGTCTCGAGTCCGGCGTGCAATTCTGCGCCTTTCGAGTCTTGGATGCAGTGGTCGGGCCAAAGCACTTGGTCGCCGTAGGGAAGTGCGATCGTTTCAAACACTCCCTTGCCGGCATGAGACGACGCGAAAGAAAGGTGGCCTGCCGGATGCCAGTCCTCTGTCAGAATGACGTTCGCAAAGTGTCTCATGAGCGCATTCGCCACGGGAACCACTTCGTTGCCGTAAGGGACGGCAAGTGCGCCGCCCGGCATGAAATCGTTCTGGAGATCGATCACGAGAAGCGCGTCGCTCCCGTTTATTCCGATACGGTCGATTGTATCCATCGCTCTGTTTTCCTTTTCATTTCATTCGAACAACTGCAGAAGACAGTAACAGGAGGGAATACTACTGTCAACGGCATAAAAAGTTTGGTGAAATATGCTCAAGCGACGCTCAAAGTACGAGGTCGAACCTTAAGAATCATTCCTCAAGGTTCGACCTCGTACTTTGAATTACCACATACGCGTTACAACTCACCAAACTTAAAACAAAAAGGGGCGAGTTTCCTCGCCCCATTAGATACCACTACCGCATCCGTACGCTCGAGAGCGCGCCGCCTGTAACGGCAAGCACCTGATCGTCGATGCGCATGAGCAACATGTCGGTCGTGATGTGCTTATCCCTAACTTCGACCACGCGCCCTTCCGTAGGGACGGTGAGCGAAAGCACGCCGTCGTTCTCGATCGACGCGGCGACCCCTTTCGGAAGTATCGCCATATTGAGTTCCGGCGAGTCGACGATCCGTCCCGCGAATGTGTAAGCGCCGTGCTCGCGGTCGAAGGTGAACGTGAGCAGCTTGTAGTCGCCCGTTTTCGAGAGCACAGTCGCCGCGACGAACCGCCCGAAGCCTTTCGCGTTGACGACCGCCACGGAATCAAGCTCCGGCGCACGAACAAGAGCGCATGCACTTTCTCCGAACGGAAGAACGAGGAATTTCGCACCCAGAACGTCGCTCACACCGACGCCGTCAAAAAACGCAGTCGAGTTGGTCGCCACCGCCCACGTGCCACCGACCGCAAGCACAGGCTTCGAGAAAAGTCGGAGCGTAAGCTCGGTAATCCCCCGTAGGGTGACGACGAAAAGTCGGTCTCCCGAACGAAAGAGTCCTTGCGCGGCAATGGGGAGCGTGAGCTTCGTCGGAAGGAGTGTGGCTAGAGCGATGTATTCCGCCGCGAGTGTACCGTTCTCAACATGCGCGATAAGCCATCCGCCTTCCACCTTCACCACCTCACATCTTGGCGGTGCGTTGGTACTGATCGTGCGCTTCGTCCGAAGCTCGACGAGCGAATCGTCTTTCAAACGGAGGACCCCCGAGGGCCAAACTCCGACGACGCGCCGCAAGGGTTCGTCGAAGAGTTTCTCGAACACGAGCGTCCCCGCTCCGGTCGTTACCGCATAGAGCACCGTCTTCGCGCCACCTAAAGCAACAGCGCTCGCAAATGCGGACGGCGGTCGTTCCCGCAAACCGGACTCGAACGTCGCTTCATACCACTGGGCAAGATGCGGCGGAATGACGCGGAAATCCCGCACCGCCCGATTGAGACGGACACCGGAAGTGAAAACCGACTTGTTCGCTTTCATGCGCGCGAGAAGGTCGCCGGGACCGTACCCGTCGAGCTTTCCTTTGTACGGATGGATGCCGCTCCACAGTTGGAAAGTCACAATCGCCCATGCGAACCAGTCGCTCCCTTGGTCGAAGGTGGCTCGGTGCCAGTCGCGGATCGAAGGCATGATGACCGAGGCACCGAACTTGCCGATCGCCCACGAGTCAACGTCGATCACGTAAGGCATCGGCGCATCAGCGCCCTTCACACGTGCAAGCCAATTGAGCTCGTTGGCGTCGACAAGCACCGCTCCTTTGTCGTGAGCGAAGGTGACTGCCTCGCGCATCCGCTCGACAAGAGTCTTCGTCATATCGTGAGTGAATCCCTCGCGCTGGCGAAAGTCGTTCGTGAAAAGACGCGACAACGGTTCCCCCGAAACATACGGCATGTGGAAACCGACGGGCTCCCCGGTCGGCAAGGCGACAACGCCGGCAGGTGCAACAACCGACGGATGCTTCAGGGGGCGCAAGAGCGCGATCTTTGCGATCATTCCGTCGCGGCGCATCTTTTCTTTGTCGGTATAGAGTTTCACTACCGTATCACCGATGCGGTAGAGTTCGCCCTCGCCCCCGCTGGTGAGGTAATCCGAGGGATGGATCGTGACCGTCCCCTTCCCTTCAAGCGAGAGTTTCCGCGGTTGTTTCAATGCACTCATCGGTCCCTCCTTTCTTGTCATGTGCGATAAGGACGACCGCGCAGGCGAGGTCGTCACGCGGTCCGTTGCCGTCTTTGCCGAATTCCTTGAGCGCACGGCTTAGTCTGCGTTTCATGAATGCTCCTTCCGTCGTCTTGAAATCAAGGAGCCGGAGCACGGCATCTTTCCAGTCAACCCCAGAGACCGAGGTCACACCGTCCGTGAAGACGGCGACCGCCGATGTTTCTTCCATTGCCGCGGCGTCAAAGGCGATGGAGACACCCTTCATTCCGTCCTGAAGCGAAGATGCTTCTTCGGACGCTTTCGTCCACAAAGAACCGGGAGAGCGCACCCAGTGTTCCGCCGTAAAGAGACGCGCCGAAGGATCTCCGCCGTGGGCCAAGACAAAACGCTCGGAATTTCCGTTCACACTATCCGCATACGCCGGATAGAACGGCATGTTGTTCGCCCAATCGAAGCGCGAAAGCATGACCGTGCCGTCACGGAGCTCTCGTGCGACGACACCGTCGCCCTGTAAATATACGTGTCCGCCCGACGGTGCAAGATATGCATAGAGGAGCGTGGCGAGTGTATCCGTCTCCCGAAGTCCGAGAAGTGTCGCCGCCGCGGAAAACGCCGCGTGCCTTGAGGCGAAAATACTTTCTTGGCCCAGATTTCCTTTGTCGAGCTCTCGTATCGTCTGCATGAGGAGGAACGTGGTGAGGCGTGCACCCATGTCGGTCTCCCCGCCGGACGAACATCCGTCGGAGACGACGACAGCGGCCATGCCGTCGTCCGCCTGCGACAGTGCGTGGTCCTGACACGGCTTCCCGTACGTCACGTGGTCGCCTCCGATCACGAAGTGGTGGTCTGCGCGAAACTTCATTGTGCTCTCCTTGAGAAAAAAGGGGCGGCACATGGCCGCCCCCGCTGTTGATAGACTTACCATTCCCGATAAACAATTTCCATACCGCCCCATGCTCCGAGGTCTCTCCTTGGGGCTTTACGCCAAGGTGAGTCCTCGGAAATGCGGCAAAAAGAAGAATGAATTAACGGGGTACGGCTTTTAGATCGTGGCGGCGATTTGCTTGCTCGGCCCGCCTGTTCCCAGTGACTGCGACTGGCTCGACACGGAACGCGAAACGAACTTCGCGATCTTCGCCAGCGTTTTCGCGCTTGCGTCGCCCGCATCGATGAACTGCGTCATACCGGCCTCTTTGCTGAAACGGTCGAGATGATCCTTGCAGGAAGCGGTATTAACGCCGATCAGAATCGAGACCATCGACTCAAGAATCTCTCCAGTCACCGACTTCGCCAGCTCCGCCTTCACCATCGGCATCGTCGCGACCGACGCATTCTCGCCGCCGTCGGTAATGACGAAGGCGATGCCGTTCGCGAGGTAATCGCGGTCGTACAGCTCCTTGCCGTACTTGTTCATTGCGCCGACCGCGGAATAGACCGCATCGCAAAGGGGCGTCCATCCGCCCGGATTCGGCATCGGGTATTGCGCGGGGTCGATTTCGGCGAGCGGCTTGAAGCCGTGGATCTCCGTCACGCCCCCGCGGTACCGGTCCGAAAAGTAGAGCACGCGAACGAGGAGATTGTCCGAACGCGGCGACGCTTTGCACGAGCCGACCGCCTCCTTGAGCATCGCCAAGAGCTGGTCCATGAACCCGGACACCGAGCCGGATTCGTCGACCGCAACGGTGACGAGCGTGTACTCCGTCGCACCCAAGTGCTCGATGCGCTTCGCGGTGAATGTAAAGTTTCCGCCCAGCTTGTGGTCCTTCATCCCGTCGGGAGTGGTGATACGCGGCATGATGTTCTCCTTTTTTCGTCTTGATCGTTACTTGAGAAAATCCGCCGAGGACACCAGCGTCATCCCTTGGGACTGCATCTCCCCGAGCCATTTCTTGGCGATCGCAGGGAAATCGGGGCCCCCGCCCACTTGCGGGACCGGATTCGAGCAGTCGGTCAGGATATGGAACTTCTTGATGTGCTCGTCGCCGATATTCCGCGCGATCTGGTCGACGGTCGACTTCACGCAATGCGAAAGCGCTTCGCCGGCCACGCCGACGATATCCGCATCCTGAAGCATTGCAAGAAAGTCACCGTTCAACATGGTCGACGGATCGTTCGGGTCCGGCACTTCGGCCATGAGTGCGCCGTAGTGCTCGGTGAACGGATTCGTGCCCTTGGTGACGTAATTCACCGTCGCGAATTCCTTGCGCTCCCATGCTTCGAGCGACGCAAGTAAGTTCGCTTCCACATTGTGCCCCGGCGAGCCGATCTTGCAGTGCTCGGGCCAGACCATCAGGTTGTAATTCCCGTTCTTTTCGAGCGTGTTCGCATACGTGAGCATGCGGGCGCGGAGCGACGGATCGCGCGGCGTCCAGATGCCGTTCTCGATATCCTTCCCGAAGATGAGCGTGAACGGGTTGGGCATTTGCCCGTCTCGGTCGCGCCACATGCCCGGATGTCCGACGTCGATCGTGTGATGCGAATCGAGCGTCACGTGGATGTCCTCGAACTTGTGCCCGACGCGGCCGATCAGGGCCGAAAGGCGTTTCATGTCTTGGGTTGCGCCTGCAACCGGCAAGCTCGATCCCGAAGCGTCCATGAAGTCCACTTGCGGGTCGATGACGAGGAGGTGCACCTTCAGTGCTTTGGCCATTGTCTTTACCTTTCTCTGTTTGGGTTGTCAACGAACGGAAGAACGTTGCCTCCCGCGAGCGGTTTTTGGACCGTTCGGAGAAGAGAACAAAACGGCGCCTATACCGATGGGGAGATTGCGTTTCCCGAGGCGCGTCAACGTTCTTACTTAGTGTATTATATACACTATATATAATACCTGCAAGTCCCCGCCTGTGGATAAAGTGTGGATAGTACACTAAATAGGCGACTCGGGGGTACTCCCCTTGGACATGCCCCCCCTACCAAGCACCCGAAAGTGGCTTGGTGGTGGGGGTCTTGGTCCGTTTGACACAAAACGCATAGATTCTGTAAATATTGCATAGATATTTGCTCTATTTGCATAGATTTGGTATAGTAACCTGTGCAATGACTAAACATGGGATGATGAGCATAAACGAAGTAGCCAAGTTGCTTGGAGTTTCGATCGATACGCTTCGACGCTGGGATGCGTCCGGGAAACTGCGGGCCGAAAGGAGCCCCGGCGGGCATCGGCACTACGACCGCGATACGATAGAGCGATTCAGCAAGGACTTCTTCGCGCTCGCACGCGTATGGGCCGAAAGTGTCACCCCTCCGGAACTTCCTTCCGAGGTGTACTGTGATACGCCGGATCGCTTTCGTGCGCGCCAGAACACTCTTGCGATCCTTCTTGACCGACAGGAGGAAACTCGCGCAATCGCCCCAATCGTCGCATCCATGACCGGAGAGATCGGCAACAACTCTTTCGATCACAATATCGGGAATTGGCCCGACGTCACCGGCATTTTCTTCGCGTACGATCTCCCGAAACGCATCGTTGTACTCGCGGATCGTGGTGTGGGTATTCGTGCGACGCTTCTGCGTGTTCGACCGGACATCAAGGACGACATTGAGGCGCTCACCATCGCGATCTACGAGCGTATATCGGGGCGTGCACCGGAACAAAGAGGGAACGGCCTGAAGTTCGTTCGAAAGGTTGCTGAAAAATACGGTGTCGGTGTGACGCTACAATCCGGAATTGCCGTCGCAGAGATCAAGAAGGGGACGAAAAAATTATCCATACGCTTGGCAGATCGGAACATCCGCGGAACCATCGCCAAGATCACCTATTAACATCATGCGTATCGAACTCAAAAAATTCGGTCAGGTGCTCACCTCGCGCCCCCTAGGGAAGGAGGCGTTTGCGGCCATCCGCCCGACGATTGACCCCGCCGCCGAGAATGTCGAGATCGACTTTTCCGGTGTCATCTCTCTTTCACCCTCTTGGGCGGACGAGTTTTTTGGCGCAATGAAGACGATGTACGGAGATCGCCTACACTACCTTCCGAGCGAAAACCCGTCTGTTATCGCCACGCTTGAGATACTTGACGAGTGAGCGAGACCCCGAAACACGGTGGCGCCAGAAAGATGCGCCTCCCCGCAAAGTAACCATCCTCGATGGATGGTTACTTTGTTCTTTGCTCAACGATTTTTATTGGTGTGTAATACCCAGTGGCTTTGCCACGGGGATGCAGAAAAATCATAGAAACTTCGCATACTCGGGATAATTGTCCCTAATGACAGACTGCCATGCGGCCGTTTCACTGGGTCCGTCAATGTCCCCTTTGTGGTACACCAAGAGCACGTGCACAGTCATGGCGCTTTTTTGTATTGCGATAATGCACCTATTCCCCGAAGCGTGGCGGGACATTTCAGTGCCCGCAATTTTAAACTCGGTTTTACAAATTCTTATATCATTATCGCCAGAAGTACTTATCGTTTCGGCAATCTGCTTTCCAAAAAGCAACTCGACGAAAGCGAACTCCACCTCCAGACCTTTCAGTGTGCGGTCCCAAGCACCTCGGTATTTCTTGGCAAATGTCTTTATGAAATGCCTTTCGGTAAAAGGCCTGAAGGTGACCTCGTACTTCATGGCTAATAAATTTCGTCGGGATTTTCTTGAGTGAAAACGTCGTAAGAGACAATGTCGTTTGGTTCCGCAAACATGAAGGGCATCTGTTGATGCGAAAACTTCACAATTTCGGCGGTTTTTTTCCCTTTCCATTTCTTGTCGATTTTTTGTATCAACCGCATTTCGTCCGCACTGATCTCGGAGAGCGGGATTTTCGCTCCACCGCGAGTCTCGGTGATGCGCATTGCCCCACCCTCCGTCTGCTCAATTGTTATTTCACCGTTCGTTGTCATCTCATCAATGAGGCGAAAATACGTATCGGCAACAGGACCATATTGGATCTTCCGATATTGCATCCCGCTCATGCTCTCGAGATGTGAGTAGTACCAACCGAAATCTGACAGGTACAAAAGTTTTGCGAGTTTTGTCTTTGTAAGATCTTTATTCAAACGCAAAAAGGCAAGGATCATCTGCTTGTATTTTTCGTAATTAGGGAATTCCCCACGCTCCAAATCTTCGAGGGATGTGCCCAAAATTTCCGAAAGCTTTTCAAATTCTCCGAGAGTAAGTTCGCGTATGCCTTGCTCAACGGCGATGTACGACGAACGTGAGATATCTAATTTCTTAGCTACTTCGGATTGCGAAACACCCCTCTTTGTCCGGAGGGTTTTTATGAACGATGCATATTTAGTCCTCATGCGTTACTGGAATTAACTAGTGAATAGTTATTGATATACATCCAGCATACACAAGGTGTATGAAATGTCAACATGTAGTGTTGATAATCTTTACATACTATGATACAATCGCCTTGAGGTGTTCATTTTACTGGTTTTTTTGGTCAAGCCGACCTTGGGCCAACAAAATTCCACCGAGGGATTCACCTGCCTTTGATCGATGAGATTCGACGAGAAAAGGGTTGCCACGCAGAAATCACCGCTGTGTACAAAATAACATTACAAAAGAGTGACCTAAAACAAAACCACAATGAGCGAATCAAAATCGTTCAAACTCGGCCGGAATGCGGGAAATGGCAGGTTTGCCCCCGTTGAGAAGGCAAGGGAGAACCCGGAACGCTATGTTGTTGAGCATGTCCCCAAGAGGGGGTACGGCGATACACCAAAGCGCTAAATACCCGATAACAACAACTAAATATGTTTAGCTAAAAAGCGCGAGGCCTAACAACCCCGCGTTTTACTCTTTGGCGATATCCGTAGTGGGGAGTTATTTTGTTCCCTGCTCAACGATGTTTATTTCTTCGGGGGTGAGGCCGCAGACCTATTCCAATATGCTATTTGCAAATTTCTGCTAAACTTTTCTTTTCTTTTTCTACGCTATGCACTAATTTGTTTATAGATTCTTTTTCTAATATTTTATTTAACATAGAGTCTTTACTTCCCAAATCTTTAAACGAGTGTCCGCTGTGCCACCAAACATTATCTATTCCCATAAATCGATCGTGAAACCTTTTGGTTTTGTGAATAGTAATTGACCGACCCTCCTCTCGTAATTTTTTAACCTGTATACAAAAATCTGCTGGCTCTATCTGTTGTGTAAAAATAGTGACTTCAATTTCGGTTTTTAGAAGTTTAATCATTGCAAGAATCTGATCGTCAATATACCAGTCAATTATAGTAATGCTGCCTTTTGCAGACATCATTAAATTTCTTATGCGGAGGTACGGTCCATAGTAATCCCCTTTTTCTATATATAAACTACCTGAAACCAATGGTTTTTTCTCTTTACTCTTTATCAATATTGGTAATTTCTTAACACTTTTTCGTTCTTCTATCAGCGTTTCGAGGTTTACAAAAGATCCACCGACAACCTTTCTTAAAAGATACCCTGTGCTAAATGGTAGCGAAACTATTGACACACCAATCCCATAACTAACTGCTTGTTTCAACAGGGGTGCAAAATCGCCGTCACCCGAAACAAGAACAAACTTTCCCACTGAGGGGAAAATTTTCATTGCATTTACCGCTAAGTCAATATCCAATCCCAACCCCTTTGAAAAAAAAGTGTCTTTCCCGTCCATTTTTATTTTTACAAGTCCTACACAATGTACTACATACCCACTTTTTTCAAGTAGAAGATAAAATTTCTTCTGTTGTTTGTCAGTCGGATTAATCGCACCAAAAAAGTGGATCTCCGCTTTCGGACCAAAGTTTTTTTTAAGAGTATTGAAAAACGTGACATAATTAATCTTTTTATTGATTCGATGCGAGGTCGAATAAAGCCAACTACCATCAATAAAAACAGCCGTCGCACGGTTGTTGTGTTTCATAAATTACATGCTCACATACTTCTTGCATAAGACCGAGGAGCGCTCAATATGTCGCTTGATTGTTTCAAATTGATTTTCTTTCATGTGAATTGGCTATTTTGTTCCCTGCTCAACGATGTTTATTTCTTCGGGGGGTGAGGCCATATCTTTGGAGGGGCTGTCCCCTATTTAACGCTGGGCTAAGACCTTGTTGCGTCTTGTGGATTTGTTGCTCCGCCAGCGCTATCCTCCGGGTAAAAGTTGCCCTTCTGTAGCAACCGAAACTGGTCACATTTTTGCTCTATCTTTTCAACTTCATCTCGCGACAACTCCGCATACTGTTTTGTGTCTGAAAAAGAAGCTATTTGCGTAGGCCCACCCACGCGGTTGTCTTGTGAGCTAGTTTCTTTTATACAAAAGGTAGCAAGTTCTGCGGCGTGTTGTGTGGTAATGTCTGGTTCATATAAACGGTTAAGTAAATAGTTGGCAATGATTGGTATCCCGATACATTCAAAACCTATCGGGCTTTTCCGTGGAACAAAGTTGTCATTACTGTTCAGAGTATAAATTTCTGGCTTTCCGTCTGGCATGTAACCAGCAAGAATAATACTTAACGACGGACGATCTTTTGGCGCTTGATGAGAAAAAAATTCGTCGAATCGTGCTTTGCCAAGCGAGCGCATCTGTTCTGCCAAAACAGATATACCATTGCGAAAATTTAACTGGCGAGAAATGGTGTCAAAAAAATGCATGGCCAAGGGGCCATCACCTGCAATGCCTACTGCATTATGGTCATCTAGTTTAAAAATTTTCTTGACTGTATCGTTACTTGTTAGGAAAGAACTCGCGCGACTATCGGAAGCAAATAAAACTCCATCCTTTGCTATGATACAAATAGTAAGTGTCATGTTAGATTCACTTTCACGTCATCGCGACCACTTGGTTCTTTCTCATTACAACTTGGCTCATATTGTTTATACATCTGTTTTTCTGCGGCATTTCTTATGTAGTCTTTGGTTATCTTTGCATATCTAAAAAAACATTTTTTTGATGAAAGATAATTTTTTATACAAACATTTGTTTCACTCGACGACAAATGTTCCAATAATCTCTTTTTGATATCTTCTGTCTGCCCAACATAAAATATGTAATAATTACCATCTTCAGCCAAATAAGAAAACCTATAAACACCTGCTAAATTACCAGCAAGCGCTGTTACAGAACTGTTAGATAGTCCTGTAAGTTTTGTCCAAGTTAATGTCCAACTTTCCATAGATTTTGTGTGCCTAAAAAGAAAAAGGAGTAGAAACTATAGTAACATTTTATAAGACTCTTTCAATAAACGCAATGACCGTTGACACGACGGTCATTTTGTTGACTGTTCGACGATTTTTATTTCTTCCGGGGTAAGGTCGTAGAGTTTGTAGACCATTTGATCGATCGCGCTGTCGGTTGCGCCGATGTTCGCCTTGAGTCCGGCGAGTTCGCTTTTTGCTTTTTCGAAATAGTCGAAAAGTTCCGATTTTTTGGAGAGCAACACCTTAACCTTCGCCGCTTTCACAAAATCTTCAAAAGACAGTTCATAGAACTTTTCCAGTTTCGTCGGCAATTTTTCTATCCCAAGGTCTGATTTGAGGATGGTGAGGTGCTTTTCCAATTTTTCGTGAAATTCTTTATTCATTCGGAGCATTGTCTCTGCCCTCTCCTCGAGAGATCGCCCATCAAGTGCTGGTGTGGGTATCAATCCAATGGTTCGAGCCTGTATTTCGGAAAATACTTTTTTTGTAGACTTATACTTGTTGATGTAATAGTAATTTATGAGTTTTGAGTTCAGCACGGCCAACAACGATTTTAGGCTGACATTCTTTCCTGTCTTTGGTGTTATGACGACAAGCGTGTTGAGGGCAAAATAGTTTTCATCATCATATGTGAAAACAAGGTCAGCGGACACCCTTCTGAAAAATAATTTCGGCTGAAGAAATATGTCTTTGGTTTTACATGAATGTATGCGACTAAGCTCATATTCCAAGTATTCCCCAGACCAAGCAAGTGCGTATCTACTTATGTTTCTACCATCAATTAGCTTGTAGTAGCCGTCCTTAAAAGTTTCTTTGACGCTCAGACTCTTATCGCCTTTTAAGGCAATGGCCTGATTTATATTTACAATACCGTTCAACAAAGGAAGTTTCAGGGCGTCTATTTTTCTACAAACACTGTCATTTCTAATGTCGATTAAATAATTTTCTTTCTTGCCTATCTCCGCTAGGTTTATTTGTCCAATCTGAGTTATTTCTTCAGGAGTTTGCTGAAATATGCCGATGTGTTTCAGGAGAGCTTTTTTTGCAAAAAAAGTAATATTTTCCACCACAGCGCCGGCAAAGGGCATGTGCGGATAAGTTACAATCTGCTCAAGACACAATTTCTCTACCAATAATTTTCTGGTATCTGCGTAATATTCTTGAGTAAGTAGTGTGTTGGGAATTATGAAACTTAGGGAGCCATTTTTCTTTAGCAATTCTTCGGCGAGATGGATAAAAAATATAAAAGTATTCAGACGACCACCTGATGTGTTGTATTTTTTCAGTAAATAGTTTTTTTCGACCTCGGTCGTCGCTTCAATTTTACTCAATTGAACATACGGCGGATTGCCAACCACAACATCGAACCCGCCATCGTCCATAATATCCTCAAACTCTCTTTTCCAGTCGAATGCCTTCTCGCCCGCAACCGCAGGGTCGTCGATCAAACTATTGCCGCATTTGATATTTCGCGAGAGGTTCGTGAGTTTTTCTCCTTTTCTTGCCGACTTGAGCCAGAGCGAGAGTTTCGTGATCTCGACGCTTTCGCGGTTAAGGTCTACACCAAAGATATTGCACTCGAGGATTTTTTTCTTGAGTTCCATATCAAAAAGGCCAGACGTGTCCCCGAGCGCCTCCATTGCCTCGGCAACACGATTGTGTTCGTCACACAGATAATCAAATACGCGCACAAGAAACGCGCCGGAGCCACAGGCGGGGTCTAGCACTTTTATCTTGAACAAGTCCTCTTTGTACTCTCGATACGCCGGAAGGAGACGCTTGTCGTAGGTATCATCCAAAAGATGTTCTTTTAGGCGCCACTTTCCAAAAACTTCTTTTTCTTTTTCCTCAAGATATTTTCCCAGAGAATTTTTGACGATGTAATCCACGATGTAATCCGGCGTATAGAAGATGCCCTCTTTTTTGCGCCGCGAGTCTTTCTTTTCCGCTTCGCCCTCTTTCTTTTCCGCAAAATTACGCAATGATTCAAGGTCGCTGATTGATTGCTCAAAAATATGCCCGAGAATGTTCACGCTCAAATCTTCAGTAAAATTGTACTTACCCAATTCGACAAATTTCCGGCAGATCTCGTCGCTGATCACCAACTGGTCAAGTTCCGGATCGGGCTTGAACAGTTCTCCGTTATATCCGTCGGGGATTTCAAGTTTCGACGACCCCTTGTCAATCGCGGCAAAAAATCGCTTCATTGTCTCCCACACCGGCGTCTCCACTCCTCCTTTCGCCGCATAATTCACCACCTCTTTAAGCTTTTTCTCGGGGAGTAATCCGCTGTCTTCAAAAAAACTGACGAGGACCACGCGATCAATGAGTTTCTGCGCCTTTTCAACGGCGATACTGTAGAAATTCTTCGGCTTCTTTGCTGTTTCGTTGTTGCGAACGATGTCCCGTATGAGCTCACGGCGCAACATCCGGTACAATTCATAAAATTCCTTCGTGATCTCTTCTTGCTCTTCGCGAATCTCGGAAAGGAGGTTCGCCGTTTCCGTTTTTCCTTCCTCTCGAATGAAGTTTTCCGCGCAAAGGAGATAATAAAATTTTCGGAAGTTGAAATAGCCGTCTTTCGGGTCAATAAGTTCGTCGAGCGTAAAGCGTTCGTAGTCGAGTTGGTTGTCCTTGAACAATCGTGTCTCGTAAAAATTGGTCGCAATGACAAACTCGCAGTCCTTAAACTGCGGCTTGTATTTGAACGCCTGCTGGATGGGGCTTAGGTTCCCTTCGCGTTTTTGCGAGCGATCAAGCGGTGTTTTTGCATCCTTTATCTCAACCACTGCGATAACACGCCCCTTGCGCGACGAAAACCAGCCAAGCGCCGCATCGGGTTTTTGTCCTGTCGCTTCCGTGCTTGCTTTCGGCTCGATGGTGTAAACGTCGTTTGGAAAAGTTTTATATCCGAGAATCTCAACGAAAAAATCGTGATTGAAGGCCTGTTCGCACTGTGTTTCGGTCTTTGACTTCAACGCATTGCTTGAGGTGGTATCGTGGTACGCCCCATGCCACTTTTTTACAATGGCTAGTTTTTTCTCAAGATCGGAAATGCCGAAAACTCCAGCTTTCTCCTTGATAATACGGTTCTTAAATAAACCAGCCATCGCTTCACTATAGCGGATTTATGGGTAACAAGGAACTTCTTTTTTCGAAGATTCTTTCGTGATAAAATGAACTGAAATATGAGCCGAATATTTTCCAGCAGGTCGTTCGTGTCAATTTCAAAATTTGTACTCGTAACACAATTTTCTGCGCTCGCAATCTTGATTTTTTCCTTGCCAATCTGTACGCTTTCGCCAGTTAGCGTTTGGGGCGAAGGCGTACAGATTGGCAAGCGTGTTTCCTAATTCCCTAGATTTTTCAACGCCTTTAGGGACTCCCGTGTTGTACACTTGACCAGCGTGGTACCATAAGGCAATATAAGGGTACAAAGATTTTCGCATCCGAACTGTTACCTTAAGGTAGCGTGGCTGGGACACCAGCATAGGTTCGAAGATTGGGAAAACCTCCGAAAGGGGGTTTTCTTTTACTCGAATTTCCAAATATCACTGATCTTTGGCTTAAGAAGGGCAAACATCTTTTGCTCTTCTTTGTTCTCGGATTCGTGGCATCGTCTAACACAACCCACCACCATGTCTGCCAATTGAATAAGCACATCTGAGCGCGAATCGGCAAATTTTATCTTCTCCACGATTCTATTCTGAGCGTTTAACTCTCCGCTTAAATACGAGCAGAATTTTCTTTTAAATTCCCTGTCTCCACTTCCGTCAATTTTCACGCTTGCGTTTGCGACAGTACCTTTGTTGTGCTTGAGAAGCATTTTCACAAAGTAATTGTAAAATGATCCTTTGTTTGACTTGAGATTTTTGCTCCGTAATTTTTCTTTTTCCACCAAGAGAACCCTTACGGTAAAATCAAATGGTGCCATGGCCTCAAAGAACCTGTGGCGAAACTCTGGCCGTATCTTTGAAAACTTAAATTCAGCGTGATCATTATGAAAAATATCCCTCCGCAGTTGCTTAATCGCAACTGATGTTTTTTCCGCCTCAAGAAAGTCGGAAAATATAACCATGCCAATGGCAAAAATTGGGCTCGAACCGCCGTCGAGTTTAAAACCAGGATCTCCAGTTTCGTCGATCAGTACAAGTTGTAGTGGTTTTCCCATAGTTGAGCGCCAATCTACCACCTTCGCTCACTTTGATAAAGTGCGAAATGTTCCTTTTGTGGTGGGGCCACAAGCGGGGTGGAGGAGCACCCCTAGCTACAACTTCCGGAACAAAAGCTCGAAGATCTTCCCTTGGAATCGGGCGACGGTGGGATTCTCGATGACGACCGCGGTCTCGGTGTTGTAGTCGATAACGGCGACCTTGTTGCCGTAGATCACTTGGGAGACATTGTACTCGAAGAGGTCAAAGTCGGGGGGTACGACCTTGATCTCGCGCTCAAGGCGCGGGCGCTTCCCCATCTTGTTGGGGAGGTTGGTGATCACCTTGCGCTCAAGTTGTTTCTGGTCACGAAGGACGCGATATTTCTTCGAGAGGTAGTTGTGCCGACGCTCGTCCTTCGTGATCTTCGACGAACTGTAGCGATAGTAGATGTCTCCCTTCTTGAGTGTGGTCACAATGTCGTCGTGTATCGACACGATCCCCTTCTGTCCTTCGACATATTTCACAACCGGCCGACAAGCGTCAGGGGAGCGCTCAAGCGAGGAGAGTTCCGCGATCTCGTCGTCGAAGCGGTTGGAGAGTTCGAGGAATTTGCCCTCAAGTTTCTTCGGTGATTCCGCGGTGTAGACTTTATACTTCCCCTTCGGAGAGACGGCGACAAGTCCTTCGCGCGAAAGTCCGTCGAGCGCTTCATAGACCATGGTGCGGTAGAGCCCAGTGCGCCGCGCGAGTTCGGAGACGCCGGAGCGGCCGTATTCAAGGAGCGCAAGAAGACGGCACTTTCACGCTCACTCAAGCCGAGTTTCTGAAGGAATATGATGTGGTCCATCCTAAAGTTGTATGAATTTTATACAATAACATTGTCTCATATCTTGGTTTATTTTCAACTATCTGGAACATACCGTTTGATTTTCGTACAACTTTTCCGCCCGACTCGCACAAAACCCTTGTTTTGCGCTATAGTCACGGCAGATGAACGGTACATTGAAAGAGGTCGCGAAAATGAACGCATGCTACATATCGGTCGACGTGGAAACGACGGGTCCGACACCGGGCAAGTACGACATGTACGAACTGGGTGCCTGCGTCGTCGGCAAGGAGCGCCTGCGATTCCAAACGAATATTGCCCTTCCTCCGGTAGTCCGGTACGAAAAAGACGCACTTCGAGCGGTCGGCATCGACGACATCCGTGTCATCACCAGCCGCACCGCCCCAGAACCCAAAGAGGCGATGACGAAATTCGGTGCGTGGGTCGCGAAAGTCTCGGCAAGAACGCGTCCGGTCTTCGTCGCCAACAATGCGCCCTTCGACTGGATGTTCGTCGCATGGTACTTCGGGGAGTTCGACGTCGCGAATCCCTTCGGACATTCCGCACTCGATATGAAGGCGTACTTCATGGGGCTTACCGGATGTCCGTGGAAAGAGGCGACCCTTGCCAACATGGCGAAATATGCGGGGATCGCCTTTGAAAAACTTCCCCACCGCGCCCTCGACGATGCGATCATCCAATCACGCATCGCTCGCTTCATACTCACACCATAAGGAGAACACTTCATGCTCAACAAAAAGATCATCCTCATCGACCAAGACGGCGTACTGGCCAACTATCAAGAAAGCCTGCACGCGATCTTGGCGCGTGAGCACCCAACGGGCCCTTGGCGACCCATTCATGAGCTCGTCCACCACGATACAGAGAAGAACTATTCTCGCGAGTGGACGGACGTGATCGAAGAGATCGTCCTCCGGAAGGGTTTCTACCGGAACCTTCCGCCGATCGTGGGCGGGTGTGAAGCGCTCGAGTACCTGCTTGCACAGGGAAACGACGTGCGCATCTGCACGGCTCCCAAGCGCGACTTCAGGAACTGCACGCTGGAGAAGCTGGAGTGGATTGACGAACACTTCGGACGCAAATGGTCCGAGCGGACCATCATCACCCGCGACAAGACGCTCGTCTCCGGCGACATTCTGATCGACGACAAGCCGAACGTGAAGGGGGTACGGCAACCGTCGTGGGAGCACATCTTCTACGACCAGCCGTACAACCGCACACACAAAGGGCGCCGACTCACATGGACGAATTACAAGGAGGTGCTCGGCGTATGATAAAAAAACAAGTCTATCTCGTACGGCACGGGGAATCCGTCACGAACGCCACGAAGATCCACTTCGGCCCTTCTGTGGAATTGACCGAACTTGGAAAAGAGCAGGCCAAAGTGGTTGCAGGGCGTCTGAAGAAGATCGGGGCGACGCGGATCATTGCAAGCCCTTACAAGCGCACAAGGGCAACCGGAGAGGAGATCGCGGGGGCGCTGGGGCTTCCGCTCGAATACTCGGAGCTCTTCGTCGAACGGCGCGGGCCGTCGGTGGTCCACAACCGCCACGGCGACGAGCCGGAAGTCAGGCGGGTGTGGCACGAGATCAGCACCAACGCACACGTTCCCGGATGGCGCCATTCCGACGAGGAGAACTTCACCGACCTTCTCCTTCGCGCGAAACAAGCGCTGGCGTTCCTTGAAGCGCTTCCGGAAGAGTGCGTCATCGTCGTCTCGCACGGCATGACGCTCAAGATGCTCCTCGCGCACATCCTTCTCGGAGATCGGCTCGACGGACGGATCTTCTGGGACTGTTTTGTTCCCGCGAAGAACATCGCGAACACCGGCATCATGCACGTCGAATTCACCGACCGTTTCGACGGGAAAGGTCTCTACTGGAAACTCGTCTCGTGGAACGACCACGCGCATCTCGACCGTGACGAACTCACGTAAGCAAGGCGCCACGCCTTAATTGACGATTGCGTGGCATGACCTCGTGAGATCAAAAACCGCCTGAAAAAGGCGGTTTTGTTCTTTACTCTCTTTCCGAACGCACGGGTTGATCGCGGTGGGTCATCTCCGAGAACAGGTTTCTCATGAAGATGCCGCTGATGCGCCCCGTCTCCATCGTCAACTGTTCGAAGACGCCGAGACGCGCACGATAGTCCACGAATTCGACGTTCTTGAACTTCTGCTGGTCGGGAAGTGCGCTCGCCTGCAGCTTGTAGAGATCCTCGACGGGGATGATCCCGTCGATCAGCTTCTTATCAAGAGCACGCCGTGCGGAGAACCATCCGCCGTTCGTGCGCCCGACCGGAAGCTGTGACTCACGCACCAAGGTCGGCATATCGATGCCGCGACTTTCCGAAACGGCTTCGAGGAAAAGTTTGAAACTGTCGTCAATCGACTCCTGAAGCATTGTCCGCTGTTCCGGAGTGAGTTTTTCCCACTGTGAACCGGTCGACTTCAACGGTCCGCTTTTGACGATCGTCTCGGTGATACCGAACTTCTCGCCGAGCGCGGAGGTGTTCAACATCGTCATGATGACGCCGATGTTCGCGACCGATGCGCCCGGATCGGCATAGAAATTCCCCTGACCGGCACCCATGGCGATGTAATACCCGCCCGAGTATGCTCCGACCGATGTATAGGCAATGAGCTTCACCTTCCGCTTCGCAAGGCGCTCTCTCGCCGCCTTCACAATGCGATAGCTTTGCTCGCTTGCCGACACGCCGCCCCCCGGAGAGTCGATCTCGATGATGACTCCCGCAAGATCCGGATCTTCTTCGGCGGTCTTGAGTGCAGTATCGAGATAAAGCGGTGTATTCGATGCAACGCTCGGACCATGCAGTGTTCCGCCGATCCCGCCCGAGATCTTGATGATGGCGATGTGCCCCGTCTTTGAGGCGCCGGGAAGCGCACCGACGACAGGAAGCAGCACGCCCGCGGCGGCGACCTTGTCGATGGGCAACTTTTCCTTCGGCCCGCTTGGCGAAAGGAACGCGAACAACGCACCCACCAAAGCGGCAAGGCCGATGCCGCGGAAAAGACGTTTCACCCTGTTGCGGTTCATTCCTGCGTGCTGTTCACGGACTTCAACGACCTTTTTTGCAACTTCGATACGCGTCAACGCCTGCTCGAACTCGGCAACGCTCATCTGCCCGAGTGCCGATACCGAAACCCCCGGAGAAGGCTGGGAGACACTTTCGGTCTTCTCTGCTTCAGTCAACACTGCTCCGGCTTCCGGCACCTTCTTCTTGCGCCACGACAGTATGTCCACCACTCTGTCAAACATGTTATTCTCCTCTCTCCGGCCGACCCCTCGGGTATTGGCCGTTCAATGTACGCAAACTACCATTGAGCGTACACGTCTTTTCCCGAAAACGGAGGATTGACAATTAAAAATATCTGTCGATTGCTGAAAAGAAAAACCCCGCACATAACAACGAGCGGGGTTTTGGTTCATTGAGCGGTCGCCCCTTTCACAGGTTGGCGATCGCCAGTTTTCGCACAAGTTCTTCGAACGGGCGCTCCGAGAAGACGGGGACGCGTGCCGCGATATGTCCGCGTTTCCACGCATTCGTCAGGATTGCCTGCTGGCGTTCATGGATCCTCATTTTCATGAGATCCAGTTCTCCACCGGAGCGTGCATCGATCTCCCGAGTCCTCCCGTGGCCGCCTTCCTCTATCGAGAGGAGAGAAGACACTGGGGAAACGCTCTTCCACCCGTCGATTGCAAGAAGCAGTAACCTGCTGTGACGCGACGGCGCGACCGTCTCCGCAATGCGGGAAAGAAATCCGTCCTCCCGCTCGAAGTCCGAGATCGCAACGAGGAACGTGTCGTTCGGGAGACTGCCGCCGAGCACTTCAAGCGCAGTGGCACCACGAGGGTGATGCGTCGGTACATGGCCTTCCGAAACGGCGCGGAGGAATTCGTCCGCATCCTGTTCGCCGGAGAGCGTGGGCGAGGAGACGATACCGCCCTCGTCGTCGTCGAAAGCGACGATGATGCGTGCGGTGTCTCTCATCTTGAATGCGGAAAGAAGAGCAAGCCAGAGCAATGCGACCGCCATCCTCGCCTTGCGCTCGGGAACATGGAGTCCCCGCGCCGCGTCGAGGAGAACCGCGACCTGCATCTGTTTCTCCGGTTCGAACTCGCGGATCATGAGCTCATCGAGGTCGGTAGAGCGCTCGAGACTGCGCATCCAATCGACCCTTCGAAGCGACTCGCCTTCCTGATATTCACGGATTGCCGCAAAGTTCATCCCCTCGCCCTTCCTCACGCTTTCGTGTATCCCGAAACGGAAATTCTCGAGAATGGCACGCACTTGGAACAGGAGCGGCCCCGAAATGCCGCGGTAAACGTCGTCCATGCTTACGTCCCGTCCGTATCCGTCGCACGCTCGGCGTCGATAGACGCCGCTTTGATGATGTCACTCGCGAGCGCGCGATTGCCTTTGGAACGCAACATGATGTTCTTCTCGTACATGTACTGTGCGAGCAAGGACGGCGCGAAATCCATGCGGTGGGCGCATACCGGAGGGAGCACCTTGATGATGTCATCCCGGGTCACGTACGTACGGTAGTTGAAGACCGCGAGCATGCGCGCCGCGCCTTCCAAGTGCGTTGCGCCGCGTCCTTCCACTGCACCGCTGATCTGCCCTTCCCGTTCCCGCCCCGAGAACAACTTGTAGAGGAGCGCCGTCTTCGGATCGTCGGCGAACCGGCGCATCATGCCGGGGAAAAGCCACGGGCTTTTGATGCGCTCGAGGATGGCGCCGATGAAGAGGCGGTTCTCGTCGGAAATGGCGATATTGTGATGGAAATAGCGTCGCGCGGTGATCACGTTCTTCATCGTTCCCAAGACGGGAAGTTCGATGTCTTCCGCATGTTGCGTGCGCTTCAGGATCTCCGCGTAGTCTTTCGCCTTGAAACCTTCCGCGTAGATGGAGAACATGAGACGGTCGCGGAGCGCTTTCCCGAACGGAACAACGGATCCCGTTTCATGGGGGTTCGTCGTCAATATCGCGAACACCGACACAGGAATGGTCTCGCCGAAGAGCGTGATCTGGTCCTCACTCATCGGCTCGAGCATCGCGGATTGCGAACGCTCGGGCATCCGGTTCGCCTCGTCGTAGAGCGTGATGTCGGAGAACGCGGGGCCTTTGATCAGGCGATAGTATTTCTGCTGATTGCCCTTCCCGATCTCGCGGGCGATGAAGCGTGCCGCACGCATGAATTCTGACGGGTCGTCGCCGACCAACTGCGCCATCTCTGCGTTGTCGTTCGTCTCAAAATCGATGACGCGCGACCCCAGGATGTCGGAAGGGATCGTGTCGGCAACGCACTGAATGCGGCCGAAATCGCAGGAAAAAATTCGCCGCGGCGTCGTGCCGAGGTAGGTTTTTCCCGTTCCCGGAGGGCCTTCGTAATGCACGTGACCGGCACCCAAGTGGTGCGGATCGCGGTCACCGGTCCCGAAAAGCCCCGCAGTCGTGTACGCGATGAGCGACTTCTGACCGACGAGAAGCTGGGAACAGCAGAAGATCGACGGGTACACATATCGAAGCGTATACGCGAGTTGCTCTTCGGTGCAGTACGCACCCGCCTCGGGAAATTTCGGATCGAGCGGAATACGGGTCGTTTTTTCGGTGTGTTTGTTGACGACCGGATCTTTCGGAAGGAACGTCTCGGCGTCCTCTTTGGTGAAACGATGATAGCGCGAGGTCATGATGACTACCTCCCTTTAGAGAATGTGCTTCTTACTTTACTGTAAGCGGTTTCCTCCATCTCACAAGATGTCAAAAAAGATAACACCATGCAATCATTCCTAAGGCAAGAAAAAACCCCATAGTGCCCGGAGAAAGCGGGACACTATGGGGTAGGTTACCGAAACGATTCAATCGACGACCCGGCGAAAGAGCACCTCCCGCATCGGCCGCTCGGCCATGCGGCGGCGCCAAAGGCCGTAGGTGCGTTCGCACAAGAGTCCGGTGAGCAAAAAAAAGAGGCCAACTGCGCCGAACCAAAGCATGATTGACGAACGCTGGAGGGAGACCAAGGGAGGAAGCGGAACACGCTTCTTGAGCAGGAGCTTCTTGATCTCACCCACCATTCCCTCGATACTCTCGACGCGACCGCAACGGTACGCCACTGATCCGGACGAGACGCCGGGGGCAAGGCGGAAGCATCGCTCCGGTGTTCCGGCAAGGTCGGCCATCATTTCCTCATCGAACGCAGAAAGCCATGGCTCGCCGTTTTGTTTCCGGAGCACGCCTTCTGTCCGTTCGACCAAACGAGGGTTGGGGACCATCACCGACTCCATCATATCGCCGACCACGACCGCTTCTTCAACGATGCGGCGGTTGGGTATCGTCGACGACGCATCCTCGCCGAAACCTACGGCGACGATCTCGGCATTTCCGCGAAGGAGGGCGAGCGACGCCCGAAGCGCACCGACATCAATGACGAATCCGCCGGGGTCATTTCCGCCGTCGGAAAGTACGATGGCGATGTCGGTCACCGCACTCTCCTTCGGATATTCCTCGATCAGTCCCCGATAAGTCTCGAGTACAAACGCAAGATCCGAACCTTGCTTGCCGATCATTCCTTCGGTCGAAAGCACGGTGATGAGTTCGTGAATGTACACCGAACTCGTCGTCCACCCGCCGTACGTCGTTGTCGCACCCGCGAACGGGATCACGGTACGCGGATAACTCCCGCGAATTTCCGGATCGGAGGCGAGTGCACGTTCGAGCGCAAAGAGGAATCGCTTTCCTGCGGCAATGCGGCTCGTGGTCTTCTCGCCGTCTTTGACGTCGAGTGCATCCATCGAAATAGAGACGTCGGCGATATACGTGAGGCGAATGCCTCCGAAACGCGGAGTGGAAACTTCGTAGACGGCCACCGGCATCGCCCACGCGACCGCCAAAGCGACCGCCGCAAGCGCCGTCGCAACAATAGCAACGACCTTCATCCGAAGCGGGAGTACGTTCTCGTTCCGAACGAATTCCTTTGCGAAGAGCGACCGCTTCAATTCGGCGAGACGTCGGAGCGAAAAGATGCCGACCGCTACAAAGAAGAGAATGGCTCCGGGGATGGCCCAGAGCCTCTCGGGTGCGAGAAACTCGATGCCGGACAATCCCCAAAAGCCCATGATCAGATCCCCGGATCCGTCGTACCAGGCCCCGAAGTCGGCGCTTGCTCGTTACGCGGGAGCAGGATAGGCCGTTTCGGCTTTCCTTTCCCCTGCGCGTCGCCGTCCCTGTTCTTGGTCTTGTTCACCTCGTAGAGCGCTTCGATGGCGTACTCGGTCCGCGTATCTTTGGGAATGAACGCGAACACCCGAGCGTAGCTTCCGAGCGACTTCTGGATTAGTTTATTGATCTCCGTCTTGTTCTCCGACGGAGTGAACCACAATTGCGAGTAATTGGCGTGTCCGACGTGGTACCACAATGTGGCATTCCACGCCTTCCGCTCCTCGTCGCTCATTCCGGACGGCAACTCGCGCGCCAACTGATCGGGATTTTCAAGCATCTTCACGATCTCCGCCTGAAGGGGCTTCGCACGCTCGATGAACTCGAGAATGCGCGGATCGTTCTCGTTATACCGCGCAAGTTCGACCGCGCGCTCAAGCAACTGATCCCGCGCACGGCCGTACGCGTCGACACGCTCCAGTGTGATCGCGCTTTTGAGGACGGCTTTTTCCTGCCGGTCCTCAAGCGCATCAATGGCGGCCATCGCTTGATCCCATGCTTCGGGTGTTCTCGCGTTTGCCGCATTCGCTATCGCCTCTTTCGCGGAGAAATTCTTCTTCCGCTCGACTTCGACCCGCCCTTTCGCTTCATCCGTCAGACGGCGTTCGGCATGCTCCCAGCCTGCGAGTCCCGTATACACGGCGAGGCCGAAGCCAAATACAAGGGCTCCGGCGACCGCGGTAACGAGCATCACGAGGCGTCTTCGTTTCATAGTCATTGATATCCTCCGTTCATCCGGTGAGTGATCTCCCCAGCGGTCCTTCCTTGAGAAAGAACGCGAGGCACAAAAGAGCAAGCGCCGCACCGAAACACCATGCGGCATGACTTCTCCGCTCCACTGCGACCCTTTCCTGTTTGCGCACGAAGGCGCGGTCGAGGATCGTCTTCATGTCGTCCTTCATTGAGGCGTATCCTTCGAGCTTGTTCGTCACGAAGTATCCGCCCGGACGCTCTTTCGTTCCCGTCGATTCGACCGCCGCACGGAGTTCGGCGTCATCCTGTTCCGTCGAGATGATGTAGACGGGTATGTGAAACACCCCCGCCAACTTGAGCATCTTCTCGACCGACGGACTCTGCACCCAGCGGGAACTTCCGTCCGTCGCATCGGTGATGACGACGAGCGACGTGTCCGCAAGCTCCAGTCCGAGCTTTCGAAAAAGTTCGGGGTACTGGGCCACCAGACTATCGACCTCGCCGCTATCACGAGAGTTCGCAAGTGCTCGTCCCAAGAGTTCATTCGACACTTCGGGAGGAATTGCAGTGACACCCGGCTCGGCATCGATGTGCCTCCGAAGCGCAACGAGAAACATATCGTAGAGCGCAAAATGGAGGCTCGTTCCGGAACCGATCGAACGCAGATGCTCCGGTGCCGACCAGTTGTGCTCTGACAGGAAGTCTCGCAGATGTCCGTAATCGGTCGTGAACGGCTCTTGGAGGATCGATGTGTCCGCGAAGCGCAAAAAGGCGACCTCGTGGTGCACACTTCCCTCCGGTCGTGCCGCACGCTCTTTGAGATCATCGAGGAGCGTTTCAAGCGCCGCACATGACCCTTCGATACGCGGACGCTCCGGCAATGCGGCAATGGAAAGATTCTTACTCCACGCCTTCCGAAGCTCGCGATCCGTTGTTTTGTCTCCCGTCGAAGGAGGAACCTCACCCGAAAGGTCGAAAGCGGAATACCGCGCCACCATCTCGAGATCGCCCTTAAGGACGCACTGAAGCATTGGCACAACGCTGGTGTACATCGAACCGGACTGGTCCTGTGTGACCACAATGCGACTCACGGACTCTTCCGTCGTCACCTTTGTGTAGCCGCCGCCCAGATCCGCAAGGCCAAAGCCAAGCGCCACCCAAGCGACAAAAAGCAAAAGCGACGGAGCGAGTGAACGCAGACGGGTCAAAAAGTGCAGCCGCGACGGCCCCATCCCCGACCCGAAGCGAACGAACCCGCCACGGTGAAACAAGAGAAGAAGAACCCCCGGTATCACCCAAAGGAGATTCCAGGGGTAGAGGACGTCAAACGTTCCCAGATACGGGAGTGTCATACTGTTCTCCTTTTTTCATGCGCGGCGGAAGCGCTCCAAGCTCGGCATAAAACGCCGGCAAGAGGCTCCGTAGCTGTTCGAGTTCGCCAGAGAGATACTCGGTGTCGAGCGACCCTTTCGGCGCGTTGATCGCATTGGTGAGCCGGAGCAACTCTAACGCCGCCCCAAGCACGTTTGCGAAACGCGGATCCTCTCCGTGCAAGTCGCTCATCGCGTCTTTGACCGACGAGGCCGTCACATGCCCATGATCGATGCCGGGAATCCTCGCGACCAGCAGATCTTCGACCAACTTTCGGCCAAGGACCATCTGGAGCGACAGACCGTCGACTGAATTCTCCGTTGCCGTGACCCTCGACATGCGCCCGTTGAATTCTTCGGGGCTCATGAACAAGACGGCGACCGGTTTCGCGGCGTCCATCCTCCGACGTTCTTGCCGGAAGAGAAATCCTGACATCGTAAGGAGTATGAACGCGAGCGCAAAGGCGGCGATCGAAACGGTCCCAATCGCACCGACGGAAACATTCCGCTCTTTCGCGCGTTCGGCCCATCCGGAAAACCAGTGATCGTTCACACCTCGCGTGACCTCCGGCGGTGCGATGAATATCTCCACCATTCTTGGAAGTTGCGAAGAGGGAGGCTCCGGCATGGAAAGAGCGTTGTTGCTCATCCGATGCGGCAGTACTCCGACGACGAGCGAGTTGGTGGAAACGGTCTTCCGCTTCCACTGCCTGCTTACGTCATCCCAATGCTCATACACGACGGGAAGAGAGGACAAAGAAAATGCCGTTTCCGGTTGAAGCAGGTAGAACGGCCGCGAAAGCGTATGTACCGTGAAGGAACGGTCCCCCACGACAACATTCTTCGGCGCGGCGACGATCCACTGATTCTTCTCGGTAATCTTTCCGTTCTCCGCAAGTTTCAACCAGCCGGGAATGACCGTGTTCTCGGGTGAACCGAACTTCAGTTCGAATCCGGAACTGCCCAATGGGGTCACCTTGGACGGCTCGAAACGCACACGTTCGTGGTCGATGATCGTAACCGTGAGTCGAAGAACTCTTGTGCCGCCTATCGTATCTGCCGGCCATTCGATGGAAAGCGCCGCGGAAAGCGGTTCTTCCATGAAATTCCACATGGGACGCGCGCTAACGACGGGAACTCCCGGCAAAAGCTTTTGCGCCTCAAGCAGATTCGCAAGCGTGAGCAGGTGTACGTCGAATTTCCCTCCGCGCGCTTTTCCACCCTTGCTCAAGAGAGATTCGAGGGTGAATCGCGGAGAGAGGGGCGTAATGGTCCAACGCAGTCCGCTCGCATCTCCTTTGAGTTCGAGCCCGCGGAACCCGCCGTAACTCCTGAGCATCTGTTCAACTTGGCGGCCTGAAAATGGCGCAGCGAACGTGACGACAACGCCCGAAGCCATGGCTTCTCTGTTTTCAACATAGAACACGGGAATGACCTCGAACGCTCCGCCCGACTGCGCGACGATCGCGTTCAGTGTCTCAACCAAGCGTTCCTGCTTCGTATCGGCGGGAAATTCGAGCACAAAAAGCGCAATGCCCTGTTCCACAAAAACCGTCGGAACGTCCGTCACCCGTGCTTTGTACTTTTCCGAAAGAGCTCTTTTGAGCGGCTCGAGGTTGGTCCCGTCTGACGATATACGCACGACGAACTTCGGAGCAAGCAACAGTTGTCGCAGTTCCGCACGCATGTTGGCGGAATTCCCTTTGTCGCTTTGGTCTACGAAATACTGGAACTCCTGCTGATCGTAGACCGGCGGAACGTACGCCGGAGAAGTCGAAGACTCCCCCCGCCTTAGCGCGTCTACAGGTAACTGCGAGACGCCTACGCCGTTCACGAATGGCACCAAGGGTCCCGTGTCAGGAGTCCCTGCGGTAGCAACGGTCATGCCGGCAACACACGCGAAGAAAAACAGAGCGCACGTGCTGAAACGCACTGATGTTTTCATTATTGCTCACCTTTTCAAGGAACAGACACACTACCCTCCTTTTATGAGCCTAGCATTCCATTTTCAATCATCAACGCGAGTGGTAACTGGGCCACAAAAACGCCCCGTCGGCAAGAAAAAACGACTGTCTGTTATACTGGAGTCCTCATGGATATCGAATCAATCATCAGGGTATCAAGCTACGGCGGGATATTCCTCCTCATGCTCGCGAACGGTTTTATCTCCTTTCCGTCGAGCCAGATCCTCTACATCATCGTCGGATACTTTGTCTCGACCGGATATCTTGCACTTTTACCCGCCTCGCTTGTCGGCGCCCTCGGGAACACAGGTGGAAACATCCTCCTCTACGAAGCGGTGCGTGCGCACGGCATACGGTACATCGAACGATTCAAGATCTTCCGACCGGAAGACGTTCGCAAAGTGGAAGTCGTTTTCAAGAAAAAAGGCCTCTGGTTCCTCTTCATCGGAAAACTTCTCCCGGCAATCAAAGTTTTCGTGCCAATTCCCGCCGGCGTCGGACGGGTCCACCGCGGAGCGTTCGCGGGGATCATGTTCGTCGCATCGTGGTTTTGGTCCTTCATCTTCATTGCGATCGGCTATTTTTTCGGGAAAGGAGCGGAAATGTGGAGGTCCTACGGCATCGTTCTCATGATCGTGGCTTTCACCGTCGTTTTCCTATTCTATCGCTACATGAACAGCAGGGCGATCACCGACGAACTTGGTGCGGACCCTCTACATCTTGAGACACCTCTCGCGAAGACCGATAAATGACGAACGCGAGCACTCCGTACAAAAGAAAGACCGACCAGCCGGGTATCGGCGGGAGGTGTACTGCGGCGAACGGGAGCGCCGCGCCGTATTTCGCCACCGCAAGGACGTAGGAGAGAAGCGCCTGTGTCGGGAGCGCGGCAATAAGCGCGGGGAAAGTTCCGAGAAAGCCGACGAGACCGGTAATGAAAGCGGTGATCATTGCGGCGGGAATGAAAGGAAGCACGAGCACGTTTGCGGCGATGGCAATGACCGAAAGCAGACCCGTCTGATAAAGAAGGAGCGGGAGTACCATCACTTGCGTCGCGAGAGTCGAAACCACCGCTTCTTCAACGACAGGATGGCCGCGAAAAAAGCGAAAGAAGTGGATGCGCAGACGAATGAGCGGCGCAACAAACACAAGGCCGAGTGAAGCAAGGAAAGAAAGCTGGAACGAGGGATCGAATGCAAGGATCGACGGATTATGAAGGACCATAAGCACGCCTGCGACGAGCAGTGTCCTTCCCATCGTGGAGGTCCGGCCGGTGAGGCGCGCGAGAAGCACCAGAAGCGCCATGATCGCCGCACGCACGACCGTCGCGCCGGCGCCGGCAGTAAGTGCAAAAATAGTGATGCCGAAGGCGGAGACGGCGAGGCTCCCGTAGAATCCGAGAAAGAGGAACGCAGACCCGAGCCACTCCGCGACGATCGTCATGTTGTAGCCGGAGAGCACGACGATGTGGACGAGGCCGGACTCGCGGAAACGTTCGGTCCACGCTTCTCCGAGCGACCGTTTTCCACCGAGGAGTATCCCGCCGGCGAGCGCATTCTCGGGTTCGGGAAGCGCAAGTGCGAGACGATCGAGAAATGCATGCTTCGCTTGAAAAAGTTTCGCGCGCACGGCACTGCCCCCGTTTTGTCCGAGCAATCGCACGTCGGGGTAAAAGATCTGGTACGCGACCCCTTTCGCCTTAAGATAGTTCGGATAGTCAAAGACCCTTCCGTCGTCACCGGAAAATTCCTTGGGACGCACGACCTTTCCGCGGAATTCGAGCATATCGCCGTAGCGATACTCGGGGTAACGCGAAACGATGACAAGCAGTCCGCCTGCTGCGGCGACCTCCTCACTGCCGTTGACGATCTTCTCTATACGAAACTTCAACTGCGTATTCTTCTCCCGCACATCGGGATCGTCGATGACGACGCCGCGGAGGATAACGGTCTCTCCGACGATCGCCACAAGAGACGGATCGTCCGGCGCACTCGCCCAAAAGGAGAAACGAAACATGCCGAGCGCGAACAGGACAGCGCACGCGCCGACGAGTAAAAGACGCATTTTATTCTCATAGAACGCGGAGAGGGCGAGTGCCGCGACGCCAACGAGGAGAAAGAGCATTCCGAATGCAAACGACGGGAGGGCATAGGCCGCGAAACCGATACCGAAAAGAAAGGCGACAAGCGCCGGGACGAATACGCGCTCAAGAAATTTCATGAGGCAATATTAATCCGACCATCGTCTCCGTACAAGGTCCGACCTTGTACAAAAAAGGAGGCAGTTGCCTCCTTGGTGATTCGTGTTCTATTGATACGAGGTCCGACCTTGTACCGAATCAGTCGTCGAGATGCTTCGCAATGACCATGTGCTGGATGTTGTTCGCGCCTTCGTACACGCGCGTCGGCGCGATGTCGAGGAGACGCGGAAGCCACGCAGACTCCTGCGTGAACGCCATCCCGCCGAAGTAAGTCTCGAGATCGGAAGCGACCTTCCACGCCGTCTCGGTCGCAACCAGTTTCGCCGACGAGGCGATGCGTGTGATATTCTCCCCCGCATCGCGACGCTCGGAAGCTTCGATGACAAGCGCCCATGCCGCAATGAGTCGTGCGTACGCTTCGGCAAAGTCGAACTGCACCTTTTGGTTCTCCCAAACGAGGCGGCCGAATTGCTTGCGTACATGCACATAGGCATACGCATCGTCGAAGACCCGCATCGCCATGCCGATCGCCTGCGCGGCGATATTGATCCGTCCGCCGTCGAGCGTTTGCATCGCGATCGCAAATCCTTTTCCTTCCTTCCCGAGGAGCGCAGAAACCGGAAGAAACACGTCGTTGCAATGGATCTCACAGAAGTCAGAGCTCTTCTGCACCCGTTTCGGTATGTAACGCACGGTCACTCCCGGATGGCGAAGGCCCGGTTCGGACGACTCAACGAGGAAAGCCGAGATCGACTTCTTGCTTGTCCGCGCGAAAACGACGGCCACCGACGCGTGAAAAGCGTTGGTAATGAAGATCTTCGAGCCGTTCAAACTCCACGTGAGCGAATCGGGCCGCCACTCCGCTTTCATGGTCATCGACCCTGCGTCGGAACCGGAGTTTGGCTCCGTGAGCGCATAGCACCCGAGGATCTCGCCCGATGCGAGCTGGGGCAAGATACGTGCCTTCTGTTCCTTCGTTCCGGCATACGCGATCGGAAATGCCGCGAGCGAGGAGTTCGCGGTCCAGATCAAGTGGAGCGCCGGCCAACGATAGGCGAGCTCGCGCGCGACGAACGAAGCGGCCACGGTGCCCATCCCCGACCCGCCGTATTCCTCCGGAATCATGAGGCCGAAAAGTCCCATTGCGCCCATCTTCTTCACCAACTCGGCGGGAAAAAATCCTTGCTCTTCGTATTTCCCGTAAGCGGGCTCAATCTCCTCTTTTCCGAACCGACGTACGCTCTCGAGCAATATCGAAAGTGTTTCGTCTTTGGGTTCCTGCCACCGCATCACTCCTCCTTCTTCTTTGAGATTTTGAGATCCGTACTGTCCGCACTTTTTTTATCACAGGAAACGCAGAATTTCAACTTGCATAAAACACACCGCGTGTCCTTACCCCAGGGCTCGCCGACGGGGTGTTCGGCACGCGGTACCGGGGGTGTTTTTTTGGAAGAAGAATCGGCCGCCGCCGATGCTGACTTTAGTGTATCCCCGCGACAGAGTCGCGGGGTATTACACACCAATAAAAAAACCGCCCCGTGAAATGGCAACTTCGCCTATTTCATGGAGCGGATAACGAGCACAAAGCACGAGTACGTTATTCGTTCGGGACCCAACTGACATCAAGGATGGTGTATGTCGGTCTTCGCGTGCGGAACACGGGTTTGACCGGCATCCCGATATACGGCTCACCTTCGCCGAATTTCGACAGATAGCTCATGAACTTCGTGCACACTCCCGGTATCTCAACGGAAATCAGTGGGCATGGCGTCGAGAGCATGAAGCCGGCACCGGGGAGGTTGGTCATCGAGTGGGTATAGACTTTTGCTCCGCTCGTGTCGATCTCAACCCAACACATTTTTTCCCAGCAGTCCGGACAGTGCACTCTCGGCGGAAGCCATATGCCGGTATGCGCACACGACGTACTCCGACACTTCGTTCCGTAGAGTTTCCTTGCAGTCAGTTGCAGGAAGAATTTCGAGAGTCCGCCGTAGGTATGTCGGTGCGTGACGGTGCGGGGATTTTCTCGGACGATCACGTCGCTCGGAACAACCTCGCGAAAAAGATTCTCGGCAAGCACGACTTTCCGCCGGGAAAGCAGTGCGACTTTCTGTCTCTCTTTCGTCGTTTTTTTCATTGCTCTATCTCCGCTCGAGGATGATTGACGTCACATGCGAACCCGTACCGGCGTGGCTTATCGCCATGCCGCGGCGCGCATCCGGCACTTGGAGACACTGCCAGACCGGCGGCTTGATCTTGCCGTATTTCTGCCAGAGCTTTTCGTCGCCGTGAACTTCGTTCCACTCGCCGCGCACTTGCCAGAAGATCTCCGCCAACTGGAAGAGCCCCGTGGCGCCGACCGAATGCATGGAACCGATGAGCCCGCCGGAGAGATTCGTCGGAAGCCGACCGCCCAAATAGGCGTCGCCGCTCTCAACGAACTCTGCACCCCGACCGTAAGGACGGAAGCCGACGTCTTCGTATGTCTGGATGTCGGAAACGGTGAAAGCGTCATGCGTCTCGGCAAGGTCGAGTTCTTCAACCGGATCCTTGATACCCGCCATGAGGTACGCCTGGCGCGCCGCGAACCGTGCCGCGAGAAAACTCGTGAATCCGGGCCAGTCAAGATCGCGACCCTTGTAGGTCTCCTCTGTTTCATTGGGAAGAAGAAGTATCGGCATGTTGCGCCGATCGGCGGTGCGTAGCGTATGTGAACCCGCTCCGATGCCGGTGACCTCAACGGGGTGATCCGTCAGATGAAACGCGGTTTCCTCATCGCAGAAGATGAGCGCGGTCGCGCCGACCGACATCGCACAGCATTCAGGAAATGTGAGCGGATCAGACACCACTTTCGCACTTAAGATCTCCTCGATGGTGTAGTCACCGGGAATCTGCGAGAACGGCGAGAAGCGCGCATAACCGTGATTCTTCTGCGCGATCTTGGCGAGCGTTTCCCTGTTGGGATGATTCTCCTCGAGGTATCGCCGCATCATGAGCGCGTAGTACGTGGTGTACGACCAGCCGAGGTTCGACTCGAAGTCTTTGCACGCCGCCCCCGCAATGTACGCATTCCCTTGGCGGGTGTCCACCTCGTCCATGCGTTCCCATCCGACGACCGGAACGCAGGATGCATACCCCGACGCAACGGCCATGATGGCGGTGTTCGCACCGGTGCCGCCGGTCGCGCCGCCAGTCTTCACGCCGACATTCCCGATGGGGTCAAAGCCGAGATAGTCGTGGATCTTCGCTTCGGCCAACAGCTGGTCGCCGAAGTGATCGGCGAACTGCGGATAGACCGCGTAGTTCACCCTTTGGCGAAACTCGTGCGGCGAGATCCGGAGGCGTTCCACCGCCATTTTCATCGCCTCGAGACAAAGTTCCGACGACTGTTTGGCGGGATAGAACTTCCGAAAATCGGTCATTCCCGCGCCGACAAGAAAAACGCGGCGCGAAAGTTTCGGGACGCGAAGATTTCCGTCGCCGAATGTGATCATGCGCTACTCCTTGTTGTGAAGATGAATGGAACATTCCTTGCTTAACCTACTCCCCCGGTACCCCTCGGTCAATGGTCGACTTGCAAAAAATATGAAGTTGTTGTATAATATTGCCAATTGATCTTCTCAAAAAGGAACTGGCTCATGACCCGATCTTCGGAAGGACTGCCGACAACTGTGGCACGGCGTTACCTCACCCCACAGCCTTTCGAGGAAAGGTTGTACGAACTCCTCGGGGTAAGACTTTTCAAGAGGTATCTGCCGACTTCGGGCGACCTCGTGATGCGATGTGTCTGGAAAACAAGGACCCTCGACTCTACGAAAAAAGATGCCCTCATGAAATATGCCAATGGTTTTACGGTCGCCTGCGAGTTAACTCATCTCGCGGGATGCGCGGCATGCGTGCTTTATCTTTCGTTCTTTCTCGCCACGCCTCTTTGGTTTGTGGTAACAGCGAACCTTCTTGTGAACGTGTACCCCGTCATGCTCCAACGCTATAACCGAGCGAGGATCTATCGTCTGCTCCAAAAACGGGGAAATCAGATCAACCGTCATTTTTCTTCAACTGCGGAGGTCGTCAATGGCAATGGGAACATGCGCGCACTGCAAGCGCGAGTGGTATAGCAAACACGAAGGAAAAGAGACGCAGCCAAAGTACATTCCGACGTGTCCCGAAGGCGAGATCATGGCGATCTGTGTCGAGTGTTTCAACACTCTTCCGTCGGCGGAAATCATCGCTCTCGTTCAGGCGCAGGAAAAGGCCGGGCGAGTATATGACAACATCCCGTCGTTTGATCCGGGAGTTGAAGACGTCTTTATGACTCCGACCGAATACCGACTCGTGGAGAGCGCCATCGCCGGCTGGGTGAAGTACATGAAGGGCGAGGCAGGCGACCCGCCCTTCGAACAAGAAGCCATCGCGCTCTAAAGCAAAGCCTTCCAGTTTTTTAGTATCACGCTCTCATCCTCGGGTGAGAGCGCTTTCTTGACCTCACGAGGTCACGCCTCGCAACCGCTGACGCCACAACATTACACCGCGCAATCGTCCATGAAGGTGCGGTGCTTCAACTAAAGCGATGCGCTTCTTATAATCTCGCCCCCCACTGCCCTAAAATTTGCTTTTCATCCTCGGCAGATAACGCCTTCTTGTACCTTGCACCCGCTTTCCCTTTCACGCGCTTCTCACAGTCGACCCACATCGTGTGCCGCATTGCTTTGCCGTTGATAAGACTTAGGTATGAGTACGCTCTGGCACGCGAGTGTGCACGGGAGAGAGTGCGTTTTTGCGCGATACCTTCGTCGACCGCGGTATTCAAAATATCAACGTCGTAATCTCCGAGGTCGCCCTCAAATAATTCCACAGCATCACCTTTTGCAAATCCTGTGGCGATCGCATCCGCACGTTCATTGCCCGCAAGACCGGAATGTCCGGGAATGTGTTCCCAAACGATCTTTCCGATTTTTTTTCGTCCCTCGAGGAGCGGGAGCAGTGTCTCCCAAAGGTCGCGGTTCTCGACGTCCTTCTTCGCCTTCGTCCGCCAACCATTTTTTACCCACGCATGCGACCACTCGGTCGCGCCCTTGTGCACGTAAGACGAGTCGAGGTAAATGGTGATGTCTCCTTTTTCTTTTTCAATGCGCAGGAGACCTTCAATAAGCGCGACGAGCTCCATCCTGTTATTCGTTGTTTTTTTCTCCGCTCCCCCCATTTCCGTCACGCGCCCGCCGGAGTGCACCAGGACGGTTCCCCACCCGCCGGGACCGGGATTCCCCAAGGACGATCCGTCAGTGAAAATGATGTGTTCTTTAGCGCCACGCATGAGCGTACTATAACACGCGTTCCAAAAAACTATTTAATGTCCACGATCCGCAGACGCAGTTCTGGGCGACTGCGAAAATAGGATTTCTCGAAGGTCGCGACAAGGTCAACGGTGCCGCCTTGACGCACATCGGCGCCGGGGAAGTCACTCGGCAAAAGAAAAAAGCTGATCGCGTCGATACGGTCACCCGAACTCTTTCTGAACGTAAGTTTGAGATGGTTCTTGTCTTTCCCGAATTGTGTAACGGCGGCAATTTGCACATGACGAAAGTGAAATTTCGGTTTAGGGTTTCCCTCGCCGAAGGGTGCCAAAAGGTCGACTGCGGAGAACGTTTCCTCATTTACTTCGTCCAGTGTCAGTTCCGCATCCACCCGTACATTGCCTTTTTCTTTCTCTTTTTTCGGAATCCGTCCGTGCGCCTCGATAAGCGCATCCTCAAGCAAGTGAATGTGCTCATAGGAGACCGAGAAGCCGCCCGAGAACTCGTGGCCGCCTTTATCGATAAAGATCCCGTCTTTGACCGCGACCATAAGGTCAACGAGATTCACGCGCCCGTCAGAGCGACACGAACCCTTGATCACCGTGCTGCCTTCCTTACTTCCTTCTCTTCCCCAAACAAATACGGGGCGGTCATGCTCTTCGGCAAGTTGATTTGCAACGATACCGACCACGCCGACGCGCCACGTGGGGTTGCCGACGACGATCACTTCGCGAATCCCACGCTCACGAAGGACTTTTTTTGCCTCTTTCATCATCCGCGCTACCTCGAGTTTTCGCTCCCCGTTCAAACCCGCAAGATGTTTTGCGCGTTCACCGCCTAGGGTCGGATCTTGTGTGGAAAGGAGTTCAAATGCGCGCAATGGAACATCCATGCGCGATGCGGCGTTGATGCGCGGCCCGATAGTGAAGCCCACATCCTCTTCAGTGAGGTATCGCTGATCGACTCCGGCCTCGCGAAACAGTGCCTGAAGTCCGGGGCGAGGTGAGCGGCGAAGCACTTTGAGTCCGTAGTATGCCAACACGCGATTTTCGTTCAAAAGCGGTACCATGTCCGCGATGGTCGAGAGTCCCGCCATATCCAAGAGCCACTTTTCCCACCCCTCTCCGACGCCGGGGAAGTTCCCGCGCGCAAGTATCGCCTGGGCAAGCTTCCACGCGACTCCCGCCCCGCAAAGCATCGGGTCAGGATAGGTGTCTCCCTCCTGTTTCGAATTAATGACCGCGTACGCGGGGGGGAGGACCGCTTGCGGAAGATGGTGGTCGGTGACAATGACGTCGACGCCAAGTTCTTGCGCAAGCGCGACCTCCTCGACGTCGGTGATACCGCAGTCAACGGTGATGACGAGCGCCGTGTCCTCCGCCGCAAAACGTAGGACGGCGTCGTTGTTGAGACCGTATCCTTCGAGATGCCGATGCGGAATGTAATTGAGGAAATTCTTATATCCGATCTTCGTGAAGAGGTCGTGGAGGATGACCGAACCCGGAATGCCGTCGCAGTCATAGTCGCCGTAGATAACGATCCGCTCCCCTCCCGCGACGGCGGCGAGTATCCGCAGAACAGCGCGTTCCATATTAAGGATGAGGAACGGATCGTGGGTATCACGAAGATAATCGGGGAAAAGGAACCGTTCCTGTGCCAAAATGTCGGAAATCCCCCTTTGTTCCAAGAGTCTTTGCGTCAGCGGGTGGAGGATCTTCGGCCTAGACATTGGGACCATACTATCACGGAGCGCCGACCTACTATATACTGAGAAAACAAACTAAAGTTATGTCACTCTTCGGACCAAGCATTCCCAAAGGTATCACAAAAAAGGAAGCCCTTTACCTGCGCGGAAGGCTCATGGCGGGCCGCGGTGCGGAAAAGCTCACGTCACTTGCGGTCGAACGCATCATGGAGCTTGTCGACATGGCCATGGACTCGGACACCTACGCGGAACGTGCGAACAATGTCCAACAGGTCAGCGCCGAGGAGGCCGCCCGCATAGAAAAGAATATCGCGGACGATATCAGCACGACACAGCAGGCATATGTGCGGCGCATTTTCCAGGAATTCATCGACAAGAACAAGGTGCCGGGATTATTTTAGTATAAGAACCGCATGGACGACTGCCTGTTCTGCAAGATAGCCGAAAGAGATATCCCCTGCGAGAAAGTGTACGAGGACCAAGACGTACTCGCCTTTCTCGATATCCACCCGATCAATCCGGGTCACACACTTGTCATCCCGAAAAAACACGCCGCTGATATCTCTGCGCTCACCCGTGCGGACTTCGAGCGCCTTATGGGATGCGTGCATGCGCTTGCACCGATCGTGAAGAAAGCGGTTCAAGCGGACGGCATCAACATCGGAATGAACAACGGTGGCGCGGCGGGGCAACTCGTCTTCCATGCGCATCTCCATATCATTCCGCGATACCAGAACGACGGCTTCAGGCATTGGCACGGAAACCCCTACGGGAACGGAGAGATACGCGCGGTCGCCGAGAAGATTCGCAGTGCCGTAGCAAATTAAAAAGTCCCGCAAAACGGCAGAGCCGTCCCGCGGGACCGAACCAGTTATTTGAACGTTTTCGCCCATGCATCGAGCGTTCCCTTGAAGCGCCGAGCGACCTTCGCAAACCCCCTCGGCGATTCGGAACCGACCGAGACGCGGATCATGTTGTCGGTGATCCCGATCTGTTCCCGCGACGGCTTCGGCACCTTGGCGTGCGAGGTCGACGCCGGATGGGTTGCAAGCGTCTTGTCGTGCGCAATGTGTACCGCAAGCGGTATGAGACCGTCTTCCGTCAGCATGTCGATGAACCGCTGGGAGTCTTCGACCGAGGCTGGGTCCGCAACACACGGCCACGCGGGGTTCTCCGGACGAGTCCGCCCGCGCCGTAACGTGAACGAGAAGAGCGAGCCGCCACCCAACATTTGCTTCCTCGCAAGCGCATGTCCGGGACTCTCGGGAAGGAAAGCGTAGAAAACGTTTTCCACCGCGGGATGTCCCTTGAGCATCGTCGCAAGAAGAAATGCATTCGCGGAATGCCGCCACATGCGCTCTCCGAGGTCCGACAGTCCGATCATCATGTCGACCGCCGCACGCGGGTCCATGACGGGCCTCGGCCCCTGCATCATTGCGCGGAACTCCCTGATGAACTCCTTTTTCGCGATGACCACGCCGCCGCCCGCCGTCGAATGACCGCCCACCCCCTTCGTTGCCGAAAGGACGACGACGTCCGCGCCGAGATCAAGCGGTCGCTGAAGCGCACCGGTCGCAATGGTGTTGTCGACGACAAGCGGTAGACCGTGCAGATGCGCAATGTGCGCAGTAGCAGTGATGTCGTAGACCGTACCGTGAGGATTCGCCGGCGTCTCGAGAAAAAGGAATTTCGTCTCGGGCGTCAAAGCGGCACTCCACGCCTTCGGATCATCGGGCCTATCGACGAACCGGCACTCCATGTCGAGTTGCGGCAGATAGGCATTGAAGAAGTTGAACGTGCCCCCGTAGACATATGCGGATGAAACGACATTCCATCTTGCTTCTTCGCGTTTGCCGTCGGAGCCCATCTTTTTTCGGAGCATGAACTCCGTGAGCATGTGGATGGCACTGTTGCCCGTTGCGCAGGCGTAGGCATCGTACTCATCGACCTTACCCGTTTCGGTAGCGACGATCATGCGTTCGAACTCGCGCACGGTCGGGTTTCCCTCGCCCATCCCCATGTAGATATAGCCGGGCTCCTCGCCCGCGAATCGCCGTGCAAGCGTTCGCGCATTCGGTGCGCCATAGGTCACGCTCACGTGCGTTTTGTGTCCGCGATAGCGGATCGGCGGTACCACTGCATTGTGCTCCGCCGTGCGCCAGTCGTAGGGCTTCTTTTTCACAGGAGACCCCCCTCTCAAGGATACGTCTCCACCCATTCTGCGGAGAAAACAACGGAAGTCAATGCGCCGCGGTGCAACTGGGTGAGCGTACAAGGTTGAACCTTAAGAATTGATGCCAAGGTTCGACCTTGTACACACTGACTTATGATGTTGCAAGTACGTCAGTTTTCGACAGTGTTTCAGGGCGGGATCCGCCTTGTGCTTTGGGCGCCCTCTCGTGCCTCACTTATGCAGTAGCGCTTCGATGCCCGGAAGCGTCTCGTTCTGCAAGAAGTCCAGCATCGCGCCGCCGCCGGTAGAGACAAATGAGAAGCGGTCGAGAAGATGCATCTCGTTAATGAGCGCGACCGTGTCGCCGCCGCCCACAATCGAGGTCGCCTGCGCATTGGTGATAAGCAAAAAAAACTCTCGCGTACCGTTGGTGAATCCCGCTTCGTAATACCCCAGGGGGCCGTTCCACACGATGAGCGCCGCACTGCCGATCACGGCCTCCATGTTTCGTACGCTTTCCGGGCCGATATCGACGATCATATCACTCTTGGTCACGCTATCAAGCCGACGCGGCTCGGAACCTCCCTCGTTCTTCACGATGACGTCACTCGGAATGATCAGGCGTTCGTGATCGAGAAGCTCCTTCAGTCCTTTGAGTTCCGTCTCATCGTAAACAGACTTGCCGATCTCATGCCCGGCTACCTTGAAAAAGTTATTCGCGAGCGCGCCGCCGACGAACACGTAATCCGCAGTCTCCAAGAATTTCTTCAGAAGCGGCATCTTGGTGGAGATCTTCGCTCCGCCGACGATGAAAAGAAAGGGGTGTTTGGGCGCGAGCGCGACGGAAAGGCGGCGTACTTCCTCCGCGAACAAGATCCCGGCATACGACGGAAGAAGCAGGGGGATGCCGACGACCGATGCATGTGCGCGATGAGACACCGCAAATGCGTCATTCACATATATGTCGCCCAACGCGGCGATCGCGCGCGCGAACTCCGGATCATTCGCCTCCTCGCCTTTTTCGTGTCGGAGATTCTCGAGGAGAACGACATCGCCGTCCTCCATGCGGCCTACCATGCGTACATTCTCCGTACTCATGGGCTGGTCAAGAAAGGTCACGGGAAATTTCTTATTGAGATACTTTGCCACAGGAAGAAGTGTGTCTTCGGGTTTTCCCTTTCCGATGTGGCTCATGATGACCACCCGTGCGCCTTCTTTGCGCAAAAAGTCGATCGTCGCAAGCGACTGTTCGATGCGGTATGCATCGCGTACCTCTCCTTCTTCAAGAGGAACGTTGAGATCGAGCCGGAGCAATATGCGTTTACCGCGAAGCTCGGTATACTCGGTGATGACCTTAAAAATAGGCATGGTTTAGCGGGTATTTACCGCAACGCGAACGATCTCCGAGAATCTTTCCGGATCAAGGCTTGCACGTCCGACCAAAAGTCCGTCCGCACCGCCCTCCTTTAAAAACCCTCCTGCGTTCTTCTCGTCGACCGAGCCGCCGTAAAGGATGGGGACGGAAAAACCGGCACTTTTACCGAATCGGTCAACGAGGTTGCGTTTGATGAATATGCTCATCTCGCGGAAATCTTCCGGTGTCGCGGCGCGAAGCGCCGAGGAGCCGATGGCCCAGATCGGCTCATAAGCGACGACCAGACGCTTCGTCATGTTCTTGGGAAATCCGGAAAGCGAGGCGCGGAGTTCTCTTCCGACTTCGGTGAAATACGCTCCCCCAGGATCGCGCACAGCCTCACCGACACAAAGAACAACGGTGAGTCCGCTCCGCACTGCCGCAATGGCTTTCTGCGCGACCACGGCATCGTCCTCGCCAAGCGCTCGTCGTTCCGAGTGTCCAACAATCGCATGAGTTGCGCCGGAAGAAACGAGCGCCGCAGGAGAAGTCTCTCCTGTGTACGCCCCTTCGTCGACAGTGAATGTGTTCTGTGCACCGAGCAAAATCGGAGATCTCCCGAGAAGCGCGACAAGCGGAAGAATGTAAAGGGTCGGCGGACAAACAACGACCTTCGTGCGCGGTAACTTTTTCGCGGGAAATTTTAGTTTCCCGACGATCGCCTTCGCATCGCCAAGCTTCCGCGGATACATTTTCCAATTACCAACGATGAGTTTCATGGTAGATTTTTAACGAGCAAAGCGAGTATAAAAATCACCACCCCTCACCACTTTTACCGTCAGCGCGCATAATTTTGAGTCTGCAAGACTCAAAATTATTGTGAGAGACGATGCTGGTAACACGATTGAGCGTGACATAAATGTGTTTCGTAAAAGTGGTGAGGGGTTAACAAAAATATAGTCGCTTCGCTTCTTATTTTTCTAATACTCATTCCAACGCTTCGCATTCCATTTCCCCGTAACCAAGGTCGCGGAAGGGACGAAGGAAGTGCTCGCAAGGCTTACGTCGTAGGTAACACGTGTCCCGGGCCACATTTGCAACTGGTACGCAACGACTTCGGATATGGTCGCGCCATTTGAGATGTCGACCAACGAATCCGTCGCGTAGAAGATTGCTCCGTCGACGCTGTTCTCAATCGCAAGCGCGCTGTCGTTCGTCGTGCATCCCGACCCGCCCGAACCAAGACATCCCTTTTTCGTCGTCAGGAGCATAATAAAGCTTCCCGAGGAACCGGAGCCGTCCAAAACACTTCCGCCATACACGCGAATGTAACCATCGACGATGATAAGACAGCTGTTTCCGAGATACGCAATCGCGCACTTTATGGTACCGACACCTCCACCCGCGCCGATATTCATATCCCCCGTCACGTGGATGGTCCCGTAAACCGTGAGCGTCTGACCGCCCGCAACATCAAAGTTGCCGTTCACTTTTGTCGGTCCGAGTGAAAGCGGGAAGTCGTCGCAATCTGCGTGCCCACCGGTTCCGCAGTTGCCGTTGATCTCTCCCTCGTCAAGCGCATCACCCTTCCAGATGTCGATGGTCGTCGTTGATATGGGAAGCGGCACGTAGGGCGGAGTCGGCGAGGCGGGATACGAAGTGCCGTCGACCGTTGAGCCGGATATGCTTTGGTAATACGCGTCTCCACCGATATCAAGATTGGTAATCGTATCTGCCTTGGCGTTCCCGGTCACTTGGAGCGTGTCGATCTTACTGATGCCGCCACCGTAATACACATGGAAAGCCATGTCACCCGAAACACTGTTCCACACTTCCGCGTCGTCCCAGTCCTCTTTATAGAACGGCGCCCCAGAGCCGTAGGTGTCCGAGTCGCTCCGGCACCAATACCAGTACTTGGTATTCGATTCTCCGGCATCGAGCACGATCCAGTATTTGACCCCGGGAGTAAGCGTCGGGGGACTCGTAAAAAGCACATTAACCCAACCGTAATCCGTGCTCACCAGTGAGTTGTCGAGTGCCTGCGTCGCAAGGGCGGTCGTCGACGGTACGCCGCCGTTGTCCGTGACAATGCGGATGTTCGCGTCGTTGGGATTACTTACGCGCTTGATATAGAGCCCCACGCGCGCAAGAACATCGGGCGAGGCGGCCGACATGACGAAACTTTGCGCATAGTCGAGGTTCGGATCGTTCTTGCCGACGATCTCGTCCGATATACAGGCGGTCGAACTCGCCACCGTATCCGCCTCGATGCCCGACGAAGAAATAACATTTCCGGTGATAATCGTGTTGACCTCACCGACGACCTGACCGTTCGAATAAAGGTCTCCCTGCGCGAGTCCGGTGCCGTCGATACGTGCGCCGTTCTTCAGTTTCGCACCACCTTCGCCCACTTGCGCGCCGTAGGGGAAATTCGTCGTCACGATCTTTGAGATCTTCATGTATAACTTGCGTGTTCGCGTATCCGTTTCGCCGACCGAGTAAATCTCCTTTTCTTCCGACGAGCCGGTGACCGTAACGGTCGACGTCGCGCCGTTTAGGAGCAATGTTTCCGTGTCCGGTATCTGCTTTTCGTGGACCACACGGTAGAATATGTCTTCAATACCGGCTTCCGCCGCGGCGTACGCATACTTCGACTCCGCCAGCGCACGATACGTGCGCAACTGCGCGATCGCACCGATCGTCGCCGACTGGACTATCGCAACGGAGATTGCGATGAAGAAGAATATCGTGATGATGAGCGCCGCTCCTCGTTGTCGTTTGAAATAATGTTTCATGGCCGTTTGATTTTCCAAAAATTCCTCGGATGATCAGTAAGAACCGCGAAGCAAGCTCGTATTATAGAAATGCTCGGTGCCGGAGACCGGTCCCCGCGAAGCGGTCAGGTGAAGCTCCGTTTTGATGCTCACCGTGCTTCCGGTGTTGATGTAATAAAACACCAACCCCTCAATCTTGGTGTTCGCCGACGTGAGCGAACCCTTATCGGCGCCGTTCTCTTTGATATGGAGCGCTTTTGCGGTGACGAAGTACTCCACGGTCATTGTGGTGCCCGAAGCGTTCACGGTCACAATCGTGAGCCGGCCCGGATTTGCGCCGAACGTACTTTGCGAAAGGTCAATCGCCGCGGTCGCCTTCAAGTCGCGTGTCAGGCGTTCCATGACCGTCACGGACGCATCGTTAATGTCACGCGAGATACGCAAAGCACTGAATGCTTTAATGGTGGAAAAGAGCGAGGTCATCGCGATTAAGAGAAGCGCGGCGAACATCGAAACATAAAGCACCGCCTCGATGAGCGAGACTCCCTTTCGACTGCTGTTGTGGCGTCGCAGAAACATAACGATCAATTGGAGAAGAGGTCGGTAATGTACGTCTCTGCGGATTCTGTGGATGTCGCGTTGCCTCCCTGATAGCGCCACGCGACGGTCATGGAAACCTTCTTCGTTCCCGGATCGAGCGTGCCCGACGAAGCGATATTGTCCGAACCGTCCCGATACACGTTCAAAAACACGAATGAACGCGTAAAGATGTTCTCAACCCGTTGCGGAACCGTCGTCGCGCTCCACACGGATCCGTTCCACGAAAGGTAGTAGGTCGTGCCGACGGTGATCGGGGCGATCTTCGTGCTCCAGCCTTGGTCCCGCATTTGCTTCAATGCCTCGACGCCTTCTTCCAACAAGAAGCCCGACTGAATATGGCGCGTGGTGTCTTCGCTCACGTCGAGCACCTTCTTGTAGTAGAGAGTGACGGCAAGAAGCACGAGCGTGACCATCGACGAGGCAATGAGTATCTCAACCAGCATAAAACCACCGCGCGACGAGCGCAAAGACTTCGGTCGGATATTAAATGCGCGTGTGATCATGGGCTTGTTTCGAACAAAAAGGTCGATGATATGGCGAGTACTCATTATATCAAAGCGTCACCGCTCCGGTCCCATTCACGGTAATAAGCGTGCGGATCGACGTATTCCCCTTTAGGCGTATTTCAAAGGTCCCCGACTGCCCCGTTCCGCCCGTAAGCCGGTTAAACAAGACTTCACTTCCTCCGCCCGTGAGCGTCACATTGGCGATCTCGAGAACGGGGTCGACCGCATACACGATATTCGTCGGCGCGCCCGAAGAATATGTCGGGCCGATGAAATAGACCGCTTTATCGGACTCGAGGTGCACGCCGTACTGCTGGTCATCCTTCGAAGAAATCGTGTCGAGGCGAGCACGGCCGAACGACGTCATAACCACTTCGACCGTCACATCCATGGTCTTTCGCGCGCGAAACGTACCGAACGCCGCAAGCGCCATCGAACTCAAAAGGAGAACGATCGCCGTGACGACGAGTATCTCAAGGAGCGTGATGCCGCGTTCGCCTTTCTGTGTGAGAAAACGTCGCCTTCGCGACATGAGCGGGACGTTGTACATATAACCTGAAAAGGAGCGTTAAATGGTGTTCATGAGCGAATACATCGGACTGATCATCGCCACGGCAAAGACGCCGACAAAGACGGCAATGACCACCATGAGGATTGGCTCGATCAGCTTTGACATGTCCGACGTGGCCTGATCAACCTCCTCCTCATAGAAGACGGCGATCTTGAGCAACATGTCGGACAGGCGGCCGGTCTCTTCGCCGACCTCCATCATGTCGCCAACCATCATCGGATAGATCTCCGGATGATCGATGAAGACCTGGGAGAGAGGAGTTCCTCTCTGGACTCCTTCCTTTGCCGCCTCAAGCGTCTCCTTATAGAAGATGTTGCCCAACACATCTTTCGTGATCTCGATGGAGCGCACGATATCGACGCCCGCACCCACCAACGACGAAAGCGTGCGTGTCACGAGCGCGGAGTTGAACTCCTTGATCAACTTCCCGAATATGGGCAGCCGGAGCGCGACCCAAGAAAGCGAGCGGTCACCGAAGGGCGTACGGGCGTACCACCAAAAGAACACCCCGAGTATCAAAAAGGCGAGAAGCGAAATAAGGATGTTGTTCTGGAGGAAATTGCTGATGCCGATGATCACTTTCGTCAAGGTCGGCAGTTCCACATTCATCTCCGCGAACGTCGCGGCGAGTCCCGGAACGACGTAGATCATCATCAGGACACCGACCGCGAACATGACGAAAATGATGACCGCCGGGTAGATCATCGCGCCGCGTATCTTTTTCTTAAGTGTATAGGTCTTTTCCATCTGTCCTCCGACCACGTCGAGCGATTGGACGAGGCCCCCCGACTCCTCGCCGGCACGTACCATCGAAATGAAGACTGGCGGAAAAACGTCCGAAGACTTTTCCAGCGCGTCAGAGAGCGAACTCCCCCGGTTCACATCGTCAACGATAGCCTGAAGGACCATCCGAAACTTGGGGTTCTTCGTCTGTTTGAGGAAGATCTGGAGCGCTCGGGAAAGAGCGAGACCCGCTTGGATCATCGTGCCCAGATTGCGCGCGAAGAGGATCTTCTCCCGCAAGGAGACCCGCGAGAGGAAAGCGTTGATCTTGTCCATGTTGAAGCCACCATGGGTGATCTCGGTCGCCGTCAAAAGGAGCCTTCCCTCCGCCTTCACGTTCTTTGCGAGCTCGAATTTGCTCTCGGCCTCCCCCTCTCCGGCCACTTCCTCCCCCGTCGCAATCAACTGGGCCTTATAGGTGTACTTTGGCATATCCTCTCTATTATATATGGCGACGGTGAATAACGCGATATATAATGAATGTACGCTATGCTCGAAAAATATCTTGAAGAATTGGGGCTCTCCGACAAAGAGGCGGCGGTATACCTCGCACTCCTCACATTCGAGAATGCCGCACCCTCAACGATCGCCGAAAAGACAAAGTTGAACCGCTCCACGGTCTATGTCGTGCTGGAATCACTGGAGAAAAAGGGGCTCGCAAGCGAGACCAATGTCGGAAAGACCATCCATTATCAGGCGGCCGCGCCGGAGCGTCTTGAGACTTATGTCGAACAGCAGAAACTGAAACTCGAGGAAATGGAGCGGCGGCTCTCGGATATCATCCCGCAGATCAAGGCGGTGCATCGGGAGGCCGGCGAACGACCCATCATCCGTGTCGCATACGGCAAGGACGCCGCCTTGGCGCAAACACTGGAATTCTACAACGTCGAAGACAAAGAAAAGACGGGGTATTTCATCTTCAATCAAGACATGCTGAACGAACAATACACCCCCAAAGAGCTCGCGCGGGTGAAGGAGATACGGCCGACCAAAAAAATCCTCGGTATGTCTATATACAATGCGGCGAACCCGATACCCTCGAACGAACTGACGGAGCGTAGGAGGGTGGACGACAAAGAGTTCCCCATCACGGCCGACATATCGATCCACGAGGACCGCGTACACATCGTCACCCTCGGCGAACAGGCAACGACAATGCTGATACAGAGCAAAGACTTCGCGAACACCCTCAAAACCCTCTTCAAGCTGGCGTTCCGCTCACTGAAGTAGTTCGCGATTTTCCAAAAACTATTTCGGTCGCCGGAGAGACCGCATCCCGAGGTCTCTCCTTGGGGCTTTACGCAAAGGTGAGACCTCGGGATGTGTAATAAATTGGAGGGCAAAAAAAGGCCGAGCCGGGGGAATGTTGCTCCCCCGACCGGCCTTTTTCTCTCCATCACCACAAAGCGCTGTCGGCGTTGGCGCGATTCTTACGTTTTGCACGCCACCGCCAAAGCAAGGTGTATGGAATCACAACTTTCGTTGGACCACTCCTAAGATGTGGACTTCGAAACAGCGTTCACATCGTCACCTCTTCAACCACTGCCCATGATGCTTTCCTTTCCTTGATAAAGTACTGCGGTTGGTACACGACCGCGAAACTCGGCTTGCCCAGACAAGGACAACCTCTCTCCTCTATGCTCCCTTCGGACGCATAGAGGGGAAAAGTTATCCATGCATGGCGCACCTCCTTTCGAGATCCCCCATGGCGACGAAATGTCACCACTAAAAAGTAGGGTAGCAGAAGGTGGACAGTTTGTCAACAATTATTGTCATTTCTTTTCAACAAACAACCGATATATGAAGATATCGTATTTGAGAAAAAACAATAAATTTGTTATTAGATGATGACATATTGTGAATAACCTGTGGATAAGTGTCAATGAATTCATTGATTTGTTTTCCGTTAATAACATATTTAAACGTATATTATTTATGTTTCAGGCCATTTTAACATAATTGAGTTACACTATTGTCAAAACTACTTGACAAATTTACTTCTTCGTATATACTATCTCCAGATGATCAATGCGATCATCCCGAATGGGAGACGTTGAAAAACACCTGTGGGGTCGCCCTCAAACGGGGGCAACCGCACTACTGTCCGGTTAAAATCAGAATAGGTACAACTGCGGCCCGTCTCTCATTGAGAGTCGGGCCATTGTTTTTGTATTGAGCGACAACAGAT
>Ga0155322_135_pt1 | contig 60330 bp, 56 predicted proteins | sample RifCSPhighO2_02_FD_106290 | JGI IMG/M metagenome (GOLD analysis project Ga0155322, IMG submission 106290) | Candidatus Lloydbacteria bacterium RIFCSPHIGHO2_02_FULL_54_17 | reverse complement strand
CTTGAGTCGACGATTGCTCCGAAGAGAAAGAAAAAGGGTACAAAAAACACCGGGGAATAAACCGGTGATTTTGGGTATTATCTCATTTTGAAGGCTGTGCTCGAGGTCAGCTTCAAGGTCCTCAAGATACGCCTCTACAACGTGGTTGCGCCACAACCGTGGGGCGCCACGGTCACACACAGCCAAGGCATCGTGAAGGGCCGCATCGACACTCTCCTCGAAGGCGAGATGAAGCGCATTCGGGAGTACGCGAATAACGGCCACGTAGCGCTCGGCGACGAAGTGTTGGAGTACTTCCGCTGGCGCGACGGAGCGTGATCGGCACAGGCCAGAGGAGGCGGGCAGTCCATAGCGGCTGCCTGTTTTTTTATACGCTTTTTGCTATAGTAGCCGATATGCTGACGAAGAACACCGCGTGTCGCGATTGCGGCTCGTCGAAACTCACCCTTTTTCTCGACCTCTCCGACCAGCCGCCGGCGAACGCGTTTCTTACCAAAGAGGCGCTCGCGGATGGACATGAGACGCGCTATCCCCTTAAGGCTTATGTTTGCGAGGACTGTCAGTTGGTCCAGCTCATTGATGTCGTCGACCTCGATACGCTCTTTCAGGATTATGTCTACCTCACTGCGGGTGCGGGTCCGACGACTCCGAAGCATTTCACCGAATACGCCGAAAGCATTGCGAAGCGTTTTGCGCTCGGCAAGAATTCTTTCGTGGTTGAGATCGGGTCGAATGACGGACTCCTCCTCTCCGCGTTTCAGAAGTGCGACGTGAAGAAGGTCTTGGGCGTCGATCCGGCGAAGAATGTCGCCAAGATCGCCAACGACCGAGGCACCCCGACCTTGGCAGAACCGTGGGGAGAAGCGGTTGCAAAGCGCATTGCGAAAGAGCATGGGAAGGCAGACCTCATCATCGGCAACAACGTCGTCGCGCACATCAACGACCATCAGGATCTGGTGCGTGCCGTGAAGGCCCTGCTTGCGCCGAAGGGTGCCTTTGTCTTCGAGGCGCCGTACTTGGTCGATATGTTTGAAAATCTCTCCTTCGACACGATCTATCACGAGCATCTCTCCTGTCTTGCGGTGCGCCCCCTGAAACGTCTCTTTGAGTCTCATGGTCTTCAGGTCTTCGATGTGCGCGGCAAAAGCGTGCAGGGAAATTCGATGCGCATGTTCGTCGGCTGGCCGGACGCGCACGAGGTGCATTTACGTGTTCCCGGCTTTGTGAACAAGGAGGAGGGAATGAATCTTAACATCGTGCCCTCGTATCACAATCTTGCACGCCGCGCGGAGCGCCGCGTGAAGGAGACGACGGACCTTCTGGCGAAGTTGAAAAAAGAGGGCAAGCGCATTGCCGGATACGGCGCACCCGCGAAGGGGAACACGCTCCTCAACTACGCGAAGATCGGGCCCGAAACGCTCGAGTATCTCACCGAAGAGTTGCCGACCAAGATCGGGAAGTTCTCTCCCGGCATGCACATTCCCGTGGTCCACGTTGACGTTGCACGTAAGGACCCGCCGGACTATCTCCTCGTCCTCGCGTGGAATTATCTGGAGAAGATCCTTGAGCGGGAGGATGCCCTGCGGAAGCGCGGTACGAAATTCATCGTCCCCATCGGGGAGTATCTGCGGGTTCTCTAGGGGTGTGCAAAGGGTCGTTTCCCAGCTTATTTCTGCGACTATTTGCCAGTCGAGCGCGTTCTCTTTAGTATACAAAACACATGATCCCGTTAGAGGTCGCGGACCCGCTAAATTTTATGAAAATGATGAAGCAGGTGGTTGTTATTAGCAATAATCAGGTATTAACGCGAACGAGTGGGTTCGCGTCCTACCTCTAACGGGATGAAGTTACTCATCACCGGAGGAATGGGGTTCATCGGGTCGAACTTCATCCGCCATGTCTACAACAAATATCCGTCCTACTTCATCATCAACTATGATGCGCTGACGTACGCGGGGAACCCGGAGAATTTAAGCGACATCGAAGCGCTCGAGAGCGTGAAGGGAGACGACCGCCGCTATGTGTTCGTGAAGGGTGATATCGCCGACGCGAAGGCGGTGCACGACGTCCTCGAAGCGTACGAGCCCGAGGTGGTCGTCAACTTCGCCGCCGAGAGCCATGTGGACCGTTCGCTCGTTGATTCGGGAGAATTCATCCGCTCGAATATCGTCGGCGTGCAGAATCTCCTCCAGCTCGCGCGCAAGTACGACGTGAAGTTCCTCCAGATCTCGACCGACGAAGTATACGGCGACGTCGAGACGGGCTATTCGACTGAAGAGAGCCCGATGCGCCCTTCGAATCCGTACGCGGCGTCCAAGGCGGGGGCGGACCTTCTCGTGCAGTCCTATATGCGCTCGCACAACGCGCCCGTCATGATCGTCCGCGGATCGAACAACTTCGGACCGTACCAGTATCCCGAAAAACTCATCCCGCTTGCCGTTACGAACATCATCGAGGGCGCGACCATTCCGGTCCACGGAAACGGCAAGCACATCCGCACGTGGCTCCACACCGACGACTTTGCCGAAGGAATCGACCTCGTGCTTCATCAGGCGAAGAACGGGAGCATCTACAACATCGCGGGCGATGAGGACTCGAATCTTGCGCTACTCAAGCGGATTGCGGAGTATCTCGGCGCCTCGCATGACAAGGTGCTTCTTCACGTGGGCGACCGCCCCGGCGCGGATATGCGGTATGCGCCGCATGCGGGGAGGATCGAGCGCGAACTCGGATGGACGCCGAAGCGCACTCTCGTCTCATCGCTTCCCGAGATCATCGACTGGTATGTAGAGAACCCCGACTGGTGGAAGAAGGTGAAAGCGAAGAAAGAGTTCTCGGATCATTATGAAAAACAGCGCCAAGCCAAGTATTACTAAGCCCCGCGTTCTTGTCGTTGGTAGGGATGGGCAACTCGGACACGACCTCATGCGCGCCCTCTCGCCCGCATTCGTCGCTCTCGGCGTCGATCATGCCGGCCTCGACATCACCGACCGTAAGGCGACGGAGAAAAAGGTAGAAGAGGTGAAGCCGGACATCGTCCTCAACGCGGCGGCATACAATAAGGTGGAGGAGGCTGGACGCGACCCTTCTCGCGCATATCTTGTGAACGCGCTCGGTCCGTATCATCTCGCAGTCGCCGCACGTGCAATCGGTGTCCCCGTTCTTCATGTGAGTACCGACTATGTTTTCCCCGGCACGAAAAAGAGCGGATACAAGGAGGGTGACGAAACACATCCGCTCAATGTCTACGGCGCATCAAAAGAGGCGGGGGAGAGACTGGTCCGGATCGGCAACCCCGACCATTGGATCGTTCGCACGAGCGCGCTCTTCGGCATTCATGCAGGAGGAGGGAAGGGATACAACTTCGTAACCAAGATGCTTTCACTTGCGAAGGAGGGCGGCGAAGTCCGTGTGGTCGCGGACCAATTTACGGCGCCGACCTACACCCGCGACCTCGCAGACGGCATCCGCGAGCTTCTTGCCAAGGAGGTCCCTTACGGAACGTATCATCTGGTGAACGAAGGAAGCGCGACGTGGCACGACTTTGCGCGGGAGATCTTTCGCCGGTCGGGCTTACGGACGAAGTTGACGAAGACGACAACGGCCGACTCGGGAACGACGATCGACCGCCCGAAAAGGAGTATACTGAAGAATAAGAAGTTGAAAGCGCTCGGCATCGGCCTTCCGCCGTGGGAGGACGCACTCGGGCGATATTTAACGGAATTACATCGCTAACACCCCTGTTCTATGTCCGAAACACCAAAACCTATCGGCAAGCTCCATGACCAGCGTTTTCACGAGGATGACCGGCGTCGCGGTTTTTACGATATCATCCCCGGGCTCCCCGGCGACATGAACTTCACTCACGTACCCAAGGGCTCCATCGCGGGGCTCCACATGCACAAGGAACAGTCCGACTACTTCGCCGTTCCTAAGGGTGCGATGCTCTTCCGTCTCATTACCGAAGACGGAAAGGAGGAACGTATCACGCTTTCCCCCTATGCGCGGAAGACCCTCATCATCCCTCCCGGCGTGTGGCACGGTTACAAAGCACTCGAGGATTCCGTCGTCCTTTTCTATATCGACCAAAAGTTCAATACGAACGACGAGCATCGCCGCGAAACGAAACCCGAAGACTGGGAGAGTCCGATTCGCTAAGTGTTTGGGAGATGCCCCCCGTATGAAAATTTCTTTCCTTGCCCCTCATTTGAAAGTTTCGGGCGGAGTTCGCATTATCCTTGAGTATGCGTCGCGTTTGGCGTATGCGGGGCATGATGTGACGGTGTGTGTCCGGAGCGCCAACCCCATTCGGCGAACGGTCGCCAATCTTTTCGGCCTCGGATACCCCAAGTGGGTCGCCAATTTCGGCGCACGGGTCCTGCGTGTTGCGGATTTTACGGCGGAGCATATACCGGCGAGCGATGTACTCGTTGCGACCACATATCAGACGGCGCTTGCAATCGCGGAGTACCCCAAGGAAAAAGGACGTCAGTGCTATCTCCTTCAGCATGACGAGGGGCTCTACCACGGCGATCGCGCTCTCTCCGACCGCGCATACCGTTTACCGCAAGAGAAGATCGTCGTTGCGACGTGGCTCAAAGAATTATTGAAAGACAAGTACGGACAAGAAGCCGTGCTCCTTTTGAATCCCGTTGACCGCGAACTTTTTCGTCCCGTTCCGCGAGATCTGCGCGACGGTGTCCGCATTCTCATTCTCGATCACACCTACGACTGGAAGGGGACGAAGGAGGGCGTCGCGATTGTCGCCGAACTGAAGAAAAAATATCCCGAGATCCGTCTGGTCGGATTCGGTGCGCGCAAACCGCAGTCCGAACACAGATACGACGAATACCACTACAACTTACCGCAGGAGAAACTTGCATGGCTCTATTCCAACTGCGACATCTTTCTCTGCCCCTCATGGGATGAAGGCTTCGGCCTCCCGTCGATCGAGGCAATGGCGTGCAAGGTTGCCGTCGCGACCTATGACAACGGCGGCTCCCGAGATTTCGCATTTCACGAAAAGACCGCCTTGGTCGCTCCGCGCCGCGACACGAAGCGCTTGGCCGTGGAACTTGAACGACTGGTCCGAGATCCAGCTCTCCGTGAACGGATCGCCGAAGGTGGATACAAGCATGTCCTCACCATGCCGACATGGGAGGAGCAGACAAAGCAGTTGGAGAAAATACTCGTGGGTGAAAAACAGTAGTTTTGCCCCCAAGCGGGTTTCCGTGGTACCCTATAGGACAACCAACTAGCGATTTCGCATGAGACTCTGGGAGCGTGTTAAAAAACCAAAATTTTACTTGAAGGGATTGGCGACATACCTCCCCGACTCTTTGGGGAAGTATTTGCCCCAACACCAGCCACAGTTTCGCGGCGCGGGAATAAGGAAAGACGAAAATGTGCGCGAAGCCGCAGCAGGTTTATACACATCGTGGATGCGCACGATGATAGTTCTGCATCAACAGGGGGGAGTAACTTATAAGAACGTTGCTGAAATAGGGCCTGGTGACTCGCTGGGCGTCGGTCTTGCCGCACTGCTCTCCGGCGCAAATTCGTTCTTGGCACTTGATGCTGTGCCCACGGCGTACAACCTCAACAACGAAGAGATCTTCGAAGAGCTCGTTTCCCTTTTCAAGAAACGAGCGCCATTGTTGAGTCAAGAACAATGCCCAAAGCAACGCCCCCACCTTAAGTCCTATAATTTTCCTACAGACATTCTTACTGACGAGAAACTGAAAGTGTTTCTTGCCGATGATCGGCTTGAAAAAATAAGAATTGCAATTCGCGCGAAGGGAGGGCGCGAGAAGAATAATAGCGGGCAGATATCAATAGACTACAGTGTTCCTTGGGACACGGATGCGTCTTTATTTGAATATCGGAATAGCGTGGATCTCATTATCTCGTCAGCCGCACTTGAACACGTCGATGATGTTGTACGCACATATTACGCCGCAAACGAGCTTTTGCGCGATGGCGGTGTTATCGCGTCGTCCATAGACTTCAAATGCCACGATACCGCCGGTTTGCGCAACGGCCATTTCGCGTACTCTGACCTAGAGTGGAAGGTTGTCAGGGGCAGGAGTGTTTTCTTCATCAACCGTTGGCCGCACGAGTGGCACATCAAGGAAATGAAGAAATACTTCACCATCCTCCATGACGATGTTTACCACCACCCTCGACAAAATCTCCAACTCGAACGAAAAGACCTCGCACCAAGATTTTCGGGTATTTCCGATGAAGAGTTGGCCATTGCGGAGGCGTTTATCATCGGCAAGAAACACGCCAGTTCAAACACCTCTCCTTAACAACACGCTTGATTAGCGCCTCACCAGACCATGGGGTCTCCGTCGCAGGGGTGCTTGATTAATGGGGGCATATCCTATAACTATCGTTTAGTCTTGACTAAACGATAGTAAGATGTATTATAGTCGTATGCGAAGAATCATCACTCCAAATGTAGCACGGGACCTCAAGCGGAAGATGGTCTTTATTGTCGGGCCGCGACAGGTGGGGAAGACGTGGCTCGCAAAAGAGATCGCACGTGGCTATCCGGAAGCACTATACTTAAATTACGACGACGCCAAACATCGCGAGGTCATTCGTGACGAATCATGGCTCCCCAACACGCCACTGCTCATTTTTGATGAGATCCACAAAATGCGCGGGTGGAAAAATTATCTCAAGGGAGTGTTTGATACGAAGCCGGAGGGTATGCACATATTGGTGACCGGCAGTGCGCGGCTTGATGCACACCGTCGCATGGGAGATTCGCTTGCGGGGCGTTATTTTACGCATCATCTCATGCCGCTGACGCTTGCTGAACTGAAGGAGACAGAGTATGCCGGTGACATCGAGCGCGTATTTGAGCGAGGGGGGTTTCCCGAACCGATGCTCGAGATCGAGAGAGCAGATGCACTGCGATGGCGGAATTTGTATAGCGACACGCTCTTGCGCGAAGACGTACTCGACTTCGCAAGCATTGATAACGCGCTTGCGATGCGGCAAGTTTTTCAGTTGCTTCGTCATCGTGTCGGGTCGCCCGTTTCCGCAAGTGCCATTGCGCGCGACGTTGGAATATCGCCCATCACCGTGAGACGCTACATCACTATTTTTGAGGAACTCTATATGGTGTTTAGCGTCCGCCCGTACACGCATAAAATTTCCCGTTCCATACTGAAAGAGCCAAAGATATATTTTTACGACCACGCTCTCGTGGAAGGCGATCCCGGAGCGCAATTTGAGAACATGGTAGCTGTCGCGCTACTCGCCCACATCGAGGCGCGAGAGGATGCGACGGGCAGAGGGGGTCGTCTCGCATTTCTCAAAACAAAGGAGGGAAAAGAGGTGGATTTTGCCGTTGTGAGCGAAAAAAATGAGCTCGAGCGGATCGTTGAAACAAAAATAGGAGACGGGGCGGTCAATCCGGCACTTCGCTATTTTTCGGAAAAATACAATATCCCCGGCGTGCAAGTGGTAAAAAATCTTCGCATGGAACGCTCGGACGGCGCGCTCCTTGAAATCCGAAAAGCAGAGACATTTCTCGCAAATCTCTAAGGTGGATGAAGGTCGGCGGAGATTTGCTTGTCGAGAGCTGCCACCATTTCCGCCCTTTTGGGGTTATTGTAGGGTAATCCGCTTATGCCAAAGATCTCTATTATTACGCCGACGTACGACCGGAGGGAGATGATCGGTCGGGCGATAGAGTCCGTCCTCGCCCAGACTTGGAGCGACTGGGAGATGATCATCGTCGACGATTGCCCCGAAAGACCCGCCGAGGAGGCGGTCCGCCGTTTTACCGACCCACGGATCACTTACATCAAGCACGAGAAGAATTCGGGCGGGGCGGCCGCACGCAATACCGCTATGGCGCGGGCGAAGGGTGAATATTTTTCCTTCATCGACGACGACGACGAGTGGTATCCCGACGCCCTTGAGACACTCCATAATTCCCTTCAGGGGACCCCGCCCGATGTGGGTTTTTGCTATGCCGCGATCGAAAACAGATACCCCGACGGCAGAGTGGAAGTGACGCATGTGCCCCAAGGTGTCGCCGACTATCACGAACGCGCTCTCACGAAGTTCCACGGCTTCATCGGCCAGACACTCTTGGTGAAACGTGCGGTGTACGAGGATGTGGGCGGCTGGGATCCGGCCTTTCCGAGTCATCAGGAGATCGAATGGGTGATCCGCATAACGAAGAAATATAAAGCGCTTGCGATCGACCGCCTCGTGGTGCGGTTCTTCGCGGGGAGCGACCACCCGCGCATCGGGAACAATCTGCCGAAACGCATCGCGGGAAGAATGATGCTCCTCGACCGTTATCAGGACGAATTCGCCGCGCTTCCCGCCGTCTACGCGAAACATCTTTTACTCGTCGCGCTCTGGTATCGCGCGTTGGGGGACTTCACGAACGCGAGGGAGACAATGCGCCGTGTCCTTCGCGTGCGGCCGAGTCTCCGCCACCTTGTCCATTACGTCCTTCTTTGCTTCAATGGGGTTCCGTATAAGGCCTTGAATGCTCTCGGTGTCCTCGGCGGAAAAGCGGAATGGGACAGGGAATAGCCAGATGCATATGCAAAACAACAAGGAAACAACAGTCAAGTTCATCATCGTCGGTTGCGGCAGGATTGCCGAGCGGCATGCGGAGCACATCGCCAAGCTTGGTCACTTGGTCGCGGTCTGTGACGTGAAGCCCGAGCGTGTCCGACTGTTCACCCAAAAGTACGGCGCACAAGGATTTATCGACATCGACGCGCTCCTTTTGGCGCACCTCGACGCCGATGTCGTTTCGGTGTGTACACCGAATGGGCTTCATGCCGAACATTCGATCAAGGCGCTCCGCGCCGGCTACCATGTTATTTGTGAGAAGCCGATGGCGCTTTCGGTCTCCGATTGCGAGCGCATGATCATGGAGGCGGAGAAGTCGGGCAAGAAACTCTTCATCGTCAAGCAGAACCGTTTCAATCCTCCCGTTGTCGAAACAAAACGTCTGATCGACGAGGGAAAGCTCGGCGAGATACTCTCCGTCCAGCTCAACTGTTTTTGGAACCGCAACGAAGGTTATTATAAGACCTCCGACTGGAAAGGGACGCGCGCCCTCGACGGTGGCGTGCTCTATACGCAGTTCAGTCATTTTATCGACCTTCTCTACTGGATGTTCGGCGAGGTCGAAGAGGTGACGGCGCACGTCGGGAACAGTAATCACCCGTATACGGAGATCGACGACCATGGCGTCGCGGTGGTGAAGTTCGCGAATGGTGTCATCGGAACGATCCACTTCAGCACCAATGCGCACAAGAAGAATCTTGAGGGTTCGATCACGATCTTCGGCGAGAAGGGAACGGTCAAGGTGGGCGGAGAATACCTCAACGTATTGGAGCATGCGTCGGTGGAAGGGTATACGCCCCCCGAACTTCCGGCGGGCGTTGCGAACGACTATGGAACGTATAAAGGCTCAATGTCGAATCACGACAAGGTCTATCAGAATGTACTTGCCGTGCTTAAGGAGAACGCCCCTATTTCTACAAGCGGCATGGAAGGACTTAAAACGGTTGCGATCATCAGGAAGATCTACGATTCGAGCGGTTTTTAGAGGCTGTCGAAGCGCAATGAGCAACGTACAAGGTGGAACCCTGGTAGCACTGCGAAGACTTGCTACGGGGCAGGCCTTGGGGCGGCCTAAGGTCTCTCCTTGGCGACCAATTTTTCTTAGGAGTACTTCCCTTAGAAAAATGGAAGTACTCTTTGTGGTGCTTGGCAAGGTGAGATCTTGGAGAAGTTGGCCGCTGGTTCCACCCTGTATTCGGTCTTGAGCACATGCTACTTGTGTCGGTGTATCCACTGTTGTAATCTGCGGACAGCGCTCATTATCCCAGAGAAGACCATGAACCAACCTCAAATACTTAAGACGGGCATTCGTGACGTTGTCTTTGGTGCGAACGTGAAGGTTGCCGACAGCGCGAATCTTTACGAATGCACGATCGGAGACGACTGCTTCATCGGGCCATATGTCGAGATCCAAAAGGGCGTCGTCATCGGTGCGCGAACACGGGTGCAGTCCCACAGTTTCGTTTGCGAACTCGTCGAAATCGGAGCGGATTGCGTGGTTGCGCACGGCGTGATGTTCGTCAACGACACGTTCGCGAAGGGCGGGCCCGCGCGGGGAGACAAGACTCTCTGGAAGAAGACGAAGATCGGAAACTCGGTATCCATCGGCTCGAATGCGACGATCCTTCCGGTCACGATTTGCGACAATGTCGTCATCGGTGCCGGTGCGGTCGTGACGAAAGATATCACCGAACCGGGAGTTTATGTCGGCAATCCCGCGAAACTACTGAAAAAGTCATGACCGGACAAAACAACATACATATTCCGCTCGTGGATCTCGGAGCACAGTACCGCTCGATCAAGAATGAGATCGATGCCGCTATCGCGAATGTCATCGCGCGTTCCGCCTATGTTGGCGGAACTTTTGTTGAACAGTTTGAGCGGGAGTTCGCGGCGGCCGTCGGCGCAAAACATTGTATCGGAGTGGGGAACGGCACTGACGCGCTTCTCATCACACTTAAGGCGCTTGGTGTAGGGGCGGGCGATGAGGTCATCGTTCCCGCCAATACGTTTATCGCCACTGCCGAGGTCGTGAGCGCTCTTGGCGCTCACGTGGTGTTCGTCGACGTACGCGAGGATGACTTCTGCCTTGACGTCGATCTGGTGAGAAAAAAGATAACGAAAAAGACCAAGGTCATCATTCCGGTCCACCTCTACGGCATGCCCGCTTCGATGGACCAACTTCTCGCTTTAGCACGCGAACACGGCATCCTTATCCTTGAAGATACGGCACAGGCCCATCTCGCCACGTACAACAAGAGGACCGTCGGAACGTTGGGAGTGGCCGGAACCTTCAGTTTTTATCCCGGAAAGAACTTGGGCGCCTACGGCGATGCGGGTGCGATCGTGACCAACGACGGGGAGCTCGCCACGAAATGCCGCATGTTCGCGAACCACGGTCGTGCGAAAGACGAAAAGTATGACCATCAGATCGAGGGATGCAACTCTCGTCTCGACGGCCTTCAGGCGGCGGTACTTTCCGTGAAATTGAAGCACCTTCCGGAGTGGACGAAAAAACGTCGCGCTGTGGCGAAGAAATATACGGAATTGCTTCGCGATGTCCCCGAACTCGTACCCCCGAAAACTTTTGCCGAGAGGGAAAGCGCCTACCATCTCTATGTCGTCCGCGCAAAAGAGCGTGACGCGCTTCGGATGCATCTCAAAGAGGAGGGAATCGAAGCGGGTGTTCACTATCCGATTGGATTGCCGTACCTTAATGCGTACCGGCACCTCGAACTCAATAAGCCGGATGATTTTCCGGTGACATATCGACTACAGAGCGAGATCTTGAGTCTGCCGATATATGCGGAGCTTTCCGACCCCGATCTTCTCCGTATCACGGATACTATAAAAAATTTCTACCGCGTTTCGTAAGTACAAGGTGGAACCTTGAGAATCGATTCTCAAGGTTCCACCTTGTACCCGCTACATCTTCTTGAAAAGACGGAAGGCGAGGATATTCGAGAGAAATTGTTGGATTGTTGTTGCAAGGATAACCCCCCATATACCGAAGAGAGGGATCATGAGGAGATAAAGCACGGTCTGGAGTACCGATTGTGTCACCCCAAGCGTGTAGAGCGTTTTTGTGCCTGCGTGCGCGGCGATAGCGGTTGAATAGAAGCGCATCGGCGAGAGTGCGAGAAGCGCGGCCATGACTTGAGCGTAGATAATCGACTCGGTATAGGCAGGGAAGACGAGACGGTAGACTGGCGGAATGATGAGGACGAAGAGGAATGCAAGAGGAATCGTCGCCAGATGCGCGAGGAGGATCTTTCTTCCGAGCGTCTTTTTGAGCAACTCCTTATCCTGCGAGGCGAATTTTGGAAAAGCGATGGCGGTCGTCACGAGCTTGAACGCTTTGCGCGCTTGGTCGGCCGCCGCCTGTGCAAACGAGTAGATCGCGAGCGGTACAGGGCCGAGGAAGTGCCAAAGAAGAATGGCGTCGAGGTTACTGCTCCCGATGCCGAGCAAATTGATGACCGTCATGTGCGTTCCGTAAGCGACCTCGCCTTCGCTGGCTACGTTGTTCGGTGGGAAGGTGTGGACCACGCGAAGAAGGATCATCGCGCGGATGAGCGTGAAGGTCGCAAGATAGGAGAGAACGATGAGGAGGAGGTTGTCGGTCAGGACGACGGTCGCGAAGATGATTGCCGCCGCCGATGTCTGAAGGAGGACGCTGTAGAAGGTGAGTTGTTTGAAGAGTTGCTTACCCATCAAGAGGGAGGTGTAGTGTCCGAGCGGCTCAAAGAAGATGAGAAAAGGCGCCACCGCAAAAAATATCGCCGCAAGCAGGGTGTGTCCTTGCGAGAAGTAATAAAGACCGATCGCTGCCGCGACGAGTGTGGCTGCGCCACCACCGAGGAGCCGTTTCCTGAATGTTTGCCAGAAGACTCCGTCCTGACCGCGCGCGATCGAGCGTTGTGCTGCACTGTCCATTCCGGGCATTGCAAGCACGCCGAGAATCCCCACGATGGAGAGCACATACTTATATGTTCCGTAGGTTTCTTTGGAGAGAAAGTGCGAATAGCCTATCGCCAAAAGAAGAGCGGTCGCGGTGCCCACTGCTTGTCCGGACATAAGCCATGTCCAACTTTTTGCATGTTGCCGGAGGTCGATCCGCGTGAATCGTTCAAGCGCCGAGAGGACCCCCGCGTACCGTTCACCGAGCGTCCTTTGTTGTGTGGGTGTTTCGCTCATGACGATACTTTTTTCCGTGCGGCGAGTTATATCATTTTAACGCATCCCGAGAGAAAAGGTAGCAATTAAAGCGTTGTTTGCTAGAATGGAAACATCCTTTTTCCGGTCCATCTTTCCATCTTTCGACTGCTCGCATTTCGAGGAGTATGACGAATACACAATTACAAACAGGTCTGCGCATAGCGTTCGTCGTCGGCGAGTTTCCCGGAGTACCGGGCGCATTCATATTGAATCAGGTCGCCGATCTTATCGACCGAGGAGTTTTGGTCACGATATTTGCGTTCAAGCATGGCTCGCTCGAGAATGTCTCCGACCGCTATTACGCGTACAAGATGGGGGACATGGTGCGTACCATGGAAATGCCCGCATCGTATGCACAAAGGATTGCCGTCGCACCGGAGAAATTTTTCACGTTGTGGAAAAGAAGCCCGCTCTCGGCACTGCGTGCACTCAATGTTTTCCGTCATGGACGCAATGCGCTCTCCCTGAAGACACTCTTCTGGGCCGCGCCGTTCGCCGATGTGTCGTTCGATCTCGTACACTGCCATTTCGGTCCGATGGCCATGAAGTATCTCGTCATCAAAGATATCCTAGGACTCGCACAAAAGATGGTGGTCACGTTCTATGGCTACGACGTGAGCCAGATCGTGAAGCAAAAGGGTGCAGGGTATTACGCACGCCTCATCAAAGAGGCGTCGCTTGTGCTCACGATGTCGGAGAACATGCGCGGACGCGTTATTGCGCTCGGATTTCCACCCGAGAAGGTCTTTCCGCTTCCGGTCTCCGTCGATGTGCCGTCGTACCCGTTCGAGCGGCGCGAGGCACCGCGTGAGGGGCCCGTACGTCTTGTGTCCGTCGGACGCTTCGTCGAGAAGAAAGGATTTGACGATCTCTTGCGCGCGCTTTTCGAACTCAAGAAAAGGACCGCGAAGAAATTCCTTTGCTACATCGTCGGCGAAGGCGAGGAGCACGACCGGCTTCATGCGCTCGCCAAAGAACTCAACGTGGAGGATGTCGTCTCTTGGCAGAACTTCATGAAGGAGCAGGACCTCGTAAGGTACTATATGGACAAGCACCTTTACGTGCAGACTTCGAAAACGGCGCCGAACGGGGATATGGAATAATCTTGATAGAGATGAAAATGTTATGTGGTACATTTACGTAACAAAAAACAGAAAAAGATGAACACAGTCATTTCACAAGCACTAGCGACGGGACTTCCGACGGTGGCGACGTGCCACAGCGGTTTTCCGGAGCAGGTCGAGGACGGCGTGAACGGATATATCGCCGAAGAGGGCGATCCGGTGTCGATCGCGGCGGCCATCGCGAAGTATATCGAACATCCCGAACTGTGGTCCGCCATGAGCGACGCGGCACGCGCACACGTGCTCAAGCATTACGACCAGCATGCACTTATTGACCAACAGCTCGAATACTATAGACGGGTACTCGCGGGCGAAGCGGGTCCTTAAGGCGGTGCATCGGAGAGGGGGTTACTTCGGTTTTTTCGCGCGAACGCGATTGCCGAGCGGGAGCGAGAAGTCTTTTTCAAAAAGTGACGCAAGATATCCTGTTGTATTCGTAAGTGGTGCGAGAAATCTCCACTTTGCGGCGGTGAGTGCCATGAGCGTATAGACGTAGCCGCACTCCGGCTCGATAGCGATCTCGATAAAGCCCACATCTTTAAGGTATTTTTCGACCGCATACTTTGTGTAGCGGTGGAAATCATGTGGCTCCTCATGAAGTTTCCAGACGAAAGGAACTGTTGCGGCGAACGTTCCGCCCTGTTTGAGCACGCGGAATGCTTCACGGACGGCGACCGTCGGGGTGTGGAGGTGTTCAAGCACTTCGATCGCCATCACGAGGTCGAAGGAGCCGCTCGGAAAGGGGAGCGCCACATTGGCGTCGGCGATGACACTCGCCGGATTGCGCGCTTCAACGTCGGTCGGCGTGTAATCTTTGAAGAGGCGACCATATTTGCCGCTTCCCGCGCCGATATCCAACACCTTTCCGTCGCTCGGAAGACTTGCCACGAAACGATATTGCAGTCTGCGGGGAAGCCAGCGTGAATAAAAGATGAATTTGAGAGCGGAAATGCCCATGGTGTTTCGTCATGGTATCGCGAAGGCGGGTGAGTGACAACTGGTGGCGACCCAACCTGACCGAGGGGGTGTTCATCTTGGGCGCTCGACGCCGTCCCCGTGTCGGGTACAATTGTCGCATTACAAGGAAAGCAGAACGAATGCATGAGAGAACTTGAGCCGCCGGATCAGTCGACCGTGAATGGGATCTGGGATGAGGTGTGGAAAGTAGATGACCCCGTATCAACGCGGCTTCTGTTCACGCACCGCATGTTCATCGAGGGCTTCCCCGTCTATAAACGCTACATTCCCCGTGATGCAAAGGACATTCTTGAGGTCGGCACCGGAACGGGAAGGTACGGCGTCGCCATCGCGCGCGAGTTTCCCGAAAGCCGCGTCGTGGTGACGGACATTCTGGAAAGCGCGCTCGCCCTTGCGCGCCGCGCCGCGAGCGATGCGGGGGTGACGAACGCCGTCTTCCGAAAAGAGGATGCGCTCAAACTCTCGTTTCCCGACGATTCCTTCGACATTATTTTCAGCGACGCGGTGCTCCAGCACCTTCCGGAGCCCGAGAGGGCGCTTCGGGAGATGTACCGCGTGCTTCGTCCGGGCGGACGCGTCATTGCATCGTCGGTGAACGGCTGGAACATTCCCCACCGTCTCCATCGCGGACTGCTCTTTGCGGTCGGGAAAGAGTATCGCTACGGGTATGAGAAGAATTTCACCCCGCGCGAACTCAAACAACTTTTTCTTCGGGAGGGTTTTGATGTCATCGGTGAGGATGGATATTACTTCGCGTACGGTGTTTATCGGTGGAAGGTGTATCACCCGATGTGGAAGTACGTCGGCGGCGCGCTCAATCGCGTTACGAAACTCCTCGACGCCGTCTCATTCCGCGCCGTTTCCCGTTACCTCGGTTTTGAGATCATCTGCGTCGGACGGAAACCCGCTGAATAGGGAAGAAAGCAGTGATTATCCGAACGGGGGCAAGGCGTGTACAATGGCTGTTGTCGCCACTTTTTGTTCACTTTTAAGGTTTTCTTCACTATGGAGAACGAGGAGATAAAAACACGTAATGCCGAGTGGGTCGTCTTCAAGTTGGTCGACGGCAACGCTCGCGGCACCCTTCAGGTCGCGGAGGCGGAGAAGAACATCCCGTTTCCCGTGCGGCGCACCATGGTTATCAGCGGAGTTCTGGAAGGCGAGTCGCGCGGTGCGCACGGGCACAAGGAGTTCGATCAGGTGATCGTTCCCCTCAAGGGGTCGTTCGTTCTCGGTCTTGACGACGGCACGACGCGGCAGGAGATTACGCTCGATGACCCCTCGTTCGGCATTCGTCTCATGCCGAAACTTTGGCATACGATGAGGAACTTTTCTCCCGACGCGGTCGTTCTGGTCTTCTGTAGTCACCACCACGACGAGTCGGACTACATCCGTGACTACGATGAATTTTTGGACTACGTGCGAAACAACTCCTGAACATGGCGAAGAACATACCGATGAACAACTTTGTCCGCCGCTACCGCGCCAACAAGCGCGCGATCGATCGCGCTGTAGGGGGCGTCCTCCAAAGCGGGTGGTTCGTGATGGGCCCCGAGCTCGCGAAGTTCGAACGCGCATTCGCGCGCTATCTCGGCGCGAAGCATGTCCTCGGCGTTCATTCCGGCACCGATGCCTTGTATCTGGCGCTTCGTGCGCTTGATGTCGGTCTCGGCGACGAGGTGATCACCGTTGCACACACGGCAACCCCGACGGCCTCGGCGATCCGTCTTGCAGGCGCGACCCCGGTTTTCGTTGATATCGACGAGAAGACCTTTAACATCGACCCCAAGTTAATCGAGCGCGCCATCACGAAGCGTACGAAAGTCATCCTGCCCGTTCACCTCTACGGCTACCCCGCGGATATGGGCGAGATCATGCGCATCGCAAAGAAGCACAAACTCTTCGTACTCGAAGATTGCGCGCAGGCGGCGGGCGCCACGTGGCGCGGGAGAAAGGTTGGCACCTTCGGACACATAAACGCGTTCAGTTTTTATCCGACGAAGAATCTCGGCACCTTCGGCGACGGCGGCGCGGTGGCGACCGACGACCCCAAGCTCTCCGAGCGGGTGCGGTGGATCCGCCAGTATGGTGAGACCGAGCGGTATAAGAATAAGGTGGAGGGAATAAACAGCCGGCTGGAGGAATTGCAGGCCTCGGTCTTGAACTGGGGACTTCCGAAACTTGCCGGATGGAACAAAAAACGCGCGGCGATCGCGAAGCGTTACCTCCAAGGATTGCGCGGACTTCCTTCGGTGCTTCCCTATGCGGGCGGGGGGGGCGGGACGCACGTTTGGCATCTCTTCGTCGTCCGCACAAAAAGACGCGATGCCCTCAAGGAGTTCTTGGCAAAAAAGGGCGTTGCAACCGGTATCCACTACCCGATACCGATTCACCTGCAGGAGGCGTACCGTTTCCTCGGGTACAAAAAAGGCGACCTCCCCGTGACGGAACGTGTTGTCGGTGAGATCCTCTCCCTTCCTATCTTTCCGGAAATGACGAGGGAGGAACAAGAAAAGGTCATCCGTGAAATAAAAGGGTTTTTCGGGGGCAGCACATGATGTTTTCGTCCGTCCGTCGGGATTGCACGAGCCCACATAAACCGCTATAGTACTCAACATGTCGTTTCGGGACGTTTTGCGTTTTGTCATACTTGCGGCGCTTTTTGTGACGCCGTTCGTTTGTCTTATCGTCCCGTCCTCCATGTTCTTCCCGTTCATTACGGGGAAGAATTTCACCTTCCGCATTCTGGTCGAGATCGCGCTCGGCGCATGGGTCCTCCTCATGTTCATTGATGCGAAGTACCGCCCGCGCTTCTCCTTCATACTGGGAGCGGCGGGAACTTTTCTCGCCGTGATCGCGCTTGCCGACTTCATGGGGATCAACCCGTACCGCAGTTTCTGGTCGAACTACGAGCGCATGGAGGGGCTTATCACGCACATCCACCTCTTCTTCTTCCTCCTCATTGCCGGAAGCGTCTTCGCGACCGAGCGGATGTGGAACTGGTTCTGGAATACGTCGCTCCTCGTTTCCCTTTTCGTCGCGACGAACGCGTACGGACAGCTTGCAGGCTGGGGGGCGGTGCATCAGAGCGTGAATCGTCTCGATGCAACCCTCGGCAATTCGACCTATCTTGCCGTCTACGCGCTCTTTCATGCATTCCTCGCGATGTTCCTCTTCTTTAGGAGCGGGCAAGGGTTTCCCCGTGCACGCTTCATTTACCCCGTCGTCGCCCTTATCAACGTCGCCGTACTCTATTTCACTCACACGCGCGGTACAACCCTGGGGCTGGTCGGCGGGATATTTTTGACCTTCTTCCTGATAGCACTCTTCGGACGCGAATATCCTAAGGCACGAAAGTTCACTGCGGCAGGTGTAGTCGCGGTTCTCCTCATCGTCGGGTCCTTCGTGATGTGGAAAGACGCGGCGTGGATACAGAACGACCTTACGCTGGGACGCATCGCCGACATCTCGCTCTCCGACACGACGACGCAGTCGCGCTTCATGATCTGGAGAATGTCATGGGAAGGATGGAAGGAGCATCCGATCTTGGGATGGGGGCAGGACAACTTCCTCTATGTGTTCGCCAAGCATTACAACCCGAAGATGTGGAATCAGGAGCCGTGGTTCGACCGTTCGCACGACGTGTTCTTCGACTGGCTCATCGCCGGCGGCGCGCTCGGCCTCCTTTCGTACCTCTCGCTCTTCGGTGCGGCGCTCTATTACTTGTGGTTCGCGCGGAGTCGTCACCATTTGAGCGTCATTGAGCGCAGTATCCTGACGGGCATGCTCGCGGGATATTTCGTCCACAACATCTTCGTCTTCGACAACCTCATCAGCTATCTCGTCTTCTTTGCGTTCCTCGGATACTTGCACACGCTTCATGCGCAAACTCCCGCCGCCCATCCTGCCCATCCGGAGCATCGAGAGAAGAAACATGCAAAACATGAAGAGGAGCTGGAAACGGGCGACCTCTTGATCGCCGCGGCGATTGTGATCGCCATCACCGCCGGCACCGTCTACGCGGTGAACATTCGCAATATCAAAGCCAACATCGCACTCATCAATGCGATCCGCCCCGAGAGCATCTTCATCGACGGCGCGAACGGCCAAAAAGAGATCGCGATGGAGGCACTCCTCGAGCGCCGCCTGTTCGGAACGGGGGAGGCGCGTGAACAATTGGCCCAGCTCGCGCTTCAGACGGCGGACCCGCGCGTTCCGGAGGAAATCCGCCGGAAGTTCTTCGATCTCACAGTCGCGGAATTCGAAGAGGATATCGCGAACGATCCGACGAATGTCCGCACGATCTCTTTCTTGGCGACGGTCTATGCGCGCTTCGGCGTTTTCGATAAGGCACTGCAATACTTCGAGCGGACGATCGAGCTTGCACCGAAGCGTCAGGCGCCCTATCTCGACATGGCGGAAGTGTATAGCGTCATGGGCAATCGCGCGGGGTCCGAAGAGGCCGCCCGCACGGCGTACCTCCTTGAGCCCTCGTACACCGAAGCTGCGGTCGCCTACGCATCCGCGCTCATCTACCAAAAGAAGTTCGACGAAGCGGAGAAGGTGTTGCTCGGATTTCCGGATAGTGCCGTTCCGTATGATGGCCGCATCGTGAATGCCTACGGCAACGTCGGACGCTACGACAAGGTGGTCGTATTGGTGAACGAGAAGATTGCAAAAGGGACTGGCGTCGGCCGCGATTATTTCTCGCTTGCGGGAGCGTACTCGGGGTTGGGGGACAGTGCGAAGGCCGCCGAGGCGATAACAAAGGCCATGGAAGTCGACGCGAGTCTCAAAGAACAAGGTGAGCAGATGTTGAAGCAGTTGCGCGGCGAGAAGTGAGCCAATTCGAGTATTTCCGATTGGGGGATTTTTCTTGACGGGGTACAATAGGCGGATGGAATTACAAGAATTCGTCCCGCTTGCCCCGCATACCACGATGAAGATCGGCGGTTTGGCGCGGTACTTTTGCGATGTGCGCTCGCCGACGGCGCTCAAGGAGGCGATAGCTTTTACCGTGGAGAAACATCTCCCGACCTTTGTTTTGGGTGGAGGGTCGAATGTGCTCATCCCCGACGCGGGCTTCCCCGGAGTCGTGCTTCATATCACGATCCCCGGCATTGACTGGGAGAAACAGGGCGACGACATATACGCGACGGTGGGCGCCGGAATGGTGTGGGACCAGTTCGTCGCGGAAGCGGTGAAGCGGGGATATTGGGGTGTCGAGAATCTCTCCGGCATTCCCGGCTCGGTCGGCGCGTCGGTGATCCAGAATATCGGAGCGTACGGGAGCGAGGTGGCACAAGTCGTCGAGTGGGTGGAGACATACAGCGCGAAAGAGGGTATGGCGCGAAAGATCTCCGCGGTGGAATGCGCCTTCGCGTACCGTGGCAGTATCTTCAAGCACGAAAGAGGAAAGGAGTTCATCGTCACCTCCGTGTGTTTTCGACTAAAAAAGAACAGCGTGCCGAATGTGGCATACAAAGATCTCGCACCGACCTTTGCAAAAAAAGGAAAAACCCCTCCGACCTTGGGCGAAGTGCGCGAGGCGGTGCTTGCCGTGCGGAAGGGAAAGCTTCCGGATATTGCGACCTACGGAACGGCGGGGTCGTTCTTTAGGCATCCCATCGTTTCGCGTGCGGAAGCCGAAGCATTCCTCGCAAAATTTCCCGATGCGCCGCACTTCGACGCGGAGGGCGGGCGCGTGAAGCTCTCGGCGGGATGGATCATCGACCATGTGCTCCAGTGGAAGGGCATGCGGAAGGGGAATGTGGGCACGTGGGAGAAGCAGGCGCTTGTCTTGGTCAACTACGGCGGCGCGAGTGAAAAAGAGATGCGTGCCTTCGCGCGCGAGATACAATACCTCGCGGCGGTGAAGACGAACATCCGACTCGAGCCCGAAGTCGTGTTCGTCGAGTGAAGAAAAAAGAAAAATACAAGGTCGAACCTCGAAGAATTGATTCCTAAGGTTCGACCTTGTATTTTTTTACCGAGAAAAAGTTATCCACACCTTTCTTTCAAAACACATTGAGTTGTTCTATCATGTACTTCATAATGAATGAAGGAGTGTTCATTGCTTGCAATGAAATTAATTTTTCATCGAACACTCGCATCACCACGATGCTTTGAGGTCGAAGCATAATTACAAGCCACTAACTTCTACCACTATGGCAAAAAAGAAGAAGAAGGCTGCAAAGAAGAAGAAGGCATAAATTCCTTTCTTCCCACAAAACAAAGATCCGCTTCGGCGGGTTTTTGTTTTGTGGGCACGGCCTTAACAAATACAAGGTCCGACCTTGGGAATTAATTCTGGAGCCTGCCCCGTAACTCCGTCTACGGATGTTATCGGGGGTTGGACCTTGTATTTGGGTTTTCATTTGAAGATTCGACCTCGTACTTGGTTTCAGTTTGAATTTCCTCGCCTCTGCGCTATAGTGGTGTACGCTTACGTACGAGGGCCAACGTATACAAGGTGGAACCTTGAGCATCAATTCTTAAGGTTCCACCTTGTACGGGAGCGGTTTGACCGTCGACAGCAATCATGGTCTTTTCTCTTCAGGTCGTCTACGGCGGGCGAGTGACCACTTTTTATGGATTTTCTCAAGAAACTATTCGACAATACCGGCGAGAAAGTGCTCAAAAAACTTGAGCCCGATATCGTCGCGATCAATCTCCTTGAACCGGAGCTTGCGAAACTTTCCGACCCCGAACTCAAGGAGCGGACGGCGAAGCTTCGGGCGCGCCTCGCGGAGGGCGAAACGCTCGACGACGTCCTCCACGAAGCGTTCGCGCTCGTGCGCGAGGCGTCGCGCCGCACGTTGGGGCAGAGACACTACGACGTCCAACTTCTGGGCGGGATCATCCTCCACCGAGGCGGTATTGCCGAGATGCGCACCGGTGAAGGGAAGACCTTGGTGGCGACGCTTCCGGTATTCTTAAACGCGCTCGAAGGCAAGGGTGTGCACGTCGTTACCGTCAACGACTATCTTTCACGTCGCGATGCGGTATGGATGGGACAGATCTACTCCTTCCTCGGGCTTTCCGTTGGCGCCATCAACCACGACGCGTCCTATCTCTACGATCCGGCACAGAAGGCGCACGATCTCGAGCGCGACGAGACCGGCTCCTTCCGCGTCTTCTACGAGTTCCTGCGCCCTTCGACGCGGCGTGAGGCGTACGCGGCGGATATCACCTACGGAACGAACAATGAGTTCGGCTTCGACTACCTCCGAGACAACATCTCCTACGAGGCCAAGGATCTCCGCCAGCGCGAAAGCGGGCACAATTACGCTATCGTCGACGAGGTCGATTCTATATTGATCGACGAAGCGCGCACCCCGCTCATCATCTCGGCTCCCGCACAGGATTCCGAGAGTCTGTACGGTACTTTTGCGCAAATTGCGCGGAAAATGGAGGAAAGCGAGGACTATACTATCGATGAAAAACTGAAGGCCATCCAGATCACGGATGCGGGCGTCACGAAAGCGGAGAAACTCCTCGGTATCGAGAATATCTACACTGAAAAAGGAACCAAATACGTGCATCATCTGGAGACCGCGGTCCGTGCTAAGGCGCTCTTCATTAAAGACCGCGAGTACGTGGTGAAGGACGACGGCGTGGTCATTGTCGATGAGTTCACCGGACGCCTTCAGCCCGGCAGGCGCTGGTCGGAAGGTCTTCATCAGGCGATCGAGGCGAAGGAGGGGGTCAAGGTGGAGCAGGAATCGCGCACGATGGCTTCCATCACCTTCCAGAACTACTTCAAGCTGTACAAGAAACTCGCCGGCATGACGGGTACCGCGCTCACCTCATCCGAGGAGTTCTTCAAGATCTACGGCTTGGAGGTGACCCCGATCCCGCCCAATCGGCCTTCCGCGCGCCTCGACCAGAACGATCTCATCTTTCAGAGTGAGGAGGGGAAGTTCACGGCGATCGCACAGAAAGTGAAGGAACTCCATGAGAAAGAACAGCCGGTACTTATCGGTACGGTCTCTATCGAGAAGAACGAACTCCTCTCGGCGTTCCTCGCGCGCGAGGGCGTGCCGCACGAGGTCTTGAACGCGAAGAACCACGAACGCGAAGGAGAAATCATCGCGCAGGCAGGGAGGCGCGGGTCGGTCGTCATCGCGACCAACATGGCGGGCCGCGGCGTCGATATCAAGCTGGGCGGGAATCCCGGAACGAAAGAGGACTACGATGCCGTGAAGCAGGCAGGAGGGCTCTTCGTCATGGGCACGGAGCGGCATGACGCGCGGCGCATCGACAATCAGCTCCGCGGCCGTTCAGGGCGCCAAGGGGACCCCGGTGAGACGCAGTTCTATGTTTCCTTGGAGGACTCCCTCATGCGTATTTTCGCGAGCGATACTATAAAGAATCTGATGGGGAGATTCGGCATCCCGCATGACCAGCCCATCGAGAACAAGATGATCACCAAGGCCCTAGAGAATGCCCAGACCAAGATCGAGGGGTTCAATTTTGACGCCCGCAAGCATGTCCTCCAGTACGACAACATCATCAATCTCCACCGCCAGACGATGTATGCAAGGCGGCGCAAGCTCCTTTTGGGGACGGAAGAGGAGGTCGATGAGTACCTTGCCGGTCTGGTCGCCGGCGCGGGCGAAACGAGCGAAGAGGTACAGAAGCATATCGACGAGAAGATCGCGGCGATAGGCAAAAAAGCCTTCTACGACGTCATCCGGCGGCTTGCACTCCAGACGAACGATATGTTCTGGGTCGACCACCTTGAGCTCATGGACTATGCCCGCTCATCGGTCAATCTGCGGGCGTACGGCCAGCGTGACCCTCTGGTCGAGTACAAACGCGAGGCACTGCGACTCTATAGAGAGATGGAAGAGACGATCGTCGGGCAGATATTGGGCATGGTCCCGCGCATACAGGTCTCTGCATTCGTGGCCGCGGAGGCGGAACTCAAAAAGGTGGAGTCGCAAATGACGCTTGCGGGTGGTGGAGCGGATACGAGTCATCAGTCATCAGTCATCAGTCATCAGAGAGACGGGAAAAAAGAGCCAGGTCGCAATGACCCCTGCTGGTGCGGAAGCGGGAAAAAATTCAAGCGGTGTCACGGCCAGTAGAAAAACTTAAAAAGTCATGGATGTTGAAAAAGAGATCACGCAGATCCGAGAGAGAAATAATCGCGTCGAGCTTGATAAGGCATGGGAAGTAAGCTTTACCCGACGTATTTTTATCTCCATAGCAACCTACGTTGTTGCTCATGTGTGGTTGTTGCTAATCAACGAAAGTTCTCCATGGTTGAAGGCATTTATTCCGACCGGTGGCTACATCCTTTCGACGCTTTCCTTGCCGTTTGTAAAAAAGTGGTGGATTGAAAAGAGGTAATCCTATTCTTGCAACAGTTCAAGCGCTTTCATGGCCAATAAAACACACCGCGTGTCCTTACCCCGTGGCAAGCCGACGGGGTATTTGGCACGCGGTACCATGGGTGTTTTTTTGGAGAAAGAATCGGCCGCCGCCGATACTGATTTTTGTGTATCCCCGCTACAGAGTAGCGGGGTATTACACACCAATAAGTTGTTCATCTACGGCACACTTGCCGACCCGAAGATACAGCGAAGCGTCTGGGGGCGAGAGACCACGGGCGTTCCCGATGTACTCCGAGAGTACAGAAGGTCCGAGATCGAAATTGACGGGGAAATCTACCCGCTTATTATTCCCAGCAAGGAAGGGCATGTGGAAGGGTTGGTGATCGAGGTCGCCGACGATGAACTGGAGAAGATCGACGACTATGAAACGGACGCGTATGAGCGGGTAGAAGTCATCCTCGAAAGCGGTGCGATCGCGTGGGTGTATGTGAGAGGATAGAAATCTCAAAAGGTCGAAGAAAAAACCCGACCTAGGGTCGGGCTTCTGCAACGAGGAACTCGGTGACCTTCGTCACTCCGCGCACCAAACGAAGAAAGGGGAGTGCATCGGGCGGAAGGTGGAGGAAGATGAATAAAGGCTTTTCGCGCCCTGTCTCCCGAATGTGTCGCATGACAACATATCCGGCGAAATTGCAGAGGTAAGTCATCCCTTCTTTTCCTCCATGAACGACTACCGGCACCTTCTTGTGGGTGAGGAACTTGGCGAGTCCGTCGGCGTCGACATTGGTGTCGTAAAAATCTTCCCCGCCACGACGGATGACGCCGCCTTCCCGCACCTTTCCTTGGTTGTCCGCGCCTTCCGCGATATTGAAGTAGCGCGTCTCGACGGTGATAGCAGGATACCCCTCGGCGTGCCCCATTGAGACGACCACGTCGGGATTTAGTCTGTCGAGCGCTCGCGTAAGCAGGGTTTCCGCCCTACTCCAGAGAACGGGCAACTTGAGGACGACGAGTTCGTCCTCGGTGCTCTTCCACCCCATTTGGATCTTGTCGGCCACCCGCTCGGTGATATTTTCCGTCACGCTTCCGAATGGTTCGTATGCCGTGAGTAAGATACGCATGCGTACTCCAGCTTTGCACTCTCTCCATACGCTACCACAGTTTTCCCCGCGTAAAAAGAAAAAGCCCGACGCTTGCGCATCGGGCTCGGACAGTGATATGTGGGGTTGTGAATCCCGATTAACTAAGGATAAAGAGCAAAGTTGCCAGCGCAACAGACTCCCTCGTCCCACCGGGCAACACCCACAGGGCGATAATCTCGCGGATTCTCTCTCTACGTAACTGCGGTGGCCACTGGACCGTCCCCAGAGAACGGAGAGGGGCATTCTGTCCTCTAGCCTAGCGCACTTCCGTATTTCGTCAATCCTTCTTTGTGCAGCAGTCGCCGCCGTCGTCTTTCGTTGACAAGGCGGAGACGGTTTTGACGACAATGGCGCCGAAAAGCGCAACGATCGCGCCGATCACGAGGAATTTGAAGAGAAGCGAAAGCATCCACGCGAAGAATCCGAGGGCGACCAGAACGAGAAAGAGAAGCCCTCCCGCCAGTGCGCCACCAAATACCGAAAACCAAAACTTGAGTTTCATTGCAGTCTCCCTTTTAGTAAGGAATCGTTCTTCCGGCGGTAACTTAAACATACCGGAAGGTCTTTTGCAATCTTCCACCTTGTATTTTTTCACATGACGCAAGAAAAAGCCCCGCGTGAAGCGGGGTCTTGAATTTTACACCGAGAGGGTGCTACGGGCGGCTTTTCTGCCGCAAGAGCGCTTCCCTGTCGATCTGTTTTCGTATCGATTCGACGAACTCCTGCACTTCGTCTTCGTGCGGAAGCCCTTTTTTCTCGATGTACATCTCGTCGACTGCGAGGACGACGTCTTCTTTCGTGACACCGGAGGGGGTTCCCGCGGCCATGTCTCTGCGTTCGGCATCTCCTCGGGCTCCGACAACATCTTTGCCGCGACGTACAACACGTTCGGCAAGATCCAGTCGGTCCAATATCCGAAGTTCATGCCGACGTTTCCGCCGATCTCCGAGGCGCTCAACACCTCGTATGTGAAAGCGGTGGCGGCGCGGTCTCCGGAAGTGGCGTCGGCTCCTGTGGAAGCTCCGAGCTGGAAGGGCACCGTGGGCGTCGGTGAGCGCGTTTCGACGCGTTCATGGACGATCAACTTCCAGACGGGAAGCGCAAGCTTCACGTCGGAGACGGTCTCCACTCTCGAGGAACTGAAGGAAGGCCTCCTCGTCGCAGGTTCGCTTGCGGTCGAGATTCACGGCCATACCGACGATGTCGGCGACGCCGAGTACAACCGCAAGCTCTCGCAAGAGCGCGCAATGGCGGTTCGCAACTGGCTCAATAGCCAAAGCGCCAAGAACTTCCCGATCGATCGCTTCCGCGTGGTGGGACACGGCGAGGACGCCCCGAAAGTGGCGAACACCTCGACGGCCAATCGTGCGGTCAATCGTCGCGTGGACGTGATCTTGGGGACGGCGGCCCGTTAAGGCCTCATCCATAAATAAGTTCTACAAAATATGGATGAGGCACAAAGGGCCGTAACCACACATAACGAGGACGTTATTTGTGGACGAGCCCTAAGCCCGACCTCATCAGTAGTTCGCATCAGTGACCCGGCCAATTACCGGCCGGGTCTTTTTCTTAGCTCTGTTTTGCAAACACAAAAGAGGGCTAAGAGAAAGCAAGTTCTTTTCATCAACAGCGTTTTTTTTGAACGAAGGAGGAATAGTGAAACTTTCCACGAAAGATTTCATGCGCGCGCTCACACCCAATGAAAAGATTGGGTCGAGCGCGATGCTCATCATCGGCGGATTCTGGATTGCCGCAATGCTCGCGATCTGGAGTTACGGTCCGTCGGCCTTGATCCCGAGACCGATACCCGTCTTGAAGGCGTTCGGCGAAATGCTCATGAACGGCGACCTCTTGACCGCACTCTGGTCGAGTTTGGTCACGAATCTCGAAGCAATAGCGATCGCGACGGTCATCACGCTCGTCGTCTCGTACGGCGCCGTGCTCGGTATCATGCGACCCGTGTCGCTTGCGGCCACGAAGGGGAGGTTCCTTGGTCTTTCCGGACTCACATTCCTCTTCACGGTCCTTTTGGGCGGCGGGCACACCTTGAAGGTGGCGCTCATCACGTTCGGCATCGCGGTCTTCTTCATTTCGTCCATGGTCGCGATTATCGACGAGATTCCGAAAGACGAGTTCGACCACGCTAGATCGCTCGGCATGAGCGAGTGGCGTGTGACGTTCGAGGTCGTCGTTTTGGGACGGGCCGATCAGGTGCTGGAGCAGATGCGCTTGAATGCCGCAATCGGGTGGGTGATGCTCACCATGGTCGAAGGCTTCGTCCGCTCGGAAGGCGGCTTAGGCGCGCTCCTCATCAACGACAACAAGCACTTTCTGCTTGAGAACGTCTTTGCGATTCAGCTCGCCATCGCCATGTTCGGTCTCGGAATGGATTACGCGTTCCGCATGCTGAAAGACATCGCGTGTCCGTACGCCAACATGACACTGGAAAGGAAATAGCCATGACGTCAAAACCCGAAGGGGTCGTCGTACCCCTCTACGAGAAACGCGAGGTACTGCTTTCCACGGAGAATGTCTGCCTCGAATTCGACGGTAAGCCGGTACTCCGCGACGTGAACGTCATGATCCAGAACGTCGTCCGCCCCGATATGGAACAAGGGCAGGTGGTCTGTCTCTTGGGTCCGTCAGGGATCGGCAAGACCCAGCTCTTCCGCATCCTCTCCGGACTGAACGCACCCACGAGCGGGAACGTTCTGGTCGGAACGGAGCGTAAACCCGTTAAGCGCGGCGAGGTCGGCGTCGTGGCACAGCACTATCCGCTCTTTCGCTGGCGCACCGTGATGGGCAACATGCTCGTTGCGGCCAAGCAAGGCGGGCTCGAAGGCAAGGTCGCGCAGGAGAAAGTCCTCGACCTCCTCTCGCGCTTCAACTTGGCCGACCGGAAGAATGCCTATCCGGCACAGCTCTCCGGCGGTCAGCGCCAGAGGGTGGCGATCGCCCAGCAGATGATTTGTTCACGACACTTCCTTCTCATGGACGAACCGTTTTCCGGTCTCGACCCCCTAATGAAGGATGAAGTCTGCAAGCTCATCTTGCAGGTCTCGAGGATGGGCGAGATGAACACGATCATCATCACGACGCACGACATCTCGACATCAGTCATCGTTGCGGATACCATCTGGACGATGGGACTCGAGCGGGAGCCGGTGAAGGGAGAAGTCGTCCCCGGCGCGACCATCAGGGGCACCTACGACCTAATCGAGCGGGGTCTTGCATGGCAACCGGAGATTCGGAAGCTTCCGCATTACGCGGGCATGGTCCAGGAGCTTGAAGATCGGTTCCTCCAACTGAAGTAATGTATGACGGCCGAAGTAACCCCTTCGGCTTTTTTCTTTCCCGAATTTTGGCTATGATGTCCCGATGGGTCACAAGCAACTCACCTTCATTACGGGGAACGCGGCAAAAGCGAAATACCTTTCGGACTATTTTCATATTCCCGTCGCACATAAAAAACTCGATCTTCCGGAACTTCAGTCACTCGACTTGCGCACCATCGTCCTTGATAAAGCACGACGCGCGTACGAAGCCGTCGGTTCCCCCGTGCTCGTTGAGGATGTATCCGTCACGTTTCATGCGTTTAAAAGATTGCCGGGACCGCTCATTAAATGGTTCCTTGAAACACTCGGGACCGACGGCCTCTGCCGCATCCTCGACGGCTACGACAATCGGAGCGCCCGTGCGGAAGTCATGTATGGCTACTGCGACGGAGGGGAAGTGAAAGTGTTCCATGGTGCTGTCGAAGGAACGATCGCACCCGCCCCCCGCGGTGAAACGAATTTCGGCTGGGACCCGACCTTCATTCCGCTTGGCCACGAACGCACGTGGGCGGAAATGACGGGAGATGAAAAACATGCGACCTCGATGAGGCGTATCGCGCTCGAAAAGCTGGCAAAGTTTTTAAGTGAGTCCAAAAAATACAAGGTCGGACCTTAAAACTGTTTCCTCAAAAAAGCACAAAGTCCGGCCTTAAGAACGATCCAAGGGGAACCCTTAAGAATCATTCTCAAAGGGTTCCCCTTGGATTTTCTGCGCTATAATGCGCTGATGCATAATCGCGCGTTGGCGACGCTCTTTTTTACCATCTTTCTCGACATGGTCGGGGTGGGCATCATGATCCCGGTCGTGCCTGTCATACTCGCCGACCCGGCCTCGCCGCACTATCTGCTCTCGGCCGAGACCAGCCCGCGCGTCGGCTATATCCTCTTGGGTTTCATGTTTGCACTCTACTCATTTGGACAATTCATTGCATCACCGATCATCGGACAGTTCTCCGATAAGTTCGGAAGAAAAAAGATGCTCCTCTTTTCCGTTTTAGGTACTGCGGTCGGGCACGCACTCTTTGCGCTCGCGGTCACGTGGAAATACGTCCCGCTCCTTTTGTTGACCCGCTTCTTCACTGGTATCACGACGGGGAATGTCGTTGTCGCGCAAGCGTCGATCGCCGACATCACCACGCCCGAGCGCCGCGCCGCGAATTTCGGACTAATCGGCGCCGCATTCGGACTCGGTTTCATTATCGGTCCCTTCATCGGCGGTAGACTGGCGGACGATACGCTCGTGTCTTGGTTCACGGCGGCGACGCCGTTCTGGTTCGCTGCGGTGCTTTCCGTGTTTAACCTCCTTTTTGTCGCTACTATGCTTAAAGAAACGAATCTGCGGACGGGCGGTGCGCACACGATCGACTGGGGGCGGTCGGTGAAGAACATATTGCATGCGTTCAACTTGAAGACGCTCCGCCCGCTCTTCATCACCGGCTTTTTGTTCAATGCGGGATTCACGTTCTATGTGACCTTCGTCAGCGTCTTTCTTTTTTCACAATTCGGTTTCACCGAGGCGTCAATCGGGAATTACTTCGCCTACATCGGATTGTGGATCGTATTTACCCAAGGCGTCGTGACGAGGGCGGCAGGGAAGATCTGGAGCGAAAGCAGGATCCTCCGAGTTTCCATCGTTGTCGTTGGACTCTGTATCTTTGCCATTCTCTCTGCGCGGGAATCATCATGGCTCTATTTCATCGTGCCTGTTTTTGCGATGGCCATGGGACTCTCCGGAGCGAATCTGACCGCGCTTATTTCGCGTTCCGCGGACGCCTCGGTGCAGGGCCAGATCTTGGGCCTAAACGGGAGCGTGAACGCCCTTGCCATGATCCTTCCGCCGCTTCTGGCCGGCCCCGTCGCGGCGGCGTTCGACCCTCGGGTGCCGCTTCTTTTCGCTTCAGCGATCGTCATCGCAAGCGGCATGTATTTTATTGCCCACATCCGCCGCGTATCCAAGAACCGAAACGACTACAAGGTCGGACCTTAAGAATTGATGCTCAAGGTCCGACCTTGTATTCGTTTCGTCGGGCCTCGCATTCCATTTTCTTTGTTTTCAGCGCATATTCGGATATACTGAAGATATCTTTATGATGAAGCCGCATATCAGTGAACTCATCTTTTTCTGGGTCCTTTTCGGTTCGTTCGGTCTTTTGACCTTCATGGTGATGAGTCCCTACATCGCGCCGATCTTTCTTGCGGGCGTGTTCACGATACTTTTTTCGCCGTTCCATGCACATGTCAAGAAGTGGGTGGGCGGTAACGATACCTTGGCGGCGCTCGCCACCGTTCTCCTTGTGCTCTGCCTCATCCTTGTTCCGCTTATTCTGCTCGGCGTCTTGATGTCCCAAGAGGTGCTTTCTATCTACAATGCCGTCTCGCACGGCAACGGCGGTTTTGTCCTTCTCGATAATGCCACAAAGACCCTCGAGCACTATATCCAAAACGTCGTCCCGTCATTCGAACTGAAGGAAAGCGTTTACAGTTACATCGAGGTGGTCTTGCGCTGGGTGGGCGGGAATCTGAACGCCTTTCTCACGAGCGTACTTTCGATCGCCGCAGAGCTTCTTCTTGTCCTCATTGCAATGTTCTTCTTTTATCGTGACGGGGAGAAGTTGCATAATTTCATCGTGAAATGGAGCCCGCTCTCCGACAGTTATGACGAGAATATCATCGCGAAGATCGAACTCGCGGTTTCGTCGGTCATCAAGGGTTCTCTTGCGACGGCAATCCTCCAGGGTGCTTTGCTCGGTCTTGGTTTCGGTCTCTTCGGAATTCCGAATCCGGTCCTCTGGGGAGTGGTCGGGACGGTGACGGCGCTCATTCCGGTTGTCGGCACCGGTATCGTCATTCTTCCGGCGGTTGCATTTCTCCTCATCGGCGGGCATTTTATCTCGGGTGCGGGACTCTTGCTCTGGGGAATCTTCCTTGTCGGGCTCATCGACAACATCACGCGGCCGATGTTCATGGGGCGCGGCATGAATATCCACCCGTTCCTCATCTTCCTTTCCGTCTTGGGCGGCCTCGTGTATTTCGGTCCTATCGGTTTTCTTGCCGGACCGATCGTGCTTGCATTCTTTTTCGCACTCCTCGATATCTACCCGTCGATCGTGAAAGGCTACGCCATCAAGGACGGCGACACTCCAAAATAGCCGCTCGGTGAGCGTACTTTTCGGTGTCGGAACGTTATCTTTAAACGACCGACGTTCGGACGAGAATGACAAAGACGAAAGCGGCAAGGCTTACGGCCGCAGAGGTGCGCGCGTAGAAATGCGGGAAGACAAGGAGGGGTTCTTTTTTGAGCGCCGCAAAAATGAGGAATTCGACGAGAAGGAAGGCGCCGACATACAAGCCGACATTGATGCAGAATTCTGCCACCGAGAATTCGGGGGCAGTGAGGCCAAGGAGAGAGCCGGAGAAGGCTTCTCCCACCAAGAAGAGCGAGAGTTGTTTGGCGAAGCGGGGAAGCGCCTCGGTGCGTTTTTGCGCGATCGCATAAAGTGCGCGTAACGCCACGGTCCCCATGAGTATCGCGACCAGAATGTGCAGTGAAAGTATTGTTGCGAACATGGCATCAGTATAGCAAGACTTCTTTGCGGGGACCAAGGCGGGGTGACTCCTTTTGGGTGTACAAGGTGGAACCTTGGGCATCAATTCTTAAAGTTCCACCTTGTACACTGTGCAATATTGTATTTTTCGAAGTTCCACCTTGTACGATGTGGAATTCTTGCCCTATTTTGCTCCGAGTGCTAATGTGTGCGGAGATTCCTTTTTAAGCGGCGACTGATGTTTTCCACATGGCAAGGGCTACTCGGCTTTTTCGGTGTTTTTTCTGCCACTTCGTTTTTGGTTTTCGTCTGGTTGCAAGGCCGCCGCTCAAAGGGCGGAAATAGCGAAGAAAACGCGCTCCACCGCATCTGGGTGAAGATCTTTGTCGGGACGCTTCTCCTTGGCGTCGTCGGCGTCGAGGGGTTGGTGCGGAGTCACGGGGGCTGGTGGGACACTTCGTGGCTCGCATGGCTCCACATGGCGCTCGTTATCGTCGTGTCGACGCTCTTTTGCCTCCTGTATTTTCGGTTCACCGGACTGCGTGACCCCGCGCGACACCGCGTCTTCGCATATGTGTTCATCTTCCTCTATTTCGGAATGCTCGTAACGGGGGGAGTCCTCCTTTCGCGGTATCCCGGCTAAAAAAACACGAAACTCCCGTCTCTCTTTAATCACAGGGACGGATTTTTGTTTGCCTGTCGGTCGCTCTATATTATTAGACTTTCGGTCAAAACAATACTAGGATAGTGAGCGGATTGTTCACTACAATACCAACGAGGTGCCATGATGAAATTGAACACAACAGTCCACGTCTCGCCTTCCGGTGAGAAAAGCGTACTCACCACATTCGACTGGGCGACGTTTCGCGTTCTTGACGTCATTCCCGAGATCACCCGGCTTATAGCCCTAGGTCATTCGCTTGCGGAAACCACCGCGGCAAAACAAGACCCGACGTTTGCGGATCTGGTCTTGGTCTGGCAGGAATTCAACCAGCGATTCGGGCGCGTCGTCGGGCCGATGCACCACTTGAATGGGGTCATGCAGGCGGACTACACCGGACTGCGTCAGGCGGTCGAGGAAGCCACGCCGCTCCTCTCCGCGTACGGAAGCGACCTCGCTCTCCACAAAGGGCTCTATGATGCGTACGTACGTTTCAAGCAGGGCGACCCCTACAAGGGGTTGCGCGCCGACGAGCGGTACATCATCGACGAAACGATAAAGAATTTCGAGCTTGCCGGCGTCGGGCTTCCTCCGGAGAAAAAAGCGGCACTCAAGCAGGTGAACGAGCGGCAGGCGATGCTTGCCAAGACCTTCCGTGACAATGTCCAAGACGTTCAGGACGCGTGGCAGATGCACCTCACCGACCGTTCGGAACTCCGCGGTATTCCCGTAGACGCACAGCGGGCGATGAAGAAGACCGCGGAGAAGAAGGGGAAGGAGGGCTGGTGCGTCACGCTCCAAGCGCCTGATGTCCTTGCGGTGCTCGAACACGCGGATAGTTCCGTGCTTCGGGAGGCAGTCTACCGTGCGCGGGTGACCAAAGCGTCCGAACTCGATCAATTCGAGGGTAAGCGCGACAATGCGCCGATAGTCGCCGAGATGCTTTCGCTTGCGCGGGAGGAAGCAAATCTCTTGGGGTTCGCGAACTATGCCGAACTTTCGCTTGCGAAGAAAATGGCGAAGTCGGTCGGTGTCTCCGGCGTGTCTCGGTTCATCGCCGAGTTGGGAACGTTGGCGCGACCGAAGGCGAAAACGGAACTCCGAGCCATGAGGTCTTTTGCGAAGAAAGAACTCGGGATCGCAAAACTCGCCCCATGGGATCTCCAGTATGTCACCGAAAAGATGCGCAAGGCGCGCTACGCCGTCGATCAGGAAGCACTGCGCCCCTATTTCCCGTTCTCGAAAGTGAACGAGGCGATCTCGGCGCTCCTGTCGTCCCTCTATGGCGTTACATTCGTTCCTCGCCCCGACGTGAAAGGGTGGAACGACGACGTCGCGTTCTTTACGATCGTCGACGCCGCCGGAGTACTCTTGGCGGGATGCTATGTCGACCTTTTTGCGCGTGAAGGCAAACGCGGCGGCGCGTGGATGGACAATGCCGTTGACCGGATAAAGCTTCCGGACGGCGTTCAGGTTCCCGTTGCCTACCTCGTGTGCAATTTCGCGAAGTCACCCGACGGCGGGGAAACCTATCTTTCCCACGAAGAGATCCAGAGTACGTATTTTCACGAACTCGGGCACACGCTCCATCACATGCTCGGGAAGACCGAGTATGCGGCGCTCTCCATGGGCGGGGTCGAATGGGATACCGTCGAACTCCCGAGTCAGTTCATGGAGAACTTCCCGTGGGACAGACAGATCTTGAAGGAGATGTCGCGACATAAAGAGACGGGAGCGGTAATCCCCGACGCGGAGATCGAGAAATTGATCGGCGCGAAGTTCTTCAACACGGGACTCTTCACGCTTCGTCAGATTCTGTTCGGCACCTTCGACTGGGAGCTGTATCGGGACTACGACCCGGCGCATCCGATCGATGCGAACCGTCACTGGCAAGCCGTACTCGGTCGGTTGGAAGTTCGTCCGCGCGTGAAATGGGATCGCTTCCCGAACGGCTTCGGCCATATCTTTGCGGGGGGCTATTCCGCCGGCTACTGGAGTTACATGTGGGCGCTCGGGCTTTCTGCCGACGCGTTCGCGGTGTTTGAAGAGGCGGGAAATATCCGCTCACGTGATATAGGCAGGCGCTTCTTGAAGGAGATCCTTGAGCCGGGATGTTCACGCCCCATGGCGGAAAGTTTCCGTGCGTTTCGCGGTCGCGATCTCGATCCGAAAGCGCTCGCGGTCCACCTCGGGCTCATTCCACGATGATCCGCACCCCACTCGCCATAAGGCGGGCGGGGTGTTTTTTCTTGTTCGTGCTTAAGTTCAAGGTGGAAAATGGTCAATTTCTCACCAACAGACAAAGTCGAACGCAATCCAAGGTCCGACCTTGGGGAAACTGCTTTAAGGTCGGACCTTGGATTGCGGAATGCTGTGTTAAAATCCATTCAATGACGATTGATGAGAAGAAACAAGCATTCAACCGCACGCTTTTCAGCTGGCATAAAGACCATTACCGCGACATGCCGTGGCGCAATACGCGCGATCCATATCACATTCTTATCTCCGAGATCATGCTTCAGCAGACGCAGGTGGATCGCGTACGCACGAAATACACTGACTTTCTGAAAAGATTCCCTACGGTACGTGTTTTGGCGAAGGCTCCGCTTGGCGAGGTGCTTCGTGCTTGGTCCGGATTGGGCTACAACCGCCGTGCGCGGTATCTCCATGATTGCGCGAAGAAAATAGTTCATGAGTATAGTGGAAAATTTCCGAATGACCTTGAAGAGCTCAAAAGACTTCCCGGCATCGGCCTTTCTACGGCGGGCGCTCTCCTTGCCTTTTCTTTCGGAGAAGACGAGCCGATGATTGACACCAATATTCGCCGCATTCTTGTGCGAGTTTTCTTTGGTGGCAAGAGGTCAAAAAAGATACGAGGTCGGACCTTAGGAATCAATTCTTCAAGGTCCGACCTCGTATCTTTTCCTCACGTACCTTCCGACAAGGGGCTCTACATTTTTGCAAAATCGCTCATTCCGAAAGGAAAGGGTCGGATATGGAACTATGCCATGCTCGATCTGGGTGCGACCTCCTGCACGGCGCGGAATCATTCCGACCGATGTCCCCTCATGAGACTCCACGGCGAGGTCGGCGATTTCCGGTATAAAAAGCCGCAGAAGAAGTTTCATGGTTCACGCCGGTTTTATCGGGGAAAAATATTGTCCCTACTTACCGAACGTAAACGAGTAGCGCCACTCCAACTTGGAAAAGCGGTCGCCCTACCGACGAGCGCTCTCCGCGACATCCTTCGTGACTTGAAGCGCGAACGGCTGGTAGTATCCTCACGCGGAAAAATTATGTTACCAAAATGAAATAAGGTGAAGACGGCCAACTTCTCTTGGGGGACCGGTACAAGGTCGGACCTTGAAGAATTGATTCCTAAGGTCCGACCTTGTACCGGTCTCTGGCCTTAGGCCGTCTTCACTTTATATTTTCGGGAGCTTGGTCTACACCCTTTTTTGTGCTAAAGTCGATGCATGGCGACCTTAGCGGTGAAATGGGCAGTGAATGCGCTTGCGATATTTCTCGTCGGCAACTTTCTTCCGGGCATCCATGTGCCCGACTACATGACCGCGCTCTGGGTCGCGCTAGTGCTTGGTATCGTGAACGCCGTAATTCGGCCGATATTGCTCATTATCACTCTTCCCATCAATATCATTACGCTCGGACTCTTCACTTTCGTCGTGAACGGGCTTATGTTCTGGCTCGCGACGGTATTCGTGCGCGATTTTACCGTCGACGGATTTCTCCCCGCCATGCTCGGAGCGCTCATCGTCTCTGTGATCTCGATGGTGCTTAGTCGCATTTTTCTCGGAAAAGACGGCAAGGTCGGCGGCACATAGTACTTGTCCCGTTAGAAGTCGCGGACACTTTGTAGTAATGTCACTACGCATGATGAGCGGTGTAAAAGATAAACGAGTAGGAGCGGTACAACGAGTGTCCGCGCCCAACTTTTAATGGGATGAAAAAAAAGATCCGAATCATCACGCACAGCGGCAACTTCCATGCGGACGAGTTGCTTGCCGTCGCCGCGATTGAGATCCAATTGAACGGTACGCTGTACGAAGTCATTCGTACGCGCGACCCGGAGGTCTGGAAGACCGGCGATTATGTCGTCGACGTGGGCGGAGTGTATGACCCCACTGCAAATCGTTTCGACCACCATCAAAAAGGGGGAGCAGGTGAGCGCAATAAGGTCCCGTACTCTTCCTTCGGACTGGTGTGGAAGCACTACGGCGAAGCGATATGCGGCTCGAAAGAGGTCGCGGACGGCGTTGAAGCCCGCCTCGTTTATCCGATCGATCTTGCGGACAACGGCACCGAGGTTTACACGACGGTCTTCGACGGCGTGCACCCGTATCTCCTGCACAGTGTTGTTGCCGCAATGCGCCCGACGTGGAAGGAGGGTGAGATCCACGATGTGCGATTCGTCGAACTCATTCCGCTTATGCGCCGGATAATCGAGCGCGAGGTCATCGCGGAGCGCGACCGAATCGAGGGCGCGCGTCTTGTGCGTGAGGCTTATCTTGCCGCGACGGACAAACGCATCATCGTGATCGACGGGCATTATCCGTGGCAGGACGAACTTGCGCGGCATCCCGAACCGCTCTATCTCTTGAAGCCGCGCCACGAGGGAAACTCTTGGCAGGTGGAGTGTGTGCGCGACGACGTACACAGCTTCAAGAATAGAAAACCGCTTCCCGAGGCATGGCGGGGACTCTCCGGAGAAGCACTCGGAAAGGTGACCGGAGTCCCCGACGCCGTCTTTTGCCACAACATGAGGTTCATTGCCGTTGCAAAAAGCAAGGAAAGTGCGCTCCGGCTTGCACAGATGGCGCTTGTCGCGTAAGTTAACGTAGTCGTTATGGCAACACTGAAGAACAATCCGACGCTCGCCGACCTTCAAGACCACATCGCGAAAGTATGTGCGGAGCGCGGATGGGATAAGAACACGCATACGGAGAAATTCCTTCTTTTTGTCGAAGAGGTCGGAGAGCTTGCCAAGGAGATACGCAATACCACGGGACTTCACGCAAAAAAGCCGGAAGGCGAAGCTCATCAGGCGCTTGAAGCGGAGTTTGCCGATACGCTCAATTACCTCCTCGATCTTGCGAACACGTTCAATGTGGACCTCGAAACGGCGTACCGCGAGAAACATCGCGTGAATGAGACGCGCAAGTGGGATTAACTTACCATGGCCTTTGTTGATGAACTGAAGATCCATATCAAAGCGGGCGACGGCGGCAAGGGTGTCGAGCGGTGGCGTCACGACAAGGCGAAGGAATTCGGCGGCCCTTCGGGAGGCGACGGCGGCAGGGGCGGCAATGTGTATGTCATGGGTTCGCGGGATCTCGGTCTTCTCTTCGGTTATCGCCACAAGAAAGCATTCAAGGCGGAGAACGGCGCCCCCGGTGCCAAGAATAGTTCCCACGGCAAGGATGGCGACGATCTCTCCATCAAACTTCCCATCGGCTCGGTGGTGACCGATCTTCGCACGAAGAGGTCGCTCCACGTGCTCTCCGAAGGCGTTCCCATTCTCCTCTTGCGCGGCGGCGATGGTGGATTCGGGAACGAGCATTACAAAAGCGCAACGAATCAGCGCCCGAAGAAGACGACCCCAGGTTATCCCGGCGAAGACGGCAGTTTCTATATCGAACTCCAGCTCGTCGTCGATGTGGGCTTCGTCGGGTTTCCCAATGCGGGGAAGTCATCTTTGTTGAACGCACTCACGAATGCGAGCGCAAAGGTCGGCTCTTATCAGTTCACCACGCTCGAACCGAATCTGGGCGATCTATTCGGCTATATTCTCGCGGACATCCCCGGCCTTATTGAGGGCGCGTCGGAGGGGAAAGGGCTCGGCCATAAGTTCCTGCGGCATGTCAAACGCACGAAGATGATTGCGCACCTGATCTCGCTCGAGAATGAGGACGTGATGGGGGCGTACCAAAGTATCCGAAACGAACTCGAACAGTACGACCCGCCCACCTCGGAAGGAGGTCGGGCAGGCACCGCACTCGGAGAAAAGGACGAGATCATCATACTCACGAAAACCGATCTCGTCGACGAGGTGGCCCTTAAGAAGGCGCAACAAGCGCTTTCCGTGCTGAAACCTCGCCTCTTCACGCTTTCGATCTACGATGCCGATGCGCTGAAACATTTTTCCGATGAGTTGGTAAAACTTCTGCGCAAAAAAGAGCACGCATAAAAAATCGCCGCCCCGGGAAGGGGGCGGCTTCGTCGGCTGTTATTTTTCTTCCGCTCGCGGAATTGCGCAGGAGGTCTTCGCGGAGAGCGCCTCAAGGGGTTGCATGCCGCTCATTTGCGTACCGTCGGAGAATCTCCACGCGGGAACTCCCCGAAGGCCCGAAGGACATTTGCCGGTGAATTGTCCGGTCTTCGGATCTGCGCATTCGACGACGAAAGGGAACTTGTCGGCGAGCTTCTCCGTGTCCTTCATGTCCTCGCGCGTGAATGCGGGGTCGATCATTTGCAGTTGCCGCAAGCAATACGGACACCACCAAGCGCTATACATGACGGCGCCGGCCTTTGTGAGACATTCCGTGAGCTGGTCGGCCCTTTCAGCCTTCGCGGGAACGGCGGAAAGAGCAAGAAGAAGGGCGCACACGAACAGGAACTGTCGTTTCATCGCATTTCCCAAAGAGAACGAACTCATAAAATCCTAGTTGCGATCGCGCACGTTGTCAACGCCGCACAAAATATAAGGTCCGACCTTAGGAAAACTTCTTCAAGGTCGGACCTTATATTTTGCGACTACTCGCCAAACTTCTTACTGCTTTATGGATAAAAAAATCGCCGTCTCGGAATGAGACGGCGATGTGCTGCTAGGAAATGAACAGGAGATACGGACCGACTTTGTCGGCGTTGGCGATCGCCCAGCTCGTGATGTAGAACACGCCGATTGAGCCCATGAGGCCGAAGAAGCTTCCGGAGAGGAGACCGTGGAAGGTCACCTCGACGTATTTCTCGATGCACCAGAGGCCGAAGAAGGTCCCGCCGATCTTCTGGAGTTCGGGGACGCCGTAGATCGAGCCCAAGAGTATCGCCGCGACGCCTGCGACAGGCATGATGAAGAAGTTCATCGCGAAGTAGCGCCCGTCCATGCCGTGGCCGTACCACTTGGACGCCATGATGAGGAGCCCGAGGTAGCCGACGAAACTGCCCATCCAGTACGCGCCGGGTGCGAAGACTTTGATGTACGGGTCGTCCACGTTGAAGATGCGGAGCGCCACGTAGAACCCGAGCACGAGGAATGCGACCGCGGTTGCCTGCGGTACGACTTTCTCGTCACGGAAGCCGATGACGTAGCACAACCCCCACGAGTCAGCGATGAAGCCGACCGCACACATGAGCGCGGTGATCGCAACGAAGCCGATCAAGGTACTCTGGTAGAGGAATGCGGCAACGGCGGCATAGACCAGCACCATCGCGCTGAACCCCGTCGGACTTCCTTTCCAACGGTGGACGTGCGACGAGAAGGCGAGTGCTCCGATGAAGAAAAGCGTGCCCATGAAACCGAAGATGTAGCCCGTGGGAAGCGTGAGCCCGTACCACGTGAGCCCCACCGAGGTGGCGTAGAGGAGGGCCTCGTACATGCTTTTCGGTATGGCGACAAAAACGGGAAATGCGTAGAACGCGAAGATCGATCCGAACACGGCGATGCCTATGCCCGCCATGATCTGGAGGAACGAGAAGCCAGAGAGCCACCCTGCGGCTTTCTGCAGGCCGTGGAGCTCGTAGGTCGGTTGCACATTCGCGACCAGTTCGTTGAACGTGATGTCGCGTCCGAGCGCTTCTTTGGCGCTCGCCATGCACTCGGCGACCGCTTTGTCGTATTCGACTTGCGACGGGAGCACGCCCTTTTTCAGGAGGTGTGCCGCGTTGTCGAGGCAGATGCGCGACGGGACGAGCTTGTTGTGCTCTTCGATCGAAAGCGGTTTTGACGGAATTGCCGAGGCGAGTGTCGGCGCGAACATGATGAACGCGAGGAGGAGGAAACGGAGGTAACGCATGGAGTATCTCCTTTGTCAGTGAACGACGCTGGGTCCAAAACTAGCATAGAAAGAAATTCTGTCAATGCTCGTAGGGACTGGGTGAATGATGCTCACGTGGCGCTCAAAATACAAGGCGGGTTCCGCCTTGTACGTCGAATCTTGTCATTACCCACCAACTCCTGCGGACAAAAAAACCCCCCCGAGCACAGGGCAGGGGGGTGGGACGGACGTTGTCTCTCGATCAGCCTTCGTTGTGGCCGCTTCTGCGTCTTCCGAAGGACTGGACGGTGTCGCCGGCATCTTTCGCGGCGGTCTCGTCCGACGGATCGGGGTCGGTGAAGTTGACCTTGACGGCCTCGCGTTCGGCGATCTTCTTGTAGATTCCTTGCATCGACATGATGAGCATGTCGAGCGCTTGCGCCAGAAGGTCGCTGAAGAGTCCGCGCAGTGCGCTCGCCGGCCAGAACAGGATCCACAGCGTGATGCGTTCCTTGTTCCTTGCGAACGTCACCTCCGGACTTTCTGCCGTGGCGCCGCTTGAGGCAAGCCTGCCGCCGCGATTACTGCGGAAGTGCCGCTCCCAGTCTTCGGCGTGCTTCTTCTCGAGCGTGAGTTGCGGCTTTCCGTCGACTTCGGTCAGCACGGCTTTTGCGTCAAGTTTCTTGTCTCTGCAGAAGCTTTCGACGACCCGCATGATCTCCGCTTTGCAGCGCTGGGCGAATAGCCTGAACTTCCAGAGGCTCCACATGACGCCGATGGCGACGAATGCGATCGCGCTTATGCCGACCTCGAGTGCGTGCGCTTTGACCAGCGTCCAGAGCGGCAAGCCGCCCCAGTTGAGGAGGAAAAGCATGACACCGAAGAGGACAATCGAGCCCACCATGCGGGCGCCCGCCATCGTCTCCTCCGAGTCTTCCTCGGGCAATTCGGTCATATAGGCGATGATGCCGAGGGGGACGAAAATGATCCCCATGAGCATGACCCACAACATGAAGGTCATTTCGCCCAAGAACCAGCCGCCGGCCATGAGTGCAACCCAGAGTGCTTCCATCTGTGACTCCCTTGTGAGTGAACGATACCGTTCTTGGTTCTTGAAACTAGCATGCGCCTCTGATCTGTCAAGCACTCGCGGGAACAGATGATTTCGACCCGTGAAATATGGTATTATGCACCGTAATGTCCGAATATAAGGCTACCCCGTAGTAAGTCAAAGCTCTACCTACGGGGCAGGCAATTGGGCTTGAAGTCCACCTCGGTCGGAAAGCAAGAACTTCCGACGTGGCGAGCGCCTCCACAAATTTATGACCCACTACAAAGCGACCATCGGGCTCGAAGTCCACGCAGAGTTGAAAACGGTGACGAAGATGTTCTGCCGATGCAAGAACGACCCCGACGAAGGACGTCCGAACTGGAACATCTGCCCCGTTTGCACCGCACAGCCCGGCTCACTTCCCGTCATTAATAAGAAGGCGGTCGAGCACGTGCTTCGCGTCGGGCGCGCGGTTGGCGCCACGCTCGCGAATTTCACCGAATGGGACCGGAAGAATTATTTTTATCCCGACATTCCGAAGGGCTACCAGATCAGCCAGTACAAATTCCCGCTTGTCTCCGGCGGCGAACTTTGCGGCGTGGCGCTCACCCGCATCCACCTCGAAGAAGATACGGGAACGTCCAAACACGACCGCGGCGACTATTCGCTCATTGATTACGATCGCGCCGGAGTGCCCTTGATGGAGCTTGTGACCGAGCCGGTCATTCATGATGCGGAAACGGCCATGCACTTTGCGAAAGAACTCCAGCTCACCCTCCGCTACCTCGGTGCATCGGATGCGAATATGGAAAAGGGAGAGATGCGCGTCGAGGCGAATATCTCCATCTCGCAAACCGAAGAGTTCGGAACGAAAGTTGAGGTGAAGAATCTCAATTCGTTCAAATCGGTAGGAGATGCCATCGCATTTGAATTCAAACGTCACGCGGAAGTCCTTGGGCGGGGAGAAAAAGTCGTACAAGAAACGCGCGGGTGGGATGAGAACACCGGAAAGACCTTTTCCCAGCGCAAAAAGGAGACTGCGCACGATTACCGCTATTTCCCCGAACCGGACTTGCCGAAGCTGATGGTCAAAGAAGTGTTCGGCGAGCAATATGAAAAGCTGCCGTCGCTTCCGGAATTGCCGTGGGAGAAACGCGAGCGACTCAAGAAGGAATTTGGGTTTCAAGACTCGGTGGTCGAGCTGTACATTGTCGACGCGGCACTCGGAAATTTCTTCGAAGGGATTGTAAAGGATTTTCGAGGTGATAAAGAGCTTGTTAAACTATCGTCTAATTACATATCCTCCGACGTCGCGGCGCTCAAGAAGGCGGATACAAGCGGGGGGCTGGGAAAGCTCACCACGACCTCGTTTGCGGGAACCATGCGGCTGGTACATGAGGGCGCACTTTCTTCCCGCGGCGCGAAGGATACGTTGGCGATACTGTTCGCCGAAGGGGGCGATGCGCGGGCGACCGCCGAATCGGGAGGTCTCATCCAGAAGAGCGACATCGGCGCATTGGAGGGGGTTGTGAAAGAAGTGATCGCCGCGAATGAAAAAGCCGCCGCGGAATATAAAGCGGGGAAGGAGGCATCGCTCCAATTCTTGGTCGGACAGGGGATGAAGGCGTCGAAAGGAAGCGCAAACCCGAAAGTGCTCGGAGAATTGTTCAAGAAGGCATTGATATAGTGTCGTTTGTTACGCGCCTAAAAAGGGTGACCAGAGTACAAGGTGGAACCTTGGGAAACATTCTTAAGGTTCCACCTTGTACTCTGTGGACAGTGTCTCCAAAAGTGGTTCAAAGCGCTCGGTTGTTGTATTCTATGAGAATATGAACGGTGAGTTAACACTTGACCAACTTTCGGGGTCGCCGACGGACAAGAAGTACGTTTCGCTCGACGTTGGGAGTAAGATCTCCGGCTACACCAAAGATTATCTTGAGCGCCTTTGCCGCCTCGATAAGGTCGAGTGCGGGACATGGAACAGTAACAAAGGGCAGTTCGTCGTCGAGCTGAATTCGCTTCTGCGCGAAACGCATGCGCTTCTCGTTTCTTACGACGGGGTCCTTTTTGTCGACAAGAAAGACGTCATGTTCCCCGAAAAGAATACCCCCGTGCCGGACGTACCTTCGTCTCTGGCGGCCGGGGGCGGGCAGAATTTCGTCGTGCAGTCGCAGATACCCATCGCACCTCCCGCAGGCGGGCCTCTCCCGCACGTGGCGATCTCCACCGGTCCGGCTATTGCGCCGGCGAACATGCCCGTTTTTTACGCTTCGCATCGTGATTTTGATACGCCACAGAGTGTGCCGCCTCCGGCCGCACCGGTAAATGTTCCTCCGGTGGCCCCTCCTCCGACGAGGATTACTCCGCCGCCTTTTTCTCCCCCCACCATACCCCCGCCGATCGCGCCGCGGCTCGCAGTACCCAAGAAGCCCAAAACGACGGCGGCCAACGTTCCGTCCGCCGTCTCTGCGCTACCGCCGCCTCCGCTCCCGACGGCACCACCAACTTCGAAACAGGGTACCTACCAAGATGAATGGGAGAAGATGCTCTTTTCCGGAACAGACGCTGTTCCGGAGACACCCGTCGTACCTGCGTCGCAGTACCGTCCGATACAGACCTCCACGGACGTGTCGGTACACCAGGACCCCGCACCCCTTTTTCCGCCTCTTGCGGTAAGGATGCCGCCAGTCACACCGTCACCCACTGCCGGTTCGGCGATCACACCGCCTCCTTTCACGCCACCGCCTCCGCAACCACCTCCTCCTCCCGCACCTCCTGTGGCGCTACCACCCGCTCCGGTTCCTCCGCCGCCACCGCCTGTTCCGGCCGCTCCACTTTCCGAAAAGGCAGTGGCGTCACGGAGCGGGGCAAGCGACGATGTGCCGCCGCCGGTTGCCAAAGGCCACGCTCGGGAATATGTTGGTCCGGAATCGCGCGCGGCATCGAGCACCGAGTCGAAACTTCCGCAAGTTATCGAAGAACACCATCTGGCGGTACCGGAGTCGCATTCGCTCTCGAAAGATACGGCGGAGGATTACGCAGAGAAAAAACACTCGAAGTAGGGTTGCGGACCGAGCGGCGACAAACTGGATGACGGGCGGTATAATGGCCGGTACAGCATAAACATTTACGATTATGGAGAAAAAAACTCGCATCGCGATCAACGGTTTCGGGCGTATAGGAAGGGCGTTCTATAAACTCGCGCGCACGCGGCCGGAGCTCGACATCGTCGCCGTGAACGACCTTGGCGACCTCGAAAACATGTCGTATCTCCTGAAGTATGACACCGCCTACGGCAACGCGGACTTCGACATTGCGGTAGTCAAAGAAGGTGCGGAATCGGGATTCATGGACGGAGACCACAAGGTCGTATTGGTGCAGGAAAAAGACGCCGCGAAACTTCCTTGGGCGAAATACAATATCGATATCGTTGTCGAATCAACGGGATTTTTCGCCACCTACGATAAAGCACAAGTACATCTCACGGCGGGTGCGAAGCGTGTGGTCATCACGGCGCCGGCGAAGGGAACGCCCACGGACGGTGTGACGGCGGCGATGGTTTTGATGGGAATTAACGCGGAAAAACTGGCGGCGTGTCAGATCTCTTCGAACGCGTCATGCACGACGAACGCCGCGGCACCGCTCATTCAAATACTTGAGGAGACGATCGGCATCGAGAAGGCGCTCTTGAATACGACCCACGCCATGACCGGCACCCAGCGTGTTGTCGACGGACCGGGCGGCAAAGATCTCCGCGGAGGCCGTGCGGCGTCGCAGAATATGATCCCTGCCTCGACGGGAGCGGCGATATCGGTAGGGGAGGTGATTGGCGCCCTTAAGGGGAAGTTCGACGGTATCTCGATGCGCGTTCCCGTTATCGCCGGCTCGATCGCGGATATCACCTTTATCGCGAAGAGGAATACATCGGTCGAGGAAGTGAATGAGATCCTGCGTAATGCCGCGAAGGATCCGCGCTGGGCGGGCATATTCACCGTGACCGAGGAGCCGCTCGTGTCGTCCGATATCATCGGTGAGTTGCATGGTGCGGTCGCCGACCTCGATCTCACCCGTGTTGTCGACGGCAATCTTGTGAAAGTGATGTCGTGGTATGACAATGAGATTGGGTATACCAATACGCTCGTCATGCATGTTTTGGAGGTGGCGAAGTATCTTTGATGAAGCTTGTTGACCCCATAGCATTCTTTAAAGTTTTTGGTCCCTTGTTGCTGGGGCTACTTGTTTTTGTTGCCATTGCCATTGCGCTAACATACTTTTTTAAAGTTGCTCTGCCTGATTATTTTTCTCGCAAAAAAGTTAAAAAGTCATTTGAAAGTGGTGAAGAATGGCGGGGTGATCAAGAGTGGCTCGACCATCTTCGCAAAATGGACCCAACAGAATTTGAAGAATTTATAGCACAACTTTTTCGGTCTCTGGGGTATAACGCACGTGCCGTTGGCCACGCGGGAGACCACGGCGTAGACGTTGAAGCAGAGAAAGACGGTGTTACCCATCTTGTGCAGTGCAAAAAATACTCTAAAACAAACAAGGTGGGAGAGCCGGAGGTACGGAATTTCTTGGGGGCGATTGACCACCAACACAGTAGGGGCAAAGGATACTTTGTTACCACGGGCTATTTTACTTCAGAGGCGGAGAAGTTTGCCGAGGACAAGCCCATCGAACTCATTGATGGCCCAAATCTTATTGAACGTATTCGTTCGCTGAAGAAGGAGGCATCTGAAAATTCAGTGTCTGGTGTATAATAGGCCTATGAAGATCTTCCTCGCCACCGACCATGCGGGTTTTGAGATGAAAGAGGCGCTTGCGGCTTTCGTCAAAAAAGACCTCGGCCACGAGGTTGTTGATCTTGGAGCGCACACTTTTGACCCGCTCGATGATTATCCGGACTTCATCGCGCTTGCGGCGGGGGAAGTTTCACGCGACCCAAAGGGCGCTTTTGGTATCGTGCTCGGCGGCTCGGGAGAAGGGGAGGCGATGGTCGCCAACCGATTTAAGAATGTCCGTTGCACGGTGTACTATGGCGGGTCGCTCGATATCATCCGGCTTTCCCGCGAACACAACGACGCGAACATTCTTTCGCTCGGCGCAAGACTGCTTTCTATAGATGAGGCAAAGAGTGCGGTGAAACTCTGGCTCGAAACCAAATTCTCCGGTGATGAACGGCACGTGCGGCGAATCAAGAAGATCGAGGCGATCGGATAGTCGCACATAAAAACAAAAGAAGTACAAGGTGGAAAAAATACAAGGTCCGACCTTAAGAAGTGCCTTGAAGTACGAGGTCGAACCTTAGGAGTTAATTCTTCAAGGTTCGACCTCGTACTTCTTTGTTTCGTGTAAAAAACACCCGCCCTAGGCGGATGTGTCGGTCAGAACGGGATATGCCGCGCCAATTTGTCGCGAACGCGGTCGAAGTAGATATCCCGCTTGAGACAGTAGCGTCCCCTTTTGGTCTTCGGTTTCTCGTAAAGGTACTTCCACCACTCGCGCCCCTTTTTGAGCTGACGGTCGATGTGTGAGATGTACGACGTTCGCTTGCAACGCCGGAGGAAACGTTTTTGTTCCCTGCAGGCGTCCACCTCCTGTTTTCTCGGGTCCTTCAATGCTTCAAGAGAGAGGTAATACTCCTGAAATACATGCATCGCCTCGTGAACTAATACTGACGCAACCCAGTGTATCGAAGTGCTCGCCGTCATTCCGCTGTCGCTAAAATACACGGGATAGGGGCATTCTGCCGTCGCCATGAACACTTCACCGAAGTCACCCTTGCGTTTTGAGGGCACAGTGACGACGATCATGTCGGCCATGAGGACGTATTCGTACCAGCCCTTTTTCTTGAGTAGTGTGACGGATTTTTTGAGGTCCGCCTCGATCCGGCGTTCAAATTTGCGCAAGCGTGAGGGGACGAGGAAGATCATCCCCTCAATATCGCGGATGTCGTAGGACACCCCAGCGAGTGTCAACTTTTTCACCGCGTCTCCTCATGTGCGTCTTTACGTTGTTTACTTGATAAACAGTTACGGGTCAAGCGAAAACATACAAGGTGAGACCGGAAAAATACAAGGCCCGACCTTAAGAATCAATCCCCAAGGTCGGACCTTGTATTTTTCCACCTTGTACGCTCACCGAGTATTTCCGTCTGCACCTCGTTTTATTGGGAGCGTCCAAAATACCCCGTGGCTCTGCCACGGGGATGAATGGACGCAAGATATGTTGGAGCGGGCGGTGGCCCGCACCTCTTCCAAAAAACTTGCCCGTGGTTCCGCCCGCCAAATACCCCGCGGTCTTTGCCGCGGGAATTGGACGGGCGGACAAGTTTATACAAGGTCGGACCTTGTATTTCAGAAAAAAACCCCAGTGTTGGGGTTCGGATGTTGGCTATGAATGAATGCCGGCGATCTTGAGCGCGCGGATGAATCGGGTGATCCCGATACCGCCTCCGCAACGGGGAAAAAATTTTAGGCCAAGAAACTCTTTGAGTTCTCTCTTGACTCGCTCGCGGGTGAATTGCGAGTAGAGGATATCGCGGTACATCCCGTCGCTGATGGTGTCGAAGAGATGCGCCATCTCTTTCGGATCCGTTGACCGCTCTGCCGAACCGATGGTTTCGATGCCACAGAGCAGTACATCGACTTTTTTTGCGATCCCGTTCTCTCGTTTCATGTTCCAGAATGGCGATGTGGTTTCTGGAAAGTCGGTAAGCAGAACTGCTTGTCCGTGTGTCTCGCAAAGTTTCGCTTCTTCGACGTCAGTGAGTTCGGAAATCCCATACATGAGCGCCGCGTCTCTATAGGCGACCTCCGGAAAGCTCTGTGCAGGACCGAAACCCGAGAATTCCAGAAGTTCCTTTTCAAGCCGCTTCAGTTCCTCGATGCCCCCATGTGTCTCGAATTCGAACATGGGGAAGATGAGGTTGTGCCGTCCGTCTTTGGGTTTGGGCTCATTCCGGTAACTGGTGCTGACGCAAAAGTATCCCGGAACGCTAGGCTCGGTCAGGAGCTCCCACTCAAGATGCATTTGTCCGGTCTGTGGCAAGGGCCATAGTTCTCCGGCGTAAGCGAATTGGCCGATCGTGCGAGGATCTTCGCATGCGGCGAGAATGGAAAGTCTGTGCTGAACCGGTGTTTCAACAAAACCCTTTTTTTCGACAAAAAATCCACGCAAGATTCGCATCGCCGCATGATAATCTCTCGGCGAAATCGGGTCGATGTACCGTGTTTTGCGGTTGGACATTCCACACCCCCTTTCTCTTTAGGAAAGAACCCTGGGGCATTTTTCCAGAGTTTATCGGCATTGTCAATCTTTGTTATACTGTGCGAATGACTGACATCATTCCCGCCATCATGCCTGATTCGTATGATGACCTCGTTCTCAAGGCCGCTCGTGTGCGCGGGCTGGTCCCCTTGGCCCAGATCGATATTATGGACGGCACGTTCGTTCCGTCAAAGAGTTGGCCTTATGCGACGGGCGGGGTGAAGAAGGACGAGCATTTCCTCGCGCTTTCCCGTCAGGATGAGGGGATGCCCTTTTGGGAGGAACTCGACTACGAGATTGACCTTATGATCCTAGAGCCGGAGAAGCACATTGACGAGTGGCTGCCAATCGGTGCGAGCCGACTTATCTTTCATGTCGAGGCGGTCAAGGATATCGACGCGTTTCGAGGGCATGACGTCTTTAAAGAGGGTGCGCGAGATATCAACGGAGAAAAGGTCGTAGAGATCGGGTTGGCCATAAATCCCGACACTTCGCCCGAGCTCCTTGAGCCCTACATAAAACAGATAGATTTCGTGCAGTGCATGGGAATTGCGAAGATCGGCTACCAAGGCCAGCCCTTCGACGAGCGCGTCCTCGAACAAGTGAACAAGCTTCGGGTGAAGTATCCCAACCTCAAAATCAGCGTGGACGGTGGGGTCAGCCTCGATACCGTCCCCTTACTTAAGGCCGCCGGAGCGAACCGTCTTGTGGCGGGATCGGCCGTTTTCGGCGCCGAAAATACGGCCCTTGCCGTCAAAGAACTCAAAAGGGCCTAAGCCTCCCAAAGTCCACTTTGTGGATAGGTTTTTTGGTTTTGCTGGGATACAATAGAGAGGTATCTATGGAACATTTGCATGACGAGCGCATCAAAGAGCTTGAACTAAAAGCCAACGATATACGACAGACCATCATCGAAATGCTAATCGAGGCTGGTTCGGGGCACACCGCCGGTCCTCTCGGCATGGCGGACGTCTTCACGCTTCTCTATTTCCATGCGCTTCGACACGACCCGAAACACCCCGAGTGGTCGGAGCGGGATCGGCTCATTCTCTCGAACGGCCACATTTGCCCTGTTCTCTATGCAACGATGGCGCATGCGGGATATTTTTCCGTCGAGGAATGCAAGACCTTGCGCAAGTTCGGCTCGCGTCTTCAGGGTCATCCGCATCGCGAGTGGCTTCCCGCGCTTGAGACATCGTCGGGTCCTTTGGGTTCCGGACTTTCGCAGGCGGTCGGCATGGCGCTTGCCGAGCGGATGGATCATGGGAAGCAATCAAGCAAGTTCTTTTATTGCATGCTTGGCGACGGCGAACTTGATTGCGGACAAATCTGGGAAGCGGTAATGCTCGCCGGAAAGGAGAAACTGCACAATTTGATCGGCATCATCGACCGCAACAACATCCAGATCGACGGCTTTACAGAAGACATTATGCCGCTTGAGCCCTTGAAAGATAAGTGGGAATCTTTCGGCTGGCACGTACAAGAGATCGATGGACACAACATGGAAGCGATCAATAATGCTATTCAAGAAGCAAAGGCAATTTTTAATAAACCGTCCGTCATCATTGCACACACCATTCCCGGAAAAGGCGTTGACTTCACCGAGCGGCGCTTCGAATGGCACGGCAATCCGCCGGGCAAAGGCCCCGTCGATGTGGTGCCGAAGGAGAAGCAGGGCGTAGAGGCGTTGAATGAACTTAGGACACTGCGCGGTCTTATCAGGTCTGAACATGAATGACATGGCCGATCAAAAACTCAACCCCAAACTTTTTGACAAGGATGTCGAGCAGGCGCCGATACGGAAAGGTTTCGGCGAAGGATTGCTACAAGCAGGCGAGGAAGATCCGCGCGTGGTTGCTCTGTGTGCTGACCTTACGGAGTCAACGACGATGATTCGTTTCGCGAAAAAGTTTCCCGCACGTTTTGTGAATGTCGGCATCGGCGAGCAGTCGATGGCCTCGGTTGCGAGCGGCATGTCAGCGATGGGGAAGATCCCGTTCTTTTCTTCCTATGCGATGTTCTCGCCGGGAAGAAACTGGGAGCAGATTAGAACGACAATTGCCTACAACAATCGCAATTGCAAAATTATTGGAAGCCACGCGGGAATCTCTGTTGGCCCTGACGGTGGTACGCATCAGGCGGTAGAAGATATTGCCATTACACGAGTTATTCCGCGGATGGTGGTGATCGCCCCGTGCGATTCCATTGAGGCAAAGAAAGCGACGCTTGCCGCCGCAAAATATGACGGGCCAGTCTATATTCGTCTCGCCCGTGAAGGAACGCCGATCGTCACCACCCTCGACACCCCGTTTGCTATTGGCAAAGCGGAAATATTTTTTACTCCCAAGAATGGCCTAGAAATCAAGGTGGGGATAATCGCGACGGGCTCATTGGTTTATAATGCCATCATGGCCGCGAAGGAGCTTGAGGCGGCCGGAATAGGGGCGAAGGTGCTCAATTTGCCGACTATAAAGCCGCTTGATGAAGAAGCGGTCCTCGCGCTCGCCAAGGAAGCCGGTGCCATTGTTTCCGTCGAGGAGCATCAACGCAAAGGCGGCATGGGAAGCGCGGTCGCGGAGTATCTTGTACAGGTGCACCCCACGAAACAGGCGTTCATCGGCGTCGATGACAAGTTCGGCCAGTCGGGGACGCCGAGCGAGCTCGTGGAGCACTATGGTATGGGAATAAGCGCCATCGTGAGTGCGGCAAAGAAACTTGTGAGTCAGTCCTGAAATACAAGGTCTAACCTTGGGGATTAATTCTTAAGGTCGGACCTTGTATTTCACAGACCATTGTTAAAAATATTTATGCAGAACAAAAAGATTCTTATGAAAAAGAGCATAGTAGCGGCGGTGGCAGTTCTTTTTTTTGTAGGCCTCGCGGTTTCGGTGGCGTATGCGACCTCAATCACCGGCAGTCCGTGGACGATAAACATCACCGGGTCAGGGGCGCAGATCAACTGGACGACTGATATAGCCTCGGATTCACAAGTGAATTACGGATTGGCATCCGACAATCTCAGCGGCTATTCTACGAGCCGTTGTGACGGCGGCGGCATGGTCCTTACGCACTGTGTCAATTTGACGGGCCTCTCACCGAGTACGCTTTATTACTATAAGGTAACCTCCTGCGCGGAGGGACAGGGGTGCGGTGAGGCATCGAACACTTTTACCTCTACGAGCGGTGGTGGAGGCGGGGGCGGGCCACCGGCCGCACCGACGGGCTTCACGAACGGCACACCGACCTCCACGTCGATTCCGCTCTCTTGGAATGCCTCGGCGAATGCAACGCATTATTATCTTGAGCGCGAGGTCGCCAATTCACAATCGTGGAGCGGGTTGCCGCAACAAACCGGAACTTCACACACGGATACGGATCTCGCTTCGGCGACGACATACAACTATCGCATCGAGGCCTGTCGCGAAGGGTACGGTTGTTCCGACTATGTCTATCTTATGGGCGTTTCAACTCCTGCGGCGCCCGATACCACTGCACCGTCGATGCCCACCGGTCTTTACACCTCCACTGTTTCCTCATCGCAGGTCAATCTCTACTGGACTTCCTCGACCGATAACGTGAGCGTCACGGGATATAAGGTCTATCGCAACGGCACCCAGATCACCACCGTCACTTCTCCCTACTACAACGACACCGGCCTCGCCGCGGGCATGAGCTATTCGTATACAGTGAAGGCCTACGATGCGGCCGGGAACGAGTCACCCGTTTCTTCCTCGGTGAACGGCAATACGTCTTCCGGCGGAGAGGGCGATACGACAGCGCCCACCACCCCAATCGGACTCGCCTCGTCCGGAATAACGTCCTCACAGATCGTTCTTACTTGGACCGCTTCTACCGATAACGTGGGCGTCACGGGGTACAAGGTTTACCGCAACGGCACCTATCTGTTCACGGTGACGACGACCAATCTTACTGAAACGATGCTCTCGGCGGCTACGACCTACTCTTACTACATCAAAGCAGTCGACGCGGCGGGGAATGTGTCGGAGCAATCTGCGACAGTGAACGCGACGACACTTGCCGGCGGCGGAGGAGGCGACACCACTGCGCCCACCACTCCGACCGGCCTTGGGGCGGCCTCCATGTCTTCTTCGCAGATCAACCTTTCTTGGACCGCTTCAACAGACAACGTGGGTGTGGCGGGGTACAAGATCTATCGGAACGGTACGTATCTCCTCACCGTCACTTCGCCGAACTATTCCAACACAGGGCTCTCGCCGAGCACGAACTATTCATATTACGTGAAGGCAATTGACGCGGCGGGGAATGAGTCGACGTCCTCGAATACGGCGAATTCGACGACATTGAGCGGTGGGGGGGGCGACACTGCCGATACGCAGTCACCCACGACCCCGACCGGACTTGTGGCGACAAAAGATGTGCATAACGAGGTCGACCTCTCTTGGACAGCTTCGACCGACAATGTCGGTGTCAGTATGTACCACGTTCTTCGAAGTCAAAGCGGAGTCTGGTCCTACATCGGCCAATCGACGAATACGACCTACATTGACCTCACGGTAACGCCGTCAACATCCTACTACTACGCGGTCAAGGCATACGATGCCGCAGGCTATTATTCCGCGACGAGCACGCCGCTCTTTCTCAACACTCCTGCCGCACCGACCGGAGGGACGACTTACCCGCCCTCTCCCACGATGCCGACCGCCTATTTCGTTCCGAACGGGTCCTATGGCTCAAGCACGAACATCATGTGGACGGATGTGTCCAACGAGACCTCGTACAAGGTCTATGAACGCGTGCAAGGAAGCGGAAGCGGCTCTTGGGTGCTTGCGAAGATCCGCACTTCTCCCGACGGACTTGTTGACGCGATCTACGCCGCCAACACCGTCTCGGTACAGGTGCGTGCGTATTTGTTCGGCACCTATGAGTATAAAGTGTCTGCCTGCAATTCGTACGGCTGTTCCGATTCCCCGAGCGTTTCTGTGACAATGGGGGGCACCACCACCACGACGACTACAACCAACGAGTGGACCCAAATAGCTCCTTCTTATCTGCGTCTTGGGGGCACGCCAAGTATTTCGGGAATCCCTCTTGCGTGGAACGACAACTCAACCAATGAAGACAAGTTCAACCTTGAGCGACAGATATCCGGCGGCAATTTCGTCGGGGCATTCCTCGTCCAACTTGGCGCTAATGCGACTTCCCACACTGATACCACTGCGGTAAGCGGAGTTTATTATGACTACCGTGTTCAGGCGTGCCGTTCCGGTGGCGGTTGCACCGACTTTGCTTACCTAAGCGGTGTCGGTACATCCGGAATGGTCAGTACGACCACCACAACGGGCTCGGTACCGACCGCACCGTCGAGCCTGCGCTTGATCCCGCCGCCCTCACCGCCACAGATTGCTTTTGCATGGAACGACAATTCGACCAACGAAGACAAGTGGAATATCGAGCGCAGCGTGGCGGGAATGTACTACTGGACGGCAATTACGCAAATCACCACCGCCAACGTGGTTTCGTATACCGACTCGACACCCGTGCGCGGAACCTATTATGACTACCGCGTTCAGGCGTGTCGCTCCGGCTACGGCTGCTCACCCAGTGCATACCTCTATGGTGTTGCTACTCCGGAAACAGCGGGCACTCCCACCGGAATTGCGTCGACCACAACTTCAGGCAGTGCAAGCGTGTCCGTGATCCGCGGCATCTCGTTCTGTGACGGATCGCTCGGAAAGACCCCGTTCACGCTGTCGGTGATGCCGTACGGTGCAGCATTCTTTAAAGTGATCATGACCTTGCCGAATCCCGTTAGCACCATCGTTGCGCCCGGAACATATTCGCTTCCGAACGGGTCTTATCGTTGGGAGGCCGTCGCATATACCGGCTACACACTTTCAGGAAAAACGAGCGAGAACTTCGTGCTGGATCAGTATTGCTCGGGTACGACAAGCACCACCACAACGACGACCATTAATCCGGAGATTGCAACGACCATTACCGAACAACCCCCGACCCAAACCTTTAAGCCGTACATCTTGCTGAACGGTGATGCTTTCGTCCGAGTGCCGTATGGTGGAACATACGACGAAAAAGGTGCGAGGGGATATTTGACTCCCGAGGGTTCCGCAATCGCCCCAAAGCGCCTGCTCGGAGGACTTGATACAAAAGTGCCCGGATCCTACACGATTACGTATCAATTATTGAGTCCCACGACCGGCATTGTCGTCGCAAGTCTCACACGCACCGTTATCGTCGAACCCATGCCGATCGTGCAAACGAGTTCCGACACAACTCTTTTCACCGGAACGACCATACAGCCTCCGCCTACCGCCCCGTCTGTTGACATGATCACGACGGTTGAACAGTACGAGCACTACTGCGACGATCCGGCGCATGCGCTCGAGTGTCAGTCCTATGCAAATCAAAAGATCGTTGTCTCGGTGACGAATGCGACCGCACCTGTCGTCGTTGGCATCTCGCAGGAGGCGTTTGACAACGTTCCGGTGGGGGAGGTTTTCCAAGAAGTTTCACTCCCGTCCACCATTACCGATGCGACCCAGTTGAACGCGGTCTGCGCGCAATCGGAATACGTCAATACCTGTACCAAGTTTCTCGTTGACCAGGGCGTACTCTCTAAGGAAGAAGCCGCAAGCCAGGTAAGGCAAGTGTTCGCGCAAGCAGAGGATGTGACGAAGATATTTGCGGAACGTATCGGTGCACGTGCGTTCGAGGACACGGATAACGATACCATCACCAACTACGATGAGGTGAACATCTACAAAACGGACCCCAATAAAGCAGATACGAACGGCGACGGCGTGAAGGACGGCGAACAACTGCTCTTGGGCCAAGATCCGGCGGCACCAAAGGCGCCTCCTGCCCCCCTTGCCCCGTCCGCTTTTCCGACGTCGACCGCCCCCGTAGCGCCGGTCATCATTGTTCCGGAGAAAAAAACGGCATATGAAGACCCGCGTTTCGCCGGCAACGTCAAGAAAGAGATATTTACGGCGGGAACGGTCAAAGCCGAACCGATAGCGCCGCCTGCGGGCGCCCCCGAGGACACAGCGAAGTCGAAGATCACGCTCGGAGGCAAGGCGCTTCCCAACAGTTTCGTTACGATCTACATCTTCTCGGAGCCTATTGTTGTGACGATAAAGACCGATGCGGCGGGCGCGTGGACGTATACGCTTGATAAAGAGCTTCCGGACGGCACGCACGAGGTCTATAGCGCGATCACCGACGCGGGCGGTCGCATTCTCGCGAAATCCGAACCTCTGCCGTTCGTGAAAACCGCCGCCGCCGTTTCGCTTGGGTCGGCGATTCTTTTGCCGCCGGAGAACCAGGAGCCGGGTTTCTTCTCCGGCACGTCGCTCTACGCGCTCATCTTCATTATGGTGGGCGTCATCGGTCTTGGCGTGTCGGTCATGGGATTCATTGCGAGCCGTAGAAAAGAGGGCGGCGGCGGGTCACCGCCGGCGGCTTCGGCGTAGAAACAAGACTCCGAGGTGAGTCCTTGGCTTGGAAAAGCTTGTCCCCGTTTGAGGGGAGTCTCTCCTCGGAGACTGTTCCGAAAAGGTTTTTCCGGAGACGAAAAAGTTGATCATGGACAAACTTATAGAAATATTCTCTCGCGGCGCGTCGTTCGTGCGGAACAACCCGCAGATCATCTACACGCTTTTTCTGGCGGTAGCTGTTCCGCTCGCTTTCTTTTTCACGAGCGAACAGTTCTTGAAGATCGCGCGTGACCAGCAGAATCGTCTTGAGCGCAGTCGCATCGGAGTGCTTCAGGACGTCTTCGTCCTTTTTGCGAAGTGGCATATCGACGAGCCACAATTTTTGAGCGATCGCGTGCGCGTTATCGTTCACGAGACGGAAACACTGACGAACTTCAAGGTCCTGCGTACGGGAGACGGCGAGACCTTCCCTGTCGTTGTGTCGACGAACAAGGATGAAGAGGGGACGTCGATCACTCCTGACCCCCTTACGTCGTCTCTCATCGGTTTCGCCATGTCACAGCCGAGCCAATCGTTCGCTTCCGAATATTTCGAAGGAGGGATGCGCTATTGGAGAAGCGCCCGTGCAATCACCGCAACGACCTCGAATATTCCGGCAGGGTATGTGCTCACCGACCTCTCCATGGCCGATGCTGATGCGGTGTCGCACCGGAACATCCTGAACGCCTATATCACGCTTGCACTCATTATCCTCCTCATCATCGTTCTTTTGGCGAGACAGGCGCGGATCATCGACTATGCGACCCTCTACGAGCGCCTGAAGGAAGTCGACCAGATGAAGGATGACTTCGTTTCGATGGCCGCCCACGAACTTCGTTCGCCTCTCACCATCATCCGCGGATATACCGACATGCTCAAAGAAGAGCAGATCTCCGACGACGCAAAAGAAAATTTGAAGCACATCGACCGTTCGGCAACGCAGTTGAATTCATTGATCGGCGACATCCTCGATGTGGCGCGGCTTCAAGAGGGACGATTGTCGTTCAACTACCAGACCGTTGACGTTGCGGAGGCTATCGGAGTTATCGTTGAGTCCTTCATGAAACCCGCAGCGGACAAGGGGCTCAAGCTCTCGTATGAAAAGATACCGCTTCCTCCGATCTCGGTCGACCCGGATCGGTTCCGCCAGGTGGCGATCAATCTCGTCGGGAATGCCATCAAGTACACTCCGAAAGGCGAGGTGCGGGTCATCACCGCGTCGGAAGGGGGACGCGTCAGCATTCGCGTTTCGGATACCGGCATGGGTATCTCCGCCGAAGAGCAGAAGAAACTGTTTCAAAAGTTTTACCGTATCAAAAGCGAGGAGACCCGCGAGATCACGGGCACGGGTTTGGGCCTATGGATCACAAGCCAGATGGTGCAGACGATGAAGGGAGTCATCTCCGTCGAGTCCATCAAAGGAAAAGGTACGGACTTCATCGTGAGTTTTCCCGCATTGCAGGCGAACCCCTAACGACGGTCGTGGGGGATAAAAAAACCGCAACAAGGGCGTTGTCGCGGCGGTGTTCGGACGTCGGGCGGGTTCAATGGGGCGGAGGGTAAATGGTCTCTTGTTGTGTGTTGAGAAGGAATCGATCTGTGACCTCAATCAACTCCGGCCGGCTGGGATCGTTTTTTACTCCCAGATGAACCTCGATCGCACCCAGAGTTTTGGGAATAAGTACCCTGTGCTCGATCACTCCGTTCGCGGGTGTGATTGCTTGCACTACCATCTTTCCGTTCTCGTCCCATAGTATGAAATAGGGAAGCGAAACGGCAATGCGTCCGGAGATCCGCACCCTCAAATCTGCGCCTTGAGACCCTTCGATCGTGAGGCGCGGGTCAATGATGACGCGGCGCAGGAACGTTTGTGCGACGAATGCCGTTTTCCAACCTTGGTATGAGCCGTATGCCCCACCGATCGCCATGTGCGTGAACTCCGGATTGAGGATGTTGGCACGGTGGCCGGGTGAGTCCATCCACCAGTCGACCATGTTGGCGGCGAGTCTTTCCGCGCTAAGACCCGAGACCGAATGGCGGAAAACGTTCTCGCCCGCATAGACCGCACTGATGCGCGCCTGCCAGTTTCTCTCCGGCGGTGTCCGCCGACCTTCCGTCGGCGATTGGTGGGCCATGTATTCGAGCTTCGCCATATCTTCCGCATGGCCTCTAGCCGAGACCTCCGCTTGACGGTCCCACAAAAGTACTTTTGCGCCGTACGCCGCTCGTGCTTGGTTAGTCTTCTCGAATACTCGCCGCTCGATATCCGTGATATCCGCCTGTGTTTCTCCGGCGGCGACGAGGCCAACGACGAGGAAAACGACGAAGCAGAGGGATTTATACCCCATCTTCCATCTCCGTTTTTGAACTATCGGCTGTGAATATAGTATAAGACATTTACAATTTGTCAAATTTTTTTAACGACCAAGAAAAAAGCTCCCGGCAAGTTGCGCGGGAGCCTATTGAGATGTCTTCAGTACTGGCTAACCGTTCCGTTAGCGCGAGGCGTTGCAGCGATCGTTCTTGACGTCGAGTCTGCGCGCAAGATTGCACGCGGAGCGGAGCGCATTCGCGGCGCCCGCGACCGACTGGTCGGTCACTGCGGCTTTGACCGCGCCCATGGCCTTGTCGGCCTTGCCGAACTCATCCGCAAGCCACTTGTCGGAGAGTTCCTTCCGGAGCGTGGTCATTTCGGCGGTCGGTTTGTCGACCGCTTCCTCGGCCGTTTCGATCGCGCGCAGTGCTTCGCGGTAGTTCCCTGCAGTGAGCGCGGTGCGCGCATCGGCGAGAAGTTTCGTCGTGTCCGGCGCCTTGCGCGCTGCTTGCTCGATGGCGCGATAGGCGTCCACAGCGGCCTTCCGTTTCTCGGTGACTCCCATCGACTTGCCGATTTCGGTATTCGCGAACTGTCCGAGCGCGCTGTGCGCTTTTTCGATCCCGTCCACGTCTTTCTTGGCCACAGCGTCGTCGAGGTCTTTGACGGCCTTTTCGATGACCGGTTTGACGGCGGCGGTAATCTCGGAATTCTGCGCGGACGAAAGGGGGACGCCCAGATCGCCGGCAATCCGCTCCGTGATCATGAGGTAGCGCACGCGATCTTCACCTTGGTAGTTCGCCGTGAGCGCCCCGAAGAGCGTGTCGACGGTCTTTCTCGCGCGTTCACAGTACTCTTTCGAGAACGACGTGGTCGCGCCCCGAAGTGATTTCGTCGCGCTGACCATGCCTTCGAGCGCGTTGAGGAGTGCGTCGCCCTTTGCGTTCGCCATGGTGGCGGCAAGTCGCGTCACGTCTGCGTCATGCTTCGTGTATGCCTGCGCGACTGCGGCCTCGTCATCTTTCGTCGGGGCACAGGATGGCGCCGCGGCGGCAAATGCGGGGAAGAGGGAAACGACGGCGATTGCGATGGTGGTACGAACTCGGTTGATTGGTGTCACGGTACTCCTTTCGGTGGTGTGGTGGGTGGTACAGCCGTTCTTGAAACTAACATACCCACGAAATACGCACAAGGAGGCCACGCTCTTTTCAGAGATAATACCCAAAATCACCGGTTTATTCCCCGGTGTTTTTTGTACCCTTTTTCTTTCTCT
>Ga0155322_116_pt2 | contig 78303 bp, 83 predicted proteins | sample RifCSPhighO2_02_FD_106290 | JGI IMG/M metagenome (GOLD analysis project Ga0155322, IMG submission 106290) | Candidatus Lloydbacteria bacterium RIFCSPHIGHO2_02_FULL_54_17 | reverse complement strand
AAAATACGGACGAGGACCCCGGAAATACGTTGTCGTTGTTTTGTTTTTAACGGGACACGAGTGGGTCCGACCTTCTATTTCGGCGCACCAATTTCTCATGTTTCACCTTGCACGTTGGCTCGACGCGAGGGCCCTTGACGGATTGCAACTGATATGCTATTTCTAAAAACGGACTTCACTGTTGGAGACTTGTCATGGAAAAAAGCCCGTTTGTGATGGTTGCCCTCATGGCCATCGCTGCAATGTTTTTTGCCTTCGTTGCGAAAACCATGGGAAACAGTGACGGAGCACAGTTTTGTGCGGCACTTTCCCTGTTGTTCTTCTTGTATTACGCCGCAATGCGTGTTGCCTGCGATCTGCTCCCCGCGCGCTATATCCGTGGCAAGCGCCTCGGTCGGTCGTAGTAGCTTTTCAAGTCGCGTGAGCCACCCCGGCCGTGCGACTTTTTGTTTGTCCAAAAAAGAAAAATCCGCCCTAGAGGCGGATTCAATGCTTGGTGTGCGACAGCGGACAATTCGTGCGACGGTCTTGAAAGATGGCGAGGATGTTACAGAGTCGCGCATAGTCTCGCGTCAACTGCCCCGTATCGACGTAGCGCTGTTTGTAGGCGGTGCCGTTGCGGAAACGGAAGTGCACGTACTCCGCGCCCCCGGGTTTTTGATGCCGCTCGACCAGGGTCAGGCTCTCGGCCTTGAGACACATGTTCCAATGCGGAACAAAACCCCGTTCGAGCAAATACCGCTCGGCGCGCGCCCATATTTCGTTGCGCCTTTTTTCGTCGTCGAAGGGGTAATGCAAGAATTTTCCGGACGTGAGCACGTAGGTGACGAAGAACGTTTTCTCTTTTGCGCGACGGACGATGCCTGCGATCAGGCCAACCGCGATCGGAGCAGGGATCTCGTTCATGATGCTCCTTTCTGGTTTGAGCACTGACTTGAGAGTACAACGATTATGAAAATTGTCAACAACAGGGCGGTACGATACAATATTTGTATGGCAGACTTGGATCTCTCGGGAATGTTCGAAAAAGACCGCCTTCATCACGCCTACGTCGTCGAGGCACAAAGAGATGAGGGGCTCGTTGCGCTCCGGGCGCTTATCGAGAGTTTCGGCGTAAAAACACGGGGTAATCCGGACTTTTACGAACACGTTGAGGACGTGTTCCACTTGAAGCATGCACAGAAGGTCCGTACCGAGCAGTCATTCCGCGGCGCGGAAGGAGCGCGAAAGATATTTCTCATCGCATTCAACACCATCGGACATGAGGCGCAGAACGCGCTCTTGAAAACTCTTGAGGAGCCCACGGAGGGAACGCACTTTTTCTTTGTCACAAGAACGCGCTCGCAACTTCTCCCGACGTTTCTTTCGCGGGTGCAGGTGGTCTCAAGACAATCTGCGGCCGGCAGTCACCGGTCGGGAGGGGAGAGTGCGGGGGAGAAATTCCTTGCGGCATCCGTTGCCGAGCGCATGGAGACGGTCACCCCGATGACGAAGGCCAAAGACGACGACAAGCCGCAGGCAAAAGAAGACGCGCGCTTTTTCCTCGAGTCGCTCGAGCGCGCTTTATACGAAAAGTTGTCGAAGGGGGTCTTGAGCAACACCGAGTATGCTCCGGCGCTCGTGGACGTCGTCGCCGCGAAACGGCACCTTTCCGGACGTTCTCCGTCGCTCAAATTACTGCTTGAACATTTGGCGCTTACGCTACCGTCTTCAAAAGAGGAATGATATCTGTTACCATACCATCATGAGTTACAACTTCGCCCAATTTAAGGAGCGCACGAACGGGGTCGAGGAGTGGTTGAAGAAAGAATTTTCTTTGCTACGTACGGGGCGTGCGACCTCCGCTATCCTCGACTCCATCACCGTGGAGTCCTACGGTGTGCAATCGCCGATTGCACACGTCGGGAACGTCACTATGGAGGACGCGCGGACGCTCCGCATCGCACCGTGGGACAAAACGCAGGTGAAAGCAATCGAGGCCGCGATCACCAAGGCGAATCTCGGGCTTTCGGTCGGCTCCGATGACAACGGACTTCGCATCACCTTTCCGGAATTGACCGGCGAGCGCAGGACGCAGATCATCAAACTCCTCCACGCGAAACTCGAGGATGCGCGCATCTCGCTCCGCAAGGAAAGGGAAGCGGTGCTCTCTGACCTCAAACAAAAAGAAAAAGAGGGCGTCATGGGAAAGGATAATCACTTCAAGGCGAAGGAAGAATTGCAGAAACAGGTCGACGCGATAAACCGCACCTTCGAACAACTCGCGGAAAAGAAGGAAAAAGAGATCAGCGCGTAATTCCGGATCTAAGAGATAAGATTTAGGATTTAAGAAGTTGCGACGGATCTATGGTGTACCTTTTCTTAAATCTTTCGTCTTACATCCTATCTCCTGCCCCCCATGTCCATTCTTATTTTCATTGTCGTATTGCTTCTCCTTGTGCTCGTCCATGAGTTCGGGCATTTTATCGTTGCGAAAAAGGCGGGCATCCGCGTCGACGAATTCGCTTTCGGTTTTCCGCCCAAGCTTTGGAGTTGGAAGAGGGGCGAAACAACGTATGCGCTCAATGCGCTTCCCTTGGGCGGGTACGTGAAGATCTACGGCGAAGACCCGAATGACGTCAGCATGGAAGACCGTGAGCGGAGTTTTGCGGGGAGGCCGAGGATAGTGCAGGCGGCGGTCATCGTCGCGGGTATTATTTTCAACCTGCTTTTTGCGTGGCTTCTCTTTTCCGGAGCGTTCATGATCGGCGTTCCCGCGCCGGAAGGCGGCGGCGAAGGATACCCCGTAAAGGACCTCCGCTTGACCGTGACCGGCACCGGAGAAGACTCGCCGGCCGAACATGCGGGGCTTCTTTCGGGAGACGTACTCACCGGACTTTCCGACGGAGTGGACAGGGCGGTCGTGGTCAATGCAGATCAGGTGATCGCCTTTATCTCACCGCGCGAAGGAAAGTCCGTCACGCTCTCTTATGAGCGGGGCGGGGAAGAGCATTCGGTCGTCGTAACGCCCGTCTCCGGTATCGTTCCCGACGTCGCGGCGATCGGTATCTATATGGATACCGTGGGGACGCTCCGACTTCCCCCGCACGCTGCGCTTTGGGTCGGCCTCAAAAAGACGTATCAGTTCACGGAGTTGATCGCCGTTGGTGTCGTTCAGTTCCTAAAGGATGCGGTCACAGGACAAACTGACTTTTCGACGGTCGCAGGTCCGGTGGGCATTGTGCGGCAGGTGGGCGAGGCGGCGGGATTCGGTTTCGCGAATCTCCTCCTCTTTACCGCGCTTATCTCCATCAACCTTGCGGTGATTAACATCATTCCGTTTCCCGCGCTCGACGGCGGGCGCCTCCTCTTTATCGTGATCGAGGGGGTCATGCGCCGCCCCATCAGGCCAAGGGTCGCCAATGCGTGGAATGTCGCCGGCTTTGCGCTCCTTATGCTCCTCATGCTCGCGGTCACTTACCACGACGTCGCGAAGCTTTTACATTGAGATCGGCTGTAACATACAAGGTCGAATTTTGAAGCGTTGATTCCTAAGGTTCGACTTTGTATGTTGGTCGCCACGGAAAAATAAACTTGTTCGCCCGTCCAATCCTCGCGGCAAAGACCGCAGGATATTTGGCGGGCGGAACCATGGGCAAGTTTTTTGGAAGAGGTGCGGGCCACCGCCCGCTCCAACATATCTTGCGTCCACTCATCCCCGTGGCAGAGCCACGGGGTATTTTGGACGCTCCCAATAAAAAATCCGCCTCATTTTAGCGGACTAGGTAATTCGTGTGAATGGCTGTTCGACGCGGCCCGTCGGCTCCGTGTACCCTGGCTCGTCTTCCGACGGGCCGTAGTAAAAGAGATAGCCGAGGTAGAGGAGCGACACGACGACAAATACAACGACGGGAAGGTAGCGTTTCATTGCGGCACCTCGCGAACGATCTTTCTGAAATATAGCATATTTCGCGGCGCATGCCGACCATCACGTAGGCAGATTGGAAAAATGCTCTGCGGTAAGATACAATATCCGAATGCTCCAGTCGGAACTCTTCACCAAGACCCGCCGCGAGGCGCCGAAAGATGAGGTGGCGAAGAACGCCCAGCTCCTTATTCGTGCCGGCTATATCGATAAGCTTGCCGCGGGCGTATATACCTATCTCCCGCTCGGGCTCCGCGTGCTCAAGAAGGTCGAACAGATCATCCGCGACGAGATGAATAGGGCAGGCGGCATCGAGCTCTTGATGCCCTCCTTCCACCCCAAAGAGCTTTGGGAGAAGACCGGCCGATGGAATACAATGACCGACCTCTATAAAGTTGCCGACTCTTCGGGGCGCGAGGTGGCGCTTGGTCCGACGCATGAGGAGGTGGTGACGCCCTTGGTCGGCTCGTTCATTTCCTCATATCGTGATCTTCCGCGCGCAGTGTATCAATTTCAGAACAAATTTCGCATGGAATTGCGCGCGAAAAGCGGCATTCTTCGCGGGCGGGAATTCATCATGAAGGACTTTTACTCTTTCCACCGCGACGAAAAGGACCTTGCCGAGTATTACGAGAAGATGAAAGCGGTGTACAAGCGCGTCTTCGATCGCATCGGTATCGGCGAACAAACATTTCTCACGTTCGCTTCCGGCGGGAGTTTTTCAAAGTACTCGCACGAATTCCAGACGATAACTCCGGCGGGTGAGGATACCATCTACCTTTGCGTCAACTGCAGGGTGGCTATCAACAAAGAGGTGAAGACTGAACAGCCGAATTGCCCGTCGTGCAAAGGCTCGGAGCTTCGTGAGGAACGCGCTATCGAAGTGGGGAATATCTTCGAACTGAAAACGAAATACTCGAACGCATTCGGGCTCTCATATAAAGATGAGGAAGGGAAGCCGCAACCGATACAAATGGGCTGTTACGGCATCGGTCTCGGACGCGTCATGGGAGCCGCCGTGGAGGTGTTCGCCGACGAGAAGGGCATCGTGTGGCCCGAAGCGATCGCGCCATTTTCCGCCCACCTTCTCAACTTGAGCGCCGAGACGGACGAAGTGAATTTCGCCGCGAGGGCGCTCTACGAGGAGCTTTCACGGAGGGACGTTGACGTGCTCTACGACGACCGCAAGGACGTTTCGGCGGGCGAGAAATTCAAAGACAGCGACCTTATCGGCATTCCGCTTCGCGTTGTGGTTTCGAAGAAGACGCTCGGAGAGAAAAAGTACGAGATGAAAAAGCGCACCGAAGACTCGGCGCGCATGGTGGGGGAGGAGGAGTTGTTTGCCGCAGTAAATAAAAATTCGCTCGGCGATTTGCCGAGCGACAGGTGATTCACGAGGTCTTGAACAGGTGCTTTGCCGCGAGGTTGACGAGCGCGAGCACCCACTCTTCGTTCGTCCACGAGATCCTGTCGCCTTCGTCAAAAAGGTTTTGGATCTCCTTTTCGTGCTGTCTTGCCCAGAGCGTGACGGCTTCCCTCGGCATGCAAAGGAGCTTCGCCATGGCGTCCCAGAGATACGTGTCCCGAAGGTGGACCCACGGGCCGGGAACTCCGGTGTCGCGGAGTTCCGCGAGCAGCCTTTTCGGTATCTTCGTGAGCTTTTCTTCGAGAAAGAGTTTGGAAACCGTCTCTTTGCTGTAGCACGCAAGTTGCGGCAACCCGAACAATGCTTCCCGCAGTTCCTCAGCGGTGAATTGTTTCACTGTGCCTCCTTCTCTCCGTGAATGGGAATTTCGATCCCCGCTTCTTTTGCGGCGAGGTATCGGCCGCAGTCACTGCAGTAAGCGATGAACTCAAAGCGTTCGTCGATCCGACCAAAGCGCGCAATGTGTTTTTTCGTGCGCCGGTACGCTCCCAGAGTTACCATGCCAAAACCAGTGACCGCAAACAGCGCGAATCCAAGTATTGCCGGGGGACAAACGAGATCGTACAGCCACCAATGCCGGAATATGCCGGCCGTAATCGTTGATGGCAAAAAAATTGCAAGAAGAACAAACCCGACTAGTGAACAGCGATTGGCGCGTATACATTTGAGGTAATCCACCCGACCTCCCAGAAAAATGACAACGAACTATGTGAAAACTATACATTATAAAAATATCTTGTCAAACATTTGCTTCTCACGGGGCGTTCGCATAGAATGGGGCCACGATGCTTGAGCGCTTCTATAGCATGATGGGAGGGGGGGATATCGGCATAGACTTGGGTACTGCAAATACCCTTGTGTATCTTCGCGACCACGGCATCATCATCAATGAGCCGTCCGTCGTTGCCATCAACCAAAAGACCAATCGTGTCGTCGCCGTCGGCACCGACGCGAAACAGATGCTCGGGCGCACGCCGGGGCATGTCGTTGCCGTTCGCCCCTTGGTTGACGGAGTCATCTCCGACTTCGAGGTGACCGAGGAGATGCTCGCGCATTTCATCAACAAGGCGCAAAAAGTGTCCAAGCGAAGGGGGCGTCCGCGCATCGTGATCGGCGTGCCTTCCTCCATCACGAACGTCGAAACGCGCGCGGTGCGCGATGCCGCGATGAACGCCGGAGCGCGTGAAGTGTTCATCGTCGAAGAGCCGATGGCCGCGGCGATCGGTATCCGGCTTCCCGTCATGGATCCCGTGGGCTCGATGGTGATCGACATCGGCGGAGGGACATCCGACATCGCCGTCATCTCGTTGGGCGGGATCGTCAACTCCAAGAACTTGAAAGTTGCCGGCGATCGATTCAATTCCGACATCATTTCCTATATTCGCGACGAGTTCAAGATATTGATCGGCGAGCGGACCGCGGAGAATGTGAAAATGGCCATCGGTTCCGCGACGAAGCCCGCGACCTCGCTTGAAGCCCCGTTGCGCGGCCGCGACCTTTTGACGGGTCTTCCGCGCGAAGTCATCGTGACGGACGCCGACATACGCGAAGCGCTCGCGCCGTCGATACAGGTGCTTGTCGAGTCGACGAAAGAGGTCCTTGAAACGACGCCGCCGGAGATCCTCTCGGATGTCATGAATCGCGGCGTCATCTTGGTGGGGGGGGGAGCGCTTCTGATCGGCATTGCCGACCGGCTCTCGGAGGCCTTGAAGATACCCGTCACGAGCGCCGACGATCCTCTGACCGCCGTCGCGCGCGGTACCGGCATCGTCGTCGAAAATCTCGACACGTACCGCGAGGTCCTGATCGAGCACGACAACGAACTTCCGCCCCGTTAGGAGTTCGCCCCGCGGAAGGCATGCGGCGAGAGCCGCCCGCAGGTTTTTACCGCGGGGCACCGCCATGCTCATACCGCATAACGTATAACTATGACCCAATTTCATCTGCGCTCGCGATCCCTTACGGGGTTTCGGCATGATAAACATAATGTATCGCGCCGGAAGCGGTGGATCATTTACGCATCCCTCTTCATTGTCGTACTCGTTGTTCTTCGTACGCCGCTTGCGGACTCATTCGCCTATCTCTCCTTAACGATCGCACGGCCTTTCTGGTCGGCGGGATCTTTTTCCTCGCAATGGTTGGAGGAGACCGGAACGCTCTTTCGGTCGAAACGGTCACTCGTTGAGGAAAATATCCGACTGAAGGATGCGCTCGACTCGGCGGCGCTTGAGGCGTACTCGCGCGACCGGCTCCGCGGGGAGAATGAAGACCTCAAAGGCGCTCTCGGGCGCACCGAAAAGCGCGACATCCTCCTCGCGCGGGTCATAGCGGCCCCCGGACGCTCCCCGTACGACACGCTCGTCGTCGATGTCGGAAGCGACCACGGAGTTCTCGCGGGAATGAAGGTCCTTTTCGACGGCGACTTTGTGATAGGGACGGTGGATCGGGTGGCGGCCGGAAGCGCGGTCGTAACGCTCTTTTCCTCGCACGGCACCGAACTTCCCGTCACCGTGGGAACGAGCTCGGTCCCTGCGACGATGACCGGGGAAGGGGGAGGAAATTTTCGTATCACGCTTCCGAGGGGGGTGTCTGTATTCCGCGGCGACCTTGTGGAGATCCCCGCCTTCGCGCCGTCTTATGCGGGCGTCGTCGAGGCCGTTGAAGAGCGAGAGGGAGGGTCGCTCGAGGACCTTTTTGTGCAGTGGCCGTTCAATGTGAACGAACTTCGCTTTATCTACGTGGTCCTTTCCGAACGGTCGAGCGAGTAATAACATCCATGCGCCTACTGTTGAACATTGTCGTATTGGCGAGCGCACTTTTTTTGCCGTTTGTCGTGACCCTTCTGCTTTTGGCTTTCGGCGCGCTCTACTTTCCGCGCTATGTTGAATCTGTCGCTTTCGCACTCCTCTTAGAGCTCTTGTATCGGGGCGGGGAAGACGGTGTGTGGAGCGCCGCCGGATTGCTTACGCTCACTGTGTTCGCCGCCTTTATCGCCGTTGAGACATTGAGGATGTTTATCCGCACACAACCGAGATGACCCGCCGTCCTCGGAAGAATGCGAATAGCGACATCGCCCCCGATGAGATATTTCTCGACGCTCGGAACATACCCGAGTTCGACGTTCAGCAATTCGAGGGACGCATGGAGGCGCCGATCGAACGCCGCACTATTTTTCTCGTTGCGCTGGTTTTTACCTTTGTCGGCGTGATATTTCTCGGGCGAGCTTTCGTGCTTCAGCTTGTCGAAGGCGAGGTTTATGCCGGGAAAAGCGCGGAGAACCGTCTGGAACACCAACTGCTTTTTCCGGAGCGCGGGATCATTCTAGACCGCAACGGCGTAGAGCTCGCGTGGAACACACCGTCGCCCGAGGAGCTTGGCTACTCGCTTCGTTCCTACCGCACGCGGGAAGGTTTCGGGCATCTGCTGGGGTTTCTCCACTATCCGGCACGTGACCGTCACGGTGTCTATTATCGCAAGGACTACGAAGCGGGAGCCGGCGTCGAAGCATATTACAACGACCGCCTGAAGGGGAAGACGGGGCTTCGCATCATTGAGACCGACGCCTTGGGGAACGTGATGTCTTCGAACGTCATCGACCCGCCGCGCTCCGGCCTCGACCTGCGGCTTGCCGTCGACGCGCGGGTCGAGGAGAAGTTCTACGAGATCGTAGCGAGGGTCGCGCGGGACGAAGATTATCTCGGCGGCGCGGGCGCCATCATGGACATTGCAACCGGCGAGATGCTTGCGCTTGTTTCCTATCCCGAATACGACCCGAACGTGATGACCTCCGGAGACGATGCGGAGGCGATCGCGCAGTGGAATACGGACAAACGTACGCCGTTCTTGAACCGCGCGGTGTCGGGACTGTATACGCCGGGCTCTATCGTGAAGCCCATGTTTGCGGTCGGCGCCCTAAATGAGGGCATCGTCACGCCGAGTACGCTCATCGAAAGTAAGGGTTTTATTGCGATACCGCATCCGTATATTCCCGACGAAGAGACGCGGTTCAACGACTGGAAAGCGCACGGTTGGCTCGATATGCGCAGTGCCATCGCGCAGTCTTCGAACGTCTATTTCTATGAACTTGCGGGAGGATACAAAAGCCAGAAAGGACTTGGCATCGCGAAGCTCGAAACGTACGCGCGACTCTTCGGCTACGGTTCGTCGACGGGCATAGACCTCTATGGCGAACAATCGGGCATATTGCCTAACCCCGAATGGAAAGCGAAGAACTTTCCCGATGATCCGACATGGCGCATCGGTGATACGTATTTCACGGGAATCGGCCAATATGGCATGCAGGCGACCCTGCTTCAGGCATTGCGCGAGGCGGCAGTCATTGCGTCCAAGGGGGTTATCGTCACTCCGCATTTGGCGCTTGATGCCGCGACGACTTCAATGCGCATCCCTCTTCCCGAAGAATATTTTACCGTTGTCGGAGAAGGCATGAGGAGAGGGGCCGTCGAGGGTACCGCGAGCCTCCTCAACATTCCGGGAATAAAGATCGCTGCAAAAACGGGCACCGCCGAACTCGGCACCGCGAAGACCCGTGTCAACTCGTTGGTAATCGGATTCTTTCCGTACGACAAACCGCGCTATGCATTCGCGGTGGTCATGGACAAGGGCGTGCGGGGGAACACGACGAATGCAAGCTATGTCGCCCAGCAACTCTTCTGGTTCATGCTCGCTGAAACTCCGGAGTATTTACAACACTAGTCAGCGGGCGGCAGAAAAGAAAGGCTGATTTTACGGGTTGACGAGTGAAATAATTAGGCGTAAACTGCACACATGAAAAAGAAGACCGCAACAAAAAAGCAAGATTCTCACACGCAGGAGATTAAGCGCTATCTCGGCGTACTTTCCGAAGATTTTCAGGGGCGGGTTTCGGGAATAGCGGAACAATTCGGCGGGTTAAATAGAAAATTGGATGACCATACTGACAGCATCGCTAACATTACAAAAAAACTCGACACGCACACGCAAATGATCGGGCAACTGATGATTGATGTCCAAGAAATCAAGAATGAAAAAGTTGGCCGAAGCGAATTTGCGCGGCTTGAGAAGCGTGTTGTACGGATAGAAAATACCCTCCACGGAGTGAGGGGAAAGTAGTTGCCGCTCGGCATTGCCGCCACCCTCGAACCATGCTATAGTGCCCAATCATGGCCAACACATCTAAAGAGTATTTGAGCAAGGAGAAATGCGACGAATTAACAAAAGAGTTGGAGTTCCTCACCCGCGTAAAGCGCAAAGAGATCGCCGAGGCGCTGGAGGCGGCGAAGGCGCTCGGGGATATCTCGGAGAACGCGGAATATCATTCGGCGCGTGAAGCGCAGGCAGATGTCGAGGATCGCATCAGGGTTCTCGATGAAATGCTCAAGAATGTCGTCATCGTCGGCGGGAAGCACAAGACCGACACGGTCGGCATCGGTTCGGTCGTCACGGTGAAGCGGGGGAGTGATACGAAAACCTACACCATCGTCGGATCGGAGGAAGCCGACATCGCAAAAGGAAAGCTTTCCAACAAGTCGCCGCTCGGCGACGCGATGATGGGAAAAGGGAAGGGGGACCAGTTCACCTGTTCGTCGCCCTCGGGCGATTCGGCCTGCGAGATCTTGGATATTAAGTAACTTCACTACGAAAACAGAATGGCTGGCATCGAGGAGTTGAGAGCCGAGCGTCTGAAGAAACTCGCTTTGCTCCGCGAGAAGGGGGGCGACCCGTACCCGAGCAAAGTGGCGCGGGATCTTTCGCTTGCGGAGCTTCGCGCGCGGTTCACCGGTCTCGCTGAAGAAAAGAAGAAGCTGGCGATCGCCGGCCGCATCATGGCCATTCGCGGGCAAGGTGCAATCCAGTTCGTCGTACTCAATGACGGAACGGCCATGCTCCAAGTCGTATTCAAAAAGGATGTGCTCGGTGATGCCGACATGGCGCTCTTCGAAGCCGCGGTCGATGTCGGCGATTTCATCGGTTGTTACGGCGAACTCTTTCGTACCCAGCGCGGCGAAGAGAGCCTTCTGGCGGGAGCATGGACCATGGCGGCGAAGTCGCTCCTTCCGCTTCCCGAGAAATGGCACGGACTCCAAGACCCCGAAGAGAAGTTGCGTTTGCGTTATGTCGACCTCATGCTCGACGCGGAACTTCGCGATCTTTTTGTGAAAAGAGCGAAATTCTGGAACACCATCCGCACGTTCCTTGTCGCTGAAGGTTTCCTTGAGGTGGAAACGCCGGTCTTGGAGAAGACGACGGGTGGTGCCGATGCGCGGCCTTTCAAGACGCATCACCATGCGCTCGACCTCGATATGTACCTCCGCATCTCGGCGGGGGAGTTGTGGCAGAAGCGCCTGTTGGTCGCCGGATTCGACAAAGTGTTCGAGATTGGCCGCATCTTCCGAAATGAAGGCATGAGCCACGAACACGCGCAGGATTATACGCAGATGGAATTTTATTGGGCGTACGCGAATTACGAGGACGGCATGAAGCTGGTCGAGCGGCTCTATAAGCATTTGGCGGAAACGGTCTTTGGCACGCTCGAGTTCACGGTCGGGGAGCACACCGTCGACTTCGGGAAGCCGTGGGAGCGCTACGACTACGCCGCAACGATTAAAAAGTGCACCGACATCGATATCGCGACGGCGGACCTCGCAACTATCGAGGCGGCGCTCAAGCGACTGAAGGTGGTCTACGACAAGAAGGGGTGGAATCGCATCCGTGCTATCGACGCGCTCTGGAAACACAGCCGCAAGCAATTAAGCGGTCCGGGCTTTCTGGTGAATGTTCCCGTCGAAATGTCTCCGCTCGCAAAACTGGGTCAAGGAGGGAAGACCGTCGAGCAATTCCAGCCGATCATCGCGGGAAGCGAGGTCGGGAAAGGTTACAGCGAATTGAACGACCCTGTTGATCAAGCCGCACGGTTCGCCGAACAGCAGAAACTCCGCGACCAGGGAGACGAAGAGGCGCAGATGTTCGACCGCGACTTTGTCGAGGCGCTAGAGCATGGGATGCCCCCCGCCTGCGGTTTCGGCGTCTCCGAGCGCCTTTTCGCCTTCCTTGCCAACCGCTCTGTCCGCGAGGCACAGCTCTTCCCACTTTTAAGACCAAAGGCGTAGGGGGTCGCCCCCACCACTCGGCTTTTGCCCGTTTTGCGGGCTTTTTTGTTGTTTGGGGGAGCATCCCAAGGTGGAACTCTGATTCCGCCTCGAACGAACGCCCCGTATTTTTGACCCTTCAAGGTCAGTCCTCTGGTTCTTGGAGATGGCTCTCCTTGAAGGGTCGCCTCGGGCGACCATTGGAGGGGGGTGCCTGCCCCGTACTCGGCTTGCCCGTAGTACAGGGTGTGGATAACCCGGTGGTTGGTAAGTGGGAGACAAGTGGGATATAATGGTATGCATGTGGGAAAAAGTGGGAAATACTTCTCCTCGAAATTTCTGCGCGCTACGAGGAGAGTTGGAGAAAAATTGAGATTGGCGCGTTCAAAAGAGTGAGTGCGCCAGACTCAGGGCTTCTCGAAACGGTAACGAGTCCTGATCAACATCATGTTCATCGGCGAATACATTCACTCGGTCGACGATAAAAAGCGTCTTTCCGTTCCCGTGAGATTCCGCAAGGAACTCGGAAGAAAAGGGGTCATCACCCTCGGGCTCAATAAGTGCCTCTCGCTCTATCCGACGAAAGCATGGGCGATGTTCGCACAGAAACTCTCGAAGCTCTCCGTCGGCAAATCCGAAGACCGCGGTTTCTCACGCGCGATGCTCTCGGGTGCATTTGAGGTGGAGATCGACGCCATCGGGCGCATTCTCATTCCCGACACGCTCAAAGCGTACGCGGGACTCAAAGAACGCGTCGTATTGACCGGAGCATATGACCGCGTCGAGATCTGGGACGAGAACGCATGGCAGTCGTACAAGGGAGAGATGATCGCACAGGCGGACCGTATGGCCGAGCAGTTAGGAGAGCGCGGTGTACTTTAGCCGGTCATCGGTCACTAGTTGTCAGTAAACACAAGATCATATGAAACACCGAGAACATAACAAACAGGCACCAGTGCGCAAAGCCGAGCGGTCTCCGATCTCAAGGAATGTGCCGACACCCTTCTTTCCCAAAGCATTTGACGGTTTTGTGTATGTTGAAAGACGTGCGCCGAAGCCGAGGCAGGGCATGAGTCAGTAAGTAGTAGGCAGTTGTCAGTTTTCAGATAAATTCAAAAAACTCAAAATCGGTCGCTCGTCACTTGTTAAAAAAAAGATTGTAACCAGTGACGAACGACAGATGCACGTCGTTCGAAATTATCCAGACTAAATCATTGCTCGTTTCTGGCAACTGAAAACTAGTGACTAGCAACTGAATTAGCATGGCCCATTGGAGTGTTCTTTTACATGAGATCATCGAATACCTAAGGCCGGAAGCCGGAGATGTTTTCGTCGACGCGACGTTCGGAGGCGGAGGGCACAGTCGTGCACTCGCCGAAGTCGTCGGGAAGAAGGGGCGCCTCATTGCCTTCGACCGCGACGCGTCGGTTTTTTCCGAAGCGACGGTGAGAGAGTTGGGGAAGCGAACGCGCTTCACTCCTCTTAACCTCAACTTCAGAGATGTCGGCGAAGGACTAGAGAGGCTCCGGATCAAAGAGATCGATGGCGCAGTGTTCGATCTCGGACTCTCGAGCACACAGCTTGAGGAGTCGGGGAGAGGATTCTCGTTTCAGCGCGACGAGCCCCTACAGATGACGTTCAAAAAAGATCCCGAAGAGGGGGATGTCACGGCCGAGATCATCGTCAATCGCTGGGAGGAGGAGAACATCGCGTCGGTCTTGGCGGGATTCGGTGAAGAGCGCTTTGCGCGCTTGATCGCCAAAAACATCGTCACCGCGAGGAAGTCGGGTCCGATCCGCTCGACCGGAGAACTTGTGGAGGTTATCCACCAAGCTATACCACTCCGATATCAACATGGACGGACCCACTTTGCCACGCGAACGTTCCAAGCGCTTCGCATGGCAGTAAACGATGAATTGGGTGCGATTGACGGCGGCGTGAGGGGGATCGTCCCTCTCCTTGCCCCCGGCGCTCGTATCGCGGTCATCTCGTTCCACAGCGTTGAGGACCGTCTCGTGAAAAGACTGTTCCGCGAACTCGCCCGGAAGGACCACGTCGTCCGAGAGGTCACCAAGAAACCCCTGACACCGAGTGCGGCCGAGTTACGAGAGAATCCGCGTGCCCGAAGTGCGAAATTGCGTGTCGTGGAAAAATTGCAACCCGCATCATGATAAAACTTTTCATCAAATATATCCGAATGAATCTGTTCAAGCGTCCGAGGTCGCGGACGCGTCTTTTCCTTGTCCGCGAGCGGATCGGCCTTATTGCCTGACTTTTTATGACCAACATCGTTGTTGCAAAATTCGAAGAATACGACCGGAAGATCTTTTGGGTTGTCGCTTGTCTCGGCGCGACCGCCCTTTTTGCATACGTCTATTTCATCGGCATTTCCGTCTTTGCGGTAGTGGGGCGGAAAGAGGCAGAATTCAAAGCAGGCCGCACGAGCGCCGCGGTCGCGGAGCTCGAATCAGCGTACGCGGTCCTTGACGGAAGTATCGACCCGAAAATGGCGGAAGCGAGCGGATTTCTTCCCGTTTCCGACCCGCGCTATATCAGCCGCGAAAACGCCGACGCCGTCGTTGCCCTCGGAAACGGTCCAAGCGACCGCTAGCATATGCCGAAAGACGCGCGTACACGCCTACGTTTCATCGCAGGGATCGTGCTCTTGGTCGGCGCGGTCTTTACGTGGCGCCTCTACGACCTCCAGATCCGCCGCTCGGAAGAATTCCTCGAAGAGGCGAAGAAACAATATGTTGCGACCGTTCCCAATATTTATAGGCGGGGGAGCATCTATTTCGAAGAGAAAAGCGGCAAGTTGACCGCGGGCGCAACGGTGAACGAAGGGTATCTCGTTTCTATCGATCCGGGAGCTTTGGAGGATAAAGAAGAGGCGTATGAAGCGATAGCGACGATCATCACGCTCGACCGCGACGAATTCATGGAAAAAGCGGGAAAGACGGACGATCCCTACGAAGAGATCGCATGGCGGGTCCCCGAAGTGAAGGCGCTTGCGGTAAAGAAGCTCGGACTGCCGGGGCTCCATATTTTTCGCGAGGCGTGGCGCTATTATCCGGGCGGCTCGCTTGCGGCGCACGTTTTGGGATTTGTCGGCTGGGAAGGTGACCGTTTGACGGGACGCTACGGACTCGAATCGTACTACAACGACACCCTTCTTCGGCAGGACGATAACTTGTATGTGAACTTCTTCGCGGAACTCTTTACGAATTTAAGCGACACGATATTCGACCGAAGCGCGATCGAGGACGGCGATCTCGTCCTCACGATCGAGCCCTCGGTTGAGAGTTATCTTGAGAAGGAGCTCGCCGGCGTCATGGAGATGTGGAACTCCGATCAGGCGGGAGGTATCATCATGGACCCCAAAACGGGGGCGATCTATGCGATGGCGGTCAACCCGTCGTTTGACCTCAATCAGTACAACAAGGTCGACGGCCCGCGTATCTATGCCAATCCGCTTGTGGAGGACGTGCGCGAGATGGGCTCTATCATGAAACCCATCACCATGGCCGCGGGCCTCGACGCCGGTGTGGTCACTGCCGATACGACCTACAACGATACGGGGTCCGTGACATTGAACGGGAGAACTTTCAGCAACTTTGACGGCCGCGGAAGAGGAAAGGGAACGACGATGCAGAAGGTCATGAACGACTCGCTCAACACCGGCGCCGCATTCGTTGAAGGCCGGCTTGGCAATGAACGTTTTGCGGAATATATGCAGGAGAAGTTCCGCCTGGGCGAAGAGACGGGGATCGACCTTCCGGGCGAACGGCAGGGGCTCATGACGAACTTGACCTCAAAACGCGACATCGAATATGCGACCGCCTCGTTCGGTCAGGGGATCGCGGTTACCCCGATCAATATGTGCACAGCGCTTGCGGCGCTTGCGAACGGCGGTATGACGGTGACACCGCACGTGGTCGCTGAGATCCGATACGAGTCGGGGAAGGTGAAAAAGGTGTCGCAGACGCCGCCCGAACGGATTCTGAAGCAGGAGACCGCCGACGAGATTACGCGCATGTTGGTTACGGTCGTCGACAAAGCGCTCCTCGGCGGCTCCGTTGCGATACCCGAATACTCGATCGCCGCAAAGACAGGCACCGCGCAACTTGCGCGTCCACGCGAGCTGGGAGGCGGATACTATGACGACCGTTTCCTCCATACCTTCTTCGGATATTTTCCCGCCTACGATCCGAAATTCATCATCTTTCTGTATACCTATTACCCAAAGAACGGCGCGACCTTCGCATCGCATACGCTTACCATGCCTTTCGTCCGTACCGCGAAATTTCTGCTCAACTACTACAATGTCCCTCCCGACCGCGATCTGAATGCGGTGAAGTCGGTGACGCTCCTTCGGTAAGATACTTGAACGAAAAATACAAGGTCGGACCTTGAGGAGTTGATTCTTAAGGTCCGACCTTGTATTTTTGTCCTGTCGGCGGGCAACCTTAACGGCTGAACAAAGGTATACTAAAGGTATGCGGCAATTTTTTAAACACATCGTTGTATACCTGCTCACACTGGAGGCGCGATGCATGCTCCGGAAGCACAAACCGTTCGTCATTGCGGTGACGGGGAGCGTCGGGAAGACGACTGCAAAAGACGCAATTTTTCACGTACTGAAAGATACCGCCTCGGTGCGCAAAAGTGAGAAAAGTTTCAACAGCGAGATTGGTATCCCGCTCACTATTTTAGGACTGCCGAACGCATGGCACAGTCTTTTTGGGTGGGCGGCGAATCTTTTTGTCGGATTTTGGCGTCTCATCGCGATGCGCGACTATCCGAAGACGCTCGTCCTTGAGGTCGGCGCGGACCATCCGGGCGACATCACGCGCCTTATGCGGTGGCTTCACCCCGACGTCGCCGTTATCACGCGGTTGCCGGAAACCCCCGTACACGTGGAGTTCTTTGCATCGCCGGAGGAAGTAAGAAAGGAGAAAGCAGAATTGCTCCGTGGATTGAAGAAAGACGGAATATTCATCGGATGCGCGGACGACACGAGCGTCGTGGAACTTACGGCGGAGACCAAGGCGCGGACGCTCCTCTTCGGTCTACATTCCGAGGCGGCCGTTCGTGCAGAAAAAGTGCTGACGGTCTACGACGGGCCGGCGGAGGGGAAGGTACCTACGGGCACTTCCTTCTCGGTCTTTTATTCGGGAGAAACAAAGCCGGTCTTCCTGCGCGGGGTACTTGGCACGCCGTCGGTGATGGCGGCACTTGCGGCACTTGCGGTGGGGATCGCAAGGGGAGAGTCCTTGGAGCGGATGGCGAAGACGCTCGAAACGTTCGCAACGCCGCCCGGACGCATGCGGATCATTCCGGGGAAAAACGGCGCGACAATCATCGACGACAGTTATAATTCCTCGCCTATCGCCGCGGAAGAAGCGCTCAAGACTCTGCGCACGGTCGAAGGCAAGAGGAGGGTCGCTCTCATGGGAGACATGCTCGAGCTCGGAGCGTTCGCAGAAGAGGAGCACAAGAAGGTCGGTGCCGCCGCGGCGTTCGTGGATGTTCTCGTCACGGTGGGAAAACGCGCACGATGGATAGCGGAAGGTGCGCGCAAAGCGGGGTTTGCCGAAGGGAAAGTGAAAAGCTTCGATGACTCCGCCCTCGCGGGGGAGTGGGTTGCGAAAGAGATGCACAGGGGCGACAGCATTCTCGTAAAGGGCTCACAGGGCTCCGGCGAGAACTTGATCCGCACTGAACGCGCGGTGAAAATACTGATGGCGCACCCCGAAGACGCACCAAAGCTCTTAGTGCGTCAGGAGAGTGAGTGGCTGGCACAGTATCAATAAAAAAACCGCATACACAAAAGTGTAGCGGTGGTGATGATTCCCTAGTTCGTTCGAGGGCGGCTTTCATACCATGCACGGAAGCTCTCGAGGACATCGTCGAAAAGTTTCTCGGTGCCGCTTGCCGGAGTCCCCGGGAGTTTGTTTCCGCCCATCATCACAGCGATGGTGAAGATCTTCATGGCGCAGAGCTTGTCGTTTTCAGAGAGATGGAGCCATGATTCGGCGATGGCTAAGGAAGCAGAGTTGTTGCGGAGCGCTTTGCCCGGCATAGGTTCTTTGCCCAAAACCATTGCAGCGCTTTGTTCGAGATAGTGAGGGAACTCCGTCAGGAAATTCACGGGATTGTCGACATACCGAAGCCACTCACTCACTTCTCGCAGTGTCTTGATGTCATTCGCGACCCGCGGGACCTTCGCTTCAGTCGATTGCGCGAGCATTGTTCCTCCTGCTACTGTTTATGTGCCTATCTTGAAATTACACGAAAAACAAGATTTGTCAAACATTTCTGGACAAGACGTCCCAAATTCGTTACTCTGTGGGAGTTCGGAAAGGATTTTGGCTAATCCCGCATTACGGGACGCCCGAACAAATTGTTCTATAATTTGTTTTAGGGCCCTATCGTCTAACGGTTAGGACGAAGCCTTCTCAAGGCTTAAATCAGAGTTCGATTCTCTGTAGGGTCACTCGCAGAAAAATGAGCCTTCTCGCAAAGAGGAGGCCATTTTTCTTGAGTGACCCTAAGTGAGCAAACTGCTTTGCTCACGCCAGAGAATCGAAGCCTTTTTCCTTATTTATGAGAGATTCATATCTCGAGTAAATGGAAAATGGGCACTGCTCCTGTAAGGAGAGATTCTCTGTAGGGTCACCAATATAAGAAATTCACCCGTCTCTCGCCGTTTGGTAAAGCATAAATAAGGGAGTAGAATGGGGTGAAGAGAGGGCCTCGAGTCCCCGAATCCCGAGATTGCGCGGTTCGGGAGCGCCTGTTATTCATGCTCGTAAGTCCCTACTCATAAATGCGTTCTAAGAATACGGAGCGAATGAAAGAGCGATCGCCCGATCGCGGCTTTACCCTCGTCGAGCTGATTGTCGTCATTGCGATTATCTCGCTTTTAAGCGCGGTCGTTTTTGCGAGTATCGGCATCGCGCGGACGAAAGCCCGCGACGCACAGCGTGTCGTCAATTTGAACCAAATCGCGAACGCCGTCGCCATGTACCAGAACGATAGCGGGGGAGTCCCGCCCGGAGAGGATGGTGTCGAATACGTGAACGGCAACCCGGAGTGGATCCCCGGTCTTGTGCCCAAGTACATCTCCTCGGTACCTTCCGACCCTATTGATAGCGCGGATCACAAATTTCACTATTCCCGCCAAGGGAATGACTACGAGGTCATCTCGTTCCTTGAGCGTGAGGGCAACGACGCCGCCTGCGGTGACGGCGGTTCTTCGTGTCAATATTATGAAAAAGCGTCGGGGGCTTTCCTTGCTATCGCGAATCCCGGAGCCTCCGGCTGGCATTTTTCTTCTACGACCGAGGTTGTGACCCTTCCGCCGCCCTCCGCCACCACCACACCGCCCTCGGCGACGACGACAGTGGACACGATACCTCCGTCTACACCGACCAATTTTAACGCAACCGCCGTTTCGACCAGCACGATAAATCTTTCATGGCTCGGATCCACCGATTCTGGTTCTGCAAATATTTCGGCATCCGGATACAAAGTATATCGAGGCGCGATGGTGGTGGCCAATGTTACTTCGTCGCCCACCCTTTCCAGTGTGAACACCATTAGTTTCACCGCTTCAGAAAGTTTTCTTTGGCCTGCTACGAGTTACACCTACTTTATTGTCGCATATGATACGGCGGGAAATACTTCCGACCCGTCGCTGAACGCGAGTGCGACGACGGAGACCTCGCCTCCCGCAGTGAATTTACCCGCTCCGACGAGTCTCCGTCCGGGGTTTGGTATCTACGGCGGTGTAAACAACTGGGTGAAGACTTCCGAGAATCTGGCGTTTAGTTTTGACGCAGGTAGTCTCTCCGGCGTGAGCGCATTCCGCCTTTATCAAAAAAAGCCGCAGGACGCGACGTTTGGTCTCGTCGCAGAGTTCAGTAGTCCGTCCGCGCTTACTCCCTGTTCTGCCAAAAGAACATACGGGACGTGGAGTCTCGCGCCGACAAACGGACCAAGTTGTCCGGGTTCCGCGTGGTATATAAGCCGCACCGGTTCACAGCCCGTTTCCGGCTATGCCGTCGGCGATTACCTGTACTATGTTGTGGCAGTTGATGCTTCCGGAAAAGAGGGACTGGTTTCCGCTACCGTGAAGGCGACTTTTCTTGAGCCGTTCACCATTCAAAGTCCCACCATGGCCGAATCTCCCGTTTCGCTCACACCGACCTTTGTCTGGCCGGTGGTCAGCGGTTGGCCTCGGACGCCCTCCTATTGGATTGCCGTGGCACCAAGCGACGGAACCGGTCAGACATGGTGGTCGTCACTTTCCGTCTACGGCTCCGTCGGTTCCAAGGTGTACGACGGTCCGGCGCTCGATCCCAACAAAGAATACACGGTCTGGATATACGGCCATTCGCATAACACCAATCAGAGCGAAGATCAGTCCTCATTTGCTTCAGGAACGCAAACCTTCAGAGTTTCCGCGACGTCACCATAGACCAGAGGTTGAGCAGGCGGGCGTCAGATGTACTCCTAGTGTTTTTTTCATATGTCGATCAAACGCGTCGTACCGTCATCTCCCCGTGGCGCGGGAAGAAATCGAATGGCGCCTCCTGCAATTTATGTTATACTCCTCGTGATAATTATTATTCATTTTAGTCATAAACTTATGGCAAAACGTGTCTCTGCGGACTGTAGAAAGTATCCGTCGAAGAAGAAGTGTACGTTGACCGTCAGCGGTTCTATGGCGGAGGTATTCCCCGTCGCCCTCTATCATGCCTGCAAAAGTCACGGGCACAAAAACACCCCCGCATTCCGCAAGGACCTCAAGAAGTTCATCAAATAATTTGCAAAACAGGCCGGAAATTCCTTCCGGCCTGTTTTGTTTTTGACAAAATCTCGATCCGGTCGGCTCAACGGCACTTGACATAATTTTATAATAGTGTTAGCATTCTAAGACCTTGTTGTTGTTGCCGTACATTTTCAACTTTTTGGAGGTTCATCATGGAGAGGATCGCGTACTACGCCCTCTTTTGGGCGTTGTTTGCACTCGGCCTCTTCTGGTGGCCGAAGCAAAGTGAGAAGACTGACGTCGCCGAATCGAAGAAGGCGGTGACGGTACTTGTCGAAGCCAAGACGGTGCATGTGACCCGCAAGCTTTCGAAAGGAGAGTTCGAGCTTCTCCTCGAGAAAAGTCCTTGGCCGAAGCATTTGCACGCGGCGGTAAAACGGGTCGCCTTCTGCGAGTCGAGCTGGATCCCGACGGCGAAAGGCCCGACGGATGACCACGGCCTCTTACAGATACGGCTCAAGGATCACGCCGAAAAAGTGGGGAGGGCGGCGGATCTCTACGACCCGCTTACCAACCTCTCTATTGCGCACCAGATCTACAGCGACGCCGAGCGCGGAAAGTTTAAGCACAGTTTCGCGCCGTGGTATATGTCGAACAAGTGTCACGGGCTTGTGCCGGCGAAGGTCGCGGCGCACATCAAGAAGTGGAGAACAAAAAAAGTGATGCTTGCAAAAGCACAGTAACACCGACCGGCCCCCATGGGCCGGTTTCTTTTATATCAAAACCCCGCCTTTTGGGGCGGGTGGTTGTGTTCTCCAGACGATCAGCGTTTGAGCCAGAAGATGTACGTCGAGTAGTAGGTGCGGTAGTCCATGGCCACCACGCGGAGTTTCGGAGCTTGCGGGAAGTACCAGCGCCAGAAGTCGTCCAGAGTCACCTGGTCTTTTGCGCTTCTGCATTGCGTGACCACATTGTCCCTCTTGTCGATGCACACCATCATGTGCCCATCCGCTCGGTATGCGATGCTACCGGTGTGGATGGTAAATATGAGGTCCGAAGCGTACGCCGCCCCGCGGTCTCCGCCGTCGTTGTTGCTTGAGCCGCCCGCATTGGCGACGCCGACACATGCGAATACGACCGCAAGGACAGAGAGCGAAAGAACTTTCTTCAACATTTGGTCTCCTTGAGTTGTTCAACCAAGGTGGACAGTAGCACGCAGTCATGAGTTCGTCAATGCTTATCGAGGTTTCACGGCATCGTTATCACAAGGCATCTTCTTTGTCGCGCGGAAGTCGCAGAGCTCTTTGAGCCTTTGGTCGCGTCCGCTTCCGCCGCGATAGTAATCGTAGCGAAGCGGGTTTTTCTTGTAGTAGTCCTGATGATATTCCTCGGCGATCCAAAATCGTGTCAGCGGGAGAAGGGAAGTCACGATAGGTTTTTCGTACGCGCCGGTCTTGGTCAGTTCTTTGACGACATCTTCCGCTATGGCGTGTTCTTCGGCGCTTTGATAAAAGATCGCCGAGGTATAACTTTCCCCGCGGTCGACGAATTGCCCGCCGGCATCGGTCGGGTCGATATGCGCGAAGAAGTATTCGGCGAGCGTACGGTAGGTCACTTTGTTCGGGTCGTAACGCACCTCAACTGTCTCGCGGTGGCCGGTTGTTTCCTTCACGACCTCGGGATATGTCGGGTTCTCCAAGTGTCCGCCAGCGTAGCCGGAGACCGCCTCAATGACTCCGGCGAGCTTTTCGAAGTCTGCCTCGGTGCACCAGAAACAGCCGCCCGCGAAGTAGGCGAGAGCAATACCTGTTTCTGCGGGCGCAACGACGGCTTTCTCGTCGTAACGATGCTCCCTCCAGTAGAATATTCCGCCGATCACGGCAAGAAGAATAAGAAAGAGTACGACGGAGAACGGACGGAATCTCATTGTGTGCCCATTATAACCCAAAAGAAAACCCCCGCAGGTGGGCGGAGGCGCGGCAAGATCACCGATCGTTGCTTTGCTTCTTGTCGACGGTGGTCCGATGAGACCAAGGTCTCACGAGGACGAGCGCCAAGACGACGACGGCAAGAATGAAGAGGAGTATGTCGCTTATGCCGATCCGGTATTCGAATATCTCATAGAGGACGAATGCGCCGAACATCTCGACTCCGATGAGGAGAAAGACGGCGAACATTGCGGCAACGATAAGGAGAACAGGGAACATGGCCCGTGTTCCTTCCGGTAGAGAGCGTCCACGCTTGATTTTCCTCCCGCCCGCATCTCGTGTCAACTGTGTTTCCTGAGTTGGTTGAGGAATGCGCCGTCGTAAGCTATACTCCGCTTATTATGGTCGGTCTCGCACTTACCCCAGAGCAATTCAAGGCGTTGCTCCGGATGATCTACGTCGCCAATACCGTCATCAACGGCCACCGCGAGAAGGGTTATCTCAAGGAGTATGACGACCTCGAACAATATATCTTTTCGCGCGCAGGAGCAGCCGGTTTTCCTGCCGCAACGTGGAGCCACAAAACCTCCGATATCGGATCGGAGAGTGCGGACGGTGACCTATCGGAGGTTTCCTCGCAGGAGGAAGAACACCACCACCCGTCTCGCATTTTCGAGAACGACCGCGAGTTGGTCGCGCTCATGGACGAGTACGACCGTGCTATGGTCACGGAATTTCTTGCGGAAACCCTTGCGGAACGCGACATCGAGCGCAAACATGGTCCCGCCGCGAAGACCCGCATGCCGGAGAAGGACTATGAGGAGTTGCTCGATTGCTATGCCGAAGCGTATGCGGAGGAGTTCCAGAAATTCGGATTCGGCCGCATGGTCGTGGTGAAAGAAACAGCGGAGGCGGAGAAAAAAGTCGGACGCATTGCAAAAGGTAGGAAACTTTCCTGAAAAAAAGCCCGAACCACAAGCGGGTTCGGGCTGTTACTTGCGGCGTTTCCACTCGAAGCGTATTCCGTCGCGCGCGAGTCGGAAGGGGATACGCAAGAGGACGGGAGGAATCATAAAAAGAAAAAGAGCTGCTCCGCCCCAACGCATGAGGTCGCCGATGCTCGCAAGGTGTAGCCCATCCTCCGGCAGGTCAAGAAACTTCGCCACTTTCTTGTAGACGGTCGCAACGGGCCGGAAAAGTTTTTTCTCGTCCATCAACGGATGCTCGACCAAAAAGCGATCTGCCAGAAAGACGAGCTTTGTGTGTTCGTCCGCCGTTACATGCTTCGCGTCCCCGATATCTCCGACAACGGGCATCAAACCGTGGTTCGCCGCCATCACCAAGGCATTGCACGCGGTCCCTAATGCATGTGTTGCGACGCCGAGAATAAGCAAGAAAGCGAGGAACCAATCCAGGCGCTTGCTCCACTTTTTTGATGACATAGCGCCCCCCCAAGAATGAAAAGTTCATGAGCAAAAGCCCTTTTTTGACCGTAGCACAAGAAAAAAATCAGTCAAGTTTTTTTAAAATGTCGATGCGCAATGTTGCCCCTTGAGCAATCTCGTGTTAGTTTTTTTAGAGAGAACATGACCTTGAGGGAGGGCGCATGGAAGGAAGCAAGGCGAAGGTCGCGCTCTTTGACGATCTGGTGTTCCGTCTCTTTGGGCGTCTGATCGCACGGCAATTCGTCGTGTTCGGAGGCGTTCCCACCGTACTCGCGCGAGGAAGGGCTCTTCGTAAGAAAAGGATCACTCCGACCTACAATCGCATCGACGAGCACGTAAAGACGCGCAAGCGGGTCGACGAGGTGCTTTTGTCGTATCTCGAGATACTTGCGAATATGGATCAGGGTAGCCACGGTAATCTGGCAATCAAACCGTCGGCGTTCGGCATCGCATTCGGCCCGTTCTTTTTTGCCCGTACACTACATCGTCTGATCGACGCGGCGGCGGGGAAGAGGATCGAGATCGAGGTCGATGCGGAAGACCGCGAAACGCTCGTTTCAGTGCAGTCGGTACTCTCGGCGCTCCAAAAGAGGCTTCCCGACGGCGTTACACTGCGCCCCGCGTTTCAGATGCATCTCCCCGATCAACTGCGACGCGAACTCATCGAGGAATGCGGTATTCTCGATATGCCCGTGCGTATCGTCAAAGGCTCCGGACTGTACAATATCGGCGCTCCCGAACTCTCGAACGACGAAGTGCTTGCGCGCTACTACGATACGTTCCGAAGGCAGATTGCGCGGGGGGTGTATCCGGCGGCCGCAACGGTCCGCGACGCGAAACTGCTCCTCTCGATCGCAGAAATGACTCGTGCTGAACACGTCACCGCTGAGCAATTTTCCTTCCAGTTCCTCGATGGCCCGTTCGGCAGATCGCTCGCACGAACATACGCGGCAAAAGGGTATCGGGTCGGCTGTTATGTGACCTTCGTCGATCCCTCCGCGCCGGATGAGTGGAAAGGGTATGTGCAAAGGCGAATAGCGTTCGGACGAAAACTCCTCTTTGGAGGATAACTACGCATCGGTCTCGGTGCGTATTTTCTTTTCCAGCGAATCGTTTATAGTGAGCGTATGACAACAAACGCCGAACGACCCGTCCTCTTTCTCGATTTCGACCGAACGCTTTTCGATACCGCCCGATTACGGGACTGGCTCGGCGAGGACATCATGGGACGCATTCAGGCGATCGAGGATGGTGCGCTCGAATTTCCCGACCTTCCTTCCTTGCTCTATCCCGACACCGTTCCTTTTCTCGGAGAGGCGAAGAAGACGCACCGGCTCGTGCTACTGACAACGACTGCGCACCGGATTTTTCAGGAGAAAAAGGTCTATGGCTCAGGCATCGCTTCCCATTTGGACGATATTCTCATCGCCAAAAGTTCGGAGGGAAGTTCCGGAAAGGGTGTTGCGGCGAAGGAGTATCTTGGTCGAGAAGTCCGCACCGGCGACGGCCACCTCTTTGTCGACGACCTTCCGGAGAATATATCGGAGATGAAGATGTTCGTTCCCGAGATCCGGTCAATCCAGATAGAGCGAGATCCCTCTCGGGCGGACGAGTTGCTCGCGGAGACTTTGCTTCCACCGGACGCCAAGGTGACCCATCTCTTCGCGTTGTTGCCGCTCCTCTCGGCCGCACCTGCCACCTCACCGAAAGGCGAAGCGTTATAGCCAGTATAACCTTTTCACGAACATGACCAAGAAAGACAGGATACGGAACGAGAAACAGCTCAAAAAAGCGTTTGCGCGCGCGTCGATGCACAAGTGGGGCGACGAATTCAAGGGCTCCGACTCGTGGCACATTTTCAAGGTCATGGCGGAGTTCGTCGAAGGTTTCGAGCGGTTGAACAAGATAGGACCCTGTGTTTCCATTTTCGGATCCGCGCGCACAAAACCCGGACATCGCCACTATAAACTCGGTGAAGAAATAGCATACCGGCTGACCAAGAGTGGGTACGGCATCATCTCCGGCGGTGGCTTGGGCATCATGGAGGCGGCAAACAGGGGTGCACAGCGCGCGGGAGGGAAGTCGGTTGGGCTCAATATCATGCTCCCGTTTGAGCAAAAAGCGAATGCGTTCATCGACTTTGACAAACTGCTCAATTTTAAATATTTCTTCGTGCGCAAGGTCATGTTCGTTCGCTACGCGCAAGGGTTCATCGTGCTTCCCGGCGGTTTCGGAACGCTTGATGAGCTTATGGAGGCGTTGACGCTGATCCAGACGGAGAAGATCGCGCGGTTTCCCATCGTCCTTGTGGATCGTGCATACTGGTCAGGACTCCTTGAGTGGTGGAAGAAGACCATACTCCCCGAGGGGAATATCGACAAGAGCGATTTCGAGTTCTTCCACGTCGTTGACACGCCCGCCGAAGCGGTAGCGATCATCAACAAGTTCTATAAGAAGTATCTTTTGAAGCCGAATTTCTAAAGTAGTATAGAAAAAACGCCCCGTACGATCGGGACGTTTTGTTGTGCTTAGGCCACGTCCATAAGTGAGTTCTACAAATATGGACATGGCACAAAGGGCCGTAACCACAAATAACGAGGACGTTATTTGTGGACGAGCCCTTAGCGCGCGCAGGAAAGGAACTCTTTCCACGTTAAGCCGACGATGTTTGCGATGGCGCCTTCAGCTTGGGGGCGCTCCGTTTCCCATGCATAGCGCATCCAGGTTCCGTCGGTCCGCTTGACGTATGCGTTTCCACCGAAACGTTCACCGGTCTCGCGGTTGACGCCAACCATCAACTGGTGCACATTCTCGCTGTTCTTGGTCATGAGAAAAAAGCGACTGAGCTTCGAGCCATCGGTTCGCCCGTACACCTGCATCGCGACCACGACGCCGTCCGGCTTGGTACAACTTCTGTCCGCGACCTTTTCCCATGCGGTCGCAAGGTCGCTCGGAAGCGTGGGTGCCGGCACCGGTGTCGCGGCAGATGCGACAAAAGCGGCTCCGGCAAGTAAAGCGGCAAACAAGGTGCGTTTCATTGGTGAGCTCCTTTGTGTAGTTGCTCGTTCACTTTGTTCCATTTTTCAAACTACTGCCGCCGTATTTGGGTGTCAATCCTCTCGTGCGACCGTAAAATTTTACACAATATTATTTTGTCGCATGCAAGAAAAGGCGTGCGGCCGCAAAGGACCCGCAAACGGGATCGCCGGCCGGAAATCTCGGAACGTTAGCGGTGATACTTCTTGATGAGAGTGGCGAGTTCTTTGATATGCCGCTCCTTGTCCTTCTCCATTCTCTTCCAGAACGCGACCGCGTCGGCATGCCCTTTGGCTTCTTTGATGTAATTGCGTTTGATGCGCCAGAGTCCCTTGTGCTCCTGCACGTACTGCTTCATGAGATTATAAGCGTGATTTCCCTGCATGGTGAAAATATAAAAAATAATATCTTAAGTATAGCATTGCGTAGACGCCGCGTCTTAGTAGACGATTACGCGGCGTGACCTCGGGAGGTCAAAAAAGTAGCGCACCCAGGGGTGCGCTATGGTGAAACTGCTAGAGGTCGAGTTCTTTTTGCCGGCTTTCCTTTTCGGCGAAGCGCACCTTGGCGACCCTCATGCCGACGGACTGGAGGACCTTTTCGACCTTCCTCGAACGGTCGAAGGTACTGCGGCTTCCGAAGCTCTTCACCTTGTTGGTGACGACACGGAAGTAGAGCTCGGCTCCGGGGATCTCGACCACGAGTGTGTCCTCCGGCGTGAAGAAGGAATGCGTCGCGTACTTCACTCCGAGAAAAAGCACCTCGGCTTTTTTGCTCTGCGGATCGAATGCGGGCTTTTTCGGCGCTTCCGCCTTCTTCCCGGACGACGCACGCGGCCGAGCGCTCAATATCTTTCCGATCGCGGAGTTGTACTCGCCCCAGAGTTCGCCGCGAATGTCGCGGCTTCGGTAAAGGGCCGAAGAGAGTTCGCGGAACGACCGCTGGTTTTTCTTTGGCCGTGCACGCTCCTTTTTGAGGAGCAGGCTCAATTCTTCCGCAAGCGCATGCGGGTCGACATCGAACTTTTTGACCACCGGACACCCCCCATGTAAGGAACAACGATGGGGCAATTGTACCACAATCAAAACATTCACGCAAGTACCTCTTCGACGACCGCTTTGACGTCTCCACCGTCGGCCGCCCCTTTGCATTCCTTCATGACGGCGCCGATCAGTTTTCCCAGCCCGCTTTTGTCGGCGACCCCGAGCTCGGCTTTTTTCGCGAGCGCAATCACTTTGATCTCTTCGCGCGGCATCGCTTTCGGAAGGAATTTGTCGATGATAAGCAGTTCCTTTTCTTCTTTTTCGGCCAATTCGGGTCGTCCACCGGCGGTGAATTGCTGGGCGGAGTCTTTGCGCTGTTTTACGAGTCTCTTTAAAACGGTGAGTACATCCTCGTCACCGAGCTCTTCCTGGGGTTTTCTCCGCTTCGTCAGTAGTTCGTTGGTGAATGCGGCGAGCATTCCGCGCAGTACTTCAAGCCGGAGTGCCTCGCGTTTGCGCATCGCGTCCTTCATTTGTTCACGCACGGTTTGTTGGATTGTCATATCTTGAAGAGGTTAGTGAATAGTGGAAAAATATGCTGACAGTATAACGTATCGAAGGCAGGGGATTTTATTGACAAAAAGTATAATTTGTGATAATCTTTCCGGTGGACAGTTTGTCGGTATCGGCCTATTTCATTCAACATCAGCAACACCAACACGAAGGAGTCTATCCATGCTCACCAGTCGTCGGAGGACGCTTCTCCAGCGCATGGAGAACATTGTCATTCGTCGTTTAACGTTCGAAGTCAGGCGCTTGAAAGCCAAATGTCGCCTACTCGAGCAGAATCAAAGGTCTCCGCATGACCCGCGGACCGGAGCGCTCACCTCGGAGTATTTCAGCGAAGTGGTCGGAAAGCTCCTCCACAACCGCCACCGTCGTGCCAGCGAGAAGGATGACCCGATCGCGCTCGTGATGGTCGACCTCGACCTCTTGAAGCCGGTCAACGACAAGTACGGACATCCGGCAGGCGACGAAGTACTTCGGTCGTTCAGTGAAGTTGCGCAAAAACAACTGCGCGAGAACGACCTCGTCGCCCGATATGGCGGTGACGAATTCACGGTACTCCTGCGCGGTGCGCCCGAAGCTGCGGTGCCGGGCATCATCGAAAAACTGCGGCAGAAGTTCGAAAACGTAGTCTACACGTTTCACCGCGGTGTCAGGAGATCGGAGCGGCTCCGCCCCAGTTTTTCGTTCGGGGTGGCGACGTGGAAGGGCAAAGGGGACTCGCTCTCCAAAATGTCCGCCCGTGCCGACAGGGAGATGTACAAAGAGAAGAAGAAACGGAAGTCGACGCGTTAGTACAACAGATCACGGATCGTGGGCCCCTGCGAGGGCCCATTTTTTATTGGTGTGCATCCCCGCGGCTTTGTCGCGGGGATGCACAATAGCTGCATCGGCGGTGGCCGATTCCGCTTCCAAAAAACTTGCCAGTGGTTCCGCCCGCCAAATACCCCGTCGGCGAGCCCTCGGGATTGGACGGGCGGACAAGTTTATTGGTGTGTTTTATACCCACAATCGGAACGTGGGGCCTATTCCTCCAAGGTATACTATATTGATGTCAACGACACCGCATTCCGGAATACCGGCCACAAAGGAGTGGCATCGTTTGCCGTCCCAAGAGGTCGCGACCGCGCTTGGGACCAACCCTCTCCGCGGCCTTACTGGGAACGAAGCGCGAGTGCGGCTCTCCCGTCACGGTCCGAACGTCCTTTCGGAGCGCGGCAGAAAGTCGCTCATTGAACGCATCACCCTCGAACTCAAAAGTCCCCTTGCATTCATCCTGCTTCTGGCCGGGATCGTGACGTCGGTACTCGGCGAATACGTCGACTCCACGGTCATTTTCTTGGCGCTCGTCATCAATGTTGCCATCAGCCTCTATCAGGAGGGTCGCGCCGACCACGCGTTCGGACTCCTGCGCGACGCACAGGAACGGTTCGCCGTGGTCATCCGCGACGGCGAGAAACAACGCGTACCCGCCTGCGACATCGTCAAGGGCGACGTCCTTGTGCTCGAAGCGGGCATGAGCGTGTGTGCCGACGCGCGCCTTTTGGACGTGCATAACCTTGAGGTCAACGAATCACCGCTCACCGGTGAGTGGCTCGACGTGGCAAAAGAAGAAAAGACACTCGACACCGCGCTTCCGCCGACCGAACGGAAGAATATGGTCTTCATGGGGACCCTCGTGTCGGGCGGGTCGGGGCGCGCGGTTGCGGTGTCAACTGCGAGCGATACGGTAATCGGCGTCATTGCGCAGTCACTTTCCGGCGACACGAACGTGCGGACCCCTCTTCAGGAAAATATCGCTCGCGTTGCACGACTGCTCTCGTTCATCGTCCTCGGTGCACTCGTCCTTATTTTCTTTCTCGGGATTTTGCGCGGCGAACCGCTCACTGAACTCCTGCTCATCTCGATCGCGATCGCGGTTGCGGCTATCCCCGAAGGGCTTCCTGCGGCCGTCACGGTCATTCTCGCGATCGGCATGGAAGCCGTCCTTTCGCGCGGGGGACTTGTGCGAAATCTCTTGGCGGCGGAAACGCTCGGCGGAACGACGGTCATTCTCACGGACAAGACGGGAACTCTCACGAAAGCCGAGATGCGTGTTGCGCGCGTCGTCACGCTGGGGAGTCTACTTATTGAGGAAGCCGCTCGCGAGCAGGAACGAAAGACGCATGAGGCACACGGCGACGAGCGGGACATCCTTGAGTTCGCGGCACTCGCTTCCGATGCGTTCATTGAAGAGCGTGGAAAGAAAGAGGAAGACCCGCTCAACGAAAAGGTCGTTCACGGGCGTCCGGTGGAGCGCGCGGTCGTCATGGCGGCACTTGATTCGGGGTTGAACCAGACCGAACTGCTTGCCAACTATCCGCGCATCGACTTTTTGCCGTTCGAGTCAAGGTATCGCACCGCGTTCTCGCTCAATCACATTCGCGGACTGAAGGGCAACCGTATTTATATGACCGGTGCGCCCGAATATATCCTTGAAAAAGCCGAGGAAGTCTACATGGACGGCAAAGCGCATGCGAAGTCGAAGGAGATCGAAGGACGCTTCAAGGATGTGTTGAAAAGATACACGAACGAGGGCATGCGTCTGATCGGCGTTGCATTCGCCGACGCCGGTGCAACGTCGCTTTCGCGTGCGACGGGAGCGGACGGCGGCGTACAGTTTCCCGCCGGACTTACCTTCGGCGGCTTCATTGTGCTCCACGACCCTCTACGCGAAGATGTTCCCGCATCGATTGCGATGGCACGCCATGCCGGCGCCCGCGTGGTCATGCTGACCGGTGACAATCCGGAAACGGCTCGCACTATCGCCCGTGATTCGGGGATCTGGCGCGAAGGAGACAAGGTTCTTCTCGGTATGGACGTCGAGCGGTTAAGCGACGATGAACTTTGTCACGCATTGGAGAAGACGAGTGTGTTCGCGCGCATGCTCCCCGAACATAAACTGCGACTGGCGCGCGTCCTTTCGGCGAAGGGCGAAGTGGTCGCGATGACGGGGGACGGCGTCAACGACGCCCCCGCTTTGCGTGCGGCGTCTATCGGCATCGCGCTCGGCTCCGGCACCGAGGTCGCGAAGGAGGCGTCTGATCTCGTCCTCCTCAACAACAGCTTCACCATCATCGTCGCGGCAATCGAAGAGGGGAGACGCGTCGTCGACAATTTGCGCAAGATCGTCGCCTACCTTCTCTCGACATCCTTCGGCGAGATCATCGTTGTCTCGGGTGCGCTGGCGCTCGGCCTCCCCGTGCCGATTCTTCCGGCGCAGATCCTCTGGACGAACATCCTTTCGGAGGGATTCATGAACTTCGCGTTCGCGTTCGAGCCGAAGGAGGGCGACCTCATGGACCGCGACCCCAAACATTCCGGCGCGCGCAACATGCTCTCGCGCGAACTCACGATCTTCATCGGCGTCGTCGGCGTTCTCTTGGGGCTCATCCTCCTTGCGCTCAACTGGTTCTTCGTCGTCTACTGGTCGCTTCCTGCGCCCGAAGCGCGCACGCTCACTTTCATCGCGCTTACGCTCGGGACCGTGCTCACGTCGTTCGCGTTCAAAGACCTGCGCTCGTCAATCCTTTCGATTAAATTCTTCTCGAATTGGTACCTCCTTGGCTCGACCTGCTTTGCGCTCACCGGTCTTGCTCTTGCACTGTCGTTCGACCCGTTGGCGAACCTTTTGCGGCTCGTTCCGACCGATCTTGGACGGGCGGCGCCGCTTCTTTTCGCATCGGTCTGCGCGAACATCGTTGTCATCGAAGTGGCGAAGTATTTCCTCTTTGAACGGCGGGTGAGAGCATAACGGTTGTGCTCCGCCTCGGAAAAAGTTTTGAAGATTGACAACATTTTCCAAAGATATATCATTTATCCTGAACCGAGGTTTTCAGAGTCCCAGAGTATCTCGCGAGAAATTAGCTGCCAAAGTCCGCATCTCTCAAAGGGGTGATAAATGGACGACGACACGAACTCCACGAGAATACTATTGAGAACCTGCCAACGCCGGTTCAACTTATAGTTAACTTAAAAACCATGAGTACAACACTCATTGCGGTTGTGGTTTTGTTATTGGCCGCTCAAAGCGTGGTGTTTTGGTTTATATTCCGCCGACAAAAAAACGAGGCGGGCGACAATAGCTCCTTGCTTTTGTTGCAACAACAGATGCAAGCGCTCGACGGGCGCATTGCAGAATCGTCAAAAGAGTTGATTCGGGAAGTCACAAGTGTGAAAGAGATTGGACGGACAACGCAAAGTTTTGCTGAACAGCTTCAGAACTTGCAAGACATTCTGAAGAATCCGAAACAGCGCGGTGTCTTGGGCGAGTATTTTCTTGAAACCGTGCTCAAGAACGTGCTTCCGCCGGGAATGTACCAGATACAATATCCGTTTAAGAACGGGGAAATCGTGGATGCTGCAGTATTCGTTGACAAGAAGGTCATTCCGGTAGATTCCAAGTTTTCACTCGAGAACTATAATCGCTTTATCTCCGCGCAAGGACAGGCACGCGCAGATGCAGAAAAGGCGTTTGTAAATGACCTCAAGCTCCGCATCCAGGAGACGGCCAAGTATATCCGCCCCGAGGAGAACACGATGGACTTTGCCTTCATGTTCATTCCTTCCGAGGGAATCTATTATGATCTTCTCACGAACCAGGTGGGTAGCGGTGAGAATGAGAATCTTATCCAACGCGCAGCGAGCAAGTATAAGGTTATCATTGTTTCACCGACATCCTTCCTCGCATATCTTCAAACCGTTCTTCAGGGCTTGAAAGCGCTCCATATAGAACAGAAGGCTGTGGACATCCAGAAGCGGGTAGTTGAACTCATGAAGCACCTCGAAGCTTATCGCACATACCAGGAAAAACTCGGGGCATCATTGGGAACAGTTGTGTCCCACTATAACTCCGGATATAAAGAATTTGCTAAAATAGATAAAGATATATACCGCATTACTGGAGAGAAGTTGGAAGTCGAGCCCATCTTGCTTGAAAAACCGCAAACTGAAGAATAAAAAACACCGCCCCTTGCGGGGGCGGTTTTTGCGTAACGAACAGTTATTTCGTGCGAATCGTACTTCCTTTGAAGAGCCATGAAACGCAGACGTAGAACTCGACGCGCTCCCCGCGGGAGTTGGTCGCTTCGACGGTGAAGCGCGCGTCGTCCGCACTGCTACACCCGCGCCAGCTCATGAACACGATCGCCTTGTCGGTCACCTTGATGTCGCCGAACCCGTTCACACGGGCGGCTTCGATCGCCGACTTTTCGCTCACCATCATTCCGAAGCCGAACTCGATGATGAGCACGATGACGAAAACGATCAGATAAGCCAACAGGGACAACTCGGACTCACCACGCATCTTGCTTTGCATTTTCACAGTGCACTCCTTTCGGTTGTGTTAAGAACACTCGCCTTACGCGAGCCCTTCCGTCGTCGCGGGAAGCCAATTCGTGCCCTTCTCCTCGGCAAGGTGCCTTTTCGGCCCTGTCGCCCATGCGGCGAATTGCCCGAGCGGCATCTCCTTCATCTCCCGAAGCGGCCAGTAGAGCGGCCGCTGTTCGTCGGCCGGCTCTTCGAAATAGACTACGACCTTTTCGCCGCTCTTTTCCGGCGCGATTCCCGTGACCGTGCGGACGGTTGTCCTGGGGGCGTCTTCGTACGAAGCGCCAAGCCTAATCTCTGAAACCTGCATATGCTATTTCTCCGGCTGATCGTCTGGACAACCTTATATCACATCCATTGAACAAAGTCAACATATTTGTCGTTTGCGTAAATCAGAAAAACCCGTATACTCCTTAACATTATGAAAGGATTTGCAGTCATACAGACGGGCGGAAAACAATACAAGGTTGCGGAAGGAGATACGCTCAAAATAGAGAAACTTTCCGACGTGAAGGACGGAAAGGTGACTTTTGACCAAGTGCTCCTTGTCGATGATGAACAGTCGACCAAGGTGGGGACTCCCCACGTCGCAGGCGCCAAGGTGATGGCGTCGGTCTTGGGAGACGGCCGCCACAAGAAGATCTACGTCGTGAAGTACCAGCCCAAAAGCCGGTATTTCAAGAGAAACGGCCACCGCCAGCCTTTTACTGAAGTGAAGATTGACTTCATTAGGTAGGTTATCCGACTTATTGATGGGGTACTCTGGACCCCTTGGCAATGCGACTGCTTTCCACGTGAGATATGGTGAGTATTTTCGCTTTAATGGTTTTTTCACCATCGACAATGTGTCGAGCTAACCTGTGCATTCCGTCCAACAACTCATCGTCCTCCGAAAGTAGAATCGGGAACTGTAAATCTGCATTTTGGACCTGTCTCACATGTTCTGCCAGCTCAGGGCGCGATTTCACAGCGGCCTCGTAGTCTAGGTGGGAGGCTTGGAGGATATCTATGACGGCCTGTGGTGTTACGCGTACGCCGTTTAAATCGCACCAGCAACTCTCCACGAGTATTTTGTGAAAGTCGGCAACATCTTTTTGTGTAGAGGCCAACTTTTCTGCCTTGGCAATAAGTTTGTACACATCATATACCAAACCATTGACCTCACGCGTATGTGCATTTCCGGGACGGCTTTCAGTTGGCAAAGTTTCAAGCATGATTAGGTCTTACTTTCTTCCCTCAAGGGCGTAACGAAGCGTGTCGGCGTCGGAATATTCGAGTTCGGTGCCGGTGGATAGGCCGCGCCCGAGACTGGTGACTTTCATGTTGAGTTCTTCTGCGAGAGGAAGGACGACATTTTTCACATACTCTTCCGTATGTTCGCCTTCCGGCGTCATCGCACAAGCCAAAATGACCTCCCGTATCTCTTTACCGCCCGTCTTGAGAAGTTTTACCAGCTCTTTGGTGCGTATCTTCGATTCGGGCTCTTTTTCCAACATGGGGAGGGTACCGCCGAGCACGAAATAGCACCCGCGGTAGGTTCCGCTTCTCTCGAGCGCCTCAAGGTCGGCATCGCGCTCAAGCACCAACAGTTGCGAGTGATCGCGCATAAGGTCGGCACAGATCGCGCACTCGTTCCCGCGTTCATGTTTTTTCATGAAATAACGGTGACAGCGGACGCACTCCGCAACCGACTGTTCGAGCGATTCGATCAGGGCGGTGAGCTCGCGGACGTATGACTTGTGCTGTTTCAGCAAGAAATACACAAAACGCCGTGATTGGCGCGTGCCAATACCGGGAAATTCCGCAAAAAGGGCGGCAAGTTTCTGTACGGGGTCCATTGGTCAGTTATTAGTCACTAGTCATCAGTTATCAGGAAAATGCACACAGCTCTCTTTTCTTGGCTAGTGACTAGAAACTAGTGACTGATGACTATTTAGAATGCTTCTTCGAACAGGCGGTCGACATTTTGGTTCTTTTCGATCTCGCGGAATGTACTGTGTTTGTCGTCGAAGTAGAGGTCCACCTTGCCGACGGGGCCGTTGCGGTGTTTTTCGATCATGATCTCGGCGATATTCGGCTTGTCCGAGTTCTCGTTCTGCTTGTCGTCGCGGTGGATGAACATGACCACGTCGGCGTCCTGCTCGATGGAGCCCGAGTCGCGGAGGTCGGAGAGCCGCGGTTTACCCCCGCGTTGTTCCACGGCGCGCGAGAGTTGTGAAAGGGCCAATACCGGCACATCAAGGTCTTTTGCGAGCCCCTTCAGGGAGCGCGAAATCTCCGTTACCTGCTGGACCATCGAGTCCGAGGAGCGCATTGGGGTCATGAGCTGAAGGTAATCGACGATGACAAGCTGGAGGTTGTGCTCGCTCTTCATGCGGCGCACGGCCGAGCGCATGTTCATGATGTTGATTCCCGCCTGATCGTTGATGAAGATGGGCGCCTTGGAAAGCCGGTCGAGTCCTTCGCGCAAATGAGCGAATTCGTGGTCTTTCGAAAGCGCACCGGTGCGGAGCCGCCACGCATCAACGGAGGACTCTGCCGCGAGCATGCGGTCAATCAGTTGCTGTGAACTCATTTCGAGCGAGAAGATGCCGACGGGAATATTGCTTCCGACGGCGGCGCGCCGTGCGATGTCGAGCGCAAGCGATGTCTTACCCATCGAAGGTCGTGCGGCGAGGATGATGAGATCGGATTTCTGGAGTCCGGAGAGTTTGTTGTCCAAACTGGCGAAGCCGGTCGTGACTCCGCGGAGGCCGTTCTTCTCGCCGTGTATCTTTTCGATCCGTATCCACGCCTCGGCGAGCGCATCTTTGATGTTCTTGATCCCCGCACCGGAGGAGATGTTCGTCACCGAGTAGATCCTGCTCTCCGCTTCGTCGAGTATCTCTTCGAGCGCGAGTTCTTCTTTGTACCCGAGTTCGGAGACGTGGTCGGCGACCGTGATGAGCTCGCGGAGAATGTGCTTTTTGCGTATCGTCTCGGCATAGTATTTCGCATTCGCGGATGAAGGAACGCTTCCGGCAAGCTCTGCGAGATAGGCGCGTCCGCCGACGGGGTCGAGCTGGCTGCGTTCTTCGAGGCGTGTGGCAAGCGTCAACAGGTCGATCGGTTCGCGCTTGCGATGCAGATCGAGCATCGCTTCATAAATGACGCGATGTTTCTCCGCGTAGAACGATTTCGGCTGAAGGAGGTCGGAGATATCGTAGAGCGACTCGGTGCGTAGCATGATGGATCCGAGGAGCGCTTGCTCCGATTCGAGGTGTTGTGGCGGAAGGCGAAGTCCTGGGATTTGTGTACGGATCATGATGGGACTATTCTAGCACAGCCAGTAAACGAGGCGCGTGGTATGTCCCAAAACTACGCTCATTTTTACCCCTCTGCCACCCCCCTTATGTGGATAAGGCCCTTTCTCCGAGGGAGAAGGCAGGGTGGCGTGCCCACAGGATGGTGTGAGAAAGCTGTGTATAGGTGCACAAAAATCCGCCTAAAGGAGGCGGATGAGTGCGGTCACTTGAGGTCGAGGCGGAATTCGCGGCCGTGGGGCACATAACCCATCGACTGATAGAGCGCACGTGCGGCTTTGCGCTTCCGGTGGCTGTTCGCGACAATCTTGTAGCATTTCTGCTTTCGCGCAAGTGTTCCCGCCGCTTCCATGAGCGTCCGACCGTAGCCTTTCCCGCGTCCAGCTTCACTCACGAAGAGGTCGTCGATAAGTGCATACCACTTCCCGTGCTTCACCGGGTCGCCGATGATGTACACATAGACATGCCCGACCTCGGTCGCGTCTTCCATCGCAACGAGACGGTATGAATGCGTGAATGTCGGATAATCGGGGTAGAGGATGGTCGTTGCCATGGTCGTTTCTTTCGTCGGCGCTCTCTCAAGCATAACACTTTCCGCATACGCGAAGTTGTACTAGAATGAAAAAATTCCGATGATGCAAGCCATCACTCAAGCGGTCATACTCGCGGCGGGGAAGGGGACGCGCATGCTCCCCTTGACGGAGACGCGTCCGAAGCCGATGCAGGAGGTCTCCGGTAAGAATCTCATCGAATGGAAACTCGCAGCGCTTCCCGAGGCGATACGTGACGTGGTCATCGTGGTCGGTTATCAGGGAGAGCAGATACGCGAATTCTTCGGAGATATGTGGCACGGCCGATCGATACGCTATGTCGTGCAGGAAAAACTGAACGGCACTGCCGGTGCCTTGTGGTCGGCGCGTAATCTCTTGCACGGAAGATTTCTGGTTTTGATGGGCGACGACCTCTATGCGAAGGAGGACATTGCGCTGATGACGGAGTATTCGTGGGCGATCGGTGGTCAAAAGATCGTTCGACAAGAAGTGGGCGGCGAAATACTCTCCAATCCCGACGGCACCTTCGCCGGAATGAATGAGCGGCGACACTTCATCGAACAGGGGTTCATGAACACGGGACTCTATGTGCTCGATGAGGAAATTTTTTCCTATGACCCCGTTCCGATCGGGGGTTCCTCGACGGAATTCGGACTCCCGCACACGCTTGCCGTGCTTGCCAAGAAAACACCGGTCGCCATCGTCAAGGCGACAAAGTGGCTTCAGGTGACGACGCCGGAGGACCTTCGGCGTGCGGAAGAGTTTGTCGGGGTGTAGTATGCCTATATGAGCGAGCGGGAACCGTCGTTCGTCATGAATCAGTCGGAAATGGAACGTGCTGAACGCCACGGACTTTCTCCGCGTGAACTTGAATTGCGTGAGCTGAAGGACGATTTTATACATCACTTTGCTCCGAATGCTCAGGAAGCCGCACGGAAGCGATTCGCGGGAGAGTCGCTCTCAAATGAGGACCAGTCGCTTTTTGACCGTGCGCGTAATAAGTGGTGGTTCGACAAATACGGCTTTCCTCATGCTCGTGTGCAAGAGCGTGTGGAAGTACTCACGCGAAAGTATATGGTCTCCGAAGATCTCACGCGTAGAAGGGACCTGCAGCGGGGTCTTTTTGAGGCGGTACGCAAGAAAAACGTTGCGCGGGTGAACGAGTTGCGGGGCCTCTACGAAAAAGAATTTCCCGAGCAGATGGAAGGCGTCGTTGCGCTACTCGACTTTCCCAGCTACCTCAGTCTTCAGAAAAAAGTGGGGCACTTCTCGTTCAACACGCGTACTCCTGAAGGTCGTGAAGAGAGGAAGGAGGCGATACAGTCGCTCACGCAATATCACTTTTTGCTTTCGCATTTTGTGGAGCAAAATAGCGACGATAAAGCATTCCTTGAAGATTTTTGGTACACAATCGAGCAACTTGGGGTGACGGCGGACAATTTGCGTCAAGCGCAGATCACGCGGAGCGGCATCGTGAGTCAGGTGGCGGCATACAAGATATTCAAACAACTCGGTCAGCATCCCCAGCTCTCACACCCGCGGGAAGATGCGTTCGAGGCGATCGACATGTGGTCCGACGCGGACACTGCGATACAGGTAAAGACGGGGAAGAGGGGGTCAGACGAACTCATTGTCGCTACCGACACTATTGCCTTTCCCGGCGTTGAAAGCAAGGTGGGGGACGCAGTGACACACGTGAATACCGACCTCATGCGCGACATCGCGCGATTCACCACGAAAAGCGCCGCATATGGTGAGAAGATCGGAAAAAAGATCAGAGGATATTATGCGGTCATCCCCAAACAGACCTTTGACCACGTGACCGGTGAACCGTCGGAGGAGATCGTCGAGCGGTTCCGTGAGCGTCTGGGTATAGCGCAAACAACGCATCATGACGGTGCATAAGCAAGATCGACACGCAAAGGCCACCTTCGCCATGGGGTGTTTCTGGAGCCCAGATGCCATTTTCAGCAAGGTTCCCGGCGTCTTGGGAACGAGGGTGGGGTATGCGGGCGGCACGAAGGAGGAGCCGACCTACGAAGAGGTGTGCGCGGGCGACACAGGCCATGCGGAGGCGATAGAGGTGACCTATGACCCCAAAAAGGTCTCATACGACGAATTATTGGACGTTTTCTGGAAGAACCATAATCCGACCACCTTTAATCGCCAAGGACCGGATATCGGCACACAGTATCGCTCCGCGATATTCACTCGTACACCGGAGGAGGAAGCGGCTGCGCACGCGTCGCGTGAAAAACTCGCACAAAGCGGTCGTTACGGCGACATCATCGTGACCAAGATTGAGCCCGCCGGCACATTCTGGCCCGCCGAGGAATACCACCAAAAATATTTCGCAAAGAAGGGGATTGACCCCACGTGCCACATTTGACGGATATGTAGGATGAAAATACAAGGTCCGACCTTGGGGATCAATTCTTTAAGGTCGGACCTTGTATTTCCGGTCTTGTCTTGTCCTCGCCCCGCACCTTGACGGGTGGGGAGGTGTCTTGCTGGCTTTGGTAAGGCTCAACTGTTAAAAGGAATGTTCCTCCATGGAACTCAAAAAAGGTCTGTTGTGGGCAAGTGTCGGCATCATCGCATTTTCCGGACTCATGACCGCGCTTTTCTTCCTGATGGGAAACTTTGGCGAGACGCAGATCAGGCTCATCGCTTCGACGTTCGTTCTCGGCGGTTTCGGAATGACCGCATCGCTCGCGATGCGGGAGTCCAAAACCCCGGGTGATGCGATGCAGTCCGGCGTGGGCGCGGTCGTTGCGGTCATCGGGACGCTCGTCTTCATGCACCTCATTTGGGGATCAAGCAACGATCTCTTCATGGGTAGAGATTCGGAAAGCGAATGGAAACTGGCGTTCACGGTGGCGACGCTCTCGTTCACGCTCGCGTGGATAGCGCAAGTGCGGACCGATCTTTCGCATGCCGCCGTCCTCTGGTGTTCCGTCGTCACCATCGCCTTTGTGGCCGCAAGCGAGCTCATGCTCCTCGTCCTCATTTGGAGCGAAGGGAGGGACCTCGGCGAATTCTTCTACCGCCTGCTCGCGTTCGTCACCGTCCTTGCGGTGACCGGAAGCGCCATCCGGCTCGTGTTGCCGAAGCTCGCCAAGGACAGTGGCGTAAAGATAGTCCCGTAAGTAAACCGGTTGCGACCCGTCTCATTGAGGCGGGTTTTTGTTTTCTTGATGAAACGCCCCCGAACGTTTATTATTCGCTACAGTTCGGAATGAGAAAGGTTCTTTGTGAACGAGAAAAAGCCGCTCATCATCTACCACCGTGGCAGGCATGGAAAGGGCATTCGCATCAAAGAGAACACGATTGAAGCATTCGAGCGTGCCGTGAAAGAAGGCGCGAAGATGATCGAGTTCGACGTGTGGGACGACCTCCGCATCATTCACGATCCTGACCCCGACGTGCCCGCTCCGACGCTTCAAAGCGCCATGGACGCCATCCACGCGCGTGCGGCCGTCAACATCGAGATCAAAAACCCAAGTGAACTGCGCTTTGTCTTGGACGTCATCGATGACGCGCTCACGATGGGATGTTGGACGGCGCCCCAGATCGTCGTGTCATCCTTCCATCACGAGACCGCGGTCTGCGCCAAGAAGGTGTTTCCCGAGATCACCGTGGGCGTGGTGAACGACGGCGTGCTTCTTCCCGCATATATCGACCTGCTCGCAAAAGAGGGGATAAACAATCTCCACCTCGAATGGGCGAACGTGTACATGGATATCGCAGACGACCACGCGATGCGCGAGGCCGTCCGCGCGAACGACATGCACATATGGGTCTGGACGGTGAACACCAAGAAAGTTTTTGACGTGGTGACCGAGTACGGCGCCGAAGCCGTCTTCACCGACAAACCGCAGTTGTTTCGATGAGTGAACCCCCGACCGGGGGTTTTCCTTCACTGCGCAATACCTTAGGAACCAACCCCAAAGGTTTCACCCCATACTGCGTTGGTCTCTTGCCAAAATTTGCATACACTAGTATTTTATTGTATAGTGTTTAAGAGTTTTTGGCACTCATTTTTTGCATAGGGGATACATCATGGATCACCTGCGACGCGTGATGACGGCTCTTTTTCTCCCGCTCCTTCTCTTCTTGGGAATATCCGGCAACGTGTTTGCCGCCATCGAAGAAGATGTCTGCGTTTACTATCGGTCGACGCTTCACGCAAAACACCGCGACGCTCTTGAGCCCCTAATCGCCGAAGCGAAGAAAAGCGCACCGAACGGCATTCTCGCCGTGTGCACCTACGAGGGTGCGGCGTTTTTCGGAAGCGTTGCCGACGTGTACGCGGATAGGAGTAGCGGCGACGAATACGCATGGGTCATTGGTTTCGAGCGCGCGTTCGAGGAAGAAGCAAGCCTCGCAAGCATCAGGTTCCTCTTTCTCCACGAAGTGGGGCACCTCATGATCAAACACTACCGCGTCTGCACCACGCATTTCGCGAACGGTGACCGCACTGCGTACATCTCGTGCGAAAGCGAAGCGGACCGCTATGCGGCGGAGCGGGTCGGTTACTGCGAGGCCGCACGCGCACTCGAAGAGTTGGGCGCTTCCATCGTCCGGCGCCACAACGCCGCATCCGGAGCAGAGATCCTAGCGGAGCGTGCTGCACTCTTGCGAAAAGACAAGAATTGTTCGGACAAGTAAGAAGACCACCCCAAGCGGGTGGTTTTTTGTGACGCGAATGGCTTACAGTTTTGTCGCCAGTCGTTCAAATGTCGCAAGGGGGTTTCCAGTCTTGGTGACGGCGCTACCGAGAACGAGATAGTCGGCATCCAAAGCAAGTACTGCACGCGGTGTGCCGGTCCGTTTTTGATTTGCACCACTCTTTTTCTTGAGTTGTATTCCGGGGACAATGATTTTCATATTCCTCTCCTGCGGAAGAGCATCAAGTTCTTCCGCCGAACAAACAAGCCCCCACACCTTTGCCTTTGTTGCGACCACCATAAGACGCTGAACAGTCTTTGCGGAAGATGAACCATAGATTTTTTGCACCTCCTTCTTGTCCAAAGAAGTAAGCACGGTGATGGCGACGATTTTCAACCCACTTGAAACAGCGGCTTGCACTCCACGCACACCGCTTCCTGCATGCACACTCAAGATATCAGCACCTCCACGTCGTGCCGCCAGTGAGCGAAACCGCACAGTTTTGGGCGTGTCATGGAGCTTAAGATCGAGCCAAACCGTCTTTGCGCCGACCTTCCGTAAATCTGTGACAATAGGTGGGCCGTAGCGGTCCCACAGGTCGTGAATTTTAAAACCAGCAATATGTTTCGTATATCGGGACTGTGTCAGTTTTTTGGTGAGCAAAAGCGCTCTCTCTCTCGGCTCATTCCGTCTAGGGCAATGAATACCTGTCCTTTGCGCATACTTTAGGTAAGCGGAGTGAGCACTTGGCCGCCGTCGGTGTCACTCACCTGATAACCTAATTTTTGTGTTTCGTCACGGAGACGATCACTTTCGGCCCAATTTTTTTCACTTCGCGCCACCTCACGTTCATCCAGAAGTTTTTGGAGTTTTGGGGTTATTTTGATTTTCTCAGGAACGTAGTCAAGGAGTTTTAATCCAAGCACTTCGTCAATCCCCATAGCCGCTTCAATTATTATATTGGGCGCGCGTTTATGGTCTCGCACCGTTGTCCAGAGTCTTGCGATGGCATCAGCGGTGTTGAGGTCCTCCCGCAGAGAAGGGAATGCAAGCGGAAGGGGCAAAAATGGCGGAAAATCTTTTTGAAGTAGATTTTTTCTAACTTCATAAATATTTTCTCTTAAGTCATCGTATGCTTTTTGCGCCCCCGCGAGTGCTTCCCAGGTAAAATTCACTTGCGTTCGATATGAAGCGGTCAGAAGCCAGTAACGAAAAGCGAGGGGGGATATGCCTTTTTTTGCTAAGTCCTCAAGACGATAGGTGTTTCCGAGCGATTTAGACATCTTCTCGCCGTCCACGGTCATATGCGCCGAATGCATCCATACATTTGCGAGCGGGACCCCGTATGCGGCGACCGATTGCGCGATCTCGTTTTGGTGGTGGACGGGAATATGGTCGACGCCCCCCGTGTGGATGTCGAACGGCTGGCCCAAGTATTTACGCGACATTGCAGAGCATTCCACGTGCCAACCCGGAAAACCTTTCCGGATAATGCCAAGCGGGGAATCCCACTCCTGCTCACGCTTTTGTCCGTCTTCCGGGGAAAACTTCCACAGCGCAAAGTCGGTGATATTGCGCTTTTCACCCAAGGCGACGCGCTCGCCGCCGCGCATACCTCCGACGTTGAGACGGGCGAATTTGCCGTAGTCGGGGAACTTGGCGGTGTCGAAATAAATACCGTCGGATGTCTGATAAGTGAATCCTTTTTTTGCGAGCGTTTCTATCAGCTCCTTTTGTTCGGGAATGTGACGTGTTGCGCGCGGGAAGGAATCCTCCTTGCCGCGATTTGCCGCCGCTTTGACGTTCAGTAGCTCGAGGTCGTCATAGAACGCATCGGAGTAGAGTGTGATGATCTCCTCGACGCTTTTCCCTTCACGTTTTGCGCCAAGGACCATTTTGTCCTCACCCTCGTCCTGATCCGAGACGAGATGTCCGACGTCAGTAATGTTGATCACCTGCTTTACTTTATATCCATTCATCTCAAGCGTACGGCGCAAGACGTCGGCAAAAACATATGCGCGGAGGTTCCCGATATGCGCATAGTTGTAGACCGTCGGGCCGCAGTTGTACATTCCCACCCTCGGCGGGTGAAGCGGGGTGAACTCCTCGATCTCACGGGTGAGCGTGTTGTAGAGTTTGAGGGTCATATACATACAAGGTGGAACCTTGAGGAGCAATTCTTAAGGTTCCACCTTGTATGTATTGTGGAACCAGAATGCGCCTCGTTTACAGCCACTTCTTTGACTTAAAGTAGAGGAAGGTCAACAACGCGACGACGCCCATGATGCCAAGGACTATCCAGAATCCTCGGGGATCACTCATGAGCGGAAGGTGATCCGTGCTCATGCCGAAGATTTGGCCGATCAAGGTTGCCGGCAGGATGGTGAAAGCAGTCACGGTGAGCACTTTCATAATCTCATTCGTTTTCGTGGAAAGGAGCGAGTCGTTGGTCGAGCGGAGTTCGCCGACCATTTCTTTTTGGTCCTGCAGAAGCTCCTCCACCTTTAAGTATTCGCCGATGATATTTTCGGTATAGTGGCGGAATCCGCTCCCGAAAAACGTGTCACACGTGAGCGATAGCGACTGGAGCACGCTTCGGTGCATGCGGAGCGCCCTGTGGAATTCCAGCACGTCGCGGTGAATGACGGAGAGCTCCTCGACCATCTCGCGCTCCTCGCCCAGAAATATCTTCTCCTCGATGTCTCGGAGCATCTCGCCGATTACGGAAAGCTCGTGTCCGAGCGATGAGTAGATCTTGCGGATCATATAGAAGAAGAGAAAGCCCGCATGCTCGCCGATATCGCTTTTATCGAGGATTGAATTCACCTCGAAGACCTTCGAGAATTTATGGAGCGGGTCGAGCAGTTCGTAGCGTACGGTGATGAGGAATTTTTTGCCGATGATGAAATCCACCTCTTGCTCCTTACGCCGGTGGCTATGGTGAACGGCAGGGAAATGAAGGATGAGATAGATGAAGTTCTCGTAACTGTCCACCTTGGGGCGCAGTGACGGTCCGAGGAGTTCGTCGGCAACAATCGGGTGGATATCAAATTCTTCCATTAACCCACGCACCTCTTCAGAAGTCGGCGATTCTACGTCGACCCATGTCAGTTCACGGTATTTGTAGCGTGAGATCATATTGTGCCTTTTATTATACCCCATAGCATACACAAGGCGAGAAATACAAGGTCGGACCTTAGGAATTAATTCTTCAAGATCCGACCTTGTATTTCCTCATGGGTTTGACCCGCCCTCCGCGCTCTGGGATAATAAGCGACATGCAAAAGTCTCGAGCCGCATCGGTTTTTTTTATCCTCGTTTTTGGCGCCGTTGCCTTCATCGGCGGTTTTTTTGCGGGGTATCATCGCGGACCGGAACTTGAGCGGGTCACCGGTCTTTTCAACATCGAAACACCCGAATTTGCAAGCTCGACCCCCGATGCGTCGGGACTTGGTACATGCACCGACGAGAAGGGAATCGATGTGCCCTGCATCCTCGATCGCGACGGTGTTTCCGCGAAGGACGAAGGACCGGCCGATTTTTCGCAATTCTGGAAGTCTTGGAACGTCATCAACGAACGCTATGTTCCTCCGAAGTCGAAGACGGTGACGAATCAGGAGAAGGTCTGGGGCGCGATACAGGGGCTTGCGGGCTCACTCGGCGACCCGTACACCTTTTTCCTTCCGCCGCAGGAAAAATCGCTTTTTGAGGAGGACGTCTCGGGTGCTTTCGGCGGCGTTGGTATGCAGATCGGCATGAAGGACGGCATGCTTACCGTCATCGCCCCGCTCAAAGATTCGCCGGCCGAACGTGCGGGAATTCTCCAAGGCGACAAGGTGCTTCTCGTCGACGGCGCGACGACGAGCGAGATGACCCTCGACAAGGCGCTCTACCTCATCCGCGGAAAGATCGGCACACCGGTCACGCTTACCCTCTGGCGCGACGGAAGGGCGGAACCGAACGAACCGTTCGAGGTGACGGTCGTCCGCGAAGAGATACGCGTACCGACGATCGACACCGAGCAGAAGGGCGACGTGTTCATCATCCGACTGTACGGTTTTCCGGCGACCGGTGCGGAACTTTTTCGCGGCGCCCTACGAGAATTCGTCCAGTCCGGCACGGACAAGCTCGTCCTCGATCTGCGCGGCAATCCCGGCGGATATCTTGAGATTGCCGTCGACATGGCAAGCTGGTTCCTCCCGCAAGGAAAGATCGTGGTATCCGAAGAAGGGAAGAAGGGGGTGGGGCAGGTCTACAGGAGCCGCGGCTATAACGTCTTCGGCGACAAATTTCACTTTGTCATCTTGGTGGACGGCGGTTCTGCTTCCGCGGCGGAGATCTTGGCGGGGGCACTTGCACAGCACGGTGTTGCCACCCTAGTAGGGCAGAAGACCTTCGGCAAGGGTTCGGTGCAGGAACTGGTACCGATCTCCGATACCGCTTCGCTTAAGCTCACCATTGCGCGCTGGGTGACGCCGGACGGCACCAATCTTTCCGAAGGAGGGCTCGACCCGGATGTTCCCGTAGAGATCACCAAAGAAGACGTCGAAAAGGGAGAGGATCCCCAACTAGAGAAGGCGATCGAGATCGTGCGGAAAGGTGAGTGGGGGGACTGATGTTCCGAAATTGTTGACAGAACACCCAAAACTTGATAATCTTTCTAGCGTGGCGGTCGGGTCGGGTAAATTCAAATACACCCAAAAAGACCAGTGACCGCTCACCAAAGGGGGTGCCCGACGGCGCCCCCTTTTCCTTGCCCCGTAGTGAGCCCTGGATGCGTAGTGTAATACAGATGATCGCACTCGGCAATTTTGGTGAGTGAATATACGAGGGGCGATGGTAAGGGTCTACTACGGGGATTGCCTTTTTTATAAACATCCCTATAATCCAAAGCAATATGAAAGTCATCCTGTTGTCCGATGTGCCCAATGTCGGGAGGAAATATGACGTTACAGAGGTCAAGCCGGGCTATGCGCGGAATTTTCTCTTTGCGCGCGGTTTGGGTGAGGCAGTGACGAAGTCGACAGCTAAACGTGTCGCCGACCTTACGAAGAAACGCCAAGCGGAAAAAGCACGCCAAGACGCGCTCTTACAAAGCGCCCTCGAAAAGGTCGGTGGTGCCGAGATCACTCTCAAGCGCAAGGCGAACGAAGAAGGACACCTTTACGCCGGTGTGACGAAAGAAGAGATCGCGCTTGAGTTGGGTAAGTCACTCGGCGCATCTTTTGACGCCGAACACGTTGTGCTCGAGAAGCCGATCAAGAAGACCGGGAAAGAGAGTGTTTCCGTTCTCTTGGGAGACAAAGAGGCGACGCTCACGGTCGTCGTCGAGGCGGAGTAAATAAAAATACAAGGTCGAACCTTGAAGAATTAATTCCTAAGGTTCGACCTTGTATTTTTAGTTTCAAGTCTCAAGTTGCAAGAAAATGCCGTCGCATTCACTTTGGACTTGCTTCTCGTAAATTGTGACTATAATTTACACCACCGAAGCCATTTTTGAGACCACTCTCTTTCCGTCGAACCGCGTCCTGCGGACGGTCGAGAACTTGACTGTGCCTTCTTTTGCGGCGTAAAGCGTGTGATCTTTGCCGACCCGAACGTTCCTTCCGGGAACGATTACGGTGCCACGCTGGCGGACGATGATCATGCCGGTACCGGCGCGCTCGCCGTCATGAAGCTTTGTGCCTAGATATTTCGGTTGCGAATCAGTCAGGTTTTTTGCGGAACCCCCCGCCTTTTTTGTTGCCATAGATGTGATTATGCGTAATATTACGTTTCATGAGATTAGCAGACTTTATCGGGAAAATCAACCCTCTAGGAAGAAGGGATCTTCCCAAGGATGTTTTTGTCTTGCTTATTGTGATACTGGTGGGAGTTGGCGCTTTTTTCCTCGGAAAAATGTTCTCGATTGAGGAAAAGCGGGCGTCCGAACTCCGCCTTATACAGACCGGCGGCTCCCCGTCGGGAGGGTTTGAGGTGGGGGAGGGGAAAGTGGTGAACACCGTACAAGTTCCGATAACAGCCTCCTCGACGGCCGGAGCAGGCGGTGGAGAGGAAGCCGAGCGCCCGAACACCGTACCCGCTCTCTCCGGTGCCTATGTCGCCTCCAAACACGGCGAAGCATATTACCTCCCGTGGTGCGGCGGCGTGAAGTTGATCCGCGAAGAGAATAAGATCTGGTTCGCGACCAAAGAAGAAGCGGAAGCGAGGGGATACCGGCCTGCCGCGAACTGCAAGGGGCTGTAAAAGTACGAGTTGGTATTCGTTTTTGCCGTTGTGTGAAGTACGAGGTCGAACCTTGAAGAATTGATTCCTAAGGTTCGACCTCGTACTTTGCGGTTGAATCCCGAGTCGGTGATTGACGCAGTTACTATTTCATGTTATTAATAAATACAGTAACGCAATCATTGATTGAAGTTGACCGGAGGCCCCATGGCCGAACTCATATTTCTGCTTGTCGTGATCCAAGGGTTTTACTTTTTTGCGGCGATTTCCCTGCAGGTACTTCTTGTGATGCTTGTTGCGCTGGCATTTTTTACCCTCCAAGACCTTTGGGAGAGTATCCGCAATAGACGAAAGGTTTGAAGCCTTTGACGCCGAGCCGTCTCGTTATTGAGACGGCTCGTTCTTTATTGTCGCATTTTTTTACATTCCTGCTATACTCTAACGTAATTCGGGCAGTTGTATGGTGATAAATGTATACATGCATCTCGGGATAGAGTGCATGCACGACGAGAAAGGAGGTTCGTAGGAGAAATAATAACAATTCGGGCTATCGTATAGTGGTAGTATACATGCATGGGGTGCATGCGGCGACAGTTCGATTCTGTCTAGCCCGACTAAGTTTTGAAAAAATACGGCAGGGCGGTCAGGTATCGTAGTATTTTTTTGACCGAGGCCAGCCGAAGAGGATCGGGTAATCGGGTTGACCCGGCTTTTTGAATACTCGCACGTCAATGAGCACCTTCTCGTCTTTGTCGTTGAGTTCCACACTGAAGACGATCTGACTTTGTTCGCCGGATGTGAGATTGAGGTAGCACTCGTCTATTTTTGCGGTCAGTTCGGGATGGTTCCCACGAAATATCTCGTTTAAACACAAAGGTGGCGGTTTAAGCCCCGGATAGTGTCCGGCGTTGAAGTCCATGAGTGAGACAAGAATCGGCGCTCCCTCGTCACCACCTTGTGTTTCCGGCGGGCTTTCTTTCTTTGGCATGATCTCAGTTTACAGCAAAGCGCGAGAGAGGTCGGGGTAGGGAACGGCATATATCTTCCTCAAGCACCCCAAGTCTCCTTAGGGGCAACGTCGCACAATATATCTTTTGCGACACATCCCGCATAGGGAATGTCGCAAAAGATAGCGCTGTTCTCCGACATTGCAACAATGTCGGAGAACAGCTTTTCCGGCGTATTGCTCGTGGGGCCCCCCTAATACGCGCTTTCGGCACTATGTCGCGCCAAGAGCCCGTTTCGCACGCTCTTCTTGTAGACAAAGTAGAACAATGCGTACGCGAGCAGTATGTAGATGAAGCAAAGTCCAATCCCCCAAACGAGCACCGAGGCGTCGAACGACTGGCGGAAAACGACTGCGCGAATGCCCTCGAAGACGTACGAGGGCGGCAATGCCGACGAAACGACCTGCATCCAATGCGGAAGAATGTCGACCGGATAGAAAACCCCGACAAAAGGACTCATGAGCATAGTGATGGGCCACGCTATCCATTCCGCGGCTTGTCCGAAGCGAAGCAGTATCGCCATCGTGACGATGCCGACGGCGATGCCGAACATGAAAAGGACAAGGAGGAACGGCGCGAGCAGAAGCCCGAATTGAGCAGCCGAAAAGCCGAAGATCGATCCGGCCAAGAGAAGCATGACGAGGAGCCCCGTTGCGCTCGTGAGAATGCTCGTCACGGTGAGCCCGGCGGTGTATTCCGAGATCTTGATTGGCGAAGTAAAGATATTGATGAGGTTCCTCGACCAAAAGTCTTCCAGAAACGCCACCATCACTCCTTGGCTGACGCGGACGAGAAAGTCCCACAAAAGGATCGATCCCAAGAACACCGGAACGAAACTAAAACTCGCACCGCCGACACGATCGAGATACTTGGTGATGAACCCCCACAAGATGATGTCGAGGATGATCCAGATGAATATCGCGAACAACCTTGTCGGGTTGTCCCGGATGAGGTACCACTGCCGTATATAGATGCCGTAGACGCGCCGTAAGTTCATAGGTCGAGCGAGAGCGGTTCGCGGGCAACGGTGATAAAGAGTTCTTCGAGGTCCTTCTTCCCATGTTCTTTGGGCAAGGTTTTCGGGTCCCCCTCGATCAGCAACTTGCCGCGCGAGAGAAAGACCACTCGGTCGCATACTTCCGTGACTTCGTACATATTGTGCGAGGTCCAAAGCACGCCACAGCGACTCTTGCGCGCATATGTCTTGATTGTTTCCCGTACGATCTGTGCGGTCGACGGGTCAAGTGATGCGGTGGGTTCATCCAAGAGGAGGAGCTTGGGCTCGTTGATGAGCGCCTTAGCAAGCGAGGCGCGCGTTTGTTCGCCGGACGAAAGGACGCCGTGCTTGGTATGGGCAAAGCGTTTCAGGTCAAAACGTCCAATAACATCCCATATCTTCCGCTCCAGATCTTTCACGTCATAGATGAGTCCGAAGATCTTTAGGTTCTGGTAGACGGTCATGTTGCCGGGAAGCTGTGCATAGACCGCCGAAAAGTTGGTGTGCTCGAGCGCCTCGGTGCGATCGTGCGCGAGGTCGGATCCGTCGATCCGGATCGACCCTTCGGTCGGCGCGAGGATGCCCAAGAGCATGTTGATGGTGGTCGTCTTGCCGGCGCCGTTCGGGCCTAAGAGTCCGACGACCTCGCCGGGATGCACGAGTATCGAAACATCGTCGACGGCGACGACATCTCGGTACTTCCTTCTCAAGTTCTTTGCTTCAAGTACTGCTTCGGGCATATGGTTGAGATGCATTTTAGCACACCTCGGCTCTTGAGCGGCCCCAACATTGCCTTGGGGGTGTCTAAAGATACGCCTCCGGATCGAGGTATCCTTTTGCGGGCGCGGCCGGCAGGTGAAAGACCGCGCCTTTGCACGATTTGCTCGGAAGATCGACGATCTGCATCGCGCTTGAAGCGAAAACGGTGAAGTGGAGATGCGGGCCCGTTGAATAACCGGTATTGCCGCTGTAGCCGACGAGGTCACCGACCTCTACGGAGGCGCCTTGGGAGACCTTGATAAGCTCCAAGTGGGCGTAAAGGGTTGCAAGGCCGTTCTTGTGGCCGACGAGGACCCATTTGCCGTATGATGCGCCGGCACAGGCTCGGTCGGTGTCCCCTGTCGCAATGACCGACCCATCCCCCGCCGCTTTGACCGGCGTCCCCGGACTGGCGCGGAAGTCGGCCCCGTTATGCGTTCCCGAGAGATAGAGCCGGCGTGCGTCGACCGTCTTCCCGAATTTTTGCGTGACGAAGACATTTTCGAGCGGATAAGCAAGTACCTTCGTTCCCGGCTTCGGGAATGTGCTTGCGTCGACCTCCGCCCGCAGTTGCGCCTCGAAGTCCTCGATCTCGCGCTCAAATTGCTTCTTCCGCGTCTCGCGATCGGTCAGCATCTTCTTGTAATTCGTCTCCTGATTCTTTGTTGCGCCAAGCAGTGCCGATTGTGACTTGCGCTCTATGTCGGCGATCGTTTTCTGGTCGTCGAGTTGGTTCGTAAGTCCGACGAGATTTTTCCGCTCTTTTTCGGTCGATGTCTTCACATCCTCAAGTTCGCCCCGCAAACGCTCGAGACCTTTGATATGATCTCTGATCGACGTTTGCATGCGGCCAAGATCTTCGACCTCAACGAAGAAGTCAGAGATGCTTTTGCTCGAAAGGAGAAGTTCAAGCAATGTACCCGAGTCGGCCTCGTTCACCTTGAGGATAATGTTCTTCAATGCGTCTTTGTTCTGTGCGATACGGTCCTCTTTTTCGGTGATACCGCGCGCAAGGATGCTTACCGTCGCGCTCGTTCGTGCGATCTTTGCTCTCGTGAGGTCGGCGTCTTTCTTCAGTTTTGCCCGCGCAAGATCGAGTGTTTGTATCGCGCTTTGTAGGGTCTTTTTTTGCGCACCGACATCATCAAGGCGGGACTTATACTCGGCGATCTCCGCTTCAAGCTTCCGTATCTCGTCTTCGTTGCCGGCGATACTTTGTTTGAGCTCATCGATGCGCGACGGAGTTTCTCCTTGTGCAGAGGCGATTACCGCCGCGCCGAGAAAAAGAAAAGCGCAACTTATTCCGACGACGAGTGATTGTCCGCCACGGCTATGTTCCATGAGTGATCGCGATTGCGCGGTCGATCCTTTCGAGTGTCTTATCTTTCCCGAGGATCTCCGCAAGTTGAAAAGGGTCGGGTGACTTTTCCATACCTGAAAGCGCATAGCGCAGGGGCCATAGCACCTGCCCCCTCCCCTCCCCGTTCGCGTACTCCCAGAGGGCGTTTTTGACGTTTTCTCGCGTAAAATCACCGTCTTTGACGCCCCCGATAAGGGTTTTTGTCTTTACGAGGCGTTCAAGAAGTTTTGTGGAGTCGCGCTCGTCCTTCCAGAACAGACGTTCCTTTTCGTAGGTGGGTTCCGCGAAATAGTAAGAGAGCTCGCCGGCTGCGGAAAGCGAAGTGATCTCGCCGAAATGGCTGATGCGCTCGATCACGGTCGGGAGGATCTTGAGCAGTTTCGTCTTTTCATACCCAGGGAGCGTCTTAATCTCGGGTGCGAGGAAGGACTCGAAGTGCGCCGCCTGTTCGTCGCGTGAAAGTCGCTTGATGTGCTCTTTGTTTATCCACTCCAACTTTTCCGGATTGAAGACCGCACCGGGTTTTTGCATGCGCTCGAGCGAAAAAGAGTCCACTAGCTCCGAGAGCGTGAAGATCTCCTGTTCGGTCCCCGGATTCCATCCGAGGAGCGCCATGAAGTTGAGCATCGCAGCCGGAAGGTAACCGTCCTCCTGATATTCAAGTGCGGGACGTACCAACGGGTCGCGCTTCGAAAGTTTCGCTCGCGCCTCATTCAAGATGACCGAGCCGTGCGCATAGATCGGACGTTTGGCACCGATCGCCTCTTGGATGAGTATCTGTCTCGGGGTGTTCGAAACATGTTCTTGCCCGCGGATGACGTGAGTCACACCCATCTCGTGGTCGTCGACAACGACCGTGAAGTGGTACAAGGGATTCTCGAAATCTCTCGCGATGACGAAGTCGCCGAGCTCTTCCGTGTCAAAGATAATATCGCCGAGCACTTCGTCGTGGAACGGTACTTTTTTGTTCGGGTTGCGGAAGCGGATCACTTCGCTACGCTGACCGACCTCCTTCGGCTCCTCCTTCGAGAGGTACGCCTTGTCCGCGGCAATGAGTTTCTCGAGGTAATCGCGGTAAAGAGCGGTACGGTCCGATTGGCGGTAGTACGCATCGTGTTCGAGCCCGAGCCAGCGGAATACGTCGAGGAAATACTCCTCGTACTCTTTCTTTGAGCGCACCCTGTCTGTGTCCTCGCACCGGAGGATATATGTGCCACCATGCTTGCGGGCGAAGAGATAATTATAGAGCGCGGAGCGGATACCGCCGACGTGGAATTTCCCCGTCGGGCTTGGTGCGAATCGTGTGACAACGGCGGCATGCTTCGTGCTAGTCATGTTTGAGAGCGATCGCAAGGACGGCGCGGGCAATCTTTTCCGCCGCGTCGGTCTTTGCAAAACTTTTCGCGCCGACAGCCATCGATTCCTGTTTTTCGCGACTCTCCATGATCGAAGAGACGATAGAAAGGAACAGTTCGGGTTTGAGATTCTGTTCCTCGATGACCGTTGCCGCGCCGGTACGTGCGTAACTGTAGGCGTTCTCGCGCTGGTGGTCGTCGTGCGCTATGGCAAGCGGAATGAGCGCCGACGGCTTTCCCCAGACGGCGATCTCGAAGATGGACGAGCCCGCACGGGAAATGACCAAGTTCGCCGCCTTTGCCGCAAGATGCAGTTGCTTCGAATCGAGGTAGGGGTACGGATGGTAGCGGTTGCCCTGAATCGACTTGGCGAGGGCGCCTTCCGCGCGTTTTTTTATCCAGTCGAAATTCTTTTCTCCCGTTTGGTGGATGACCTGATAGCGTTCCACGAGCCGCGCAATGATGTCGATCAGGTTCTCGTTGATCTTCTCCGCTCCTTGCGAACCGCCGATAACAAGTATTGTCGGCAGATTTGGTTCGAGCGAAAGCAGGGTGAGCGGATCCCCCTCCGGCATTTCAAGTAGCGCCTTCCGGATCGGCTGACCGGTGAGCGCGATGCGGTCCTGATGAGTGAAGTATCTTTTCGCTTCCGGATAAGAGAGTGCGACCTTTGTCGCGTAACTTCCGATCCAGCGGTTCACTTTTCCCGGCACGATGTCGGATTCGTGGATGACGACGGGAATACGCAAGAGGCGTGCGGCAAAAAGCGCGGGAAAACTTGCATAGCCGCCCTTTCCGAAGACCACGTCGGGATAGAGGACGGCAAGCCTTACGACGGCGAGGAAACAGCCGTAGAGCGTTTTGAAGGGGTCGAGGAAATTCCAGATTGAAAAGTATGTGCGCTGTTTTCCTGCAACGGTGTTGAGATAGGTGAGGCGTGTGTTGGTGAGGAGCTCGGTATCATACGGGTCGTCGGACATATAGTAGAGCTCGAGGTTTCCGACGCCTTCCTTCGCCGCGATCTCGTTCAACGCCTCTGCGACCGCGACGATCGGATAGAAATGCCCCCCTGTTCCGCCCCCCGCGAATAAGATCTTCATAAGTTCAATGTAGCATATATTTAAGATTTAAGAATTATGATCGAGGAGCTATTCTTAAACCGTACTTCCGCAATCATAGATCCGGAAATTTACGTTTCGCGGTAGCGTGAAATGTTGAGTATGATGCCGACTTCCGCCATTGCGACCAAGAGCGCCGTTCCGCCGTGGGAGATGAAAATGAGCGGGACTCCGGTGAGCGGGAGGAGATTCAGCATCGAGCCGATATTGATGAATGACTGCGCGGTGATGAGGGTGACAAGTCCGATTGCCAAAAGTCCACCGAACATGTCCGGCGCGTGCGCCCCGATCCATAGTCCGCGCAATGCAAAAAGGAGGTAGAGGAGGACGAGAAGCGTTGTTCCCCAAAAACCGAACTCTTCCGCGGCGACGGCAAAAACGGAGTCGCCGTGCGCTTCGGGAAGAAAGTTGAATTTCTGCACGCTTTGTCCGAATCCGCGACCCAGAAGTCCGCCCGAGCCGACGGCGATGAGTGCTTGCCGCACCTGATATCCCGAACCCTGAAAATCGTCGTGATGGAGGAATGTCGAAATGCGCTCGAGGAAGTACGGCCTCGAGATTGCCATTCCCGCGAATGCGATGAGTCCGATGAGTCCCAACAAGAGGAGGTCGCGCATCGCCGCGCCGGCGGTAATGAACATGGCGACGCCTGCCGCCATAGCAATGGCGAACGTGCCGAAGTCGGGCTGGGCAAGGAGAAGGACAGCGGCGATGAGAAAGAACACCACAAGGGGGACGATGCCGAAGTACGGCGAGCGGATACGGCGGTGGAAGAGCGAAAGCCACGCCGCGAGATAGACCACAAGACCGAATTTGAGCAGTTCACCGGGCTGGAATGTGATGAATTTGAGGTCGATCCAACGCGTTGCGCCTCCGTGTTCCATGCCGACGCCCGGAACAAATACTAGCGCAGTCAAGAATATCGTGAAGGCAAGTATGGCGAGGGCGTGTTTGCGGAGAAGACTGTACTTGATGCGCGAGACGAGGGCGAGCGCGCAACCGCCCCCGAGGAAACCGAAAACGACCTGCCCGATGACAATGTTGTTGAAGAGCGACTCCCCCCGCGTTAACGACCCCATTGCGGCGGAAACAAAGACGAAAAGTCCCGCGATGAGGAGTGTGAGGACGATACCGAGGAAGAGGCGGTCAACGGGCTGTTTGTGCATGGCCCCATTATACCGCTTTCGCGGAGCAAGGAGGTGTTGATAAACGGCCTTGTTGAGGGGAAAAATCCCCCGCACCAATTCTCAATCACATGGCCCTTGACGAAAAATTCAAAAGGTGCTACCATTTTTTACGGACATCCAAGGCATTACTATATTCCATAACTGGCTCGCGAGGTACAGTTGCGGAGTTAGAGGAAGTCCTTAGGACCGGAAGCGCTCGAACAGCGTCAATCCGGCTGGGCGATTGCTTCGGCAGTCGTAACGAGGCGTCGAGAGGCGCCTTTTTGTTTGCCAATTTTTTTCTTTGTGCAAGATCGAGTGACCTTTATCCAATGAGCGCAACAATAACGCCCAAAACCGCGAGCACCATGGCGATCACCCAATAACGCATCGTGACTTTATACGGCGGCCAGCCTTTTGCCTGAAAGTGGTTATGGAGCGGCGCGACGATGAATACTTTTTTTCCTCCGCGGTATTTTTTTGAGAGTATCTGGATCAAACTCGACGCGCTCGTTGCAACGAGGAGAAATCCGATGACCAGAAGCGGAACGACCGCTTTGGTGAGGAATGCGACGATGACCAAGGAGGTGGTGAGCGCCATGGTGCCGGTCTCCGAATTGAAGAACCGTGCGGGGGGAATATTGAACCAAAGAAATGCCAAGAGCCCGCCGACCACGACGGATGCATAGGCTGCAAGGTCAATCTGGCCGCCGGCGAATGCAATGACGGCGTATGCCGCATACGCGGCGGCGAACACGCCGCCCGAGAGGCCGTCGACGCCGTCGATGATGCCGCCCGAGTACATGCCGATAACAAAAAGAATGAAAAAAGGAACAAAAAAGATGCCGACATAGAGATCGCCCCAGAACGGGATATGTATCGTGTCCACGCCGAGTTTGACGTAAAACCACCATGCGCCGAGCATTCCGAGGAGGAAGACGAATACGAGTCGCGTCGTGAGCGAAAGGCCGCCGCCTTTATATGAGCCCTGATCGCGGCAGACGAGATAATCGTCGATCAGTCCGCACAATGCTCCGGCAATGAGGATGAAGAGCGGGAGCCACGTTTGGTTGCGCGAAAGAAAATTGAGCTTTTCGGTGACCGCATGCGGGAATGCGAGTGAAAGTATCCAGAGTAGTAGCGTCGTGATAAGTACGCTTCCCCACACGACGATGCCGCCCATGCGCGGCGTTTTGCGTTCCTCATCGTTATGCAGTCCTCCCGATATGGTCGCTTTTCCTCCACCCAACGCATGGATGACGCTCGTCTTCTTCCACATGCGATGTTTATAGAGGAAATTCGTGAGGATGGGCGTAAGCAGTATGCCGATGAAGAATGCGAGCGTGGAGGGGGCGAGTATCTTGATGACGTCGGTGATCATATATATAGTGTGGCGGCGCGCGCTTAGTTCGTTTCTTTCGGTGTACTTCCGTTCACGATCGCTTCGGTGGCCGCGGTAATCAATTGTTTGACGTCCGTGAACCTTCCCTCGCGCGTAGACCCGAGGACAACGACGACGATCGGATGGTCGATACCGATATCGACGATCACCACGAGATTTCCGCCTGCAAGGTCGGTATAGCCGGTCTTTGAGCCGATGATGCCGGGGATATGCGGCACATCCTGATTTGTGTTCGCAATGTGATGGATGAAACCGCTTTCCGATTGGATATCCATCACCCCTGACGATGTCGGTAGAAGGATCTCGGGGTGTTTGCGAAATACGTATTCAAAAAGCATGGCCATATCCCGCGCCGAACCGTATCCTCCGCTCCGATTTCCCGCATCAAGTCCGCTTTCGTTGTAAAAGGCGGTCTGCGCGAGCCCAATCGCGCGCGCTTTTTCGTTCATTTTTGCGATGAAGAGACCTTTGTCGGCGGGAACCGCCGCCGCTCCCGAGGTTTTCCCTAGTTCCGCACTTGCCTCCGTTGCAATCGCGCTCGCCCCGTCGTTTGACGATGCGACCAAGGTAAAAGCGAGGAGTTTTTCGAACGTCCATATCTCGCCCACATAGAGACCGGTATCCCCTTCTTCGTAGAGGTCGCCGACACCGATGGTGATCTTTGCGTCCTGAAGAAGTGCTTCGGTCGCCGCAAGCGCCATCATGACCTTGGTGACTGATGCGAGCGGAAGTCGGGCGTCCGCGTTCTCGGCGTAGATCTTGCGGTGCGCGTTGATGTCCCAGACATATGCGCCTTTGGCCGATAGCGCCAGTTGCTCGAAGGGATCGGGTCGTTTTTCCGGAGCGGGTAGCGTCGTTTGCGCGCCCTCGGGAAGGTTTTCCGCGGGTGCGGTCGCCGCCGCTCCGTCGTTTTGGGGAATGCGCTGAAGCGCTTCGATCACCTGCGGGCCGAGCAAAAAGCCCATGACAAGGACGAGGAGGAAAAGCTGGAATTGTGCGGTGCGTGTGATCATGTGTCCCGTTCTCTTATATGCCGATGGAGCGGTCCTTGTCGGTGTGCGAATGAAGTTCCGGATCGTCGTAATTCTCGGCCGCTTCGTTTTCTTCCGCCACGTCGGCGTCTTCCTCGTCCGCCGAAACTTGCTCCCCAGTTTTCGGAGAGAGCGTTTCATCGGCGCTCGCTTGGGCGAATACTTGTCCGCCCGAAGATTCTTCCTCGCGAGTTTGTGCAGGTAAAGCCCCCTCTCCCACTTCTTCCGCTTTTGCCGCAATGAAACTTTCCAGTGACGCCATTGCCGATGCGTACTCGGGCAGGTCTTCAATCTTGGAAACGCCCATATACTCGAGCAGTTGGAACGTCGGCTGATACAAATAACTCCGTTGGTCTTTGGGGTTGTCGATCTTCTCGATCAGCCCGCGAATGAGGAGATTGCGGAGGATGAACGTCGAATTGACCCCGCGGATATAGTCGATCTCACTTCGAGTGACCGGCCCCTTGTAGAGGACGATGGAAAACGTTTCGAGGGAGGCCTTGGAAAGGTCACGGGAGAGCTCTTCTTTGGTCATCTGCTCGATCAGCTCGCTTGCTTCCGGCCGAGTGCCGAGCGTCACCTCGTCGCCTTTTCGGACGAGGCAGAGCCCTGTCTCCACGAGCGACTTCTCGAGCGTCGCCAGAGCCTCCTTTACCTCCCCTTCGGGCCGTTTGAGCGCGCTCGCGAGCCGTTTGATGCTCATCGGCTCGGCTTGGTAAAAAAGGACCGCGGAGATCGCCTTTGGGAGTTCCATAGTGTGCCTAGTTTAGCGTAAAAGGCCTCTTGAGAAAAGGTCTTGGGCGGGTATAAGTGTTCATTTTTATGCGTATTGCGGTGTGTCGAGTTTGCGTGTTTCGATGTCGATATCCCCATACTCTTCGTGTTGTGTCACATGGACGACGCCCTGCTTCACGAGCTCGAGCATGGCGAGGAAGGAGACAATGATTTCGAGGCGCTCCTCTTTCGACGGCTGTTTCCCTTTTTTATAACGTGAGAAGTTGCCGAAACTTGTCCGGAGCGTCTCGCCGACGCGCTTCGCAAGCCGGCTCATCATTTCCTCGATCGAGACGATCTTCCGCACGGTCGCTTTCGGAAGTTCGATTTTCTTCGGAAGTGCCGCGAGTACGGCGCGCATCGACTCCCCCACCGAGGCGGCCGAGCAATGTTTCTCCGGCGCAAAGACGGGAATGAGCTCGGGACGGCCGCTCCGCTCAAAGATGAGCTCTTTGCCGAAGTTGACGCGGATATGTTCTCCAAGCCCGCGGAAAAGCTCGTACATCGCAAGGCGGCGCTTCAAGTCGTCGATGTCTCCCTTCTCTTCGTCACCAAGGTCAAGCTCCGGCAAGAGCGCCTTGGATTTGATAAGGACGAGTGTCGAGGCGACCAGAAGAAAGTTGGCGACGTCGTTCATGGGAAATGCCTCGAATTTGCGGATGTGCTCGATATATTCATCGGCAACTTTCGCCAGCGCAAAGTCACCGATGAAGAGTTTGCGCTTCTCGATAAGCGTGAGGAGAAGGTCTAAAGGCCCCTCGAACCGCTCGGTCTTCATGTGGTATCGGACTTTATGCTCCCCGAGCTGTGGTGTTTCAACGGCCGGTTCCATTTCCCGATTTTAACATGAAAACGTTGTTAAAGGTGTGCCCACCATACAAGGTGGAACCTTAAGAATTAATTCCCAAGGCTCCACCTTGTGTGCGCGGTCAGACCAGAAGGAACATGCCCGCCGCGACAGAGAGGAAGAGCGCTATTTTGAGCCCGATATGCTTCTCCTCGAAATAGATATTTCCGGAAACGATTGCCCAAAGAACGGAGACCGCCCGCTTGGCCGCAGTGATGGTCGACGCCGGTGCGAAAAGATAGGCGAAGCTGATAAGGACCCCGCCGATCCCCGCCGTGAAGGACTGTACAAAGAAAGGACGCTTGAGGAGCATCCGGAGCGGATTCTCGTGGCCGAGCCGGAGCGCCATGAAAAATAAATAGACGAGCAGGATGATATGGGTAATCAACTGTTCCGCCTCGACGGAATTGAAGTGCGTGATGTTGTATTTGAAGAGCGAGATTGTGAGTACGGGAAAAATCGTCGCCAAGATGACGAATCTGATCCCCTCTTTGTGTATTCCGTGGTTGAGAAATGCGACCAAAAGCGTGAGCACTATCACGACGATACCGAAGATCTGCGGAAGCGTGAGCGTGTACCCGAGCCAAAGGTCCGCAAGCAAAAGAAGCGGAATCGTCCCGGTGCGCACGAAGCCGAAGGTGCTCCGATCGGACTGGACGACCGCAAGGGTGCCCACGTAGATGAGCCCGACTTCGATGAGACTGCGCAGAAGGAGCGTCGGAAGCGACGCCATGGAGAAGATGAACTCGCCTTTCCAGAGGATGATGACGAGGAACCACAGCGTGCTCCAGATGAGACTCAAAAAGGCCATCGTGAAGACGGTCTCTTTTTTGTTTTGCACCTCCTTCTTCCCGATCAAGGTCGAGATCTCGTCAAAAAAAGTCCCTATCGACACAAGAACAATGCCGAGCATACCTATGGTTTCCTTCCACTAAGGATAAAGCAGGGAAAAATGTTTCGCGGCTCGAACGCAATAGCCACGTCGGCGAACTTCTCTTCAAGCGGCTTCTTCATGAGCCAGCTGTACTGGTGGGAGAAGATAAAGACCCCTTTTGGCGCCAGCATGTTGTGAGCGTCGGCAACGACCTTTTGGCGCTCTTCCGGTGTAAGGTAAAAAGACGGCAGAGAAGCAACGACCGCATCGGCTCCTCGCATGGAGAAGAGGTCGTCCGGCGAGAGGTCCTGCGCCATTTTGGGGACGATCGTGAGGCGCGGGTCGGCGACCTTTTTGAGCGCTTCCACGAAGTCGAGATTAGGCTCAACGACGATAAGTCGCGCGTCAGAAGGAAGCACGCGAAGGATCTTCCGCGTAATCGTGCCCTCTCCGGGTCCGTATTCAACGACGAGGCGCGGCGCTTTGGGAAGCAAGCGAAGCACCGCGGCAACGACATAATCGGAGCTCATGGTAAGCGCGCCGACCTTGTGGTCCTTGAGGGCGTTTTGGAGGAACTTTGCCCGTTCGAGGATGTTCTTCATTGGACCACAATTCTAACACGAATCGCCCGATGCGTAAAAAGCACGCCGCCGATCAACTATCAAGATCAAATTTCCTGTTGTGGTCAACGACGTTATTTTTTATGATACCCACCGCTCTGGTCAGGCGCACATATTTTTCTTTTAGTTCCCTATACTTTGCGGGAGAGATACTCGTTTCTTCTTTGAGATAATTCAATAGTCCCACAATGGGAGCAAGTGCTTCTTTTGCTGGTTCTCGTAGGGGGTGTCGCGGCGCATCCTCCATCCGAAGGTCGACGATGGCGTGCAACTCCGCGAGCGAATAAGTCGACTCGAACGAGGCGACCAATTTTTCGAACTCCGCAACTTGCGGACCACCCTCACTCGGTCCCCTTTGTGAAACACCGTGTTCGGGGTGGTCTTTCATGTACTGCTGTAACCGTTCCTCCGCCTCTTGTCGTTCCAGCTGTTGTGGTGTGAGTTCTCCCAGATTTGCCATGCCGTAACACTAACACAGTTCGTCCCGCGGACCAATCATTCGCAGTTGCTCGGAAAAGTCTTACTTCAGGACCGTTTCTTTGAGCAAGATCTTTTCCGAGGAAAACTCAACGAGAAAAGTTTTGCGCTCGAGCAGTTCGCCGGAGAGTGTTTCCACTGAGACGCGCCACTTTCCTGGTGCAACGGTCTCTTTGATGGAGTACCCGCGATAACCGCCGTCGCGACCGCCCACAATCGGGAAGGACACGCGGTGGAGGGTCTTCCACTCCCCCGTTTGCGTGTCCGCGAACTCCCACCGGTGCACGATCGGTGTCCCCATGGCGATCGGCGCAAAGACGGCACTATAAAAATACGCCGGTTCCCCGCGCGAAAGACGGAGTACTTCTGGTGATTTCCACGGCATCCCGCTACCTCCCCCCGCAGAAATTTCAGCAGAACCGACATAGTTACCGTTCACATCACGAACAATGTAATGATAGACGCCGCTCTCACGAAGGAGTAGCGGTATCGGTGGGATCAAATGCGTGAAATAGAGCACATTGATAAGAAGGTACATCCCGCCCACCATAATAAGTACGCCGAAAATATTCTCGCGGACAGTCGTACGGGAGTGAAGCGTGATGAAGGCGATGAGGAGAAGCGTTCCGACGAAACTCACTCCTCCGGCGATAAGAAAAGGTATCGTTCCCAACTCGCGAAGAATTATTGGCGTACAGAGGACTGCCGCCATGGTGAAAACGAAAAAGAACGTGCCGAGTTGGAACTTGAACAACCGCACGCGGTCGCGAAACACTTCGTTCCCGAGGAACATCGCTCCGAGGAGGAGCATAAAAGGCCAGCTTCCCGCCAAGGCCGCGCTCCGTGAATAGTAGACGAAGAGCATGCTCATCAGTGCGCCGAAGACGAATTGTATCGCGGTCGGAAGAATGCCGAGGAGCCACGGGGATACCGGCCTCTTCGTCGCCTTCTGCCCCAAGGTTTGTTGGAGGGCAATGGCGAGTCCCGCTAACAAAAGATAAACCCCGAGAACAAGCGGAGTGTACGGACTATCGATCCGCGGAGCGAAAGTGTAGTCGAGCATGAAGCCGACGACGAAGGCGATCCCCGAAAGATGCCGCTCGTACTTTCGCATGAGGTCCATACGGACACACTAACACGTCCGGCAAAGAAGAAAAACAACAGTTTTTGTGGGCGACAGTGGATCTTATGACGGGTGGTTGCTCACTGCTCCTGGATAAGTAGTGGCACTCTTCCCATGCCGCGGCCGGCGGGATAGAGACGCTGGTTGTTCTCTCCGTTCGGGTCCATCATCCACGTCTCGCCGCCGTTCTTTCCTCCCCAACTGTAGACGATCCACTTGCCGTCCGTCGACCACGCGGGGTCGTCGGCTACGATGCAAACGTCAGGGCCGCGATCTTGTAATTCCTGTTGTGTGGTCACCGGTTTGCATGCCGTGAGCAGTCTGCGGGGGCCGCCGTCGGCCGGTATGACTCCGACATTGCGATATCCGTAAGTGATTATGTCTTGTGTAAATCCTGCCGCGCCCGGATCGGACTCTTTGCCGGTGTAAATAGCGACCGTGGTCTCGTCGGGAGAAATTGCCGAGGCGTTCGCATCCGGATAGTCGGGATCGCCCGTGAAGGTGAGCTGTTTTGTTCCTGTGCCGTCGGTGTTGATGCGGAAGATCTCGTTGTGAATACCGTCGAGCACGTGAGTGGGCACCGTATAGGTGAGCCACGTACCGGATAGTGCGAGGGACGGGGCGCCGCCGTTGACCACCAGTTGTCGAAGTCCCGAGCCGTCTTTGTGAATAACCCAGATGCCGTTGTTTGCCCAAAAGGCAATGAGGCCGTTCTTCGCCAGTTGGGGTTGAAGGATCGGTCCCACCTCGAGATCTCCGACCTGTTTTGCGTTGCTGCCGTCGGCATCCATGATCCAGACCTGTGGGGAGCCGCTTCGGTCAGAGACAAAGATGATCTTTCCGTCGGGTGTCCACGACGGATGTTGATTATTGGGTCCGGTCAACATTGTTTTGCCGGTGCCGTCGGCGCGAACCGTGAATATGGAGACATGTGTGACGGGATACCCCTTTTGATTCAACTGCTCACGCATTGTGCCGTCGTTCATGACCAGAAGTCCGCGCTCTTTTACATAAGCGCTTGCGTCGGTCGGTCCGGAAGGAGTTGAACCGTCGGCGTTTGATGTCGGTCGCCAAGAGTATCTCATCGGTCCGCCTCCGGAAACAGTGAAAAGAATGTGCCGATTTGTTCCGTCGATATTCGTAGCACCGACACCGATTGGCTCGGGTGTCGTTCCGTAGATCGGAAGCGTGGGGTGGAAGACCATTTTGCTGTCCGGTGACCATGCCGGGTCGTCACCTTGGGTCAGCATGCGTTGGTCCGTCCCGTCAGCGTTCATCACCCAAATATGCCATGTTGCCATGATCGATCTGTCGCGCGCGGTCGGCTGGCCGGTGCCCTTTCGCACATCCTCGCTCAACTGAAACATCTCCACTCCGTTCCAGTAGGCGATATATTTCCCGTTAGGTGACCACGCCGGAACTTTCTGCTCTATTGGAGCGCCAATCGTGCCGTCGTAGGACGTTTGTGTCAGCCGAACAGGATCCATACCGTCGGCGTTCATCCGCCAAATTTGGAATATGCCGCCGTCGCGGTCGGAGGTGAAAACAATGTTCTTGCCGTCGGGTGACCAACTGGGCACAACGTCCGAGCTACCCCCCGAGGTAATTTGATTTTTATTCGTGCCGTCAGCGTCCATGACCCATATTTTGAGTTTGAATACTGCCATCGGATCACCCGCCACCGCTTTCATTTGCTTCGTCGGATCTCCCGTTACCACACCGCTCGCATAGGCAATGCGCTGACCGTCAGGTGACCAATCGGGCACAATGCTCATGGTGCCGGACTCCTTTTCGGTAACGGTCGTATTGTTTGCACCGTCGGCGTCCATGACGTGGATGACGGCACCGTTTTTGATCTCGGATTGCGCTACGTAGGCGATCTTTTTCCCGTCAGGAGACCACTTCGGCATGATATTGCCGTTGTCGTCGTGAGTCAGCTGTTTTCGCGTGGTGCCGTCGGGTGAAACGGCAAAAACTTGAAAGTGGCCCGCATCATCCTGATACGAAACGGCGATGAGACTGTCCGTGGTTGTGGTTTGAGCGTTCTTCACCGGAGGCGTCGCCGGTTTTCGTAGCAAAACAAAGTACCCCGCTACTCCGACGAGAAGTACGATGATGCCAACGACAACGATACGCACGGATCCTTTTCGGTTCATTTTTTTCTCCCCCGACTCTTTCAGCGTCGGCATACTGTCGGGGACCGTCCCTGTGCCGCTATTTTTCCAGTTTTTTCAGCAATTCTTGCGCACGCCTTGCATCGTCCGGCGTCCAGTCTGTGCCGGCCGTTTGTCTTCGTGACAACTCGACATATTCTCGCCTTTCTTCCTCGGTCGCACTCGGCGTCTCCATACTGCTTAAGGTCTTGAATTCCGCGAGTTCGTCGGCGGTAAATTCGCGATCCATTTGGATCCTTCGCAACTCTGCAAGTCGGTCGCGTTCATTTGTCTGCAGTCCTAATCCTTTTTCCATATGCATTTGTGTTCGGTTGCTAAATCTCTCCCCCGTTCTCCGTGTATGAGGTGAGCATACACCATGTCTTTTGATCCGCCAAATAAGGTGTGGGCGGCTCAATCTACTCTCCATTCAAAAACTTTTGGTACGCGGCGACTGCTTCGGGGCTAAAAATTATTTTCGTCAGCAATCCTCCGGCGTATGTATCAGCCGCGTTTAACATTAAAACAGTTGCGCCGTGGTTATAATGCCAGCTTAAATACGTAGTCGGATCAACCGTCTCCCCCCCCAAAGTGGTTGGGGCTGATTCGGTGCCTGCCCAATGAGGGCTACCGCGCTCTTTGAGCGGTTGGTACAGGGCGTTGAAGTTATCGGTAATCGGTCCTTCAGTATAGGTGCTCCATCCTGGTCGCGAGTAGTCGTTGAACGCTGTCCAAATCGGAGCGTTGGTGTATTGCAATATGGGGCCGCTCGCTCCGGCAGCGACATGACCATAGAGTTTGTTCATGGAAATTTCGGCATCCACAAATTGTTTTCCCCAATAAGCCGCGAATTCCTGATTAATTTTTGCCAGCGCATCCGAATAATCTTTTGGCGGATTTGATTTTGAGTATCCAGCGTTTGTGAGCGCGCAATAACCCAAACGGATCTTTGCCGCCCCGTCCCTGCTCATTTGTTCTCCCATTTTTTTATCTATTTGGTCAATGACGGAATAATCGTCAAGGGATAATTCGTCCGTAAGAGTGAGTCCGGCAAAAAGATGTTCCTTCTCGTTCTTTTTTAAATCATTGATGCCATCTTTGATGGCGGGAGCGAGAATTGCAGATACTATTCGCGTAATCTCGGATTTAATTTGGGTGCTGTTATAGCACATGTGGGGCTTGGTTTTCGTGCCTATCTGCAGAGAGTAACGCGCCTTAACAGGGGTACCCTCCCAGTCGGTCCACTCCACATTCTTTTTATTCTGGAGATTATATCCGGGCTGGTTCGGGTCAAACCAATTCCAGAGGTCTGGACGGCTGTCCCACACTAAATGCGATATGACACTAAAGTAAACCGCAACATTTCGTTTTTTGGCGACCTCAAACGACTGCTTAATTACCCACTCAAGTTTTCCCGGCATCGCCTTTTCCACAACCCACGGAGGAAGGATCACCATAAAGCCCAGCTGTCTCTGTTTACCGTCGCCGATGGCACCAACGCGAGTAATCACCTCTTCTACCTCCTTGTCTATAACATTGAAGGTCTGATCTTTTGGTGCCTCGTAGATTACATCGGCGGTTTTGATGCCGAAGATAAGGTATTGGGTTTCGTCAGCATAAGATATCACAGGTGCTGGGGTCGAATCGGACAAAGGATTAGTCGGGGCAGGCCGAGTTGATATAAACACAAATCCCACTACCCCGATAAGGAGGACGATGGCGCCGATGACTTTGATATTCGCGAATCCTTTTTTATACTGAGGTTGCCCGCAGTGAGCCTGTTGAAACTGTCGAATGTGTTGGTTCATGTTGACATCTTATTTATTATTTAACTGTCTCCCCCGCTTAAAAACTTTTGGTATGCAGCTATGGCCTCGGGCCCTTCTGTGACGATACGAAACGGATTCGTGCTTTTAAGCGCGTCCCCGCCCATACCCCATGAGAAAATGTTCACCAGCGTCGCTCCGTGGTTAAACATCCGTGCAAGGTAGGTTTCCATGCTCATGCCGGAGCTGTCCGCGCTCTGTCCGGGGATAACATTCGTGCCTTCGCTTGAAGCCCAGCCGATGGTGGGGTGATTGGCGAGTTCCCTGTAGATCGCGTCAAATATTCCTTTATCAGGATAGGTACTAAAGCCGGGACGGGAGTAATCGTTGAACGCCGCGGAAAAAGGAGAGTGCCTGCTGAGCGCTGAATAGGTCGGATTGGAAATGTCGAGGCCTTTAGCGATCACATCCAAAGGAGGCATTGATTTTTCGTCAATATAGGCGATATGCGTGTAGATCTTTTCTTTCGGGACGCCGGCGCCGTTAAGCTCTTTGGCCCACAGGAGAGCGAAGTCGCGTACGACGTCGTCAAGCGCCGTATCAAAGTTTGCCGGAGGATTCTCGGCGCTATAGCCGAGGTTAGAGAGCGCACAGTAACCAATCCGTACCTGGGGCGCCTTGTCCTGATCCATAAGTGTGGCAACGGCTGGAACAGTTTTTCCGTAATACGAATAATCAATGAGATGCGTTTCCCAGCCCGAAATAACGCCGGCGAAGAGATGCTCCTTGTTAATGCTTTTGAGGTGAGCGATGCCTTGCGCGATGGCGGGACCGATAACGTCTCTGGCCTCTTTGGATACCGCGTTCACAATTTCCGGACTGTTGTAGCACATCTGTGGGGGAAGGGCTACCATGACCCAATCTACATAACGGTGCGGGAAAACGGTGCCGTTCCAGTCAGTCCACTCAATGTTCTTGGGGTTCTTCAGGAGGTCGGTTCTTTTGGCCCACCACATAGAGTCGTCAACGTGGAATCCAACGGCGATATTCTTTTCTTCCGCTATCGCAAATGAATCACTGATCAAGCGGCGAATATCCGCGTCGGTGTAGTCAAATGAGATAGGGCCCGGGATAAAAGCAAGTTTTTGGTGTTCGTTCCCGGTGGTGCCAATGGTACTAATGAGACTGTCTGTAAAACTGGAGAGAACGGCTTTTGATGGCGGGGCGAAAAGAGTTGCGGAATCGCCTACGGGTTTCGTCGGGTCTCCGGCGCCGATGAAAACCTGGAACGCAAGATAGCGTGTTTCGGTTGAACTGCTTTGGGTTTGAAGCGTCTCAACACCGTTATTTAAGGAGGTGGGTGCCGACCCGCTTTGCCGGGAAGAAATGAAACCAAGTCCGCTCGCCAGAAGCAGGATGATTCCGATGACGATGAAGGACCACTTACTTTTCCGCGGTAGCGGCGAGAACTCAAATCCTCTTCCTCTCATGACGCTCATGATAACAGATTCAAGTAAAAAGTTTACCCACCCCGCCGCATTTCCTTTTATTCGCGCACCAATACCTCGTGCGTAAGCACGGGGAGATTCATTCGCCCATTCGCTCGAATAAGAGCATATAGGGAGTGGGTATTTGGCCACGATGCTGATGTCCGACGGCACGATGATGCATCGGCTTTTTGGAGGCCCACACGGCAGTGTATAAAAAAGCGCGGAGAATGTCCGCGCATCGTGACCCTTACAGCAATATGGCCCCCTCGTACTGCCAGTAGTAACGAATATGGCCGTCCGGGAAAAAGATGATGTTGCGCATTCCGTCGGCGTCGGGTTGCACGGAGAGACAGTTGTTGAGGCAGATATTCTGCCCGTGCAAGTCGTAAACGACTGCGCCATGTCCCAAGACCATCAGTTTTGAACCGTTCGATTCGAGATGCGCCTGTATCTCCCCCAGTTGTTCGTCGCGAAGACAATGTGCCGTCGTCCAGTTCCACGACTCAAGGTGACCGTTGTGTTCCGCGTCGGGTTTGTTGACCGGCGTGAGCGTGAGCTGTTCAACCTTGTTTTCTTGAGCAAAGCAAAGGAGTTTATCCAACGTTCGACTGCTGTCGACAAACCCGTTGGCGGCGATACAGGTCAAACGCACCGAGAAGCCGTACTCGTGAAGCGTCCCGATAAGCCGCGGTAGATCGATGTAATTTTTTTTGTACGGTACGTAGACCTCGCGATTCTTTTCCGGTTCGTAGTGCACGATGGAAACCGCGATCGTGGTCATTCCCTTCTCGTACCAAGTTTTCAGGTGACGGTCGTAACTGTCGATTTTTTCGGCGAGCACGATCCCGTTGGTCTGAAGCTCAATCAATGGAAACTCATATTTTCCCATCTTTTCCAGGTATTTCGTGATCTGGTCCGGAAATAGGGTCGGCTCCCCCTTCCCGGTAAACATGGCGGTTGTCACGCCACAGCTTTTTGCCAGACGACAGGCCACTTCAAAATTGCGCCAATTCACCGCAGGCTCCTTGAGCCTAACGCCCAACGGTGGCGTCATCCTTGAAATACAGAACGGGCAACGCGCATTGCAGGCCTCGCTCCCGGCGAGAATACTGAATGTCTGAACTCTCATCCTTCCACCTCGCTCAATTGTGAATACAAGCGCTGACAAAAATATAACAGGCAATTCAGCATCTTGTCAAGACCACACCCCGAAATGCAGCATTCCTTATTCGCCCATTCGAGCGCGACCAATTTTTCTTATCCGCCTCAGGTGGATTAGAAAAATGGAAGCAACCTAAAAATGCCTTGCGGTACCCCGTTGAGCATTTTGGAAGTCCCGTGGGGTACTCTTGTGGTGAAGGGTTCCGTGAAAATATTAGAACACGCCAGTGAGCAATTAATCGTGACTGTCCCTTTTTTCTACAGTTACCCGCCGATAAGCGTTCGGAGTTTTCCCTCAACCTCATCAATCGTCGCATCGGAAACGGTTTCAACGTAACGGGCGTTGCGTACTTTCCAGTCGAGCGAACGAATGTGGTCTGCGAGAACAACCCCGATCGTTTGGGTAAAGTTAAGCGGAACTTCAAAACTGTACCCCTTGCTCGCGGAAGTGATCGGGCACATGAGGGCAAGCCCTGTCTTCGCGTTGTAGAGCTTCGGAGAAACCACCAGCACCGGACGAACACCTTTTTGTTCGTGTCCTTTTGTGGGAGTAAGGTCGAGCCAGACGATGTCTCCCCGCTCGGGAATATATTTTGCCTTTACCATACTTCTCGGCCCTTCGGGTCGCCCCAATCCGATGCTTTGTGTTGTTTCTTCGTATCAATACGAGCGACAAGGTCCTTGAGTGTGTAGGTTTGCTTTTTCGCGAGACGAACAAGCAGAACGTCGCCTTCGCGCCCTATGTCAACTGCGGTGCCCGAGCGAAGCCCACCGGCCACCTCCTTGGGTATGCGCACCGCCAAACTATTTCCCCATTTTTGTACTTTTGTTGTCATGTATATACATTGTATCTACTTCCTTCCCGCTGTCAATATCTCGGGGGACGATACAGAAAAACAAGGGAGAAACCTTAAAGTTCCAAGGTCTCACCTTTGCGTAAAGCCCCAAGGAGAGACCTTGGAATTTAGTAACAGCGTCCCGCGAACTAGTAACTCCGCAATTTGTTGATGTTGGCGTGCTGACGGATCTTCTCGTGCGCCTTGGCTTCGATCTGGCGAATACGTTCACGCGTGACGCCGAATTCGCGGCCGACTTCTTCAAGCGTATGCGTGACGCCGTCCAAAAGTCCGTGACGCATCTCCAAGATCTTGCGCTCTTTGGGTGAGAGGTCGTCCAAGATCTCACCCACCTGGTCCGCCAAGATACGGCGCGAGGATTCGGCGTCCGGTGACAATATCTTCTCGTCAGCGATGAACTCTCCTAGGGTCGACTTCTCGTCGTCGTCGCCTATCGGCTTCTCTAGGGAGACGGTGTCCTGATCGATGTTCTCGATGACGCGGACGCGCTCGACGTCGATACCCATTTCGACCGAGATCTCCTCGGCCATCGGTTCGCGCCCGAGGTCCTGCGTCATACGGCGAACGACCTGTTTGTACTTCGCAATGGTCTCCACCATGTGAACAGGAATGCGGATGGTGCGCGATTGGTCGGCCAGAGCACGTGTGATCGCTTGCCTGATCCACCACGTCGCATAGGTCGAGAATTTGTAGCCCTTGGACCAGTCAAATTTGTCGACGGCGCGGAAGAGGCCGAGATTCCCCTCTTGGATAAGGTCAAGGAGGGTCAAGTCGGGAGAGCGACCGGCGTATTTCTTGGCGACGGAAACGACGAGGCGCAAGTTGGCGCGTGCGAGGAGATTCTTGGCTTCGAGGTCGCCGGCCTGAATGCGCTGGGCGAGCTCGCGTTCGTCGCGGGCGGCTAAGAGCGGATACTGTCCTATTTCGCGGAGATACATCTGGGTCGAGTCGTACGGGGAACTTTTCGTATTCAAATATTTCTTCGAAGCACCGGGCATCGGCTCTTCGTCGGAAGCGACCTCGAGAAGCCCGCCGGACTCCAAGATGTCGACGCCAATCTCGCCCATCCGGTCGTACACCTCTTCGAGGAAGTCGACGTTGTTCTCGATCTCGGGGAAGACGCGGAGGATCTCGTCGAAGGTGATGAAGCCGCGGTCGCGCCCCTTTGTGATGAGGCCGGAGAGCTTGTGCTCCAAAGCCTTGCGCTCCTTGGTCATCGTCTTCTTGGGGGGCGTTGCGAATTTCTCCCGCCTTGCGAGCACCTTCGCTTCCTGACGCTTCAACTTGGCATCCGCCTTCTTGGCCGACCGCAAAGCGGTCTTCGCGGCCTTGGCGTCGCGCTTCTTCGCGTCTTTGAGCTTTTTGGCGCTCTTTGCGGCCTTGGCGCGGAGCTTTGTAGCCGTCTTTTTGGTCGTTCCCTTCTTTGGCATAATGTTGATTAATCTATCAGTAAACGTGGAAAAAGGCCAGTATAATCAAGGCTGTGCGCGTTTCAGGCGCCGGTCCTCGAGCGCGATCACCCGAGGAGTAATAGACTGGAATTCACGCAAAAGCGTCGTTTCTTCCTCCTTCGCCTCGCGGAGCTTGGCGTCGACAATCTTCTTCATCAGCTCCGCCTGCTTCTCTTTGAGGACCTCCTGTTCGAGCGTGTCCAACATTTCTTCCACCGACTCGCGGAGCTTCGGCCCATGCTCGTACGTATGTTCCGCCTTGATGGCGAGAATACGCTCATCATCTTCCGTTGGACGGTGCGGTGTGAGCCCGTGCTCCTCCATGCGCTTCTCGTAGTAGGTGCGGAGCTCGCTCACATCAAACGCCGGCTCTTTATGTCCCTCCTGCCAAAGCAAAATGGCGATGATCTCTTCCTCGGCGACCTGCCAGCGCGTGCGCATCGGGACACGTGCCACGTCGGGCGCAGGTGGGTCGGAACGGGGCGGAAGGAGGGATGTGACGGCACTTAAGCGCTTCACCTCGTCCCAGACGGCGGCTTCGGGAATGCCCAATTTGCGTGCGACCTCGACGATGAAATGCGCCTGCTCGATCTTCGACTGCATCGCGAGGATGAGCGGGAGGACCTTCGTTTCTACTTCTTTGCGGAAATGACGCGGGTCGCTCCCCTTTGCAGAGAGCGCGGTGATATAAAAGTCGACGATGTGCTTGGCGTCGGCGACGACCTGCGACCAGCCTTCTTTGTTCTTCAAGATATAGTCCGCGGGGTCTTTCCCTTCCGGTATCGCCGCCACGCGGACACTCATGCCCAAGGAAAGAGCAATCTGAAACGCACGCGTGGTCGCCGCAAGCCCTGCGTCGTCGGCGTCGAATGCGAAAACGAGGTTGTCGGTCAAACGTTTGAGGAGGGCCAAGTGCCGCTCAGTGAGCGCCGTTCCCGAAACAGCGACCGTGTTCTCGGTCCCTGCTTGGTGCGCCATGATGAGGTCCATCTGCCCTTCGACGAGAATAGCGAAGTTCTGCTTGCGCGCGGCCATTTTCGCGCGGTCGTAACCGAAGAGGGTCGCCGACTTGTCGTAGAGGGAGGTTTCGGGCGAATTGATGTATTTGGCGACGTCGCTCCCGTCGGGGGTCTTCTGCTCGCCGAAAACGCGGCCCGAGAATGCGACGACGCGTCCGCCGATATCAAAGATGGGAAACATGATGCGCCCGCGGAAACGGTCGTAGTAACCTTTCCCCTCCGCTTTCTTGGTGAGCCCCGCCTTTTCGATCTCGCCATCAAGGAATTTCTTCGCACGCAGATGCTCGTAGAGGAGCCGCCAGTCGAGCGGGGCGTAGCCGATGCGGAAGCTCCGGATCGTGCCCGCCTCCAAACCGCGACCGATGAGATATTCTTTTGCGGCAGAATTGTCCTCGAGATGCTCTTCGTAGAAATTCGTCGCTTCTTCCATGACGGCAAGCAAGCGCTCGCGCTCGCTCTTGGCTTCGATGTTCTCGCGTTTGAGTTCAACTCCGGCGCGGTCGGCCAATATGCGGAGCGCACCGATAAAGTCGACGCCTTCAATCTCCTGTACGAACGTGAAAATATCTCCGCCGCGGTTGCATCCGAAGCAGTAATAGCCGTCGCGGGAGGGCGAAACGTTAAAAGAGGGCGTCTTCTCGTTGTGGAACGGGCAGAGCGCGCGGTAGTTCCCGCCGGCTTTGGTCAACTTGATGTATGACTCCACCACATCCTTGATGGAGAGCCGCGCTTTGATCTGTTCAACAGGTGTTGGCATGGAACTTTTGCGACAAACTGTGGTCTCTTTGATGATGGCCAGCTTCTCCAAGGTCGGACCTTCAGATACCACCGTCTCAAGGTCCGACCTTAGGCCATCTCAGAGGTCGAGCAAACGACGAAATTCGCACGAAAGTGCAGTTTTGGGATGCAATTTGCGGAGGAATCTAGGGCGGTGTCCGAGCGGACATATACTGATATGTTTGCCGGACCCGCCCGACGATTCAAACGCAAAGTGCGCCCAAAAATGTGCTTTCGCTAAGCTTGGACGATTTCGCGGGGTGGCAGATCATCTTCCGGATCATACTCCTTCTCCACCAAGTTCGTGTGGAAGCCGGTACCTGCGGGAATGAGGCGGCCCAAGATGACGTTCTCCTTCAAGCCGTAGAGGCGGTCGGTCGCACCCTGCACCGCGGCTTCAATTAAGACGCGTGAAGTGTTCTGGAATGACGCCGCGGAGAGGAACGACTCTTTCGTGAGCGCAACTTCCGTGATGCCCAAGACCAAGTGCTCGCCCACGGCCGGATCGCCCTTCTCGTCCTTGACCTTTGCATTCTCTTCAAGGAGTTCCGTCTCTTCGATGATGTCGCCGATCGAGAAACGCGTGTCGCCGACGTGGCGGACCTTTCTACGCGAGAACATCTGCTTCACAATGACCTCGACGTGCTTTCGCGCAATTGAGGCACCCTGTGTTTCGTAGATCTTGTTGATCTCACTGATGATGTAGCGCTGTGCGCGATCGACACCGCCGAAGCGGAAGAGCTCGTCGATGTCCGCGTAACCGTCGGTCAAGAGGTCGCCCGCCTTTACCAGGTCGCCTTCCTTCACGATAGGCGTGCGGCGGAACGAGACCGAGTGCTCGACGGACTTCTTCTCTTTTACGCCTTTTCCTGTTTTACCGGCCGCTTCGCCCAAGACGACGATTAGGAGGTCGTCTTTCTCTCCGTGTTTGATCTCGACAACCGTTCCGTCGATCTTGGAAACGACCGCCTGCGCTTTCGGGGTCTGACGTTCAAAAATGTCCTCGACACGCGGAAGACCCATGGTGATGTCCTCACCTGCGGCACCGCCGGCGTGGAAAGTACGCATCGTAAGCTGGGTGCCCGGTTCACCGATGGCTTGTGCGGCAACGATGCCCACGGTCTCGCCCATGGCAACCAGTACTCCGCGACCGAGATCCATGCCATAGCATTTCTGACAGACCCCACGGAGTGTCTTACAGGTCAAAGGTGAGCGCACGAAAGCTTCTTCGCAACCGCTTTTCTCAAGCGCATGCGCTTCGTCACGTCCCAAGAGCATTCCTTTCTTGAAGAATACTTTGCCTTTCTCATCGAGAGCATCCTTGGCGAGCACGCGGCCCCTCACGTTCCTCGCGATGGTGATCTCGATACCGAGTGCGTTCTCTTTCGTGAGCCGGATTCCTTCTTTCTCTCCGCAATCTTCCTCGATGACGACGACATCCTGTGCGACATCAACTAAGCGGCGTGTGAGGTAGCCGGCCTTTGCGGTGTTCAAGGCGGTGTCGGTCAAACCTTTGCGGGAACCGTGGGTCGAGATGAAGTATTCGAGCGGCGAGAGTCCTTCTTTGAGCGACGGCACCATCGGGAAGTCGATGATACGACCGGAAGGTCCTTGTGTGAGTCCTTTGATGCCGACCATCTTGGTCACCTGCTTGATGGACGCGCGCGCGCCGGAGGTGATCATGTCCATGACGGGACCGTTCTTCGGGAGCGCCCTCGGTACGCATTTCTCGATGTCGATCTCGACTTTTTTCCAGATCTCGATCAGCCGGTCGTACTTTTCTTCGGCGGAGAGGAGTCCTTCGGACCACTGCGTAGTGATCTCCGCCTCGCGTCTGCGGGCTTCGGCAACGATCGCCGGTTTCTCTTCGGGCACTTTCACGTCGGAGATACTCCACGTGATGCCGGACTTGGTGACATAGCGGTAACCGAACGCCTTGATCTTGTCGAGGACCGCAGGTGTGCCGTCAATACCGTAGCGAGTGATGAGATCGTCCACGACGTTCGCGAGGTCCTTCTTCACGACCTCTTTATTGATGAACGGAAAGTCGGTCGGAAGCACGGAGTTAAAGAGGAGGCGGCCGACGGTCGTTTCGAACGGTTTGCCTTCGTATTGCGCGTACTTGGGCGAGTCGGTGCCCATGACCTTTATCTTCGCGCGGAAGCCGGCGACACCGAAGTCGTACGCCGTGATGGCGGAGTTCGGCGTGGCGAAGATCTTGCCTTCGCCCTTGTCGCCCTCGACCACCTTGGTCATCCAATAACAGCCCAAGACGATGTCGAGACCGGGGTTGACCACGGGGTCGCCGGAGCCCGGCTTCAGGAGATTCTTGTTTGACGCCATCAACTCGCGCGCTTCGGCCTGCGCCTCGTCGGAGAGCGGCACGTGCACAGCCATCTGGTCGCCGTCGAAGTCGGCATTGAAGGCGGAACAGACCAAAGGATGGACCTGAATGGCGTTACCTTCGATGAGCGTCGGGTTAAATGCCTGAATACCGAGGCGGTGCAAGGTCGGCGCGCGGTTCAAGAGTACATACTTGCCTTTGATGACGTCTTCGAGATTCCCCCAAACTTCGGGAATGCCTTCGTCGATGAGACGGTTCGCGCCGCGGATGTTGAACGCAAGCCCTTGTTCGAGGAGCTTCGCAATGACGAACGGGCGGAAAAGTTCGAGTGCCATCTGCTTCGGGAGTCCGCATTGGTTCAGTTTGAGATCTGGGCCGACGACGATGACGGAGCGACCGGAATAGTCCACGCGCTTTCCCAAGAGGTTCTGCCTAAAGAGCCCTTGCTTCCCCTTCAGCGTATCGGCGAGTGACTTCAGCTGGCGGCGCTGGCTCTGGGACATTGCGGCGGAGGTGCTCCCATGGCGGATGGAATTGTCGATCAAGGCGTCGACGGCTTCCTGCAAGATGCGCTTTTCGTTGCGCAAAATGACCTCCGGAGCGTCGATCTCGAGGAGTTTTTTCAAACGGTTATTGCGATTGATGACACGGCGATAGAGGTCGTTCACATCGGAGGTCGCATGGCGACCGCCTTCCAAAGCAACCATGGGGCGCATGCCGGGAGGAATGATGGGGATAGCCGTCAGGAACATCCACTCGGGACGCACGCCGGAGCGCAAGAGTGATTTCGTGAGCGAGAGGCGTTTGTAAAGCTTCGCACGCTCTACGGCACCGGCCTTCTCAAGCGCAGTGTGGAGGTGTTGGTCGAGTTTCTTGAGATCAAGCTGTTTGAACATCTTGAAGACCGCTTCGGCGCCGATATTCGCCTCGAATGCGGATGAATATTTGAGCGAATACTTGTGATAGGTCATTTCGTCCAAGATGAGCCCGACGTTGATGCCGTCGATCTCTTTCTTCGCCGTCGTCAAAAGCTCCTTCATCTTGTCCTTGGCACCCTTCGCCTCAAGCGACTTCACCTTCGATTTGTATTCGCGGTCGAGTTCTTT